>Ga0255058_10000046_pt1 | contig 68096 bp, 62 predicted proteins | sample Cases_109_9_MG_FD_188637 | JGI IMG/M metagenome (GOLD analysis project Ga0255058, IMG submission 188637) | Seawater microbial communities from Amundsen Gulf, Northwest Territories, Canada - Cases_109_9 | ecosystem: Environmental > Aquatic > Marine > Gulf | place: Canada: Northwest Territories...
GCCGCAGCTTGCCGATGATCTGCTCCGCCGTGTACCGCTTCTGTCCCATCTCTAACCCCTTTCCTCGAGTCCCAACCAACCACAATACTAACTCTGCGGTCGGTCTCGTTTGAGGGGGTCAGGTCACGGGAGCCTGCCAAGTACCGTACTTGAGAGTTCCGACGCTAACTAGATCGAGTTTGTCGCCACCACCACCCGCCACCCCACCTTCTCCTCCGCCAACTCCTCCATCTTCGCCCTCACCGCCTCCGGCACCACCGGGTCCGTCAGCAGCTTCGCTTTGCGCTGCCATGCCGGCGCCAGCACCTTCTCCCACAGCCCCGCCGGCTCGAGGACGGCCCGGAGCGCCTCGTCGTCCCGGAACTTCATGTCCACGTGACGGTTCGCGGTGAGGCGGTACTCCTCGCCCGACACGGCCCGCTCGCCGGTCTCCTCGAAGAACCTCTCCAGGGCCTCCCGCACCTCCGCCAGCTCGGTCTCCCGCTCCTTGATCTCGTCCTTGAGGCGTCCGAACCTATCGGCGAGCGCCCGCGCCTCATCGTGTGACGGGGCAGGGGGCGGCGGCTCCTGCGGCCAGTTCTCGGGATACCAGTCGGCGAACAGGGAGCAGTGCTCCCGCCAGTCGCACCAGCTGCAGCGCGCCTGCTTGATGGGCTCGAACTCGCCCGCCTCGACCCCGCGCACCACCTCACGCACCCGGGCCCTCGCCTCCTCGAGCTGTTCCGCAGTGCGGCGCGGCACGGCGATCGGCGTCTGGGACGGCACGTGATACAGCTCGAGGCTCTCCACCTCGAGGCCCAGCTGGTCCTCCACGGCGATCTGGTACAGGCTGAGCTGCGGCGACTCCTCCGCCTCCTCGCGGGTCTGAAGCTTCCCGGTCTTGTAGTCCACGATCCGGACCCGACCGTCCGCCAGCTTGTCGATCCGGTCGATCACGGCCATCACCTGGATCCCGTCCACCTCGAACCGGAGCATCTGCTCCACTGCCATCGCCGGCTGGAAGTACTCGGCGTGCTTCTCGTAGAACGCCTGCACCATGAGCGTCCCGTCGGCGTAGGCGTCCTCCCGCTCCTCGAACGTGAGGTAGGCCTCGTCGTCGAACGCCTCGTCGAACGCGTCCAGCACGTGCGTCAGGGGAGGCGCCCCGTTCAGCCGGTCCTTGTAGAAGGTCTCGAGGGCCGCGTGCACCGCGCTCCCCTTGTTCAGGGGCGGCGCCGGCTTCGTGGGATGGTGCTCCAGGTAGTGGAGCTTGTAGCCCTCGGGGCAGTTCAGGTACAGGGTGATCGACGTGTTGCTGAGCGTCTTCATGTTCGGGCTCGTCTCCGTGCGTCGGGGGTCGTTCGGTGACGGTCGATCTCAGTCTCTTTCGGGCCTCGTGTAGACGGCCCGGTGCCGGTTCGTGGACCTCGTTTACGGGGCGCATGCGCGGATCGGGTCTACACGCAGCCTAATCGTACTCAGCAAGCACCGTTCCGTGAAGTGTGATCGGGCTTTCGCATGCACCAGTTACGCGTTTCGGCCGCGTCCGGCATGGGCTAATCGTCCTTTTCCCTCCGTGGTAGAGCGCCGACCGCGTGACACCGGGGCGGGCGGATCCGGCCCGCGGCACGGTTCCGGTGTGTCGGAATGGCCCGTCGTCACCTGCCTGGCGTTGCCCGGTTTACTCCTCGTTGAGCCTCCGAAGCCACTCTCACCACGAGTCGCAACAGGCTTCTCTCTTCATATCAAATCTAATATATTGATAGGCACAGAGCTGCAGGGACTACGACCGATCCGCTGGGTGGGATCCTCGCTCGACGATCTGCGAGGCTTCGCTAAGCCGGTGCGCGAGGCGATCGGCTACGCGCTATTCGTCGCTCAGCGGGGAAGGTCGGTCCCGAACGCGAAACCGCTGAAGGGCATCGTGAAAGGAGCGGGCGTGCTCCAGATAACCGACCGACACGACGGCAATACGTATCGAGCGGTGTACACGGTGGACCTTCGAGGAGCCGTTTACGTGCTTCATGCCTTCCAGAAGAAGTCCCCCTCCGGGGTCCGCACAACGCGCCGCGACATCGAGCTCGTTCGGGCACGTTTGGATCTGGCACGAGCTGACTACCGATCGAGGACAAGATGACGAAGCGAGAGACGGAGTTCGTGACCGCGAGCAGCGGGAATGTTTTCGAGGACCTGGAGCTTCCCGAAGCGGCGGAGCTTCTGGCCAAGGCGCGCCTCGCGAGCATGATCGCCTCGATCATTGAATCACGAGGCCTCACGCAGACCCGGGCGGCGGAAGTCCTGGGCGCAACACAACCCATCATCTCGAATCTCAATCGGGGTAGACTGAGCGGATTCTCCCTGGACCGCCTGCTTCGCTTCTTGAACACGCTCGGGCGCGACGTGGAAATACGTGTCGGTCCTTGCTCGCCAGGCCGGCGTGCCGCACGCACGACAGTGAAGCCGGTCTGACCCTCCCCGTATCTGAATCCGCAGTTCGCAGTTCATCCCTCGTTGATCCTCCCGAACCACTCTCCTCCAAATGTTGGTGCCCTGCGAATGCGCTTGACAGCATATGCAATATACAGCATACTAGGAGTGGTAATTGGAGTGGTCCGTCGAGGTTACGGGTGAGTTCGGCCAGTGGTGGAAGGGTCTGGACCCAAGTGCGCAGGACGCTGTCGCCGCCACCATCGGTTTGCTCAGGGAGCGGGGACCGGATCTACCGTTTCCGTACAGCTCCGATGTCCGCGGTTCGCGCCACGGCGCGCTTCGGGAGTTGAGGATCCAGCACCGGGGCCGGCCGCTTCGAGTGTTGTACGCGTTCGATCCGCGCCGGGCTGCTATATCTGCTGCTGGGGGAGGACAAAGGCGGGTCAAAGCGCTGGTATCGAAAGTCAGTGGCTCGAGCCGATGAACTGTTCGACAGACACCTCAGAGACCTGAAGGACGGTGCTTGAATGGCCCGACGATTCGAAGAATTACTCGAGGAACTGCCGCCGGAGCGCCGTGCTCGAATCAGTCGCCGCACCCAGGAGATGCTCGCCGAGCTGCGGCTGCATGAAGTGCGCGCGGCATGCGAGCTGACGCAGGAACAGCTCGCGGAGCGCCTGAACATCGACCAGCCCAACGTATCGCGCCTCGAGAACCGGTCGGACGTGCACGTGAGCACTCTGGCCGACTACGTCGCGGCGCTGGGTGGCCGCCTCGAGCTCCTGGCCGTGTTCCCGGAAGGGACGGTGCGGATCGCCCAGTTCGGGGACGGGGACATCTGAGTCCGCGGTGGTAGTGATTCGCGACGGCGCACGTGTCGGCCCCACGCCGGCGCTGGCATGATCGAATGAGGTTTTGATGAGCGGGGACTCCGATTCTCAGGCAAACAACCTTAGATTGGAGAATCGAGATGCCCTGGCAGGTGGAACGCGCGATGCGATACCGAGTGCTCATCCAGCAGGACGAAGACGGGATCTATGTGGCGGAGGTTCCGTCCTTGCCCGGGTGTATCTCGCAGGGGGCTACGCGAGAGGAGGCCGTCGCTCACGTCCGCGAAGCCATCGCGGCCTACATGGAGAGCCTGCAGGAACACGGTGAACCGATCCCTCCTCCCATCACCGAGGAGATCGTGGAGCTATAGTGGCGCGGCTGCCGGTGATCTCGGGCCGCCGCGTCGTTCGAGCTCTGGAGAAAGCCGGATACGAGGTGGATCGGCAGCGCGGCAGCCATATCGTGCTTCGCCACTCGCGATCTCCGCACCGCCGAGTCGTGGTGCCAGATCACCGCGAAGTAGCGCGAGGAACGCTGCGCGCCATTCTCAGGAACGCGGGGATGAGTGTGGAGGAATTTCGGGCTCTGCTCTAGCCAACATCCGCCCGGGATCGCGCAGGAGATCTGGGCACATGGACGACGCAAACGAGCAGGGAGCGAGACGCCCGCACCTGAGCGTCCCGTCGGCGTACGCGTCCTCGCGCTCCTCAAACGTGAGGTAGGCCTCGTGGTCGAACGCCTCGTCGAGAAGGCTTCATAGCTCCTTCTCTGGTGTCCGCAACAGCCCCAGTCGGACCGTCCCCGACTGTCACACCCCCTCGTTATTCTCGTCTTCCGGCCGAATCCCCGGCCCGAGAGGAGGCACGCCCGTGCAGCACATCCCGTTCGCTCCCTGGATGCGTGGAAGCCAAGCCCTGGAACTGGTCCGCAACGCCGACGGCCCTAAGGAGAGCGCCGCTCCGCTGACCTACTACTCCGCGGTGCTTCGGGCTCACGAGCAGTTGGCGGGCGAGATCTGGAGCGCCGAGGCGTGGGTCGGTGTGGCTCGCTCGCACGTGATGCGGGGCGATCTCGAGGCCGCCGAGGCAGCACTGGTGCAAGCGGGAATGATGGGAACACCGGATCCCGACGCCGCTATGCTCATGGCCGAGATCCTCCTCCAGACCGACCGGGCCGAGCGGGCGCACAGGCTGCTCACGAAACTGGTCGAGCGGCGACCACACCTCGCGCGGGCGCGCTACCTTCTCGGGGTCACGTGCCGCGACCTGGACCTGCCTGACGAAGAGCTGGCGGCCTATCGCGCCGCTATCGAGATCGACCCTGACATGACGGAGGCCTGGTACCGGCTCGGCAATCACATGAGCCTGCGGCGCGATTCCGAGGAAGCGATCGCCGCGTGGCGCGAGGTGCTCCGGGTGGATCCGGATCATGAATGGACTCTGTGCAATCTGGGAGTTGCCCTCCACCGGGCCGGCGATTCCGAAGGTGCGAACGAGTGTCTCGCCCGTCTAAGAGATCTCGACGGGGGGCTGGCGGACTTTCTGGAACTGGGAATCCAGCACGTGAAGCCCGTCCCGGCGGGCGTGCGGCTACTCCAGTACCCGCGTCCGTCGAAGAAGAAAGGGAAGGGCGACGCATGAGCCTGGGTTTGTCGAAGTCGAGGTTCGTCCGCGGTTGGTACTGCCCCAACTGGCTGTGGTGGTCCGTCCACGAGCCGGACGCGCCGGAGCTCCAGCCGGACCGGGTCGCCGAGGACCGCATGCGGCAGGGAATCCGGGTGGGCGAGCTGGCCTGCGAGAGGTTCCCCGGTGGGGTCCTGATCGACCTCCCCCACGACGCCTACGACGAGAAGATCGAGGCCACCCGGCGGGCGCTCGCAGACGGCGCGCCGGCCATCTTCGAGGCCTCGTTTCGGGAGGACAACGTCTTCGTCGCAGTGGACGTCCTGGAGCGCGATGGTGACGGCTACAATGTGATCGAGGTAAAAGCATCTAATGAGGTAAAAGATAAGCATATACCTGATGTTGCGGTACAGGCACACGTGGTGCGGGCGGCGGGCCTCGATGTGCGCCGCTGCGAAGTCATGATCCTCAATCGGGAGCACCGTCACCCGGACGTGGGCCCGCTCTTCTTGCGGCAGGATGTGACCGACCGAGTGGCCGACATTATCGACCAGGTCCCGGAGGCGATCGAGGCCCAGATCGAGGTCCTCAACGGCGACGGTCCGGACCTGGCTCTCGGGCACCAGTGCGCGGGTGCAAAGGACTGCCCATTTCGGAGCCGCTGCTGGCCGGACGGCCCGGACCACGTGAGCCGACTTCACATGATGTGGACGACGAGGAAGCTCGCCCTCATGGAGGACGGCATCGAGTTGATCGTGGACGTGCCGGACGACGTGCACCTCAACGTCATCCAGACGCGGCAGCGGGAGGCCCTGCGTGCGGGTCGCATGATCGTCGAGCCCGGTCTCGGGGCCGCGCTCCAGGCCCTCGAGTACCCGATCGGGTTTCTCGACTTCGAGACCATGCAGCGGGCCATGCCGCCGTACGACGGTCTCTGGCCGTGGGCGCAGGTGACGGCCCAGTTCAGCTACCACGAGCAGGCGGCGGACGTAGCGGTCCGCCACGTCGAGTGGCTGGCCGACGAGCTGGCGGATCCCCGCGAGCCGCTTGCCCGCGCCATGATCGACGCGTGCCGGGACGCCCGGCAGATCCTCGTGTACCATCAGCCCTTCGAGGAGACCCGGATCAAGGAGCTCGCCGAGGCCTTGCCTCACCTTCGCGATGATCTCGAGGGCATCCGCGAGCGCCTCCTCGATCTCAAGCGCATCGTGATGGACTACATCTATCACCCGGGCTTCGAGGGGAGTTTCAGTCTGAAGAAGGTGCTTCCCGTACTCGTCCCGGACCTCGGGTACGAGGACCTCGAGATCCAGGGCGGCGGCGACGCGATGGTGGACATCGCTAGGTTGCTGCTCGATCCGGAGTCCTTCGCCCCCGGCGAGCGCGAGCAGCTGCGGAGCGATCTGCTGGCCTACTGTGAGCGGGACACGTGGGCGATGGTGAAGTTGCTGGAGAGGCTGCGGGGGGTGGCCTGAGAGAGGTGATGATGACCGAGTACTCACTGACCGAACCCGAGAAGGGCTCCCTTCGCGAACGCGGCCTCCTGCCTGATCACTGGAGCGGCGAGGCACCGTGGCCGGGCGCGAGCTCTACCTCCCGTTCGATGCCTTCCCGTGGTTCCGCGAGGCCTCGATTGCGCAGCTCGCCTGTATCGAGCGCCCGACGCCCGATCACTTTCGTTGGCCGGACCTCGACGTGGACCTCTCGATCGACTCGATCGACCATCCGGAGCGGTATCCACTGGTGAGCGGTGCGGGTGCTGAAGTGCGGGAGTCGCCCGAGCCGGAGTAGGGTCGAAGCTGGCTTGCCCGGCCACCTCACCAGCGAGTCAGCGCCTCGAACCGGTCCGCATTGTCCTCCACCCGTGGCCCCACTCTTGCCCCTATCCCACTGCTCGCTCGCGCGAAATCAGGCTTCGAGGCGGCATTCCAAAACGCGTGGATCCGCTTCCGAGGCGAGTGTCCGGGGGATCGTAGGCCAGGCGGATCTGCCTGACGTCTTGCCGCTATCTCACCAAACGGACTAAGCTTAGCATACAGGCAGCGACCCGAAGAAACAGCAGGGAGATTCGCGTGCGCTCGATCCACGTAAGCACCCCGCCCGCCTTCGTTTGCGTCCTGAGCTTGCTGCTCGGATCCGTAGTATTCCTCCCGACATTTGCCACTCCGCTTGCAGCTCAACAGGAAGAGGACGCGCTCCGTCTCACGCCGGCCCGCGTTCTGACGCTCGTGAAGGGCGACCGTGCGGCCGAGGTACGGGAGCCGTATCGCGCCGCCGTGGTGGAAGACGGACGGCTGTTCCTCACGGACTCCCGCAAGGGCGACGTGCTGTGGTTCGACGAGAACCTGGTGTGGAAGGGCAACCTCGCCTCGTTGCACCCGGCGCGGGACCTGGGACGCCCAGTGCGGACGGTTGCGGACTCCCGTGGCCGGATCTACGTGGCTGACGCCGAGAGCCGGCGGATCTACTGGTTCGAGGACGGCCAGTTCGGCGGCTCGTGGGGCGGGCGCGGCGACGATCCGGGCAAGTTCGACTCCCTGGATGACATCGCCGTCGACGTGGACGACATGGTGTGGGCGGCTGACGGCAGCCGGGGCGTCATCAATGTGTTCACCCCCGAGGGCCTGCTCGAGCGGGTGAACACGGGCTTCACGGGAGCGGGCTTCGAGAAGCCCGCCCTCATCGCCGTGGATCCGGCACGGGGTGTGTATGTCTACGATGCCGACCGAAAGACGGTGTTCGCGGGCGACATGGACGGCACGCACCGCTGGACGTTCGACCTCACCCAGCTGGGTGGTAAGGGGCTGTACGACCTCCAGGTCGATCCGACCGGAGCCCTGTTTCTCGTCCTCGAAGACAAGTCGCGCGTGGCGATCCTCGAGCCGTCCGGCGAGCTGCGGGGAGAGATCTTTGGTCCGTCCGGCCGTCCCGCGCGCTACGAGCGGCTCACCGGGCTCTCGATCTCGGCGTCCCGCGGCGTCATGACGGTGGTGGACCAGAAGGACCTGCTCGTCCAGGAAATCCGCGTCGAATGGACGAACGGGGCGGCCTTCCTGGAGCCGGCGCCACGCGCCTACGCGTCGTTCGTGATCGACACGATTCACGGCCAGGTGCTGGCCGTGGCTCCCGGAGCGGATGGCAGTGAGGCGGAGGAGCGCTGGCTGGTTCGGTACGCGGACGGCCTCAGCGTCGTGGATCCGTCGGGTCAGCGAGTCGGCGATGTGGTGCTTCCCGGCGAGCTGCCGAAATCGATCGTCACGACCGGCACGGGAGACGGTTTCGTGCTGGTCGGGGCGGACCGCCGTATGCGGCTTCTGTCTCGCACCGGCGAGGTCGTGAGCTCGCTTCCGCAGGCGACGGCAGGTGGCGAGATGAAGCGCCCGGAGGCCCTCGCGTGGCGCGCGAGCGACGGGGTGATCGCCGTGTACGACCGGGACGACGACGAGATCCAGATCCTCTCCTCGGAGGGGACTTTCCTGCAGCGCGTGGGCCGCAAGGGGACGGGCGCGGGCGAGATATCGAAGGCCGTCAGCATGTCGTTCAGCGACGTGGGACACCTGTTCGTGGTGGACCTCGAGGGATCGCGCGTCCAGGAGTTCGACGAGCACGGGATCTACGTCAGAGGCTCCGCCCCTGTCACGATCAACCGAGCTGCGGGCAACGTGGCACTCGGCGTAGGCGCGGACACGTGGGGACGCACATTCCTCCTCGACGAAGCCACCGGCACCGCTGCGCAGATCGGCCCCGACGGGGTGCAGTGCCAGGTCGGCGCCCCGTGGCTCACGAGCCCGGTCACCGGGTTCGCCGTAACCCCGGCCGGCGACATGCTGGTGGGCGGAGGCAAGGAAACTACGCTCCGCACCGTCCGCTTTCGCTGCCTCGGTCCGCCGCCGACGCCGCGGGGACTTCGCCTCACGCTCGACACGGGTCCGGACGGAGGAGCGCTGCTGGCGTGGGTCCCGGGGACTCCGGGCGCCGCGTCGTTCGAGGTGTTCCGGCGCCAGGACGGGGACGAGGCCGAGCTCGTGACGACTTCTTCCGGGCCTTCCGTCGTGATTCCGAGGCAGGTCTGGGGCACGCAGGTCGGACAGCTGTTCATTCGTGGCGTCAGCGAGCGTGGCGTGGCCGGTCCTTACTCGACCTCGGTCACCGATCGCCTGACCCCGGCGCTACGCGGCCTCGCAGCAGGCGACGACGTCCCCACGGCCGAGTCGCTTCTCCGGGAGGAGCTGGCTGTCGCGCAGGAGGAGGGCAGGGAGGACGTCGTGTCCCTCCGGGCCGTCTTCCTCCAGTCGATCATCGCGCAGGGCGAGTACGACCGGGCGCGCGCGGAACTCGAGACTTTCGAGGCCACGCTCGATCCTGAGCAGGCGGCTGAGATGCGCATCGACATCGCGCGAGCTGCCGTGTCCGGAGCCATCCGGGCCGGCGCCGGCGAGACAGCAGTCCAGTGGCTCCGCCTGATCGGCGACATGGCTCCCGAGACGCTGAATCCGGTCGAGCGACTGACGCTGGACCTGGACGCTGCGGGAGATACGGATGTCGCTGCCGAGATGCTGGTCCGGCACGGCTACGAGGCGAGCCTCGCAGGAGTCGAGCTGACCCTCGCTCTCGCCGCGGTGCAGGTCGCCAGGGACAGGCCCGAGCAGGCAATGACCACCCTGGTGGAGGCGTCACGGGATGCGAACGGGCCGGGACTCCGCCGCCAGCTCGACCGCGGGATCTTCCAGCTCGCGACAGACGTCACGGACGGTCTGCTCGACGGCTCGATCGTCGGACGCCAGGACCTGACCGCCGAGCAGCAGGTGGACGTCGTGCTCAGGGACCTCGAGGCGTACGCCGCAGAGACTTCCGCAAGTTCGGCCGAAGAATGGGAGCTCCGCCTCGGCGCTCTCGCTGCCAAGCCCCGCATCCACCGTGCGGTAGAGCTCGAGGGAAGCGATTTCGACGCTGCCCGCGAGCTGTACGAGGTGATCCTCGCGGAGACTCCGTTCCTTCTCGGGCCGGACGAGATCCGGGTCCGCGGCAGACTCGGGGCTCTGGCCCTCGCCGAGGGTCGCGAGGAGGACGCCCGCGAGGCTTTCGGGCAGGTGTTCGAGATCTCGCCGAATTGGGTCCCTGCCGAGGAGGACTTCAGCCCGAGCGTCCGGAACTTCGTGGCCGGAATGCGGTCGGAGGCGGAAGAGACGCCATGAGCGACGCTACGCGCGGTTCCGAAGGGCAGCTGCCGGTTCGGCCCGGGCAGGTCGACCCAGTGTTCACGGCCCCCAGAAGGACGAGAGGCCCCGGCAAGGGACCGCTTCTTGGCGTGTGTGTCACGCTGGCGATCGCCGTGGCATCGACCGTCGCCTGGTTCCAGTTCGGAGGAGGGAACGTCCCCGAGGGCGCGCTGCCGGACGCAGCCGCCGATTCGGCTGAAGCCCTGGTCGAGGTCGCGGCCGAGGAGCCGGCGCCCGAAACGCCGCCGCCTCCGCCTCCGGTTCGTCTCGCCTTCACGGTGGAACCGGCCGTGGCTACGGTAACGGTGGATGACTCGCTGACAGCGATCCCCGACTCGGGCGTCGTGCTCGAGGTTGGCCCGCACCGGGTCCACGCAGAGGCGGCCGGCTACCTGCCGCTCGACACTGTGGTCGAGCTGGCCTCCGACGTCTCGCTCAGCCTGGCGCTGAAGCGAGCGCCCCCCACGACCGGTACCGTGGGAGTGCAGGCCAACCTGTCCGGTCAGGTGCTGGTGGACGGACGCGACCGCGGAGCGGCGCCGGTGACTGGCCTGCGGCTCCGCCCGGGCTCACACACCGTCCGCTTCGTCCCGGAAGGCGCCGATGGACTGGCCGAAGAGCAGGCCGTGACGGTGAGCGCGGGCAAGGCATCCAGTGTGGCGTTCGACATCACGGATGCTTTGATCTCGGTCGGCGTCCGGGATCCGCGGTGGGCAACGATCTACGCTGGCGAGATCAAGATCGGAGACACCCCCCTGATCGAGCACCGGCTGCCGGCCCGCGTATACACGATCCGTGTCGTGCGCGAAGGATATGTCGAACAGGAGCGGCTCGTACGGATGACCCCGGGCCAGAGCTTCCAGTGGGTGGATATCGTGCTGGAGGCCGAGGGTCCCTGAGCGAGACCTTCGGGTAGGGACCGCCAGCCGCTTCGCCTCCAGCCGCTAACCGCGTTCTCGCGCCTGGATTCTTGAGCCCGCGCATGTCTTCGAAGGTCTGAGATGGATCCGGGAAGATATCTTCCTGAACTCACGCACGGCTTTCCGAGGGTGTCACACCGCCCTCGTAGACTGAACGTCCGCGCGAAACCCAGCAGGTAAGTCGCTTTGCGGATCAGTCATCCACGGTCGGATGGTCGTCAGGAGCCGCGTGCGTCGCTCACCAGCACCAGATGTAGATACAACCCCTCAGGATGAAACCAAGCAGTGTGACGATGGCCACACCGATCAACATCGATGAGGCCAGGCAGATACAACGTGCGCTGCATTTCCGCATTCTTCCTCCTCGATCGGAACGGTCGTGTGACTGCCCGGTCGGGTCTGGAGTCGCACGCGGCAAGGCGAAAGAATTCCGAGAGGGGGATGAACAACCAAGAGGTAGTGCTCAGAGGCTGGAATCGACAGTGCCGCTGTGGACGCGCCCGCCTTGACCGAATCCCGACACAAACGGTGGACAAGCGAGCGAACTCCCCATGGGGATGAGACCGCCGCGGCCACCCTATCCGTGGCTGAATCCCGGGCTGCTATTCTCAGGCCTCAACCCGTACATTGGAGGAGCGACATGGCGTGGCGACAGGAGCGGGAGATCTGATGCCGGCAATCAGCCAGAAGGCACCATGAACAGCAAGTTCCACGATCTACCGCTCCTCTTTCGCGCCCTGCGCTTTGCGGCGGACCATCACCGCGACGGCCGGCGAAAGGGCCTGGACGCGTCTCCCTACATCAATCATCCGATCGCCGTGGCCTCCGAGCTCGTAAGCGTCAGCGTCGAGGATCCGGAAGTGCTGGCCGCGGCGCTCCTGCACGACACGGTCGAGGACACCTGTGCCACGCCCGAAGACCTCGAGCGCGAGTTCGGACCGCGGGTGCGGGAGCTCGTCGAGGCGTTAACCGACGACAAGAGCTTGCCGTCGCGCGAGCGGAAGCGGCTCCAGGTGGTGCACGCGCCCGGCCTGGATCCTGACGCAAAACTGATCAAGATCGCCGACAAGATCTGCAACGTGTTCGACGTAGGCCACGCGCCGGCCGAAGGCTGGTCAATCGAGCGTCGCCGCGAGTACGTGAACTGGACGGAGAGGGTCGTGATCGGGTGCCGTGGCGTAAACCCGGAGCTCGAAGACAGGTACGACGAGGTTCTTCGCGACGCCCGAGCCCGGGTGGATGCGGAGATCGGAGGCGACGAATGAGCTTCCCCAGGCCGATTCCCGAATCCTATTGGGTTGTCCCAGGCCGCATCCTGGCCGGCGAGTACCCGAGCAACGTGAACACGGCGCGCGCGCTCGAGAAGCTGCAGCGTTTCCTCGACGCAAGTGTGACATGCTTTGTGGATCTCACGCATCCGCGCGACCCTCTCGAACCCTACGAGCCTCTCCTCCAGCGTCTTGGCGCGAACGGGGTGGCGCGCGTTCCGCTCCCGATCGTCGACATGAACGTGCCGGACTCGGCGGCCGACGCGGCAGTGATCCTGGACACGATCGACCGGGAGTTCGAAAACGGCGGTGTCGTCTACGTCCATTGCTGGGGTGGGATCGGGCGCACGGGGACGATCGTCGGGTGCTGGCTGGTGCGGCACGGCATGACGGGCGAGGAGGCACTCGCGCGCGTGGCCGAGTTGTGGGCCACTCGCCCCGACTCGAGCTGGAGCAGGTCGCCGCAGACGGAAGCGCAGTTCGACTTCGTCCGAACCTGGGCCGGCCGCGATCCGGCGCTTGTCGATGGCTGACGTCGACCGCTACCTCGACCGCTGCTTCGGCTGCCTCCTGGGTCTGGCTGCCGGCGATGCCCTCGGCACCACCCTCGAGTTCAAGTCGCCCGGCACGTTCGAGCCGATCACGGACATGGTCGGTGGCGGCCCCTTCCAGCTCGAGGCCGGGCAGTGGACAGACGACACGTCCATGGCCCTGTGCCTCGCCGAGAGCCTGATCGAATGCGATGGGTTCGACGCGCGCGACCAGATGGAGCGCTACGTCCGCTGGTGGAGGGAAGGGCACCTCAGCCCCACGGGGGACTGTTTCGACATAGGTGGCACCGTATCTACGGCTCTCGGCAAATTCCTGAGCTACGGCGATCCGTACGCCGGCTCCACGCACCCGCATTCCGCCGGCAACGGCAGCTTGATGCGGCTCGCGCCGGTGCCGACTTACTACGCCGCCGATCCGAGCCAGGCCATCGTGTGTTCGGCCGAGAGCAGTCGGACCACGCACGGCGCCAGCACCAGCATCGACGCTTGCCGTTACATGGGTGCCCTGATCGTCGGCGCGCTGACCGGGGCATCCAGGGACGAGCTGCTTTCGGAGCGTTACGTACCGCCGGGCACGGACGGCGTTTGGGAGCGTGAGCCCCTGTGCGAAGAAATCGATGCGATTGCTGCCGGCTCGTTCAAGGAGTAGGAGCCGCCCGAGATCCGCGGCAAGGGCTACGTGGTCGACTCGCTCGAGGCCGCCCTGTGGGCCTTCCACCGCAGCGACTCGTTCGAGGCCGGAGCGCTGGCTGCCGTCAACCTGGGCGACGATGCCGACACGACGGGCGCCGTGTATGGCCAACTGGCCGGGGCGTTCTACGGCGTGGGCCGGATCCCGGAGCACTGGCTCGACAAGCTGGCCATGCGGCCGCTGATGGAGGAGTACGCGGCCCGACTCGCGTCTGCTGGCTCGGGCTCAGACGTCTTCGAACCACCAAAGCTGACGTGCAATTCCCGGGACAACGATTAGATTGAACACGTGGTGCTTCGGCACGTCGAGTACGCTCTCGAGGAGAAGGACGGCGGACGGCATGGCGGCCTTCGGTCAGGCGGCCGGCTAGCGCCACGACCCTACCCAGGAGGCGCGCGATGCGACTTCACTACCTGCTCGCCCTCGTCCCTTTGTTGTCGATCGGGGCATGTCAGCCGCTCGAAAAGGAATCGAATGAGCCGTCAGTCGTCGATCCCAGTCTCATCCCGCTCGATTCGCTACCGGCGGAGTGGGGCAAGCTAGTCGCGGTGATCCCGCGTGTGGCTCGTGACGGCCCGACGGACTGGTACGAGCTGTGGTTCAGCGAGCCGACCTCGGGACGCATCACCCTCGTTCCCGTGTACCGTCCGGAGCTCCGCTACCCGCCGTCGTCGGTGTACGTCGTCGAGCGCACGCCGGCGCGTATGGAGACTGTCGCCCCTGAATCCGGCCTGTGACGTCCGGCGAAGGAGATCGAGATGAACGTTGAACGAATGTCGGAACTCCTGGGGCGCCTCTTCACGTGGGGCGCGTTGGCGCTCCTGGCGCTCGCCGTGGTCGAGAAGATGGCGAACCTTGCCGGCCAGACGATGATCCGGGCCGCCTTCCTTCCCTCGGATCTGGCGACGTACGCGACCACGCTGGCCGTATTCGCGATCGCCTTTTTGCTGTGGGGCATCCGGAGCGAGCTTCGGAATCGCTGAGACCGCGAGGCGGGAGACCTTGCGTCGTGAATCGCTCTCTGTCTGGGACTCGTCCGTCTGGATGGCTAAGTTTTCCTACGCCACTACCAGGAGCGCCGTCCCGTACATCAAGACGAGCCCGAGCGTCAGCCCGGCTGCGTTGAGTGGCGCGAGCACGCCCCTTGGGGCGTCCCGCTGCAGCATGCGTCCGATCTCGAGCACGACCTGGAAAATCGCTCCGGCACCGAGGGCGAGGAACAGGGTGGCCGCGATCGGAGAGTACGAGAAGCCGCCGATCCACGTGCCCAGGATGGTAGGCAGCCCGGCCAGGGCTCCCATGCTGAGGTAGTGCTTGACCGGCGGCCGGTCGGTGGCCACGGGCGCGACGATTGCCAGGCCTTCGGTGGTGTTGTGGATCGCGAATCCGATGATCAGGAAGCTCCCGAGGGCGATCTCGCCGAGGGAAAAGGCCGCGCCGATCGCCAGGCCTTCGCCGAGGTTGTGAAGACCAATGCCGATCGCCACGAGGTACGAGAGCCGGAGGCGTGCTGCCCTTGGATCCAGGTTCTCGTCCCCGCTGCCGCGTCTTGTTCCCGCCAGGATCCGGAGCGCCGCTACACTGGCCACGACTCCGAGCAGCACCAGCCCCACTCCCTGGAACGCGTCGGGCACGGCGGCGGCCGTTTTCAGCGCCTCGTCCAGCGCGTCGACGCCAAGGAAGACGAGCAGGCCGATCGTCACGCTGAGGAAGAAGTGAGTCCAGCGTTTGTCCACCCTGCGCAGGAAAGGCGACCACAGGAGCCCGATGAGCACGGGCAGCACTCCGACGTAGATCCCGAGCAGGGCGAACACCGCGAAGAATCGGGCGCTTGGCTGCGGCGTGACGGTCGCAACCTCCACCTCGTGCGTGAACGTCAGGCCCGTGGACGTGATGAGCGCTATCTGGTGGGGCTCTCCCTCGACCCAGGGGTAGGGAAGCGTGATCGTCCGCCGCCCGAGACGCTGAATGGTCCGGCTCCCGTCGATCTCGTGCTCCCAGTAGGCCTCGTCCACGAGCACCTGGGCCACCGTGACCGGCGCGGGGCCGCCATTCACGACGTGGACCTCCATTAACCCGGGAGCGGGAAGGGTGACCCGCTCGATCGTGAGATCCTCGACGGGCGGGAAGCTCGTCCTCATGACCGATGTCGGGTCGAATATGACAAAGACCGCGATCAGGGCCGCGAGCAGGCCCAGGGGTCCAAGCCCCAGGGCCCAGCGCTGCAGGGTGCCAGGACGACGTCCGTTTCCTGCCATCAGCCGTACCGGTGCAAGGGGACGCCCTCGCCCGCGGCCAGCTTTGGCACGGCCTCGAGGAAGCTCATCCAGCCGAGCTCAGCAAACTCGCTCTGGTGCGCGTGGCACATGTGGAGGCCCGGGTTCTCGAGCTCCATCTCGATGATGCCGCGCTCGCCCTGGCACAGCATCACCGTGTCCGTCAGATCGTAGTGGTCCGGCCGCGTGCCGGTCCGATAGTAACGGAACATGCCGGCGTGCAGATGGAGGGAGTTGATCGGATCGAACTCCGTGAGATTGAGCAGATAGATGCGGACCGGGTCACCCACGCCGACCTGGATCGGATGGTTCTGGTAGAAGAACGCCGCTGTGTTGATGGCGTACACTTCATTGTCGCCGTCGAAATTGGTGTCGAAGCCGTTCATCACCATCACCATCTCGCGGGCGGGCGAGCGTCCCCCGGGGGGGTCCACGATCAGGGCTCCGTACAATCCCTTGTGGATGTGGCGCTTCAGGGGCAGCGCATGGCAGTGGTACGGGTGAACCCCGAACGGTCGTGCGACGAACTCGTACGTGAAATGCTCCCCCGGTTGGACGACCGGGACGATCCCGTCCATCTCCGGCGGATGGGTGCCGTGAAAGTGGATGGTGTGCGGATGCGAGCCCGCGTTCGAGAAGTGGACGCGCAGCACGTCGCCTTCGGTGCAGCGGATCGTCGGGCCGGGAACCTGTCCATTGTACGTCCATGCGGGGAACCACACGCCCGGGGCCACCTCGATCTCCAGGTCTACCGCGACGATCTCGTACTCGCGGACAGTCCGGCCCTGGTCGTCGGCGCTCACCTTCCCGTAGTCGAAGCGGGTGAGGAAGGCCATCGGATCGAACCCGTCACCGGGCGAATAGTCGCCGAACACGCCCCGGCGCAATGCGGCCAGATCGCCGTGGCCTCCGGGCGGGTGAGAAGCCCCGGCTTCGTTATCCAGTCCCGCTGCCGCGAGCGCCCGAGCCGCTCCGCTGCGACGCGCGGACGCGAGGATGGCGGCGCCCGACAGGCCGGCTACGCCCGCCGTGCCCAGTCTCAGCCACTCGCGGCGATTCATCTGCCGCGGGTCCCTCGATCGTTCAGCTGTCATCGATTCGACCACCCTGTCTATATGGCTGCCGCGATTCGTGACCACGGGCCGGCGGCAGGTTTTTAGCCTACACTAAACTTAGTCTACTCTAAGACAGGGCGGGAGGTTCCGTCAATGGACCGTCGGGGTGTCGCGTGGATCGAGCTAGTCCTGTCGGGTGTCGGCCTCGAGCTCCGCCAGGTATTCCCGGCACTCGATCTCTTCGAGCGTATGTGACATGTCCGTCTGGATGACGAAGTCGCCCCACTCGCCCTCGGTGGCCGGCTCGAACGTGTCGATGTCCGCCACAGGCTGCACGACGACGATCATCCGACGAGTGCCGGGGCGGTACACCTCGAGGTGCTCGGGAGTGCCCGTGCCCCGCTCGACGTGGAACCCGCCGACCATGTGGAGCACGAGAGCATCGGGCTGCTGCGCGAGGTACTGCGAGATCCAGTACGCCATCGTCGCGTCCCACAGCACCTGGCTGTGCAGTTGGTTGCCCATGTTGTCATGCGAGCCGGCAGGCGCGCGGGCCTCTATCGCTTCTTCCCCTTCCTCGGGCTCGGGGATCGGCAGGCCGCACTTCATCCCCTCCTCCTCCATCACCTCCATGATGATCTGGATCCACTGGTCCCGGTATTCCTCGGTCGGATCTCCGTAGGGAAGGGGAGCGAGGCTCGCCAGGGCCTCGGGACTCAGGTCGTTCAGCGACTCGCGCCCGTGCATCGTCACCCGGGTCGCGTAACGACGCGGGGAGTTCGCCGCGATCACCGACAGCCCGTTCTCCTTCGAGAACTCGATCAGGGCGCGGTAGTCGGTCTCGTAGCGGGGCCATGGCCGGCTGGCGTTCCGGAACGACTTCTCGGTGATCAGGCCGGCCAGGTACTCGTCGAGGATCGGCTGCGCGTCGCGCTGGAAGAATTCGAGCGACAGAGCGACCGGGCGGGGAGCGCCGTCGTTCGATCCCGGGGCGCCGTACGCCTCGTACGCCCGCTTCAGCAACTCGGCCTCCAGCATGTGGCCCGTAGGGTCGTCGTGGGTCTCACCGACAAAAACGACCGTGCGGTTGCCCATCGCGGCCACGATGTCGTCGATCGAGGCTGGTTCGCCGGCCCCGGTGAACACGCGGTATTCACCCGCCACATAGGCGCTGTCTCCCACGTCCGGTGAGGAGTCCTGGGCGCTTGCGGGCAGGGCGATCATCAGAACGAGCGGCAGGGCCGCGAGCATCATTCTTGGGTTCATGGCGCAGATGATAGCATGGTGATCGGCGGATGGGGAGGTTTGGGCGAGTTGCCCTGCGCGCGGCCTGCGACACTGCTCGAGGAGGACGGGAGTCCCTAGCCGGGCTCAAGCGCCGAGCATTCTCACCGCGTGGCTATGGTCGATCGCACCCCGAGGCGGTGAAGTCCGCCTCGACCTCCTGGACCTCCCTGTACACCGATTCGTCCCGGAAGGCCAGGCCCTCCGAGAGCCCGTCCCGATTCCGGGCGAGCGCGATGCTGTAAGCGGTCCAGCCTTTGTCGACCTCGACGTAGGCCTCCCGGAGCGGAGCGCACGCCAGACGCCTTCTGTCGAACATGGCCGCTATGGTGCGGTACCGCCCGATTGTCGCTCGCAGGTCGCGTCCGAGCAGCGCGAGTGGGTCTCTCTCCTCGGCCGGCTTGAGCGCCGGGGCCGGCGCGCGGGCCGGCATGACGAATCCGGCCAGCGCCGCGGTCAGACTCGGTAGGTTGGTAGTCGTAGGATTCCCGTACCGGAGCGGCCAGGCTCCGACTACGATGCAAACGATCGCTGCCGCCACCAGTACGCTATCGACGGCGGCATTCTGCCCCCACCGCCTCGCCTGAACCGCTCCCGGAGGCTGTGAGGGCAGAAGGATTTCGGCATCCTCCTCGACCGCCCTGATAGCGGCGGCAGCCTGGGCCGCCTGTCTCTCAGATTCTTCTTCCGCGGCCTTTCGAGCCAATTCCAGCTCCGCCGTGCGTCGGGCGGTGTCCTCAGCGGCTGCCTGACGTGCTGCCTCTGCGGCGTTGAGCGTGGCCTGCAGCTCCGCCGCCTGTGTGGCGGCTTCGTCTTCGGCCTGTCGGCGTGCCGCCTCGAGCTCGGCCGTGCCGCGTGCCGCTTTCTCGGCGGCTGCCTGACGTGCAGCCTCTGCGGCCTCGAGCGTGGCCTGCAGCTCTGAAGCTTGCTTTACGGCTTCCTCCTCGGCTTGCCGTCGAGCCACCTCTGCGGCGTTGAGCGTGGTCTGCAGCTCCGCCGCCTGTTTCTCGGCTTCCTCCTCGGCCGCCCTGATGGCGGCGGCAGCCTGGGCCGCCTGTCTCTCAGATTCTTCTTCCGCGGCCTTTCGAGCCACTTCCAGCTCCGCCGTGCGTCGGGCGGTGTCCTCAGCGGCTGCCTGACGTGCCGCCTCTGCGGCGTCGAGCGCGGCCTGCAGCTCGGCCGCCTGTGTCGCGGCCTCGTCTTCGGCCTGTCGGCGAGCCGCCTCGAGCTCGGCCGTGCTGCGTGCCGCTTTCTCAGCGGCTGCCTGACGTGCAGCCTCTGCGGCGTCGAGCACGGCTTGCAGCCCTGAAGCTTGCTTTGCGGCTTCTTCCTCCTCGGCTTGCCGTCGAGCCACCTCTGCGGCGTTGAGCGTGGCCTGCAGCTCCGACACGTCGGGCGTGCGAACTTCGATATCGGTCTGCTGCGGGGGCAGTTCGGATGGTGGAGCAGCCGCCTCTCTGGCCGTTCCGTTGACCTGTGTTGCCGGATCTGCGTCGTGGTCCCGGGGGTTCGTATCCTCGAGCGCGGATTCCACTTGCAATTCCGCGGAGAATGCCACTTCGCGATCGATCGCGGACGCCTCGCGAAACACTTCGGTACGAGGCAGCGCTTCTACAATGACTTCGGTCCTGGTCTCGACGTTCTCCCAGTCAATCCGGGTCCGGCATACGCCCTTGGCCAGCAAAGAGGCCGCGCCCACCAGCTCATGGAAGGGGAGCAAGGCGCGAGCAATGTCCCCGCACGTCTGGGGCTGGAAACACCCACCAGCTGGCTCTTCGGGATCGGTGACGAATAGGAACGCGACCTGCCACGGCTCGGCGAAGTGCGCCCGATGGGTGGCCGCATCTTCCGCCGAGAGACGGGCCGGGCCTTCCCGGTGACGGTGATACCAGCCTGCGAGCACTCGGCTGTTGCTACGGACCTCGCGACGGAGAGCCGTGACGGCCTCGTCAGCCATCTGATCCGATTTGTTCTCGAGAAACGGGTACGCGGAGGCTACGGCTCTCGTGATGATCACGTAGCGACTCCGAGACTCTCGGTCCTCGCACAGGTCGCCGAACAGGTAGCCGAAAGGCGCGTCGTCGGGATCGGCACCCCATACGTGCCGGTACATGGTCTCCAGCGTCCGCTGTTCAAGGAATACTTCGTAGGAGCCGGTCGGCTCGTCCCGACGTGCAGGCCCGATAGGGGTCCAAAGGATGCTGCGACCCAGGGGCCGCGGCTTCCAGACGTGGTGGACTTCGAGCCTGAGCCGGTCGTCTTCGGTCGATAGCCAGGACGGAGTCCGGTTCATCGTGGTGCTGCGCTCTTCCTCCATGGCCTCCCTTCGCGGATCACCGACGCGCTCCCGACGAGGTGTGGGATTCCACTTCTCATCATATGACGAGCGAGCCGGGACATCAAACATGAATGCTCCCGGCCTGAGTGGCAAGCCGCAGGGTGTTGTAACGATGCAACAGTCAACACTTTACGGCACTACATGTTCGGTTTTGATGCGATCTGATCGGATCCCGTGCCGGCTCGGTCCGTGGACCGAGCCACGACGACGCGATCGGACTGCAGCGTGACAGCCGCTGGCCCGGACCTCATCTCTACCTGTTCGTACTCCTGAAGTTGGTCGCGGCATGTTCCGTGGCCGGCCGGGCAGATGATAGTAGAGATACCTCGGCTGAGAGCACATTCCGCGTCCGCGTGCACTGGCTCAGGCCGTACCATCTCCGCGGTGTGGCTCACCCTCTACACCCGGATCTTCATCGCCTGTCGGTCTACTTCACCGACACCGACACCTGGCTGGCGCGTTCGCTGGCCCGGGCTCCTCACGGAGGACGCTTCCCGGGCCTCAATCGTCCGGCTCCGGCTTTTTCCTCGACTGCTTGACTGCGGCCCGCCGCCTTTTCTCCTCGAGCCGCTTCCGCTTCTCCCGTCTCGGCGTCTTCGTCGGAACCCGTTGCTCTTCCTCCCAGGCGGCTTCCTCGAGCGCGGCCCTCAATCGGATGAGCGCGATCCTCCGATTCCGGTGCTGACTACGCGAATCGCGCGCGGTGACGGATATCCCCGAGGGCAAGTGCGTCAGGCGAACGCCCGACTCGGTCTTGTTCTGATGCTGGCCGCCAGGTCCGCCCGCGCGGAACGTCTCGACACGGCACTCGGCGAGGAGCATGACGTCGTCTTCCGGAACCTGGTAGTCAGGAGGCAGCTCGGGGTCGGGAGTCATATCGAAGGATAGGGATCAGGACAGCCGCGAGAAAGCTCGGCGCCCGCTCTCGAATCCGCACCTCCGAAACACGGGGGTCGAGTTGAGGAAGATATCTTCCTGGATCCAATATCCCGGTAACGATGCCCTGGCGTCTCCGGGGACGGGACTTCTAATCAACGGTGCTCTTAGGTACGGTAGAGACGGAATACGGGCGGTATTCTGCTCTCGGCCGAGGCGATCCGGTCTACCCACAGACGTGCCCCGGCCTACCCTAGCCAAGGAGGATCTTCGTGAGCGTTCGACGCTTCACCGTCGTTTTCGCCTGTGTCGTACTACTGGCGGCGAGTGTTCCCCGGACCGCGGCAGCCCAGGAAGACGAGCCCACCCCGATCATCTACGCCACCTACTTCCAGTGCGACCCGGCGCAGAGCCAGCGGGCGAGCGACATACTCCGAGACAGCTGGGGCCCGATCGCCCAGGCTCGTATCGACTCGGGCGCCCTGACAGCCTGGGGCTCGCTCACGCACCACACGGGCGGTGAATGGAGCCGCCTCATCTACCATGTTGCGATGGACCGGGCGCAGCTGTTCACGACGCTCGACGAGATGGGGGCGGAGTGGCAGAGCAGTGATCCTGAGTCCGTGGCCGAGTTCTGGGATGCGTGCGAGGAGCACGAGGACTATGTGTGGAGCTACGTGAATGGTTCGGATACGGCGACCGAGGTCGCCCAGGACCGCTCCACGGCGGGCCTGTCGATCTACTGGGTGTGCGAGGAGGGCAGGGGAGCTCTCATCGACATGCTAGCCGCGCAGGTGTTCGCCCCGGCGTGGGACTCGCAGGTAGAGTCCGGCTTAATCAACTCATGGTCGTGGTTCGCGCACTTCCTCGGCGGGAAGTACCGGCGCATCCTGGTGGCGGACGCGGCCAGCCACGCGGACCTGCTCACGGCCAGGGGCAACGTCATTGAGTCGGTCGGGGAATCGTCACCCGGCCTGGCCGCAGAGTTCTCCAGGGTGTGCAACGGGCACACCGACTACCTGTGGGACATTGAGCTGTCGGCTCCCTAGACAGCGAGTTGCGGATGAACGAGTCCCACATGCGACGAATCGACGAGAATGGCGACTGTGGCAAACACTGCGGTCGCCTTTCTCATCGCATCACTCTCGCCGGTGATAAGCTCGCGCTGCGAGGAGCGAGACAACCGCCAGCAGTGCGAGCGATCCCACGCGGTACAGGGCCCTCAGCTCGGCGAGATCCACGAACAAGACCTTGCCGATCGCGAGTGCCGCAACGGCGAGCCCCGTGATCCGGACTGCGCGCAGGTCCTTCCAGAACCCGTACGCCAGCAGTCCTCCGGCAAGCAGGAGCCAGTAGACACTCACCGCGAGTCCAGCCGCCAGCGCGGACCCTCCGCGCTCCGTTACGAAAGCGGGGATTTCATTGGTTCCTCCGGAGAGGGCCACGACCGCGGCGAGCAGCCACGTCGCCACGCGCAGGTTGAAGCCGCCCGGCGCTTCCCATTTCTTCTCGGTCTTCTCCCACAGCGGCCCGGCGATCGCCACGATCGAGGCCAGGGACACGTAGAGTGTACCCGCCCAGCGGCCGATCAGGGCGGGGTCGTCCGAGGGCCGTCCCTGGGCATTCGCCCCGAACAAGGCGTAGACCCCGATGGCAGCCAGCGCAGGGGCGCTCCACCGATTCTCGGCCAGGGGCCCGGAGCGGGTCGTCAATGCCGCGAAAACCGCGAGCACGGAGAGACCTGCCGCGGCGCCCAGCCAATCCCACTGGGCGATGATACCGGTCGTCAGGACGCCGAGTCCTGCGAGGTACATGGCAGCGTGCCCGCGGAGCACTCCAGGCAACAGGAACAGCAGGCCGATCGCGACGGCTGCCGCTAGCGGATAGCCGTCCGCTGGTGGTGGCAGGGCCTGTGTCGCTGCGACCGCCCACGCGATGGCAGTGAGGTAGAACATCATCGTCGAGACCAGCCCGAACGAATCGTCGGCGTGGAGCCGCGCTCCGGATTCAGCCGGGACACCTATCGCGCGCTGCCATACCGGCCACACCAGCGCCGCCGGGCCCAACACGAAGATCCAGGCTTGCCAACCTTCGATCCACTGCGCGCCTGCAAAGACCGCGATCCAGGCGAGCAGCCAGACGAGCAGGGCTTCCGGGCGCCACCCGCGCCACAGCGCTGCGGCGAGGAGCGCTCCGCCACCTACCGTCTCGTACAGGCCGAGGAAGGCGGTGTCGGGTTTCTGTGCGACGCCAGCCATGAAGAAGTAGCCGAGGATCACGACGAGTAACGTCGCACGCCAGCGTTGGAGCACGGCCACGGCGCATACTGAGGCCGATACCACGAGCGAGTAGGCGAGGAGCACGTTGCCTGTGTCGGGGCCTTCGCCCAGCAGGATGGGTGCGAGATACGCTCCCGCGGCCGCAAGGCCCGCCAGGTACGCCTCTGACGTGCGGAGCGCGCTCAGCAGGACGATGCCGGAGATGATCGCGAGAGCTGCGATTCCCACCCCTGCAGGCACGAACTGGAACGGGCCTGCTGCTGCCCAGGTCGAGATGTAGGCGATCGCCGCCCCAGCACCCTGCAGCCCGGCGCCGAATCGTCCGAGTCCTCTATGGATCAACGTTTCACCGTACGCCGCGATCACGACTGCGACTACGAAACCGGCGCCTACCCGTGCAGCGGGGGAGATCCACCCCTGGTCGAACGCATACTTGAGCGTGAAGGCGACGGCGGCCACGAGGGCAAGCACCCCGACGACGAGCAGGGCGTTCTGTCCGAGCCAACTCTCGAGATCGCGCGGTCGACCTGGCAAGGAGGCGGTGCGGCCAGCGAGCCTGGTCTTCAGTTGTTCGTATGAAGACTCCTCGGCGAGAATCTCGTCCAGCCCGGACTGCTCGTCACGCGGTGCTGACGGAAGAGCCCCACTCGGAGCCGAGGAGCCTGCCTCGGTACGCCGAGCCTCGTCCGGTCGCTCGCGCTGAGCCATGTACGCCAGCGAATCGCGAATTTCGTCGACCGCGGACTCGAGCGCGGACAGCCTTTGTTCGGTCGGGTCCGTCGATGAGGGCTCGTCCATGACACAGACCTCCGTGGGCAAGAGCGTGCGGTTGCAGGGCTGCGGGGTCTATAAGTCTCGCTGCCGAGTGACCGGCCGAGCCCGCCACCAATATAGTCAGGATGCCTGGCTCGGAGCGAAGTGGGGCATGGGGTGGGCTGCCGAGCGTATCGCCCCTATCTTGACCAAAATGGACCGGCGAGCAAAGCCCTCCTCCGAGCTGACCCGCCGCGTCCTCTCCCACCTTCCGCCCGGAGGAAGTCATGCACAGGCACGGTTTGACGCGCGTCGCAGCGATCGGCGCCCTGGCCGGTACACTCCTCTTCACTGCCTGCTCCCCATCCGAAGCCGACAGGATCGCCCGGCACGAGGCGGATCTCGATGCGATCACCGCTGCGGGCGAGCGTCTCATAGCTGCGATCGACGCTGACGACGTGCCAGGCATCCTCGCCGAGCTGGCCCCGGACCATGTGACGATCGCGCCCGGAACGCCGCCCCTCGAGGATCCCACGTCCCTCGAAGCCTGGCACGCGGACCGCGTCTCCATGTTCGACAGCTCGATCGAGGCCGAGTGGCAGGACATTCGACTCGACGTCGACCTGGCAGCGCAGCGTTGGACGTCGCGGATGACGCTCCAGCCGCTCGTCGTCGGCGAGCCCGTGAGCGGAGAAAGCCGGGGTCTGTGGGTGTGGGCGCGCCAGGCGGACGGCTCGTGGAAGCTGCTCTGGTCGATCTGGAACTGAGCGAAAGGCCAGCACGATGAAGATCGCGGTTCTCGGTTCGGGCGCCGGTTGCACGGCTGTCGCCTTCGACTGGTCGGCGCACGGCCATGAAGTGTTCCTGTTCGACTTCGAGCAGTTTCCAGACAACGTGCGCCACATCGCTGCAACGGGGCGGATCGAGGCCGAGGGTGACATCGAGGGCTCCGCCCCGGTCGCCTACGCCGGCCACGAGATTGAGACCGTGATGAGCGGTGCCGGTATCGTGTTCCTGGTCGGCCCCGCATTCGCTACGCGGCCGTTTGCCGCCGCGTGCGCCCCGTTCCTCGAGTCCGGGCAGGAAGTCGTCGTGTGTCCCGGGTCGACCGGAGGAGCCCTGGCCTTCAAGCACGAAGCCGGCCTCGGCGTGGCCTCTGACGAGACCCGGGTATCCGAGACATCCACCCTCCCGTACGCCGTGCGCCTGACGGAGCCGGGCCACATCCGCGTCTTCCTCAAGCTCACCGGTGGCTTCTTCGTGGCGACGCTCCCGGCGCGCCACACGGAGCGCACGCTCGAGCTGCTTCGGGAGGTCTATCCGGGCCTCGAACCGGCTCGGAATGTCCTCCAGACGACGCTCCAGAACGCCAACCCCGTTATCCACCCGGTCGTGACGCTGTTCAACGCGGCCCTGCTCGAGCGCACGGGCGGTGACTTCCTGTTCTATGAAGAGGGCGTCACACCGGGGGTCGGCCGGCTGATCGAGGCTGTGGACCTGGAGCGCATCGCAATCGGAGAGGCGCTCGGCATCGAGGTCGTGCCCGATCCGGAGCTCAGCCTCAGGCAAGGCTACATGACCGAGGAATCGTATGAGGATGGGTACCGGACGGCGCCAGGTTTTCTGGGGATCAAGGCACAGCCGAGCCTCGATCATCGGTATCTCAACGAGGATGTGGGTTACGGGCTCGTGTTCCTCGCCGCCCTCGGCCGACAGCTCGGTGTCGCGACCCCGATCATGGACTCGGTGATCGCACTCACGTCACGTCTCGTGAACCGGACCTACGGGGCCGAAGCGCCCCGCACACCTGCCTCGCTCGGCATCGCAGGCCTGGATGCTGCTGCACTGGAGGACTTGGTGTCCTGACTGTCACAGGTCTTCTACGCGGCGCCCGGATTTCACCGGGCGCCGTTCTCTCAGCTCATTACATCGACATTCGGGAAACGGCCTCTTCCGTGGTCCAGACGGCGTTGGCGATGAACCGGAAGTTCGCCAGAGCGGCCGCATAGCCGTCGAGGTCGGGTAGCTTCGCAGCCGCCGTCGCGTCCTTCACGACCGCTACTTCGAACCCCTGCTCCAACAGTTCCCGCAAATGCGATTCGGTGCACAGATTCGCCGACATGCCGGCGAGGATCACCTTGTCGATGCCGCGCTTGCGAAGCTGGAGGACGAGGTCGTTGGTCTCGGGGCCATACACCTTGTGCGGACTGGTGACGATCGTCTCGCCGTCCTCCAGGTACGGCTTGTAGAGCTCGAGCCAGTCAGCTCCCGATCCTTCGAACCCCTCGAGGCTCAGGGGGTCGACGCGGTCAAACATCCCGATCTGGTGCATCAATACCTCGAGGGCGCCCTCGAACTTCCATCCCTTGTCGGTCGGATAGTAGTAGTGGGGTGACACGAAGACGGGAATGCCGTTTGCCTTGGCCGTCTTCAGGAGGGACTCGATGTTGGCGACCGTGTTGTTCTCGGTCACGCTCTCGCCCACAACGCCCCAGGTCACTCCGTCGGGGCTGAGGAAGTCGTTCTGGGGATCCGTGATAACCAGAGCCGTGTTCGTGAGGTCGACCTGCATCCCCGGGTCCGGCAACTGCGCCTGGGCGCGTTCGGGAACGGTGCCGGCCAGGACCACGGCCAGTGTGAGAATCGGGATAGTGCTCCAGCGCATCTTACAGCCTCCTGTGTGGGACGAGGGGGTGGGGACATCGCAGGAGCCTACCCCCGACTGTGTCTCGGAACGTGACGCCCCGTCCATCGGTTCCCGCCCTCGCCGTGTCTGCCAACTGCGCCCCGCGGGAGAGCGGGTGCGCTCGGCCGATTTCCCCTGTACTATACTCAAGAAGAATCGTCGTGACTCCCCTTCGCGCCGTTCCTCTGGAAGGAGTGATCTTATGAATCGTGGTCGCATGCTGTGGCCCGCTCTTGCCCTCGTCGCGCTGTTTGCCGCCTGCGCGCCCCAGGAGACAGCGGAAGTCACCGAGGAGGTCGCCGAAGCGGCCCCTCAGGTCCTGGACGCCGAAGCCGCGGCCGTGGTGGTGGACGCGATGGAGCAGGGCTACATCGACGCCTACGATGCGGAAGACGGCGCGGGGATCGCCGGCCTGTTCGCCGCAGACGGCAGTCAGGCTCGGCCGCTGTCGCCCTCGCTGGACGTAGCCGGCATCCAGGCGGCCAACGAGACGACATTCGCATCCGGCGCCGATTATTCGCTCGAGGTGGAGCGGGAGGGCATGGTCGTTGCCGACGGCTGGATCGTCTCATGGGGGGGATTCGTCGCGACGGTGGCGACGGAAGGCGCGGAGCCCGTCACGGTTACGGGTCGCTACGGCATGATCCAGCGCCAGGAGCCGGACGGCACGTGGAAGATCTACCGGCACATGTTCAACTACGAGGTGCCGCCGCCCGGATTCGGGCTGCAGGAGTAGCAAACCGGATTGCTCGCTCCATGGGGTGTCCCTGCGATTGGAGTGACCACCGATCTGCATGATCCCGAACGCCTCCTCGTCCGCGGGGAGGCGTTCGGTTTCATCTGTCCGCTCTTGATCTCCGCTGCCCGGCGGCAGGGAACGAGCGATCCCCTCATCTGCACACGGCTCAGCACAACCGTTCCGCGATCCTCACGCCACCCGACCGGTGCATCCCAATCGCGGCGTGACCGTATACTGTACCAACTCCCGCCGGCCCACGCGCAAGGAGCGAGTCATGTCCCGTATCACCGTTCGTGCCGCCACGCTGCTTTCGACGATCGCTCTCACAACCTTCATCTCATCTTCAATGGTCGCTCAACTGCAGGCCCAGGAGCCCGTTCCCGACGCGGGAGACCCCGAGTACAACTTCCAGACCCTGTGGGAGACCTACGACCGGAATTACGCCCTGTTCGGGCCCAAGCGGATCGACTGGGATGCGCTGTACCGGGTGTACCGCCCGATGGTGACCGCGGAGACGACGGACGAGGAGCTGTTCGACATCGTCCACCGCCTCCTCATTCATCTCAATGACAACCACGTCCGACTGAGCGACGGGACGCGCAGCGTCAGGTCGGGGATTCTCAACGAGCTCGATCTTACAGGCTACAACGAGCAGGAGATGTCCGACTACTCGATCTCCCTCATCCAGGAGGAGTACCTGGTCTCGGAGCTCGAGTCAGCACACTCGCTGCGCTATGCGTGGCTGCCGGACTCGGTGGGCTACCTCCGCATTCGCGGATTCTTCAACGCAGACGCGACGGCCGCGGCGATCGATCAGGTCATGGAGGAGCTGTCCGGTGCGCGCGCGTTCGTGATCGATGCGAGGGTTAATCCCGGGGGCGACGACCAGGCGGGAAGGGCGATCGCCTCTCGCTTCGCCGACACGAAGCGCCTGTACATGAAGACGTACGAGCGGAACGGTCCCGAGCACGACGACTTCCAGGCACCCCGCTACTTCTACGCCGACCCGGCGGGCCCGACGCAATTTACCGGCCCGATCGCGCTCCTCACGAACCGGTTCGCGATCAGCGCGGCCGAGAACTTCGCGCTCGCCATGCGGGTGCTGCCTCACGCCACCCTCATCGGCGACTTCACCTCCGGCGTGTTCGCCGACGTATACGGCGACCAACTCCCGAACGGCTGGGGCTTTGGCGTCTCGTTCAAGAAATTCGTGGACCCGACCGACTTCTGCTGGGAAGGGATCGGCGTCCCTCCCGATCTACGGATCATCAACACGCCCGGTGACATCGCGGCCCGCCGCGATCGGGTGCTCGAGTTCGCGCTCGACTACCTGGAGCGGGGCGATCCGTCGCCCGAGCTGATGGCGCGATCGGAGGTGATCCAGGCAAGCACGACCGACCTTCGGAACTCGTTCACGGGGTACGTGCTCGAGGCGCTGGAGACGCCGCCCGGTCCGGCGGACCCGCACGCCGCGGCCCTGCAGGCGACTTACGATCTGGACACGAACCGGTCCGACTTTCACGTCGACCTGTCGGAGATGTTCGCCGCATCCGAGCGGCTCAGAAGCGAGGGCCTGGAAGCCGCTGCCAACGAGATGCTGTGGGCCGCCGGCCAGGTCTTTCCGCGGGACTACGGCCCGTGGAACAGGCTCGCGACGGCGCAGCTTGCCGTTGGCGACCAGAACGCAGCCCTTATTTCGTTCGAGCGCGCGTCCAGCGTAAACCGACGTTCCTACCCGTGGGAGAGGACCGATGCCGAAACCGCCGACGCGCTTCTGGAAGGCAAGCGTATCCTGGCGGCTGAGCTCGGGGGCGCGACCTCGGGAGATGAGGGAGCCGCAATCCTGCAGGCGTTCCGCGCCGACCCCGACGCGTGGTACGCTAATGAGACGGCGTTGAATGCCCTCGGTTACCGGCTCTTGCGCGAGGAGATGCCCGAGGCGGCGATTGACGTTTTCACCGTGAACGCCGAGGTCTTTCCCGGCTCCGCGAACGTGTGGGACAGCCTCGGCGACGGGTACCGCGCGGCGGGCGATATCGATGCGGCGATCGCGAGCTACCGGAAGGCGCTCGAGGTGGACCCGACCTTCGCGGCGTCGCGGCAGAACCTGCAGCAGCTCGAGCGAGCGAGGCAGTAGAAGCGTACCACGTCAGCCGGCGCCGGGTCCGCACCGGCGCTGGCCCTGAAACCGCTTCGCGAGCCGAGTCGTACGGGTTGCAGTTGCACCAATGGCAACCCGTCAGAGGCAGTCCACATGCTCGCGGATATCCGTTACGCCGTCCGGCAGCTCGTCCGCCGTCCCATCTTCACGATCGTCGCTCTCCTCACCATGGCCCTCGGGGTCGGCGCGAACAGCGCGATCTTCAGCATCGTCAACGCCGTCCTGCTGAGGCCGCTGCCCGTGGAGAGTCCGGAAGAGCTGGTCGACATCTACACGCTGGATGGCGACGAGACCTTCATGAACCCGCACGATTATCCCGATTACGTCGAAATCAAACAGGAGGAGGAGACGTTCGTGGGCGTGGTCGCCTACGCGGCTGACTTCGTTGGAATGACGGTCGGGACAGAGGCGGAAGTTCTGTTCGGCGAGAACGTTTCCGGGAACTACTTCGAGGTTCTGGGGATTCCCGCGGCTCGCGGGCGCGTGTTCCAGGACGGACTCGACGATCAGCCGGGAGCTTCGGTCGCCGTGATCAGCGACGGCCTCTGGAGGCGGCACTACGGCGCCGACCCGGACGTGGTCGGACAGGCCATCATTCTCAAGGGCAAGCCGTTCGAGATCGTGGGCGTAGCGCCGGACTGGTTCAAGGGCGTGTGGGTCGGATTCAACGTGGAGGTGTGGGTACCGGCCAGCGCGATCACCTACTTCGACCCGTCCCGCTCCGGTCTCGACGTGCGGAGCGGCCGCAACTACCTGGTGAAGGGCCGGCTGCAGCCCGGTGTGACACAGGAGCAGGCGCAGGCGCGCATGGACCTCAAGGCGGCACAGCTCGGCGCCGCGTTCCCCGAGACCAACGCCGATCGCACCTTCCACGTCATCCCGAGCAGTGACGTGCGCATGCACCCGAATATCGACGGCTACATGGTACCGGTGGCGGCGCTGCTGATGACCGTCGTCGGGCTCCTGCTCCTGATCGTGTGCTCGAACCTGGCCAACCTGATGATTGCCCGGGCCCTGGGCCGGAGGCGAGAGATCGCCATCCGGCTGGCTGTGGGGGCCGGAAGGGGACGCCTCATCCGGCAGCTTCTCACGGAGAGCCTGCTGCTGGCAGCGGTAGGCGGAGCGCTCGGGCTCCTGCTCGCGTGGGGAATCACCACGGCGATCGTGCGCTTCCAGCCACCGATGCTGATCTCGCTGTCCCTCGACCTGGGGCTCGACGCGACGGTGCTGGCCTTCACCTTCGGCGTTGCCCTCCTCGCCGGGCTCCTGTTCGGTCTCGTGCCCGCCCTCCAGGCCACGAAACCGCAGTTGGTGCCGGCACTGAAGGACCTGCCTTCCACGATAGGAAGCCGGTATCGGAGGTTCGGTCTCCGTAACGTGCTCGTAGTGGCGCAGGTCGCCATCTCCATGGTGCTCCTGGTCGGAGCGGGCCTGTTCGTCCGTAGCCTGATCGCAGCGCAGGAAATCGATCCTGGGTTCGAGGGAGAGCGGGCCGTCGTGATGACCGTGGCCCCCGGCCTCACTGCATGGGAGCGAGAGCACCGGGACGAGGTCCTGTCGTTGCTGCTGGAGCGAACCCGGACCCTGCCGGGCGTTGAGGCGGCCGCCATGGCGAGCCGGCTGCCGCTTGGGGCGGCCATTCAGACGAACGAGATCTATCCCGTAGGAGCGGACATCAACCTGGAGTCTCCTCCCAACGTGGACGTCACCCGGATCTCCCCGGACTACTTTCGGACCCTCGACGTGGTACTCCTCGAGGGGCGCGATTTCACGCAATCGGACAACCGGAACGCACCGCGGGTCGTGATCGTGAGCGAGGCCACGGCGCGGCGGCACTGGCCCGGTGAGAGCGCTATCGGAAAGACGCTTCGCCTGGGTGACCCGGACGGTGAGGTTCAGACAGTCATCGGCGTGGCCCGCGATACCAAAGTCCGAACCCTCGGAGAGGCCCCGCGTCCCTATGTGTACCAGTCGTGGATGCAGAGCAACGAGAACTTCATGTCGGTGGTAGCTCGCACGTCCGGCGAGCCGGGTCCGCTGCTGCCCGTCCTTCAGCGTGAGGTGCGGACGATCGCCGAGGACCTGCCCGTGATGGAGCTCAAGACGATGCCCGAGCACCTGGGGCTGATGCTGTTTGCCCCGCGCATGGGCGGAATCCTGCTCGCGGTGTTTGGCGGTCTTGCGGCGCTCCTCTCGACGATCGGGCTGTACGGCGTCGTGGCCTACACGGCGGCCCGCCGCACGCGCGAGGTCGGGATTCGAGTATCGGTCGGGGCGAGTCCCGCCGCTGTCATCCAATTGATGATCGGGCAGGGGGCCGTGCTGGTAACCGTCGGAGCGGCGATCGGGCTCGTTCTCGCCTTCGTGGCGACACGGCCGCTCGGCAGCATGCTGTACGGCGTTGGCGTCTCGGATCCGCTGACGTTCGGGGGAGTGGCCCTTCTGCTACTGGGAGTTGGCTTCGCGGCGACTCTGATTCCGGCGCTTCGGGCATCGCGGCTGGATCCGGTGAAGGCGCTCAGGTACGAATAGGGTATGGAGGGGTCGGCGCCACGTAACGCCGGCCCCTCTGCGTAACGCGGTGAGCGCCATGGCGCAGGCGGGTCAGTATTGGCTAGACCCCCGCCAAGCCGTTGACTACGTTCGAACGCTCGTTCCACGTGTCCGTGCGGATCCAGGCCAACGTAGTGTCCTTGTGGAGGCTTCCATGATCGCGAGAATTGCGCGGTTCCTTGTTTCGTCCGTCGCGGCAGCAGCCGCGGTCCTGACCCTCACCTCGAAACCGGTATCGGCGCAGGAATCGCGGCTTCTACGTGAGCCCACGGTCAGCGCGACACAGATCGCCTTTTCGTACGCCAACGATCTCTGGGTAGTGTCGCGGGGCGGCGGAGTCGCGAGCCGCCTGACCACGTTCCAGGGAAGCGAGACGAACCCGCACTTCTCGCCGGATGGAAGCCTCGTGGCCTTTACCGGCCAATACGACGGCAACGTGGACGTCTACGTAATTCCGGCCGCGGGCGGAGAGCCGACCCGCCTCACATGGCACCCCGGAGGGGACCTGGTCAGAGGGTGGACGCCGGATGGGACGAGAGTCGTTTTCGCGTCCGGCCGTGAGTCGGCCCCAGTGCCGTATCAGAAGCTGTACTCCGTTTCCGTGGACGGCGGGATGCCCGAGGCCCTGCCGATGCCCCGCGCGTTCGCCGGCTCCTTCTCGCCCGATGGCAGGACGTTCGCATACCAGTGGATCGGCCGGCCGAACGACCAGTGGCGCAACTACCGTGGGGGCATGGTGCAGCCAGTGCGCCTGTTCGATATGGAGTCATACGCGGTTAGGAAGCTCCCGTGGACGGACAGCAATGACCACGATCCACATTGGCTCGAGAGCACCGTCTACCTGCTGTCGGATCGTGATTGGGCGGTGAACCTGTACTCGTACGACACGGCCGACGGCCAACTCCATCAGGTAACCCGCTTCACCGACTACGACGTCAAGCACTTGGACACAGGTGGCGGCGTGGTCGTGCTGGAGCAGGCCGGGTTGATTCACCTGTACGACCCGGCGACGGGTGAGACGCACGTCGTTCCGATCGAGGTGAGGGGCGATTTCCCGTGGCTCCGTTCTCACTGGGCCGATGTCGGAGGGCAGCTGCGTCAGCCGGGCCTGTCCCCATCCGGTGCGCGCGCGGTGTTCGAGGCCCGTGGCGAGATCATCACGTTCCCGGCGGAAAAGGGGGACGCTCGCAACCTGACGCTGAGTCCGGGAGTCGCGGATCGCAGTCCCGCGTGGTCGCCGGACGGCGAGAGCGTCTCATGGTTCTCGGACGCCGGCGGCGAATACCGGTTGATGGTCGGCAGCCAGGACGGGCTCCAGCCGCCGCGGGCCATCGAGCTGCCGAACCCCACTTTCTACTACACTCCCGTCTGGTCGCCCGACTCGAAGCACATTGCCTTCACGGACGCGGACCTGAACCTGTGGTTCGCCGAGGTGGCCACGGGTCGCGTGACCCACGTCGACACTGACCAATACGCGCACCCGCAGCGGACGATGGATCCCGCCTGGTCGCCTGATTCGAAGTGGATCGCCTACGCGAAGCGTCTTGACACCCAGTACCATGCTGTCATGGTGTACTCGGTGGACGAGGACCGCGTGTACCAGCTCACCGATGGGATGTCCGACGCAGTGAGCCCGGTGTGGGACTCGGGTGGAAAGTACCTCTACTTCCTTGCCAGCACGGATTTCGGCCTCAGCGTCGGCTGGCTGGACATGACCTCCTTCGACCGACCGGTCGAACGCGGCATCTATCTCGCTGTTCTCGCGGCAGATGAGCCGTCTCCTCTCCTTCCCGAAAGTGACGAGGAAAAGCCCGGAGATGAGTCCGCCGAGAACGATGACGATGGCGAGAACGGAGAGGACGACGGTGACGACGCTGACGTCCAGGTCCAGATCGACTTCGACGGGATCGACCAGCGGATTCTGGCGCTCGATGTTCCGCTGAAAAATTACGTCGGGCTGGTCGCAGGGGCGGAGGGCGTTCTGTTCTACGCCGAGGCTCACGACGACGGAAACGGCGTCAACCTTCATCGTTACGCGCTGGAGGACCGGGAGGGCGAGGTCTTCCTGACCGGTATCACATCGGCCACCCTGTCCGCCGACGGGAAGAAGCTCCTGTACCGGGGAGGCGACACGTGGGGGATCGTTTCAACAGACAACGGCGAGCAGAAGGTCGGGGATGGGAAGATCGACACTGACCTCCGGGCCCTGGTTGATCCGCGCGCCGAGTGGAGGCAGATGTTCCGTGAGGCATGGCGCTTCCAGCGCGACTATCTGTACGTGGAAAACGCTCACGGGGCCGATTGGGACGCCGTATGGCAGATGTACGAGCCCTGGCTCGAGCACGTGGCGCACCGGTCCGACTTCACCTACCTGCTGAGCAATCTGGCCGGCGAGCTCTCGATCGGGCACTCATTCACCGGCGGAGGGGCCACTCCCGAGGTCCAGTCGGTGTCCATTGGCCTCCTCGGGGCCGACGTGGAGATAGAAGGGGATCGCTACCGGATCATGCGCATCTACGACGGCGAGAACTGGAACCCCGACTTAAGAGCTCCTCTCAGCGGCCCCGGGATCGACGTCGCGGTCGGAGACTACGTGCTCGCCGTGAACGGTCGCGAAGTGTCGGCCTCTGACAACTTCTACAGGCATTTTGAAGGCATGGCCGACAGGCAGGTGACCCTCAGTGTGAGCTCGAGCGCCAGCACGGACGGAGCGCGTCAGGTGACCGTCGTTCCCGTGAGCTCGGAGGTGCAGCTCCGCCGCCGGGCGTGGGTGGAAGCCAACCGGCACAAGGTCGACGAGATGTCGAACGGCCGGCTTGCGTACGTGTGGCTGCCGAACACTTCGGTCGCCGGCTACGAGTACTTCAACCGCTACTACTTCGCGCAGCAGAATCGCGAGGGAGCGGTGGTCGACGAGCGATTCAACGGCGGCGGATCAGCGGCTGACTATATGGTGGACCTGATGGGCCGCCGGCTCACGGGCTTCTTCAACAACCCGATCGGCGATCGGAAGTCATGGCGGAATCCCAACGCGGGAATCTGGGGGCCCAAGGTGATGATCATCAACGAATCCGCGGGCTCGGGAGGCGACCTGCTGCCCTTCATGTTCCGCGAGCTCGGAATCGGACCGCTGGTGGGAACGCGCACGTGGGGCGGACTCGTGGGGATCTGGGACGTGCCTCCGCTGGTTGACGGCGGTTTCATCACCGCACCGCGCGGCGGTTTCTACAATCTGAGCGGCGAGTGGGCTGTGGAGAACGAAGGAGTCGCCCCGGACATCGAGGTCGAGATGACTCCGTCCGCCGTCATCGCGGGCGGCGATCCTCAGCTCGAGCGGGCGGTCGAGGAGGCGCTGCGTTTGCTGGAGACGGAATCCGTGGCGATCCCCCCGGAGCCGGCTGCACCCGTCAGGGCCCGCCGTCCGGAGTAAGTCGTTCTAGATACCAGGAAGCCTATAGACCGGCCGGCGAGGCTTCGCCTACGAAAAGAAGATCTGAAGTATCGTGGCGACCACGCTGATGATCACAAACAGCCCAAGGCCGATGAGCCCCAGCCGCCTCGTTCGCGAGACCTCCCGTCCGACCCTCGCCTCGGGGACGTTGGTGCCGCACTTGGGGCAACTGAGGAAGTCGAGATAGCGACTCCAGGTGTAGTCGCAGTCGGGGCAGCGGCGTGGATTGGAGAGCATGCCCAAAGACAAGGACTCAAGCGCAGTGGATCACGCCAGGACCCGCATCAGCACCCACAGCCCCACCAGCGCCGCCAGCCCGCCGAGCGCCCACCACCCCAGCCGCTGCACCAGGAGAGCTCCGTCCGTGTCGATCGTCCCCAGGACGCGGTGACACGTCGGGCAGGTAAGTGCAGCGTCGGAAACGACTCCTCCGCAATCCGGACACTCTGTGAGGGGCATGTGGAAATCTCCTGACCGAAACTCTGTGCCCCACTAACGCACAGGCCGCCGGATGCTGTCAATCCGTCAAGCAAATCGATCCTGTCAAGGCCTCCGGCCGGTGCCTCCGGGATGGCGCGGGAAGGCGTGTCCCTGACACGCTCATTGTCACACACCTCCCGTATCCTCCCCATGAGTCTGAGATACTGGAGGCACCCATGTCCGAGGCCGAGACCATTCGAAACCAACAACCGTTCACGCGCCAGCTCGAGGTGAGGCCGGGCGAGCCGGGTCTGGAGCGGTCGTGGACGCTGTGCTAGGTTCAAACGCGCCCCGCACGACGCGTTCGCCTGGCCCAGCGCAACTCTATTACGGACAGTTCGATGACAGAGCCGAACGCCGTGCCCCGACATCTCCTGAGTGTGTGGAATCCGTCCTACGCCGACGACGCGATGGACCGCCACCTGGAGGTCCTCCTCCGCTGGGCGGCCCGCTACGCCGGTGGCGAGGCAGAGGATGCGGACGTCTACGTGTGGTGGGCGAAGCTGCGATCGCCGAACCGGGATGAACCGCTCGCCCACAAGGACGACTTGCTGGCCCTCCAGGCACAGATCGACGCGGGTATCGAGACGCACCTCTATCTCACCGACTACCGATCGCTGTACGCAGGCCACCTGGTCGAGGTCACCGACCGCGACGTCCCCGCTGCCGAGGGGGAGCAATACCGCCACATGCCCGCCTACTACCGGGACCGCGAGGTGGACTGCTGGTTCCGTCTCAGGGACATCCGCCGCCTGATCGCGGGCGACGGACCGGCCACGAACGAGGAGCTCCGGAATCTGCTCAACGTCCGCTACCACCGCCGTCCCGTGTCGATCTACGGAGGCATGATCGAGTTGCCTCTGGTAGTGGAGCGGCAGGACGGGGCCACGTGGTTCGCCGACGCCGTGGAGCTGACAGGCGGTCGGCGGTGGGTGGTGCGAGACTCCGAGCTCCGGGGGGAGACCGAGCGTCTGTCCGCGGAGCTACGGGACAACCTCCTGGGCCAGGAGATCTGGGAGGCGCTTCACCCTACGTCCCGCACGTTCCTCACTACGGGGGAGGCGGTATTCCGCTCGCGCCGTGATGACCCGGGGTTCGACTTCTCGCCCACGGCCGTCGAATACTGCAAAGCGATTGAGACGGAGCTCAATGCGGCGATCTTTCCGGCTGTGCAACCAGTCATGGCCGGCAAGCCGCCAGCCGAAAGGGAGATCCAGAACCGGGATGGCACGATCGACCTGGGGCGCTCGGTCCCGCGGCAGACGATCGGAGCCGTCCGTCACCTGCTCATCCACAGGCCGGAGATGAAGCAGGCGATCGAGGAGGCCTTCCCGGGCCGGGATGCGACCTGGCTCACGACCACTCTTCCCGACGAGCTCGAACCGCTCCTGGAGCTACGTAATCCGGCCGCCCACGATGAGCGCATCACGCGTGAGCGCATCGCCTGGTGGCGCCAGAGGATACTGGGGATCGGCTGCGAAGGCCTGCTCGTCAGAATCGTACGCATCAAGCTGGAGGGAAAGGTCTGACGATGGCCGACGCGATCTCAAAGACGCAGCGCTGGCTGGATCTCATCGCGTTCCTCGTGGGGCGGCGGTATCCGGTCGAGGTCGAGCACATCATGGATGCTGTCCCGGCCTACGCGGAGAAGTATCAGGAGGGCGACAAGAAAGCCCGAGAGACCGTTCGCCGCATGTTCGAGCGCGACAAGGACGAACTCCGCGAGCTCGGGATCCCGATCGAGACACTGCCGAAAGTCGTCGACTACGGCGCCGAGGTGGTCCAGGCGTACCGGATCGCGGGCAAGGACTTCTACCTGCCGTACCTGAAGCTGATCGGGGACGCGGGACCCGTTGGCCCGGCACCGACACCGGGCGAGGAGGTTCGCCACGGAAGCATGGTGCTCCGGAGCGAGGATATGGCCGTCGCGTACGAGTCGTTATCGACGTGTTACCACATGCCGTCGTTTCCCCTCAAGCGCGAGGCCAGCTCCGCGCTTCGCAAACTCTCCTTCGACCTCGGGCCCCACCTCGGAATAGTCGATTCTTCGCCCGTCCTGTACGTGGACCAGCCTGGAGCCGAAGAGATCCGGTCGCGCGTGAGAGTGCTCTCCGACGCGCTGCTTGCCCGGAAACGAGTGCGGTTCACGTACCACGGGATCCGCCGCGGGGAGGACACGGAGCGAGATGTGGCTCCGTACGGTCTCCTGTTCCAGCGCGGACACTGGTACCTGATCGGACACGACGAGACGCGTGATGCCGAGCGCGTATTCCGGGTCGGGCGGATGGAGGAGCCCCAGCTCAATACGAAGTCGCCCAAGACGGCGGACTACGAGATTCCCACCGAGTTCTCTCTCGACGAGTATCGCCACCGTGACGCATGGGAGCTGGGGTCGGACGACGAGCAAACGCTCGAGGCGCAGGTGCGGTTCGAGTTTCCGACCTCGCTGTGGGCCGAGCGGAACGGCTACGGAGTGCTGAACGAGAAGCTACCCGACGGATCCCAGGTGCGCACGTTCGAGGTCCGCCAGATCAGCCCCTTCCTTCGTTGGATCCTCAGCCTGGAGGGAAGGGCGCGCATCGAAGCTCCAGCGCAACTCGCCGAGAGTCTTCGTTACCTGGCGCGTGAGGTCCTGGCGGTTTACGAGGCGTCGGCCGCCGCTGCCGGGACGGTTTCTACGGCCGGGGGAGGCGCCCATGAGTGAGCGCGGAACGGCCGGCCAGCAGCTCGAACGGATCCTGTACCTGCTGCCCCTCGCGAGCCGAGACGGAGGGGTTCCGCTCTCCGAGGCTGCTGAGCGATTGGGCGTCAGCGTGGAGACGGTGCAGCGGGATCTCGAGGAGGTTACGTCCAGGGCTTTTTACCACCCGGCGGGTGGCACCGATGACCTGCAGATATTACTGGAAGCTAACCATCTCAAGATCTATTCTTACAAGAAGTTCGATCGTCCACCGAAGCTCTCGGGCCGGGAAATGCTGTCCCTCGCCATCGGGCTTCGGGCGGCGGCCGTCGAGGCCGCCACGGGCCGAGCCTCGGAGATCCGTGACATGGCACACCGGGTCGAGGTGGAGCTCGCAGTGACGTCGGCCGACGAAGAGGCGGATCGGTTCGCGCTCGAAGAAGGGGACGGCGATGGAGCGGCCGTCCGAGCGCTCCTGAAGGAAGCCGCTCGATTCCACATTCGCTGCCGGATCCGGTACCTCAAGCCCGACGACTCCGAGCCCGGTGAACGGGAGGTCGATCCGTACGCGGTGGTCTACGGCTCGGGCAAATGGTACGTGATCGGACACTGCCACCTGAGAGGCGACATCCGGGCGTTTCGGGTGGACCGGGTGCTCGCGGCCGAGGCGATGGATGTCGCGTTCGACGTACCGGACGAATTCGATCACGCCGCTTACGTGGCTGGCGGACGCGTGTTCCGGTCGGATGCCGAGGAAGAGGTCGTGGTGCGGTATTCAGCGCTTGTCGCGCCCTGGGTCCGCGAGCACGGTCCCGTCGAAGAGCTCGAGGACGGATGCGTGGCCGTGCGGTTCACGACCGCTGATCCGGGCTGGGTCGTGCGTCACGCGCTGCAGTACGGGCCGGAGGCGGAGGTCGTGGAGCCGTTCGACGTGCGAGAGATGGTGGTGGCGGCGGCGGTGGCGTTCCTGGACGACGAGTAGTTGACAGGTTTCTTCAGCAACCTGCCAGCGCCGGGATCAGCCTCGAGTCTGATCCCGGCACCGTTTTCGATCAGCGGGCCAGACGCACCATCAGGTCTGCGGCTACCTGGTTGAACACGCTTCTCAGTTCGGAAGCGGTCGGGGCATAATAGCTCTTCCCGGCCGGCTGGCCGCTGTTCGTCATCCCATCCACGTTCGCCAGCTCCTGCAGGAATGTCAGATTCGGCTGGAAGGCGGGATCGGAATACGTCGTGTTGCCGAGGCCGATCGTGTACAGGAGCACGTTCTCGCTGCGGATCAGGTTAGCTACCTGCCGTCCGAGGTCGTGGTTCAGTGCGTCGGAGGCCACCGGTTGCGGCGCCGACTGCTCGCTCCACGTGGCGCAGTACGTGACGTTGCGGCAGCCGTTCGCGGAGGGCATGCGGTCGAGCGGCAGGGCATCCGGGTTGTCGAAGTACCCGCCGAGGTGCTCCGCAGGAAGCTCCTGAGCCGTCGCCATGATGCGATCCCGTCCGCCGATCGTACCTCGGAACGCGGTCGGGCGTCCGTCGGTGAAGAACACCACGACCTTGGCTGAGCGGTCGCGCACGTCGGCGCTCGTGATCTGCTCATGGGCGAGCCTGAGGCCCTCGCCATAGTTCGTCCAGCCCGCCGACGACATTCCGTCGATCGAGGAGGCCAGGGAAGTCCGGAAGCCGTGTGCGATCTGGAACCGGTTCGCGGCCCGCGTCTGGAACGACACGAGACCGATCTGGTCGATATCGTCGTCGAATTGCTGAACGAATTCCTTGGCCGCGGCCTGCAGATCGTTCCACGCGCCGACCGTTCCGAGGGATCCGGACTGATCGATCACGAGGATGAGATCGACGGGCGGCACGGCGGCCACTGATTTGGCCCGCACGTCGATGTGGTCGACGCCCAGCAGACGCATCAGAATGGTCGGGATCGTCTGGAAGGCACTGACCTCGAACGTGCTCTCGCCCTGCGCATCGGTGTCGACACGCATGTCCAGGGTCGCTCCGTTGATCGCCGGACCCACACCGTTGGCGTATGCGGCGGCCGTGGCCTGTTCCAATGCGACGGCCTCGCCCGAGCGGAGCGTGCGGGCTCCGGTGAGGGCGGCGGAGTCCACGGCTCTCACGAGGCGAAGGCGTGTCAGGTAGCCCCGCCCAGAGTCTATTGCCAAACCCGTCATGCCAAGCATGAAGACCATGCCGGTGGCCACGAGCACGAGAACCGACCCTCGCGTGTCCCGGACCATGCGGCCCATCTTGTCGATCGACATCATGAGTTCTCCTCGCAGCCGTTCAGAAGACCGCGCGCTCGTAGAGCACGGAAGGCGCCACGGCCTTGTACAGTCCGGCCAGCGGCGTGATGGGCTCGTAGGTCAGGAAGACCTCGACCGAGTAGTGCGTGCTTCCCTCGGCGAACCCGGCCATGGCGATCCACTTGGCCGCCACGTCGTTGTCGGCGAGCTGGCTCTTCTCTTCGTATCCGTCCGTCGCGATCTGGGCCATAACTGTGGGTTGTCCCTGCTTCACGACCAGGCGGCTGACGATCGCGCCTCCGTTGGCCGGCATCTTCAGCGTCTCGCCGTTGGCCATCACGGTCGTCAGGACTTCGCTCAAAGCCGTGCCCCGCGCCGCGATGTTCGCGCCCTCTCGGCTCAAGCCCGCGAGCCCGTGTGTCCGGTCGTAGGCGTTCGAGAACTCGACCATTCCGAGAAGGATGACCAGGATCACCGGAAGCACGAGCGCGAATTCGACGATCCCCTGGCCGCTGTCCGAGCGGGAAAGGCGCGCGAGTCCGCTTAGCGCTCGCCGGCCGTGCCCGTCTATGCGTGTGCGAGTCATAGTCGTGGTGCGCATCTTGATCTCTCCTATCCGGCCGTCAGGATCCCGCGGTTCCGTAGAACGGCTCGTTCCGCATGGCTGCCGCTACACTGAATCGCAGCTCGGGGAGCACGTCCATGAAGCCCGGAAGGGAATAGTCGTACGAGTAGATGAGCGTGATCCGAACAACGTCCTCTGGGCCTCCCCCGTCCGCCGGATCGATGACGATCGCTTCCGGGGTCACGGAGAGGTTGTATGCGCGCTCGGCGACGATGCGCCGAATCGACGTCGCCCTGTCCAACAGGTCGCCCGACTCGTCGTCCGTCAGCTGGTTGCCGGTAACAGCGTAGCGTGTGGCCTCGATCACAGCGTGCCGGGCCGTGAGGCGCGTGTGGAACATGCGACTGAACTCGAATATGGACGCGAACAGGACGAGCAGCATCGGCATGACCAGGGCCATCTCGATGAGCGCGGTGCCGCGCGAGCAGCGGAATGCGCGCCCGAGGCCGATCATGGCTCCGTGGTGTGTCCGGAGGGAGTGTCGCTGATCCCCGAGCTTTCCGTTCATTGCCTGTCCACCTTTGCGTCCAGTTTCTCCAGGGGCGGTCCGTCCGAACTGCACCGGCGTACCGCGTGTTCGGCACCTGACGAGGCACCGGGCGTGCCCAGCAAGGGCCCCTCAGGTCGCAATTCGCTGTAAGTGACTGGAAGGTAATTCGTTATGACTCATAGGAGACAGGGATCGCTGATGGTCCGCGGGCGGCAGATGTGGGGTCGAAGCCACAGTTCGGGCCTCACGCAACTCCGTGGATGTGCGGGTCGGAGTGGGTCCGACCGAGCCGGAAACCACATCCACGGCAGATTTATGCGCCTATCCTGGCCGCCGGATCGCATTTGACCTCGACTTCCGGAATGTGTGGATACGCTCAACACTCGGTGTGGTGGGGCTGCAGACTCTCCTCCATGAGGGCTGGGACCCTGGCCGAAACCGTGGCCGGGACCGGCAAGCCGCGCGAGCCGAATGACCGCGCGAAGGCTGGCATAGTATGCGGTTCAGCGCGTCAGGACGCTTCTTCACGCAGTTCCAGTACCGGCTCCAGTTCAAGGAGGAGCCACGCGGGCACTGGACTGAGTGGGGAACGGAGCGGTTGTTCGCTGCCGTTGTCGGCCAGCGGGGCCGCCGGACGTGCGTCGGAGGGGATCACCACCTCGTTCGCCGCAATGTCGCTCACTGCGCTGTCCGCAACCGCCTCGATGGCCGCGGCCTCATTCCGGACTTCCTCCGCTTCGGCCACCTTCGCGAAGCAGATCCCGAAGTGTGCGGTGTTGTCGACCAGGCAGTAATCGGCATAGGCGAGTCCGATGAGCACGATGACGATGAGCAGTACTACAATCATGACAACCATCCCTCGTGTTAGAGCGCCAACTCTACGTTGCGTGGGCGGCGTCACCGGGCTGTCACGGCTTCGGAACGGGCTCAGACCCGCCGCCGGGCCCTGTCTGTTTCACTCCCATTCTCCCATATTCTGACTCCCTCCCCGGATGTCCCCAGACGGAGTGGTAGCATGAAGCCGTTCTCTACCTTCGGGAGCTTCCTGTTCGGCCTGATCGCGGTCGCGCACCTGGCGCGCGTGATCTTCGGATGGACTGTTACCGTGAACGCCGTGGCGATCCCCATGTGGCCCAGCGTGGCGATCTTCATCGGACTCGGGCTGCTGTCGGTACTCATGTGGAGAGAGGCGAACCCGGGCTGAGCCTGGCCCGGTGCGATCACAGACTCCCGTCGGCTGGGGGGCGAGCGCGCCCGGGCTCGGCTTCCTTACCTCCATGGCGGACGCGGTGTACCCGGTGTTTGCCATACTCATGGCACCGGCCATCGCGGGAATCGTCCTCGGAGCCATCACGGGAGGAGCTTTGGTCGGACTCCCGATCCGGCCCCAGCCCCTGACTCCTCCCTGAGCGCCTGCGTCGGGTCGATCCGAGCTGCCCGTTGCTTCAGATGCCGAACGCCTCGCCGACCTTCTTCAGGAAGTCCCGTACGCCCCACTCGATCTCGTGGAACGGGTCCCACTCGGGGGGCTTGGTCTCGGCGTCGTCTCCGGAGGCCTCGACTCTCTTCTGGAGCCGGACCCGCGAGTCGCTCAGGACTACGGTGTCGAACTCGCAGTCCTCGCTCTCGATTACGAGCTTCTGCCACCTGACCTTTGGATAGCTAAGGTCCGCTACGATGCGGCCCTTGTCGTCCGTCAGAGTAAGCCGCAGGGGTCCGTTCCCGATCTTCATCTTTGCCATGTCTAACTCCCGAACATTTCCAGCGCCGCGTCGATGACCTCGTCGACGACCTCGGTCTCGCCGGAATTGGTTAGGTAGATCACGATCGTGTTCCCGTGCGGGAATGCCATCCCCAGCGTGCCGGTCGCGCCACGATGTCCGAACACGGGGAGTCCGCCGGTTGTGGGTGGACGGGCGTAGATTTCCCAGTGCATCCCGTACCCCAGGGTGCGTGGGACCGTCGTGTCACTCACTGCTGTATCGGTCCCCGTTGCGTCGGCCAAAGCGGCCTCCGCGGTGGCCGGCTGCAGAAGCTGTTCGTCTCCGAAGGCGCCGCCGTCGATCCACACCTGCAGGAAGCGGGCGTAATCGAACGCGGTTCCGTACAGGTCGCCGGCCGGGCTGAACCAGGACGTCGTGTGCGGCCGCGCCGGATTCCACCAGCGCTCCCACGACGTGCCTCCCCATCTGCGATATGAGGAAGGTACGCGGTCCGCCCAGTCCGCATCCGGCGAGAATGTCGTGTGTGTGTCGGACAGACCGAGTGGCCCCAGGATGTGCTCCTCGAGGTATCGCTCGACGGGCATCGAGGAAACGGTCGCCACCACCGCGCCCAGGGCGTCGGAATTCAGGTCAGAGTAGATGAAGCGCTCTCCGGGCCGGAATTCAGGTCCCTGCGTCGCGGCGAGGTTCACGGCGTCCTCGAGCGTTGGCTGGGCGGCGTAGCCGGGCGGCTCACCTCCCTGGACGAACCCGGAGCGGTGTGTGAGCAGGTCTCTCACGGTGATACGGCGCGAGGCCTCGTTGTCGAACGACGCGAGGTACATCGACACCGGGGAGTCGAGGGCGATGCTCCCCTCTTCGACCAGGAGCAGTACCGCCGTTGCCACGAATGGCTGGGTCATCGAACCAAGGCGGAAGATCGAGTTTCGCTCCATCGGACCGAGGTCGTCACGGTCGGCCCAGCCCATCGCCTGGTGCAGCACGATCTGGCCGTCCTTGATCACCAGGACCTCGGAGCCGATCACGTGGCGCGCGACGACCCTCGAGTAGAGGCGCTCCTTGAGTAGCCAGACCGAGTCCGACGAAAGGCCGACGTCCTCGGCGGAGGCCGCGTACGGGTACGGCGATTCCTCGAAGGCCGTGCGTGGGGTGCGCGGGAAACCGGGGCGCGATTGATCGTCGGCGCCGCAACCGGTCGCCAGCACCGCCGCGAGCATGAGGATCGCCGTGCCGGTGAGCGGTTTGGTCATGGAGCGGATTCGGTAGATCGAGTTGCGCTCCGGGGGACTCCGGCGCTCGCGGGCGCGCCAGACTGGGCGAAGGCGTCCACGACCGGGATGAGACACGAGATCAAGGCAAACGAGATGACCGTCCGATGCCGCATGCGCATGTCCGCATCTCCGGGGAGGACCGGCGTGTGATCGGGCTTGGCGTCTACGGACGGTTGCAGCCCGAAGCCGTGAAGTCGCGGTCCACGTCGCGGACCGCTTCGTACAGAGCCTCATCCCAGGTCAGCAGATGATCGGGCATATCGCCGCCGTACGTCCGCCCGCGCGCGATACTGTACCGCGTCCACCCGGCCTCGACCTCACGATACGTTTCGCGTAGTTGGTCACACGCGAGCCGCTTCTGTGCGTAGACGGAGGACACGACCCGGTACCGTCCGAGCGTGGCTTCGAGATTCCTGGTCATGAGCGAGATCGGCTCGCGCGCCGTGACCCGGCGGTCCTGGGTGGTGACGAGTGACGCGCCCGGGCCGACTTCCGTCGCCACCGGAAGTCTGACGTCCGCCAGCACCTCGGCAATCGCCGGACTCGCCTCGGCGACCGGGTCTGCCAGCGAGCGGACTCCGACGACGATGCTCCCGAGAGCGATCACGATCACGGTCGTGTCGACTGCGACGTCCCAGAAGCTTGATCCAGACCAGGACTTCCAAGTGTCGTTCATGAATTCCCCTGGGGAGTCCGCGGCCGGATAACGCATGGCTTGCCGTGCCGGGCTATGGCTCTCTTTTTCAATATATGTCGGAAACCGGATCGGTGCCCGACGTGTCGCTGTATGTGGCCACGACGGAGACGATTGAACGATGACCATTCCGGGCGTGTTCACGGCATGAGGTGACGCGCACGAGACGGCGGGATCCGATGGTAGTGAAAACGAACCCTTCGTTGGCTGTCTCGCGTATAGTAACTTGGACTGTGTTCCAGTCCTGTTGCGGTCCGTCTTGACGCATCCCGGGGGGAAGGGTCGCCCGGCTGGCGGCCACGGTGGTAAGAGGAGCGAGCGATGCCTGACGAGGTGCTGCACTCGGTTCTGAAGGGCCAACCTGAGGAAGAGACCATTACAGCGAACCAGCGGTTCAAGGGTTCCTACCGCTTCTTCGTGGCGACGGCGATTCTGGCGTCGGTCGCTGTCCACTTCGTCGCGTTCGAGTTCTTCCCGAAGATGCAGGCAGCCGACCTCGGCTTCGTTCCGGACGAGCTGGCGGCGATCGAGCTTCCGCCCGAGGTCAGGATCCCTCCGCCTCCCGAGGCGATCGTCAGGCCGGCTCGTCCCAGAGTCTCAGAGAGCGTCCTCGACGAGGACATCACGATCGCCGCCACCACGTTCGACGAGAATCCCGCGGCCGAGCTCGCTCCGCCGCCTCCGAACGTCGAGGTAGATCCGAGCGAGCAGCCGGTCTACGTGGATCGCGACATCGAACCGCGACTCCTGAATGGTCCGGAAATGCTGCGTCTGCTTGAGAAGCTCTACCCGCCATTGCTGAGGGAGGCCGGCGTCGGGGGTGAGGTCCTGATGTGGGTCTGGGTGGACGCGGAAGGGAAACCGAGCAAGGCCCGGATCAACCGATCCAGCGGCCGCGCTCAGCTCGACGATGCGGCTCTCGCGATCGTGGAGCGGATGAAGTTCTCGCCGGCCATGCTGCGTGACAAGCCGATCGGCGTGTGGATTGGCCAGCCGATCAGCTTCTCGGTCGACAAATAGGGCTTCTTCAGCGACCTGCTAAAGGGCTCGGCCAGCGGTTGCCGCCCGTCCAGGTACCGCGTCAGGCTCCTCCGACGATCGCCATGATCGTCTGCCCGCGCTGGGGGACCGCGGCGCCGTAAACGGTCACGACTGTGAGCTTTCCCTCGTCTACGACGAACAGCGGGATCGCGTCCGGGTACTGCTCGAGGAAGTCGGTGTAGCCGAAGGAATCGGTGAGCTTCGTCGTCTTGACGTCGGCGCCAGCGTCGAACCGGGACGTCAGCTCCCAGTGCCCGGCGTCGGCTTGGAACAGGAACCGCCCCCGCAGGTGACGACCCACCAGCGTCTCTCCCGTCGCGGTCTCGAGCTCTGCGGGTGGAAGCTGGTACACCGAGTCGACCCCGAACACCTCGCTGAAATTCAGGCCCGTGAGTGAGTTCACCTCGTCATTCGAGGTGACCGCCAGCAGGTTGCCGATCCCAGCGAGCTCGATCTGGTCGAGCGCTCCCTCGGTCAGGGTGCTTCCGTAGTACGTGGGGAGGCCGGCCAGGCCTGCTTGAGAGATGTTTCGGCGGTTGGTGTCTGCGAGGCGTACCTGGAACCCGAGTTCCTGCAGTTCGCGAGCGATCTCACGCGCCCACGGGTGCGCCCCCACGAACAGGACTCCCTGAGGCTCGGGTTGCGCAACGCCCAGTCGGCGGGCGAGGGGTCCTGCTGTGAAGCCGTAAACGAGAACGGTCGCGATGATCACCAGGAACGTGACGGAGGCTAATTGCTCGGCTCCCGCGTATCCGTGCCGGGTCAGCTCCAGCGCGAACAGGGACGACACGGCGGCCGCCACGATGCCGCGCGGAGCCACCCACCCGAGCAGAATGCGCTCGCGCCAGCTGAAGTCCGAGCCTTGCGTCGAGATTCCGACGGCCAACGGCCGCACGACCATGATCAGCGCGCCGACGAACGCGATCTCGGGCACGCCGACGGCACGCAGGTCGGCCATTTCGAGACGCGCTGCCAGGATGATGAACAGAGAGGAGATGAGGAGGACGCGCAGGTTTTCCTTGAACTCGATGATGTGACGGATGTTCACGGAGTTCTGGTTGGCCATCGCCATGCCCATCAGCGTGACCGTGAGCAGGCCGGATTCGGGCTGCAGGGCGTTGGACCCGGCGAAGGCGGCGACGACGACGGTCAGCGAGAGAGGGCTCTGCAGGAACTCCGGTACCCAGCGGCGATCGAGGACCAAGATCATCAGGCCCGCTCCGACGGCCGCCAGCATGACGCCGATCACGACCGTCTTCAGGAACCCCAGGGCACCGACGGTCCATGCGACCTCGAGGCCACCCGCAAGCAGGACCTCGAACACGAGCACGGCCAGCACCGCCCCGATCGGGTCGATGAGGATGCCTTCCCACTTCAGCGCATTGCCGACCTGTCGGCTTGGCCGCATGTGCCTCAGGAGCGGTACGATCACGGTGGGTCCCGTGATCACGAGGATGGCGCCAAGAAGGAGAGCCGGTTCGAGGGCGAAGCCAAGGATATAGTGTGCCGCCACCGTGACCAGGGCCCAGGTGACGATCGCTCCCATGGTCACGAGTCTGGTGACTACCCGACCTACCTGTTGCAGCTCCCCGATTCGCAGGCTCGCCCCTCCCTCGAACAGGATGATCGCGACGGAAACCGAGACTACGGGGAACAGCAGGTCGCCGAAGATGGCGTCGGGTTTCAGAAGGCCGGTGAGGGGACCTGCCACGATTCCGAATACGAGAAGCAATAGAATCGACGGCAGACCGACTCGCCACGCGATCCACTCCGCCGCGATGCCCAGGGTGATGATGCTGGCGATGGCTAGAAGCAGGTACTGGCTCAACGGGCGGTCTCCTGTCGTCGAGTGAGCTCATCGGGAGCGCGACCGCCGTACCGTACCTCTCGTTTCCGCTGTTCGTCAACGGACGCGTCCTGTCCGTTACTTCTCGATCGTCACTCCACGCCAGAACGCCACGTGGTCCTTGATCCGGGCGGCGGCATCGCGGGGGTCAGGGTAATACCAGGCGGCATCCCGATTGACCTCACCATCTACCACGACGTCGAAGTAGGACGCCATTCCCTTCCACGGGCAGCGGGATTGAGTGTCGCTCTTCTGAAGGAAATCTTCGGACACCGAATCGGGAGGGAAGTAGATGTTGCCCTCCACCTCCTCGTATTCGGCAGACTCGGCGATCACCGCGTCATTCCAGATGGCTCTTGCCACTCTTATCTCCTGTTGCTTGGTCCCGGTTTGCGTGCCGGACCATCCGGCTCCAGCAGTGAACATGTGCGGGGGTCATTCCGTTCCCTGGCACAAAAGTGGGGAAGTGGGAATTCGTGTAGACGGTTTGGTGCACTCCCACCTGATCTGTACGAGTGCCTTGATTTATCACCATCAATGACTAGTATGAATATCGACAACAATACGAGGATCAACCATGCGAGAGACACTCGGTGTGCACGAATTCGCCCGCCTCAGCGGTCGGCACTTCAATACGGTCTATAACTGGATTCGCTCCGGAGCCGTGGCGGCCCGGAAGCAGGACGGAGAGTGGCGGATTCCCACGTCCGAGCTCGACCGAATCCGGAAGCGGGCGTCGGACAAGGATGTTCCATCGGAAGAACTGCTCGAGTGGTGGTCCCGCGATTTCGAGCAGACGATGCGACGCCTGGTCAGCCTCTCGACCTGGATGGATAGGCTGGGCAAGCAGGGGTTCTCTCGTCACGGGAACAGCCGCGCACATGTTATCGCAGAAGCGCGCTCGAGCGAGCTCGCTGACATGGTGATGGAGCTCCGCGACGTGGCGTCCTCCATCGAGACGGCGGAGCGACTCCGACCCCGGCTGCTGGCACTTCAGCGTCGAGCCTGAGCCACGCGGGCCGGGCTCAGCTCTCGCTCCCTCCCGCGGATGGAATCAGGCCTCCTGGCCCGGCGTCTAAGGGACAGTCGCGAGGGCAACGAGGTTCCCACGACTACCGTAACGACCAGCGCGCCCGGTCGCGTGCACGACGGAGGTGAAGAATGCGTTTACGCACGGGAAGAACGGGTTGGAGCCGCGGCCGGGGCGTCATCGCTGCCGGTCTCGCTATATCACTTGCGGGATTCACAGTCGCGTGTGACAGCTCGCCGACGGACAGCCTGAACCAGAACACGACGGCGGATGCAAGTGAAGCCGATTACTCGATCATCCTCGGTGACCTTACCGAGGGGCTCGGTTTGACGGACGAGCAGATCGCGGCCGTAAGGAACGTACTGGAGGAGTACCGGGGACAGGAGCGCCAGTTCGGGCAGCTGTGGTACTCCGCGGAGGATCTCCAGGGCATCCTGAATTCGGAACAGATCGATGCCGTTCAGGCACGCCAGGAGGAAATGCGAGCCGAAATGAAGGCCCGCCGCGATGGAATGCGCGGACAGTTCGGCGATCAGGCCGGACGTAGAGAACGGACCGGACGTGGTGGTCAGTTCGGGCGTGGCGGCGAGTTCGGCGGCCACGGGCCGGGCATGGGGCCGGGCCATGACGGCGTCGGCGGTGGCGGTCTCGACCTGTCCGCTGAGCAGATCGCGGAGCTGGAGCAGATTCGCGAGGCGATGCACGAAGCGCTCAGGGGGATTCTCACGGACGAGCAGATCGCGGTGCTGGACGAGCACAGGGCAGAGGCCGAGGTCCGGCGTGAGGGGATGAAGAGCCGGCGCGAGGAAATGAGGAACTGGTGGGAGGACCGGCATCAAGCGGGACAGGACGCGATGGTCGACGCTCTCGAGCTCACGGCGGACCAGCAGGCCGCCATCGAGACCCTCAGGGAGTGGTTTATAGGCCAGGGACGGCCGTCTCCCGAAGAAGCCGAGGCCCGCCGCGAGGCGCACCACCAGGCGCTGCTCGAAATCCTCGACGACGACCAGGCGGAAATCTGGGTCCTGCACGGCTCGCTGTCGCAGATGTTCGCTCGCCACCAGGCTCGCAGCCGGGCGAGTGACGGGTCCGGCGGCCAAGGTCGCCAGGAAAGGCGCGGATCCGGCAGGCGGTAAGCGGATCCGACAGACGGCAACCCGATGAACGCAGCGGGCGGAGGTCGAGAGACCCCGCCCGCTTTGCCATCCGGGTCGGTGGAAAGCGTACGTACGACCGGTCGCCCGGTTCCCAACCTCCGCTCTGGAGCGTCTTCCCTGACGACGCTAGGTTTCGCTACGCAGCTCGACTGGGATTCGACTGGAGGACAGCGCATGCGAACTTGGATTCGATGGACAACGGGATTCGCCGGTCTGCTGATCACGGGGATCGGTCTTGTCGCCACGTGGAACGTGCTCTCCCCGGGGATGGAGGGCGCTCCCCCGAGCTTCGACGGTTGGATGTTCGAGGGACCGGCCCTCGTGACCTTCGGACTGCTGCTTCTGTGGACGGTGAAGAGCGCTGGCGATTCGGGAGCGATTCTGGACCGACGCGCTCCCATCCTCCTGTTGCAGATCGGCCTCTCCTTCTTGGTGCTGCCCGCCGCGACGTGGATCTGGAAGACGACCTCCGGCACCGAGGTGGCCACTTACGCGTGGACATTCACGGTGTTCGCTCTCGGCGTGCCCGGCGTCGCTCTCGCTCTCACGGGTGCGGCGCTATGGCTATGGCGTGCGCTGCGGGAGAGGGGTACAGACTGAGGTCGTCCTGTCTAAGGGAGGATTCGGACCAGCGGCAGCTGTACGTCCGGCGGTGGCTCGTTCTTTAACAGGCGCCCGAACACGTAGCCGAGTGCGATCCTCTCAATCCTCTCGTTCGCGGAGGTCGGGAACACGGCGTACCATCCGGCGCCAGCGAAGTCCACGCGCACACTGTCACCCGGCTCGAGTCGTCCGACGATCGCGCTTTCCGTCGTCCGGTCGGAGCGCATGCGGGAAGTCACGTGTACCCACCGGACTTCTCCCCATTCCTGGTGCACGGCCTCGCCCGCCGGAACGAGTCCCAGGCTCGCGCGGAGTCCGGACAATCCCAACGGTCCACCCACTCCGAGAACCGTGGTAGTGATCGCGGCCACCAAGAATACGCCCAGAAAGATGCGGACTTCGGCAAACTTGTTGCCGGATGCGGCACGGACTTTCGCAACTTGCACAGCTTCATCCTCTGCTTTGCGAGGACGTGCCTGAAAGTCGCAAGTGTCGCAGTATCTTCGACCTGGCGCAGCTGGGCGCCCACAGATCGGGCATGCCGCCGTACTCAAATCCGATTGCCTCCGCTGTAGTTGGCGTTTCGGCCGCCTGATTTCGTGCATATCCCGTGCCCCTCGGCTGCCTCGCGAATGGAATCATGCGTGACTGCTGAGATGAGCGCTGTGAAGCAGTTGATTCGAAGAGAGATCACGTCCTGGGCGTCTCGGGGAATGTTCCGACCGCTGTCCCGGTCTTACTCTCAAGCGCATGACACCATCGGAACCAGGGAGAGACGTGATGGGGAAAGTCGTGACCCGCGGAGTTGTCGTGACGGCGATGATGATCGCGAGCTTCGGAGTGGGGCGAGCTGCCTCCCAGGACGTGGCGAATGACAGGCCCGCGACCGCCGGGTTCGTCGGCCAATGGACCCTGAACCGGGCACTCAGCGACGACCCGGCCGACCAGATGCGGAGCATGCGTGGCGCGATGCCTTCCGGTCGGCCGAGTGGCAGGCGTTCCGGAGGCCGCAGTCCGGAGCAGATGCGCTCAGGGATGGACGCGGTCCGGCGAGCCGCCGAAAGCTTCGCAATCCGCCAGGACGACTCGACTGTGGTGATCGTCTATGCGGAGCGCAGCCTGACGCTGTTCACCGATCGGCGGAAGCAGAAGGAAGTGGTCGGGGACGATGTCGAGATCGAATACCGGGCGTGGTGGGAGGGCGGGAAGCTCCTGATTGAGCGGAAGCTGGACGGGGGTCTCACGCTGACCGAGGAGTACTCCGCGCACGCCGGGACCGGGCGTCTGCACGTGCTCACGCGGCTCGAAGGGGATCGCCTTCCGCGGACGATCGCGTTCGTGCGAGTGTACGACCCGGCGAAGGACACGCCCCAGGGCTGACGAACCGTACTCTCGAGCGCGTCGATCAACCGGGAGACAACGCCTCTGCGGGCTGGATCCGGCTTACCCGACGCGCCGGGATGTACGTGGCCAGAACTCCGACCAGGGCCAGGGCCAGGACGACACCTCCGAAGATCACGGGATCGCGCGCGTCGACCTCGTACAGGATGATCTGAAGCGGTCGCGTAGCGAGGGCTGCCAACGCGATCCCGATCGTGATCCCGATCGCGAGCTGCTTGAGCCCGCGCCGCATGGCGAGGCGGATCAGGCGGCCGTCGTATGCTCCGAGAGCCATACGGATACCCATCTCCCGCGTACGCTGGCTGACCGTGAACGACATCACGCCGTACAGGCCAACCGCGGCCAGGAACAGGGCCACGAAGCCGAATGCCATGAACAGCGTGCCGAATGTCGTATAGAACCAGGTCGCTTCGTCGATGACCTGCTGCATTGGCATGGCGTCGTAGATTGGTAGATTCGCGTCCATGGTCGCGACCGTTTCCAACACCCGGGATGCCAGGGCCCCTGGATCCCCCGCTGTGCGCACCCCGATGCTCGCCGTGTTGCCGAGGATCTCGCCGAACTGATCCACGGCAATGTAGTAGCCGGCGGGGCTGGCCTGGTTGTTTCCGATCCCTTCCATCTTCAAATCGGGCACGATTCCGACCACCGTCATCCATCCGTAGACCTCGTCTCCCTGGTGGATCCGGAACCGCTTCCCGAGCCCCTTTCCGTCCTCGAAGTACTCGCGCACGAAGCTCCGGTTGACGAGAGCCACGGGCAGGTTGTCCCTCGTGTCCGAGAACTCGAATGCCCGCCCATCGAGCACCGGCGTCTCGAAGGTCGCGAAGTAGCCCGGCGTGACGATGCCCTCGCGTGCCCGCGGGTAGTCCTGTTCCGTCGGATAATCGCCGCCCTCGATCTCGAACGTGCGCATCCCGTTCCCGCGGGCGGGAAGGCCATCCGACAGGGTGGCCGCTTCGACGCCTGGCATCGTCTGCAGCCGCTGCAGGAACTCACGGTAGAAATCCGTGCGATCATTGGCCTCCGGGTAGTCGGCCTCCGGCAGGTTGATGCGCGCCGTGAAGATGCTCTCCACCGCGAACGGCATATCGATGGTCCGTAGTTGCGCTACACTCTTGATCATCAGGCCCGCCGCGATCAGGAGCCCGCATGACACGGCCACCTCGCCGATCACGATGATCGATGTGATCCGCCCCATCCGGAGGCCGGAAGATCCCCGGCCTTCGTCCTTGAGCGCCTCGTTCATCCCTCTGCCGGTTGCCCGAAGAGCGGGGAACAGGCCTGCGGCGACGGCCGACAGGGCCGTGATCACGATCACGAACAGCATGACCTGGGAGTTGAGGTCGAAGCTCATCCAGAAGGGCGGGGGATTGGCGGCGAGGCCCCGGTTGAACCAGGCCAGGCCCCCGACAGCGATCAACATCCCGACGGCCGCGCCAGCGAGTGAGAGGACGCCCACCTCGATCAGGAGCTGGCGGATGACTCGTATGCGCCTCGCGCCCAGGGCCGAGCGCACGGCCACTTCCTTTTCTCGCCCGGCGGCCCGCGCGAACAGGAGATTTGCCACGTTTGCACACCCGATGAGCAGCACTCCGATCGCCGCGCCCAGCATCGCCATGAGAAGTCCGAACAACTCATCCCCGATGACGAACTTAGTGAACGGCTCGATCACCGGTGCGAAACCCTCGTTGGCCTCAGGATACTGTGTCTCGAGCCGCAGTCCGATGGTGGCGAAATCGGCGGAGGCCCGGTCCAGCGAGACGTCTTGGCGAAGACGTCCGAACCCGGGGAGCTGCGGGCCCTCGCCGCGCTCGTGCTCGAGCGGATTCACTTCGAGCGGGGCCCACATGTCGGCCTCCATCGGGAACTTGAACCCTTCCGGCGCCACTCCGACGATCGTTCGAGACTCACCGTTGGTGCGCACGACCCGGCCCACGACGTCCGGGGACCCGTCGAATTTCTCCTGCCACACATCGTAGCCGATGATCATCACCGGGTCCGCGCCGGGCTCGTCCTCGCCCGGGAGGAATCCTCGGCCGATTACCGGGGCGACGCGCAGGATGTCGAACATGTTCGCCGTGACCATGGCGCCGGCGTAGCGCTCCGGCTCGCCGTCCGTTCCCACGAGGTTGACCGCGCCCTGGTTCCACAGGCCGAACGCTTCCAGGCTCGTCTGCTGATCCCGATAGTCGACGAAGTCGTGCAACGACACGCCGCCCCGCTCGATGTCCCGCTCGGGGTTATTCCGCCAGATCGACACGACTCGGTCGGCCTCTTCGAACGGGAGCCCCTTGTACATGGCTCCGTTGACGATGCTGAAGACCGTCGTCGTGAGCCCGATTCCGAGCGAGAATGCCAGGATGGCGATGAGAGAAAGTACCGGCGACTTGATGAGCATGCGGACGCCGTATCTCACGTCCTTGAAGAACCCGTCCATGGCCATGTCCCCTTCAACCCGTTGTCCACCCCGCCCCACGACCACATGTGCAGCCCCGGTGGCGGATTCCGCCTTGCCTGAAGATTATACGAAGGGTGTTGTCTGAGAGTTTCGGGCGCTATGACCCGTGTATGCCAGCGACCGGTTATTCCCCGGAGGAGCGGGCCCGTCTCCGGATGTTCTCGAGGAGGTTCAATCGGTCGGCCGCATCGATCCACCGACCGCCAACCATCACTCCCGCGATGCGCCGTGTGTTCCGAATATTCTCGAGCGGATTTCCGTCGATCAGGACGAGGTCGGCCCGTTTCCCCTCGGCGATCGTGCCGAGCTGATCGGAGAGGCCGAAGTAGGTGGCGGGGTTGAGCGTCGCCGCCCTGAGAGCGTCCGTGGGTGTGAGGCCCGCGGCTGCGACCAGCTCCTCCATTTCTTCGTGAACCGTGAATCCGGGAAACAGGTGCGGGTTGCCTCCCGTGTCGGTGCCGACGAGGAGCCGGATGCCTGCGGCGTGCATGTCGGCGGTGATACGGCTCATCGTGGCGTAAAGGACCTGCATATCGCGCGCGGACTCCGGCGTCTGATCCCGGAGGTGGACGTTGACCTCGGGCGTCCACCAGCGGCGGATGTACTCCGGCATGTAAGGAAGCTGCGCCTCGACGTCCGGCTGCTCCGGGTCGAACCACGCGCTTCGCCGGGAGACCAGAAGCGTGGGGGTCACAAAGGTTCCGAGATCGGCAAGGCGTCCGAACACCTCCCACGCCCGGTCCACCTCGTACTCCTCCGCCATCTCCCGAAATAGGGTGTCCCGCGGGACGAGCGAGTACACCTTCAGGAACTCCACTCCTTCGGCTAGGAGCGAGTCGACAGCGTGACGCGCCGCCTGTGCACCGGCGATCGGAACTGACCCGGGCCACATCGGCTCCGGCCCATCGATCAGCGGTCCCGCTGCCACAATGCGTGGGCCCAGCAGCTCTCCCTCTGCGATGCGCTCGCGCCAGTCGCGTATCACGTTCCAGCTGCCGCCCATGTCGCGGATACCGGTGACTCCCCACAGCGGAAATAGCGGGATGAGCAGGTCGCGTTGCTCGGGTGCCGGATCAAGGAATTCCCACACCTCGGGATCGTCCGGGTGGGCGTGCATGTCCCACAGGCCCGGGATCAGGAACCGGTCGGTCGCGTCGACCACCGAGGCTCCCTGGGGAACCAGCACCAGGAGCGCCGGAGCAACGGTCACGATGGAGTCCCCGCGAACCAGGACTGTATGGTCCTCGAGCAACTCACCCGCTGCCACATCGACGACGCTCACATGCGTGAAGGCAAGGACCTCGGAGTCGCCCGAGCGTGAGCCCCAGGCCTCGGGGATCGTGACGGGTTGGGCGAGCGCGATCGGCGCTGATGCGACCAGGAGGGCGCAGGCACCGGAGCCCCGAGCCAGCAGGTTGCGCCCCGGAAGTCTCCGGTCTCGACGCAACTCGGTCGTGTGGGCCGTCAACCCAGCACGTTGCACAGGTACGCCGTCGCCACCCCGAGGTAATTCCCCAGCGCGTACCCGATCAGGGCCAGCATGATCGAGATCGGCACGAGCTCCTCGCGGTGGTAGCCTGCCGCCACGGGCGCCGACGCCGCTCCTCCGACCGCAGCGACGCTCGCAACGGCTGCCATGCTGATGTCCAGCTTCATGATCTTCGCTCCGACCAACACGAAGAGCAGATGAACCGTGATCGTCAGGAAGCCTGCGATGAGGAAGAACTGCCCGCCGCTCAGCTGCCGCAGGTCGGCCGAGGCTCCGATCATCGTCATGTAGATGTATACGAACGCCATGGCGAGTGGCTCTGTGCCAGGCACTTTCTGTAGTGGTGTGGCCGACAGGGCGATGCCGAAGCTCGTGACCAGCAGCAGCGCCCACGTCTTCTGCGTCAGAACAGGGGGCAGGGGCGGCACGAGAGAAGCCAGCCAGTTGGCCGCCAACATCGCCACGAAGGCCCAACCGAGCAAGGTCAGGATGTCGCGGAAGTGCACCTCGTGCGTCTTCCGCTCGACCTGCTGCATGGTCTTCGAGAAGTGGTCGAGCTGCTCCTGCGATACGCCCGTCCACCGGTTGAACGGCTTCGCCCACCGCTTGCAGACCAGGATGAGCGGGAAGTAGGCCAGGTAAACGAAGTTGTCTACGATGACCACCAGGCCGAGCTGCTCGGGCGGTGTGTCCAGGCTCTCGGCCACGGCCGCAAGATTTCCCGTGCCGCCGATCCAGCTGCCGGCCAGTGCCCCGAAACCGGACCACGCATCGGCCGGGAGACCTGAGCGGAAGATGACGAACGACACGACCGCCCCGAGCACCACTCCGACGGATCCGATCACCAGGACGACGGCGCCGCGCCACGCGACCTTCATCGCCTCCTTGATATTGATGTCCAGGAGCATGAGTACGATGAACAGGGGAACGGCGAACGTCTTGAACGTGTCGTACACCGGACTCTGTCGGGGGATGACGCCGAAGTTGCTGAGGAATACCGGCGTCAGGAAGATCCAGATGATGGCGGGGAGGTAGTTGAAGATCTTCCAGCCCGATTTCCTTTCGAGCCACAGGAAGATCACCGGGACCATGAGAATCACCGCCATGATCCCGATGAGGTCCGTGAAGATCGGCTCCGAGTTCATTCCCTCTCCCATCTCCTGGTGAACGCCGCCGAGCGTATCTCCGGGAACAGATCCGAATCGCCACAACCTACCGGTGAGTCGATCCTGCGGGGAGGGGCGGTCTCTTGGATCCGATCGCCGCGACCTTCAGGGGCCGCTGGCAACGGTCGGGCGACGCGCACGGTCCAACGAGTGAGAGGGAGCAGTCCTTCCTCGAGTTCGTTACGACCAGGCCGCGGGAGAGAGGACAGAAGTGATGCGGTGCAGCGGGTGGCAAAGTTCTCTCGCGAGGTGGGGCATCGGGGGAATCGTCTCCGCGCTCTTCGGGGCAGGGGTCGCGCTCACGGTCGAGGCTCTGGCCGTCGCTCGCCTGCCGGGAGAGACGGAGGCTCTTCCCGTCCGCGTATATGCCAGGCCGCCGATTCTCGTCCTCGGTCAGGAGGGCGATGCCGCTACCGTCGCGGCGCACCTCGTGGGTCTGGGGTACGCGGAAGTCGCAGGAGAGACTGTGCGTCGGGGTGAATTCGTGATGACCCGACGCGAATGGCTCATCGTGACCCGCGAGCTGACCCGTCTGGGTCCCCTGGCGACCGGTGCGACCATTCGGGTTCGGCTGGACGGCTGGGGCCGCATCTCGGCCCTGGAGGACGGCGGCGGCACGCGGTATCGTGCCGTGCCGCTTGAGCCGATGTCACTCGGCGTGGTTTCTGCCCCGAACGGCCGGGATCGGACGCCCGTGCGTCTCAGAGACCTGCCAGGGCACCTCATCGATGCCCTGCTGACAATTGAAGATCGCCGCTTCCACGAGCACCGGGGGCTGGACTTCCGCCGAATCGCAGCCGCGGCTCTGGCCAACCTGCGAGATGGCCGGGTGGTTCAGGGCGGCTCAACGATTACCCAGCAGCTGGCCAAGAACCTGTTCCTCGATTCCCGCCGCACGCTCGTTCGCAAGGCTCGAGAAGCAGCGATGGCCCTGCTGCTCGAAACGCGACACTCCAAGGCCGAGATCCTCGAGGCATACCTCAACGATGTCTACCTGGGACAGGACGGCGGACTCGGCATCCACGGGGTGGGCCGAGCCGCCGAGTGGCTATTCGGAAAGGACGCCGCCCGGCTGGACCTCGCCGAGTCGGCGATGCTCGTGGGCATGATTCGCGGCCCGAACCTGTACTCGCCCTCCCGTTCACCCGTGGCGGCACGGCAGAGGCGGAACCTGGTGCTGGACCAGATGCTCGAACGCGGAGTGATCACTGATGCTCAGCACTTAGAGGCCACGTCGGCTCCCTCGGCCGCCCGGCCGAACGTGTCCGAGCCTCCTCCGTCCCGGTTCTTCCTTGACTACGTCCGCGAGACACTGGAGGCCGAGCCGAAGTCGTACGGTCCGAGGAACGGGGGTCAGATCGTGATCAGCACCCTCGATGCGGACTTGCAGCGAGCCGCTAGCGATGCGATCTCGGGGGGACTCGCGGCTCTCGAGCGCGACCACCCGGGTATCGCGGAACGAGGAACGGCTTCCGGCTCGCCTGTCCAGGCGGCGCTCGTGGCGGTCGATCCGAGGACAGGCGACGTGCTGGCGATGGTGGGAGGGCGCGACTACGGGGAAAGCCAGTTCAACCGCGCGGTTCACGCGCGCCGTCAGCCGGGTAGTTCGTTCAAGCCGATCGTGACGCTGGCCGCGCTGTCCCGATCGGATCAGAAGGACCGCGGCGGCAGGCCCTTCACGCTGGCCACCGTCCTGTCGGACCAGCCGCTCGAGGTCGAGACCCCGGCCGGCCCGTGGCAGCCCGTCAACTACGATGGCCGATTCCACGGCCGAGTGTCCTTGCGCGAAGCGCTGGAACGATCACTGAACGTGCCGTTCGCGCGACTCGGTCTCGAGATCGGACCCGAGCGGATCGTCGAAACCGCGCGCAAGGTCGGAATCGAGAGTCCGGTGAAACCATATCCGAGCATCGCGCTCGGCGCCTTCGAGGTCACGCCGCTCGAGATGGCGCGGGCGTACGGAGTCCTCGCGACGGGTGGCTATCGGGCCGACAGTCGTTCGGTGCTCGGCATCCTGGATCCGGACGGAAAAGTGGTGACGGTCCGCGAGGCCAGCACCCGCCCCGTGGCGTCGCCGGCGGAGACCTACCTTGTCACATCCGCCCTGCGGGGCGCTGTCGTGCGCGGCACGGGCCGCAGCCTGCTGGCGCTGGGATTCGACGGTGTGGTGGCCGCGAAGTCGGGCACGACGAACGGTTTCCGGGATGGCTGGTTCATCGGGTACACGCCGACGCTCGCAGTCGCTGTCTGGGTAGGGTTCGACGACGGCCAGAGCCTCGGATTGTCTGGTTCCCGCGTAGCGCTGCCGATCTTCGCGCGTTTCATGACCGCGGCAACGGGCCGTTACGGGGACCATGGACCCTGGGGGTCCTCGGGCTTCATTCGGCCGGCCGGGCTCGAAGTCGTGGATGTGGATCCCGCAACAGGTCTGCGCGCGGGGCCCGGGTGTTCGGGGCGACCCGAGCTGTTTCTGTCCGGCACCGCTCCGGTAGGCAGTTGCTCGCCTTATGGCTATCGGCGGAACGCCTCGACGGTCCAGAGGAATGAGCTCCTTCAGCTACTGCGACAACGGGCGAGAGGGCGCGAGCGATAGCCGCACGGCCAAACATCCGGCCCCGTCTCAGGGCTCCTGCGACGCTTTGGCCAGCAGACGGGACACCTCTTCGACCGGCACGCCCAGGTTGGAGCCTCCGAAGTCGGCCATGATCGCGAACGTGACGGCCACGACCTGTCCGTCCAGCGACAGGACCGGGCCGCCGCTACCTCCCCGGGTTGTTTCCGCGTCATACGCGATCGTCGACGGCGTGACCTGTCCGACGATGCCCTGCGTCGCCAGGGGTCGAATGAACCCCGCTTCGGAGAGCCTCTGCACGACCGTCCAGAAATCAGGCCTTCGCTGCATGAGCGAATCGACGAACATGGCGCCCGAACGGGCCAGGAGCGCGTCGATTCCTGCCGGGTAGCCGAGAACCAGGATCGGCTGGCCAGGGCTCGGGTTCGCCTCCGCCAGCTCAAGAGGCTCCCGGCCCACTAGGTCGGGGGCGCGAACGACCGCCAGGTCCATCTCCTCGCTTGCAGTCACGAACTCCAGCTCGATCGGTTCCGCCTGATCCGGAAGGTAGCCACGAAGCTTGACGATCGGGCGGTACCCCTGTTCGAACAGGGGACGAACCTGCTCGTTCGCGCTCCAGGGAATGGCGACGTGGCGATTCGTGATGAGCAGGCCATCCTCGGTGGCCAACCAGGCACTGCCCGTGAACTGGAATTCGAACACGGGACCGTCCCCTTCGAGCGTCGTGAGGGGCATGCCGTTCGGGCCCATGCGGGGATTCCCGGACCGCCCGAGCAGAAGTCGCAGCGGCCGGTCCGATTCGGGATCCAGAAAGTGGTACCCGCCCTGAACGAACATCACCGACGAAGACGCTGCCATCACGACGCGCCGTCCCGCGTCGCTCAGGGCCTCCAGCGCCTCGATGCGATGGGTGAGAACGGCTTCGAGCTCTCCCACCAGGACCCGCAGCTCCGGGTCACCGGCCGGCAGGTCCGTGAGGCTGCCGAGGGCTTCGGCCACGGTCGCGCTTCGTTGCTCCTCCGCCTCGATGCGTCGCTCGAGCCTCAACCCGTAGGCCGCCAGTGTGCCAACCGAGGCGACAAAGAAGACCAGCAGGCCGGAAACCGCGAGCCGCGTTCGCGGAGCCGTCCGGGTCAACAGCTCGCGGGGCAGGGAGCGCAGCAGCAGCGCGAAGCGGCGCACGAAGCCGCCCCGACCGTGCCTGGCGCAGTCCACGCAGTCCTGAAACGCCTCCTTCATCGACTTGTACGGTGCGGAGTCGTGCGTTTCCATCACGAAACGGAGCACCGGGCCGCCGGATCCGATCTCGATGATGTCTCCGGGCGCGAGGGCCTCGCGCCCGTGCAGGCCCGGAACGTCGGCGCTGTTGAGGTAGACCTGACCCTCCTCTTCGCGCACGGTCCAGCCATCCTCGGTCTGGACGAGTAGCGCGTGCCTGCGTGCCACGGCCGGGTCGGCATAGACGGGAAAGTGAACGACGGCGTCGGGGGACGTGCCCACCAGGGCCTCGGCTTCCGTGAGGCGCTGCCGCGTGCCCCGGTGCGGGCCCGTCAGGTGCAGGAGGACCGCAGCTCCTCCTGTCGACGGAGGGGCAGACGACTCGCCGGTTCCGTCCCTGTCCGGACTCGGGAACGGTCCCTTGATGACCGGCGTGCTGTCGAGTCCCATGCGGGCTCCTCCCGTTCGCGGGCGGAATGCGGGTCAATCCTGCAAACCAACGTATGGATAAACACGTGGAGCGGGAACAGGTTTCGCGGGTCGTTGCGCCCGGGATGGAGAAAGCCCGCCGGCGTACAGCCAGCGGGCTTCTCGCGATCCGGCTTCATCTCCCCGAAACGGGGACGCGGATGGTGCTACAGCGCGAAGCCGATGCCCGCGGAGAAGATCCACGCGCGGTTCTTGTAGCTGACGTCTTCGATGTCGGCGATGTCGCTCAGGCCCACGGCGTAGCGGCCGTCGCCCCACAGCGAGATTCCGCCCAGATACACCGCGAGATCGAGACCGAACAGAGCGTTCCAGTCGGGGCTCTTGGTGTCCAGCCCGAGGTCGGAGCAGCTCGCGGAAGTTGAGTCTGTGACGATTTTACAATCCATTTCGAAATCGGCGCCAATGCCGCCAAAGAAGCCGGCCCTGGCGATCCCGAGCGGCAGGCCCGCCTTCAACAGGAGTGCGGTCTCGAGGTACGTCAGTTCGGTCTGGTTGGACTCGCCACTTTCCGCCGCACCCTTCTGGATGTAGCTGAGCTCGGGCTGCAGGGAGAAGATCCCCTTGCCCGCGTTGAAGAACAGCGTTCCGGCGAAGCCTGTCCGGTTGTCTTGGTCGAAGGTCCCATCGATGTCCTTAATATCGGCCGAGGCGACCGAAACCCCGCCGCGCACGCCGAGTGTCTTCTGGACCTGTGCGTGAGACGTGGAGACCATGCTGACAGTGGAGATGATGACCGCCGCGGCGATCAAACGATGGTGGATCATGCTGTGCCCTCCGGGCTCAGCGGATTTAGGCGGGACAGGCCTAGGTACTCGAAGAGCATCGACCCGGCGGGATCATCTGTCAAGAGCCCACACAGGGCGATACGAGCTCGTTGGGTGCGGGTGAACGAGCGGACCCGGAGCTGGCGGCTACCTGCAGACGTCCGATCCCGCGTCCGAGAAAGCCTGGCCCGCTATCGGCAGGAACGTCCACTCGTAGCTGTCGTGGCGGAGCGTAAGTCGGAGCACCCCGTGCGTCCCGGAGTCACGAATCTCACTCCCGGGCCGTGCGACTCCTGTGGGCCGCAGGTACCGGCCGCCGGTGCCTGCGATGATCTGGCGGATCCCGTTCTCGGGGTCGGGATCTCCCGCGGGATCGAGCCGGGCCATGCGCTCGTAATGGTGCTCGTGACCTACGAGCACGAGCTCGACCTGGTACTCATACAGCGCCTGCCAGAAAGCGTCGAATCGGTCGTCGTCGCCATACACACCTGAGCTGAAGCGCGGATGGTGCCAATAAGCTAGCGTGCACTTGTGGTCGCTGGCGGCGAGCTCGGCGCGCAGCCACTGCTCTTGGGACGACCCGGCGGCGACCGCGACCCGGGCAGCGTTGCTGTTGAGGACGATCACCTTCCAGGCACCGGCCTCGTAGGAGTAGTATCCCCTTTCCGGATCGCCGGCCCTGGCTCCGAAGTAGGAAAAGTGTGGTGTTGCCCCGGGAGTGTGGTACTCGTGGTTGCCTACCGCCGGATAGGTGCGGGCCCTGTGCCGGCCCCAGCCGGGATGGTAGCAGTCCGAGTATTCCTGTTCGGTGCCGTCCTCGTACACGTTGTCGCCGAGGGTGAATACGGTGCCCTCGATCGTGTCCAGCAGGTCCGCTGTAGCCTCATCCCAGGGAGTCTCGCAGTCCGCGATGTCGCCGGCACCCACGAGAGTCACGGGCGCGTGCACGACGGTTACCGCGGCGATCCCGGTCACGCCTTCGGCTTGGGCGGTCACCGTGGTCGCTCCCGGTTCGACGGCCTGGAGGAGTCCCATCTGCGACACGGCCGCTACGGCCGGGTTCGTGCTCGTCCAGATGATGTCCCGATCTTCTAGCGTACGTCCCCGGGCATCACGAAGCTCCGCAGAGAACTTGAGAAAGGCTCCAGCCTCGAGAGCGGTATCGGACGGCGCAATGAGGACTGTCGCTACCGGAGCGTAGGCCACCGTGACCAGAGCCGTGCCCGTGATTCCTTCCGACGTGGCTCCTATCGCTGTCTGACCGGTGGACATCGCGACGACCGTCCCTGCCTCGTCAACGCTGGCGATGTCCGGTTCGCTGCTCGACCATGAGATCGTGCGGTCCGCAAGTGGCTGTCCATTGGAGTCTCGTGCTTCGGCGGACAGACGGATCGTGTCGTCCACCAACAGGGCGGACGACTGTGGCGTAACGGCAACGGTGGCTACCGCGGGTGGATCCGGTTCCCCTCCGGCAGGATCGGAAGGCCCACCGGGGTCTTCCGCGCATGCGACGTTGGCGACGCAAGCGATCGTGCAGATCAGGCGCTGCCGCCGGCCCAGGTCACGGCTGCGAGGGAAAGATGCGTTCATACGGAACGACTGATGCAAATCATGGGCCCAGAATATGAGACCTGGCGGACCCGGTGGGGTATCTTACAGAAGCTCCGCACGAACCCGTGATCAAGAGGCTCGACATGCTCGAACGAATCGTGGCCTTCGACCTCGAGGCTACCGGTCTCGATCCTCGCCGGGATCGCATCGTCGAACTCGCCATCGTGCGGGCCGATGACGGCGTGATTCTCCTGCACGAGCGGTTTCGTCCCGGGGTGCCGATTCCCCAGCAGGCGACGGCCGTGCACGGGATCTGTGATGCTGATGTGGCTCACTGCGATCCGTTTGCAGTCCACGCCGCGCGCATCCAGACGATGCTCGACGACGCGGTACTGCTCGGCTACAACTCGCGGCGGTACGATACCGTGATGCTCGATGCCGAGCTCCGGCGGGCCCGCGAACCCGGCTTCGACCTCGCGACCGTACAGGAGATCGATCTCTTCCAGGTGTGGTCCGAGTCGGAGAGGCGGACACTAGAGATGGCCGTCCAGCGCTTCCTGGGTCACGGCCTCGAAGATGCCCACCATGCGTTATCGGACGCTGAGGTCCTCGTGCCGCTGGTCAATGCCATGCAGCGGACCTGGGGGCTCGAGTACCACGATCTGCTGGATCGCAGCCGGCCGAGGGGCGAGGTGGATCGATCCCGACGGCTTCGCGTGAACGAGGTGGGTCAGGTAGTGTTCGGCTTCGGCAAGCATGCCGGCGAGCCGGTGCGGAACCACCCGGACTACGTGGACTGGATGCTCGAATCCGACTTCCCCGCCGATACCCTGGATGCCCTTCGGCGGCTACTGGAGCACGGCTGGCGATGGCCCTGAGTAGCAGGTCGGTGAGGAACCCCGGGCGGTCCGGCTAGCGCTCGACCAGGTCGATCACCGCGAATGTTGCACCGTGCGGGTCGACCAGCCACGCGAGACGCCCGACTGCCGGGATGTCCATCGGCGGCGCGATCACGGTGGCGCCGAGCTCCTGGGCTCTCGCGACGCACGCGTCGCAATTGTCGATCGCGAAGTAAGTGACCCAGTGCGGCGGCATTTCTCCCCAGTCTTCCTGGATCGCCATCATCCCGCCGGCCGGCACCTCGCCGAGCATGAAACTGGTATACAGGCCGGTAGGCGGCGGCATTTCCTGCACGTGCGCGCTCCACCCGAACAGTCCCTTGTAGAAAGCGTCCGCCGCGTCCGTGTCGCGTGTGAGCAGCTCGTTCCAGCACAGGGCTCCGTGCTCGCTCTTGAGGCCCACACCGTGGTGCTCCCCGCGCTGCCACATGGAAAAGACGGCGCCGGTGGGGTCCCGGACGACGGACATGCGGCCCGCGTCGAACACGTCGAACGGTTCGGCGAGTACGGTTCCGCCCAGCTCGCGTGCAGTCTCCGTGGCCTCATCGACTCCGTCGGTGGCGACGTATACACCCCAGCAGTCGGGATTGGCGTTCGGTTGTCCGGGGTCCACCTGGTAGAGGGCCGCCGTGTACTTACCCCCCTTGTGGAACATCGTGTAGGTGGAGGCCTCGCCCATAGGCACCTCCTCGGCTTCCCACCCGAACAGCTCTGTGTAGAAGGACCGTGCCGCGTTCTGGTCGCTCGATCCGAGTTCCACCCAGCAGAAAGTCCCGGGAAGGTGCTGCGGGGTCTCAGCCATCTCTGCCTCCTCACGTTCGAATCTCGGTCCGGCGCGTGCGTCTGCGCCGGTCGGGCGACGTGTCACGCGACTCCGCCTTCGGCTGTTACCAGAGTAATCAGAATGATCGCTGTGGGGGAGGGATCAAGGACCGCGCGCGAGTGCTCGCTCCCGGAGTCAGCCTGACCGGCGGGACCGGGGAAGGGCGCGCACGCCGAGGCCGGGGATACTGCGGAACCTTCCGGTGCGTGACGTGACGATCTCGAGCCCGTGGTGCAAGGCCGTCGCCGCGACCTGGAGCTCACGATTCGACAGACCCTCAGTTTCCGACACCGCGACTCTTAGTTCACCGAACCGTCGGGCCACCGCCACGTCGAACGGGAGCACGGTGAGGGCGGGGAGGACTCGCTTCTCGATATGAGTGAGGTGTGTGCTCTGATCGCGCGACTCATCGGCACCGCGATACAGCTCGGCGACGGACACGGCACTCGTGAACTGCTCCTCTCGCGGGAGGGAGCGAAGCCACTCCAGGTATGCCTCGCGAGGCTCTCTTCTCAGCGCCTCCACGATGGCGTCAGCATGAAACAGGTAGGCCGTCACGATAATGGACACGGGTCTCCATCGCCGGGACGGGCCGCCTCGCGGACGGTCGCCGGCGATCCAGCGGGATTGATGTATCCTCTGCGTCAGCCGGAGCGTCCGCCCCGACGGACGAGGCGCGCGAGCTCGTCCGAACCCTTCCAACCTCCTGCCAGACTGGCGAGCCCACCTTCGGGGCCGGCCGACCGCAAGCGCTGAAGGCGCTCCACGTCCTCTGCCATGACCAGTGCCGCGACGGGCTTGCCATGTCGGCTGATGATGATCGGCTCGCCATCCTCGGCCCAGCGAACGCACGCGGCGAACGTGGCCTTGGCCTGCGCTACGGAGAGTGTTCGGGACACTTTGTGCCTCCTGTCAATATTATGGTCATAAAGACTATTATGACCATAATTCCGCAGATCGTCCGGCGCAAGGGCGAGTCCGGTAGCGACCGAGCAAAAAGAGCGCTTCTACGGTGCCGAAGATCAGCACGTCGAGGGTCTGCCCGGTGTCGGATCGGCGTGGTATGTTCCGCGAATGCCTTTGCGACTCATCCGTTCCGTCTCGAACGCCGCCCTGTGGTCGGCATGCGCGGAGGGCTTCCTCGCCGAGGTCGCCGGACGGACAGGGCCGCGTAACTTTCCGGCCTACATGCTCCTCTCCCACCGCGTTCAGCGCGACGCGCTGCTCGAGATGGCGAGTCGTCGCGGCGTCCCCGGGTGGCTGAATCCTCCGATCGCGTTCTTTTCGGATCTCCGCCGCATGTTCGGAATCGAGGCCAGGCCGGTGGGTATCCTCACGGGCCGCATGCTGGTAGCTCGGTTGGCCGGTCAGACGGCGCTGCGAGTGGGAGTGCGTAGAGCGGGTCGGGACC
>Ga0255058_10000047_pt1 | contig 67742 bp, 64 predicted proteins | sample Cases_109_9_MG_FD_188637 | JGI IMG/M metagenome (GOLD analysis project Ga0255058, IMG submission 188637) | Seawater microbial communities from Amundsen Gulf, Northwest Territories, Canada - Cases_109_9 | ecosystem: Environmental > Aquatic > Marine > Gulf | place: Canada: Northwest Territories...
CTGGCTGGACCGCACGAGGGGATGGGAGCGCATCCTTTCGGAGGGGGAAGAGGCGCGACTCGAAGCCGCGGTCGCACTCTCGGCCGGCGGGGGGGCGGCGGTCGATGGCCTGCCTCTGACCACCGGGCTCTCACCCGAGAAGCTGCGAGCTCTCGAGGGCTCGGCGGAGCTGCCGATCGTGCGGGCAGGAGGGCGCTGGTTCTCGACCGGAGTGGCCGAGGCGGCCCGTCAGGCGCTGCTGGAGGTCGTCGGCCAGTTCCACGCGGCTCGTCCGCGGGCGCCGGGCGTGTCCAGGGAGGCGGTGAGAAGCAAACTGGCCGCCGCGTTCGCCCCAGAGCTCGTGGAGCACGCTCTCGAGGGGGTTTTGAGCGCTGGGCTCATCGTCGCGACCGGACCCGAGCTCCGGCTGAGCACGCACGATGCGCAGCTCACGGAGGCGGAAGGTCGGGTCCGGGCCCGCCTGTTGGCGGAGATCGATGACGGCGGGTTGGAGCCGCCCATGGTGGGCGAGCTGGGCTCTCGGCTCGGGGTTTCCGACGAGCTCCTGCACGACCTGCTGAGGCTGCTCACGAGGGCTGGAGAGGTAGAGAACGTCAGCCCGGACATATACCTGTCCGCTCGAAGCGCGACGCGCCTCCGGGATGCGGCGGCTCGGGTGTTCGAAGACCGTCTCGTGGCGGCGCCCACCGACTTCAAGCGGCAGTTCGGTGTGACGCGAAAGTACCTCATTCCACTGCTCGAGCACCTGGACCGAACTCGGGTCACGAGGCGTACCGAGGAGGGGCGAGTGTGGAGAGGATAGTCGTGAAACTGGTTCACTCAATGGTTATCAAGTCATTGTGAGAATTGGCTATATCATACTGATGGCTGGCGTGGGCCTCTCGTCGCCGGGAGGCGCGCTCGCCCAGGTTTCGGGCGGTACGCCGCAAGCTGCGGAGCTGGACGACTTCTCTCTGGAGCCTGTCTTCCCGAATCCGCTCGCCGGCGAGACCCGCATCTTCTATCGTCTCGGAGACGGTCTGTTCGAAGCCGAGCAGGAGGTCCGCGTAACCCTTCGCGTGTTCAACATCCTGCACCAGCTGGTGGCGGTACCCGTGGCGCTCGACGAGGATGGCCGCCCCGGCGAGCGGATCGAGGAGATGTCCTTCCGTCGTCCGGGCCTCTACGAGGCGCACTGGGACGAAAGGGACCTGGAAGGTCGAACGGTTACGGCGGGTCCCTATTTCGTGGAGCTCAGCGTTGGGGCTCGCAACCGGGTGCGAAAGATCATGCTCGTGCGCTGAGCGGCGAAGCCGACCTCAGCTCGGGTAGTACTGGAAGTGTCCGCAGCTCTGACAGACGTTGAGCTTGTCGTTCGGGTCGGCGTCTGCGGCCCAAGAGGTCGGGACCGCCACGAAGCAACCGTAGCACACTCCGGCCAGCACCGGGACGACGGCGCGCTGACGTGTGCTGATCAAGTGCCGAAACCGCTCCTGGTTGCTCTTTCCCAGCCGTAGCTCCAACTCGGTGATCTTGGCCTCGAGCGCGTCGATCGCCTGCTCGGCGCCCATCTCGAACAAGCCAGTCTCCAACTCCCGAACCCCGCCTTCGTCGAGTGCTCGACGCTGCATGTGGAGATCCTGCATCTCGAGAAGCGTCTCGAGCTGGTCGTGCATCTCTACACGCCTTTCTCCTCCAGCAGCTGCAGGAATCCTTCGGCGTTCTCGACCGCCGCGAGCCGCTCTGGCACGTCGGCTTCTTTGCTGAACTGGGCGATCTTGCCGAGCACGGGCAGATACTGGTTGGAGACCTCGAGCGGTGGAGCGACGATGAGAAATACATAATGGACGGGCTTCTCGTCGATCGCCTTGAAATCCAGACCGGCCCCGTGCCTCCCGAAGGCGACGCGAAGGCGGTTGACGACCAGGGAGCGGCAGTGCGGAATGGCGATCCCCCTGCCGATTCCTGTGGACCCCAGGTTCTCGCGCCGCTTGAGCATCTTGAACAAGATGCCCTCGGATTTCTCATCAAGGTGGAAGAGACCGACCAGCTTCGTCAGAGTCTCGTCCTTGGTCTCCGTGTTCAGGTCCAGGTCGATCGCGTCAACGGAAAAGAAGTCTCTGAGTCGCATCTATCGAATCCTCCGGAAGAGGCAATGTCGCGCACCCATGCAGTATATTCCTGCTTGCGAAAAGCTGTCAAAACAGTGAAAGGGAGATCCGAGCGGCAATGGCCGGGTTCAGCTATTGGCAGATCCGCACTTTTCTCGAGGTGCTGCTCCATGCCATGGGGGCGCGTCGCGCCGTCCTCTGGCACCTGGATGGCGCCGCGGACGAGTGGGTCATCGAGGACCAGGTGTCGGCGGGCGGGCCCGCCAGGAGCTCGCCGCTGGCGTCCGAAGGCCATCCCTTCACCTGGGCGGCGCGTGAGGACCTCGTGCTGCAGGTGCTCTCGACGGAGCTCTTCAAAGGCTCGCCCGAAGGGGAGTGGTCGCTGGTGGCGCCGGTGAGCGAGTGGGGGCGGCTGGTGTGCCTCTCTTTCGCCGGCTCTCCGGGCGTGAACGCGCGCACGGCGATCGAATCGGCGGTACAGCACCTGCGTGCCATCTCACCGTGGGAAGGCCTCGAATGAGGCGTGGCGAGGACCAAATGGGGAAGGGGCAGGGTAGGAAAGTAGTCGCGGGGGCGATCAGGTTTCGACGTGTGCGCCCGAAACCGTGGTAGCGTGCCGAGGTCTCGGACCCTCGTAAAACACCGGGAACAACACACAATTGCCAACGATAACTTGGCTCTGGCCGCGTAACTAGCGCGGTCCGTCTGACGCTCGGCCCGGCCCGAGGCGGGGCATCAGGCGACGCTGTATCGGGCTGGACGGGGTCCGCAGGCCGCGGGCGATTCCGTCGAGACGGGCGAAAGCCCATTGGCGGCTGGCCGACCGAAGGTCGTCTACGAACCGGAGGAAGGCGAGAAACTGAAGCGTAGACTACGCACGTAGACGCTGCGGGCGAAGGCCTCGCGGACGCGGGTTCGATTCCCGCCGCCTCCATCACCGCAGACCGAGGCGCCGGCTTCCTCTGGAGGCTCGGCGCCCGGCCTTTTTTTTGGTGGGCCCGTAGGCGACTCGGTCGTGACCGCCGCGGATGAGGGACGGCAACGATGCTTGAAGAGATTCGAGAGCAGCTGAGCGAGGAGACGGAGCGTCTCCTGCACGAGCTCGAGGTGGTTCTTCCCAAGGCGATCGAACATGCCCTGGAGCTCGGCGATCTGCGGGAGAACTCGGAATGGCACGCGGCTCTGGAGCGACAGGGCTTCGTGCACGCGCGGCTGGACTACATCCGCCGGCGTTTGGGCGAACTCCAGGACATCGACATAGAGACGATTCCGCACGACCGGATCGGCTTCGGATCGCGCGTGACGCTCAGGGACGTCGAGGATGGCTCGACCGAGGTCTATACCCTGGCCTTCGGCGAGCAAATCGACTTCGAGAAGGCCGAGATCTCGATGGCTTCGCCGTTCGGCAAGGCGCTGCTCGGGCGCCGGCCGGGCGACGAGGTGAGCGTCGTCCTGCCGAGTGCGACGGTACGCTACGAGATCCTCGAGTTCTCCAGCTTCCACGAGATGGCAGGCCTGGACGACGGCTGAGCATGGACTGGACACTGCTCCATCTCTCGGTCCACCACATTCCTGTTGTCCTCTCCATCGCCGGGGGCCTGGCCGCGCTCGCCGGACTCCTACTTCGGCGATCCGGAGTCGTCCACTTCGGCGCGGTCTCCCTCCTGCTGGCCTCCGGGGCGTCGCCCGTCGCGTATCTGTCCGGGAGAGCGGCCACTTCGGCGCTCGGCGTCGAGATCGGAGGTGGCCCCTCCTCGGCGGCGTTTCGCGCCATGGTCGACGATCACGCCGCCCTCGGTCTGGCCGCGACCATGGCTCTGCTGATGGCTGGAGTGGCCGCCGTCGTTTGGCTGCGTGGCCGAACGGGTCGACGCGTGACGGGGGCGATGGCGCTCCTCGGCTTGCTGGCCGCCGGTCTCTCGGTGGCCGCCGGCCGGGAGGGCGGGGAGATCCGGCACGGAGCTCGAAGCTCCGCGACGCTAGAACACCTTGATGGGCGGGATGTACTTGTCTGGGTTGGCCCTCAGATCGGCGAGGATGCTGTTCAGCTCCACGATCATCCTGAGCAGCTCCTCATAGAGGGCCTCGTCGACGATGAGCTGGCCGATGGACCCCTCGCCGGAGCGCAAGCCGGCCAGTAGCGAGTCGGTGCTGCTGGCGGCGCCGGCCAGCGACTCGTACAGGGAGTCCGAGCCCAGGAGCCGCCCGAGAGAACCCTCGCCGCGGGCCAGCTTCGCCGTGACGCTGTCCAGTGACTCAATGGCGCCCACCAGGCGATCGTAGAGCTCGTCATCCTTCACCAGGCGTCCTAGGGCCCCCTCGCCCGAGTTCACGGAGGCCAGCAGTCGTGAAAGGTCTCCGCTCATGCCCACCAGGTGATCGTACAGGTCCCGGTTGACCAGCAGCTGACCGACGGTTCCCTCGCCGGCCAGTAGGTCTCGCGTGAGGGCGTCCAGCGACCGCACCAGGTCCGTGAGGCTGACGACGGCCGTTGACGCCTCGTCAAGGAGCTCGGCGTAGTCGAACACCTCGGCCGCCACCAGCGTATCGCCGGGCTCGAGGGTGCGGGCGCCAGGGCTTCCCGGCTCGATGTCGATGATCCGGTCGCCAAGCAGGCCAAGCGTCCTTATGCGCGCGCGTGAGTCCGAGCGGATCTGGCTCCGTACCTGGCGGTTGATCGCCAGCCACACCGCGAGGCCCTCGCCGGTCGGGGGGCGGTCCTCGGGTCCGATGAAACCGATCCGAGCCACCTGACCCACCGGCTGACCCGCCAGCTGAACGGAAGCTCCCGGAGCGAGGCCCTGGGCCGAGCGCATCAGCGTCACCAGCTCGTACCGATCTCCGAAGACGCTCCCCATGTCGCCGATAAAGAAGATGCTGGCCGCGAGAAGACCGAGCGCGATGATGAGCATCACGCCTACCCTCACTTCCTCCCAGGTGATCGCTCTGGATCGCCTCATCCAAGCTCCCGTCGGCCCGGCGCTCGCGGCCTATTCGAGGTATTTACGGACGTATGCGTCATCAGACGCGAGCATCTCGGCAGGCGTGCCGATGAAGATAATCCGCCCGCTCTGCAGCAGCGCGATGCGATTCGCGATCCGGCAAGCCGAGCGGGTGTCATGCGTGACGACGATCGAGCTCACGTGGAGCTCGCGTCTCAGCTTGACGATCAGGTTGTCGATCGTGCGCGTGGTGATCGGGTCCAGTCCGCTCGTGGGCTCGTCGAACAGGAGTATCTCCGGGCGGTGAACGATCGCCCTGGCGATCGCCACCCGCTTCTTCATTCCTCCGGAGAGCTCCGATGGGAGAAGGCTCTCCACCCGCCGGTAATCCAGGTCGACGAAGGACAGCGCCTCTCGCACGCGTCGGCGGATCTCCTCCACGGGAAGGCCAGTGTGCTCGAACAGCGGGAAGCCGACGTTGTCGAAGATCGACAGAGAGTCGAAGAGCGCCGACCCCTGGAAAACCATTCCCATACGCTGCCGGGTCTCGAAGATTTCGGCGCGTCCGGACGTCTCGAGGTCGTGGCCCAGGACCTCCACGTGGCCCGAGTCCGGCTCCTCGAGATGGAGAATGAGCTTGAGGATCGTGCTCTTGCCAACCCCGCTTCCGCCCAGGACGCACATCGTCTCGCCGCGGCGGACGGAGAATCCGATCTCGTCCAGGACGACGTGGCTCCCGTAGGTGAGCCGAATGTCGCGCAGCATGACGACCCGTCCGGTCGGGTCATGGCTCGGCACCGTTTGGGACATTCTCTGCGATCTCGGCGTTGCTTGCGTCACTCGATCAGCAGAGCGATCAACAGCTGGGTGAGAAAGTAGTCCGAGGCCAGGATCAAGATCGACGAGCTGACCACCGCCTGGGTGGTCGCACGGCCGACGCCCTCCGTGCCTCCACGGGTGTTCAACCCGTAGTAGCACGAAGTCAGCGCCATGATCCCGCCGAAGACGAGCGGCTTCACGAGTCCGCCGAAGACGTCGATCGGGATGTACCGGAAGATGAAACCGGTCTGGGCCAGCGACTGGTAGACCGAGCGTAGGTACATTGTAGCCGTGAGATCGAGCTTCACCACCGCGATGAGCAGCCCCCCGCCGATGGCGATAACGTCCATGATGACGGTCAGCACCGGGAGCATGATCAGCGCCGCCAGGAACCGCGGCGTCACGAGCTTTCGCACGGGATCGACGCCCAGGGTGCTCAGGGCGTCGATCTGCTCGGTGATGCGCATCGACCCGAGTTGCGCCGCCATCCCGGATCCCGCCCGCCCGGTGACCATGAGAGCGGTGAGGACGGGTCCGAGCTCTCGAACGGCGCTCGCTCCGACGAGTCGGCCGATGTAGATGGTAGCCCCGAACTGCTTCATCTCGACGGATGATTGCAGCGCCAGCACCATGCCCGTGAAGAGCCCGGTGAGTGCAACGATGCCGAGCGAGGCGACGCCTATCGTGTCCATCTGCTGCCCGAGGTCCCGCCAGTAGAAGGGCCGAGTCACGGCGGACGCCAGGACCCGTCCGAGCAGGCCGAAGTAGCTCTGGACCCGGTACGCCGCGGCCTTGAGTGCTTCGTTGAGCCAACGGATGGGAGAGGCGCGGGAGATTGACATTCAAACGCAGGTTAGATCCGACGACAACTCGGCGCAACCGCTGGTCAACCGGCCTCTGGGCTCTCAGGTTTCTGGCCGAGCGCGAACGCCTCCGACCGCCGACAAAGGAAGGGAGACACAGGCATGAAACCGGTTCGCACGGACGAGGCTCCCGGGGCCATCGGCCCCTACACGCAGGCGATCGAAACCGAGGGGATGGTGTACTCCTCCGGTCAGATCGGATTGGATCCCGAGACCGGCGAGCTCGTCGACGGGATAGAGGCGCAGACGCACCGCGTCATGCAGAACCTGCAAGGCGTGCTCGCGGCGGCCGGGCTCGATTTCGGTGCTGTGGTGAAGACGACGATCTTCCTGGCCGACATGGAAGACTTCGTCACCGTGAACGGGATCTACGCGGAGTACGTCGACGAGCCGTATCCCGCCCGGTCCACGGTCGAGGTGGCTCGTCTTCCGAAGGACGCGCGGATCGAGGTGGACGTGGTGGCGAAGCGACGGTGAGCTCCGAAGCCGCCGGCGACGCAACGCCCGGTGCACCAGGGTCCACGGGAGCGGATGGAGGACTGGTGTCTCCTGCGGTCTTCAAAACCGACACGACGGCCGTGAAGGTCGTTGGCTGGGTTCGATTCCCAGACGCTCCCGCCATTTGCCAATCGGCGCGTTGCCGGTTCCTCTCCGTGCCGCTCACCGCCGCGACCCTGGCGTTTACCGCCGCGGCCCCGGGTCTGCGAGCGCAAGAACCGGAGCCTCCTCCCGCCGGCCAGGACACAGCCGCTCAGGCGGCCCCGGATCGCAAGCAGCCGGTCAGTCCTGCCGGCGCCATGCTCCGCTCGGTCATCGTTCCGGGCTGGGGTCAAACCGCCGCGCGCCAGCCGGCGCGAGGTGCCATCTACTTCACGGTGTGGTCCGGCGGCGTCTTCATGATCCTGAAGGCCAACGCGGAGGTGAACGCGGCCGAGCGCGCCGAAGACGACGAGCTGGTCGACAGCCGAAAGCAGGCCCGGGAGGATTGGATACTCTTCACCGGCCTCTGGGCGCTGCTCAGCGGTGTGGACGCCTGGGTATCGGCACAGTTCACCAGTTTCGAAGGCGAGGTGCGTCCGCCGCAGGACGGCTCTCCCGGCGTCGAGTTCAGCTATCCCGTGAAGCTGTTCTGACACGCATGGCCTGGTCGGGATGAACCTCCCCCAGGAGCTGCTTCCGCAAGCGCCGATCGGCGTCTTCGACTCGGGCGTCGGAGGGCTGACGGTGGTGCACGCCCTGCGCGAGCGACTTCCCTTCGAGTCGATTCTCTACCTGGGGGACACCGCCCGCGTCCCCTACGGGCCGAAGTCTCCGGACACGGTCCGGCGATACGCCGGTGAAGCCGCCGATTTTCTGCTCGCCAGGGACGTGAAGCTCATCGTGATCGCGTGCAATACCGCGACCGCGCGGGCGGCGGACGATGTGGCCTCGCGCGTGCCGGTCCCCGTGGTCGGCGTCATCGAGCCGGGCGCGACGGAGGCGGTCCGGAGATCCCGCGATGGCAGGATCGGGGTCATCGGGACGCAGGGCACGATCGAGAGCGGCATCTACGAGCGCGTGATCCGGGAGCTGCGCCCCGACGCGACCGTCATGAGCGTGCCGTGTCCCCTCTTCGTCGCGCTTGCCGAGGAAGGATGGACGCAGGGTGACGTGGCGCGCCTCACGGCCGAGCGGTACCTGGAGCCTCTGTTGCGAAGAGAGATCGACACGCTGGTGCTCGGCTGCACCCACTACCCGCTGCTCAAGCCGCTTCTCACTGAAGTCGCTGCGGGAGTGGAGCTCATCGATTCCGCGGAAGCCACGGCGTCGGTGGTCGCCAGCACTCTGGCCGACCTGGAGATCGCCGCGCAGCCGACCGGCCGCCCCGGCACGGCCCGCTACTTCGTGACGGATGACGCCCGACAGTTCGGCGCTGTGGCGAAGCGGTTCCTGGGAGAGCCGGTCGACAGCCTGGAGTGGGTCAGTCTGGGTGCCAGTGCCTGAGCTCGATCGAATCGGCCATGAGCACCGCGTAGCTGCGATGGTGGATCCAGTCTCCGGCGTTCAGATAGTGGCGCCCGGGCTCTACCTCGACCAACTCGGGCCGGTGGGTGTGCCCGAAGACGACGAGGTCGATCTCGGGGCGGCTCGCGAGCAAGGCTCGGGCATGTTCGCCGAGGCGATCGGCCCGCTCGTGATCATCCCCCGCCTGGCCTTCCAGCCGGGCTGGCGTCCCGCTGACCCGCCGCACGAGCGGGAGCGAGAGATCCGGGGGCGTGAGTCGGAAGAGAGCGCGGACGGGTCGACTCCGGATCAGCCCTCGGAACGCCCGATAGGCGCCCTCGCCGTCCAGCAGGCCGTCGCCGTGAGCCACGTAGGCGCGCCGGTTCGCCAGCGCGGTCGTGACGGGAGCGTCGAGCAACTCGATCCCTACATCATCGCCGAGGAAGCTGCCCGTCCAGGCATCGTGGTTTCCACCGACGAGTCGAACCCGCACGCCCGCGTCGACCAGGTCGGCGAGGCGGCGCAGGACCGGGAAGTAGCGACGCAGGATGACGCTGCGGTACTCGAACCAGAAATCGAACAGATCGCCGTTGATCAACAGCTCGTCGATCTTGCCGGGCAGCGACTCCAGGAAGGAGAGGAACGTTTGCTCGGCATCCGGAGGGATCTCGCCCAGGTGAATGTCGGAGACGACGATGGTGGGTCGAGCGGTCGTACCGGAAGCGGTCATGCCGGAAGATAGATCGCGTGAACCCGAGCGCGAAACGCGGGCCGTGGATGGGCCCTCGCACTCCGTGGAGGTGACGGTTCGTTACGCGGAGACGGATCAGATGGGCTGTGCACACCATGGAGTCTATGTCGTCTGGTGCGAGCTCGGCCGCACCTCGATGATGCGCGAGCGCGGCGTCTCCTACTCCGAGATGGAGCGAAACGGGGTGCTCTTGCCCGTGACGCGCCTGGAGGTGGAGTATCGGGCCGCGGCGCACTACGAGGAGATGGTGCGCATCGAGACGAGAGTGGAGGCGGCGCGGAGCCGCTCGGTCGGTTCGCCTACGAGATCATCGGCCCTGGTGAGCGCCTGCTCGCCCGGGCTCGCACCGACCTCGCGTGCGTCGATGGCGAAGGCCGAACGCGCAGGATCCCTCAGGAGGTGCTCGAAGCTCTGCAGGCAGCCGCGCCATGAGCGCACGCGTGAGCATCGCCTCCCGTAGGGGCTCGGACCGGGAGCCCGGGGTCTCTCGCGGCGCCGGCCGGTGGTCATTGGCGGCCGCGCTGATCCTGGCGGCGATCGCCGGGTGCTCCAAGCAGGTACAGACCGGACCGCCGCTCGCCGATCCCGAGATCGTGGCAACGCGCGTGCGCGAGGCCACAGGCCCTCCCGGACCCTTCCGGCTGCGCTTCGATTGGCAGTACGCGGACGAGCACGGCCAGTTGAGTGGGGAGGGGGTGGCGCGATACAACCCGACCGACTCTCTCAGACTGGATCTCTTCGCGCCGGGAGATGCATCGATGGGTGTCTCGCTCACGCCGAGCGGTCTGACTACCCTGGGCCAGATCGAGGAGGTGAGACTGCCGGGCCCTGTCTTCCTCTACGCGATGGCGGGGATCTTCCGGCCCGGCGGGACGCCGCCTGGCCGAGGATTTCTCGCCGACAGCTCGCAGGTCCTGGTGTTTCCGGTGGGGAGCGACTCTCTGTTCGCTCACCTGCAGGGATTTCGCGTCCTTCGGCTCGAGGAGCGCCGCTCGGGACGCGTGCGGAAACGAATCGAAGTCTCGTGGGACGGCCTCGGGGTGTGGCCAAGGAGCGCCGAGTATCGCGATTTTGTAGAATCACGACGTGTCCGCTGGGAATTGACCGAGGCGACCGAGGTGCTGACCAAACATGCTGCCGAGATCTACGACCTACCTCATCGCATGTAGCCTGGTCGCGGCTCTCGCCAGCGGCGGGTGCTACGGCTTCTCCGGGGGCGGTGGGCTGCCCTCCCACATGAACACGGCCTTCGTGCCGCCGGTCCAGAACGACACGCCCCGTTTCACGCTCACCGAAAGGATGACGCAGTCCCTTCTGGATGCCGTTCGGAGCAAGCTGGGGCTCCAACTGGCCGCGGAGGGCGAGGCGGACCTCATCGTGACCGCCCGGATCACCCGGTACACCGACATCGCTCTCAACTTCGACGCCCAGCAGGGGGAGACGACCCAGGTCTTCCAGCGCCGCATCACCATTACCGCTGAAGTGGAGATCTTCGACACGGAGCTCGACGAGATGTACTGGAGCTCACGCTCGGTGACCGGGGTCGGCGAGTACGAGCCGGAGAACGAGCAGGAAGAGGTCGGAGAGACGATCGCGCTGGACAACCTGACCCAGAAGATCGTGGACGGAGCGCAGTCGGATTGGTAGCTGAGCCGGAGGAGCGCAACAGGTCGCAGAAGATCATCCTGCGCACCCTCGAGGCCGAGACGTCGTGACCGAGGTGTGGCGCCGGATCCGCCGGCCGGCCGCCGTCCTGGCGGGAGTGTGGATCGTTTTCGGCTCCTCCGCGTGGGAGCTTCCCGGTCGCCTGTTCGCGGATTCGCCGGAGGCTTCGGAGGTCACGAGATCGGCTTCCACACCCCCCCAGGAAGAATCCGGCCACGGCGAGGCCTCCGTCGAGGGAGTGGAGGAGGACGGGCACCGACTGGAGATCTCGCACGTCTTCCTGATCCTGATCGCCATCCTTTTGGTTGGGAAGCTCTTCGGTGAAGCGGCCGAGCGGATCGGGCAGCCGGCCGTGCTGGGGGAGCTTCTCGCCGGCGTGATACTCGGGGGCAGCGTCCTGGGGGTCATCCCGGCGGGCAACACGCAGATGGGCGAGGTCATCCACGTCTTCGCCGAGATCGGCGTCTCCATCCTCCTGTTCGAGATCGGTCTGGAGACCGACCTGAAGGAGATGTTCCGGATCGGGAAGGAGGCGGCCTCGGTGGCGCTGGTGGGCGTCCTGCTCCCGTTCGGCCTCGGCTTCCTGTACTGGTACACCACCAATCCGTCGATCGGGGTTCAGCCCGGCGGCATCGACTTCTGGGTCGTGGCGATCTTCGTGGGCGCCACCCTGACGGCGACCTCGGTTGGAATCACGGCACGCGTTCTCTCCGACCTCCGGAAGATGCACACGGCCGAAGCCCGGATCATCATCGGAGCCGCGGTGATCGACGATGTGTTGGGCATCGTGATCCTGGCCGTCGTTGCCGGCCTGGCAAGCGGCATGGCGGTCGGGGTGCTCGCGATCGGAAAGATCTTCGCTTTCGCCGTCGGCTTTCTCGTGTTGGCCGTCGTCGTCGGAAACCGTGCGGCCCCTTACCTGTTCAACGTCGTGGACCGGATGCGGGTGCGAGGCGTTCTCCTCGTGACGGCGGTCTGCTTCGCGCTCCTGCTGGCCGCGCTGGCCGACCTCTCCGGCTCGGCGATGATCATCGGCGCCTTCGCGGCCGGCATCATCCTCTCCTCCACCAACCAGTTCGACGCCGTGGTCGAGCGGATCGAGCCGGTAGCCGACGTCTTCACGCCGATCTTCTTCGTCGTCGTCGGGGCGCCGGTGAACGTGTGGCTCTTCGTTCCGGGGAGCGAGGATTTCAGCGGCCAGGTGATGACGGTCGGGCTGATCCTCACGGTGATCGCCATCATCGGAAAGGTCGTGGCAGGCTTCGCGATCAGGACGCCGGGCATCAACCGGGTCGCGATCGGTGTCGGCATGGTCCCCCGTGGCGAGGTGGGGTTGATCTTTGCCGCGATCGGTCTGCAGGAGGGGATCCTCTCGAACGCCGTCTACAGCGCCGTCCTTATCATGGTCATACTCTCGACTTTCCTGGTGCCGCCGATCCTCAAGCAGCTGCTTCAGGATGGGGGTGACGAATCGGACGACGAGACGACGGGGGACGCCGGGATGCCGGCGACGGCCGAGGCCGGGTCGCAGCCGGGCGCGAGTGGCCCACGGCGCGACGATGCGTGAGACCCTTCTGATAGGCTCCCGGAAATCGGCGCTCGCCCGCTCGCAGGCCGAATGGGTCGCGAGGCTCGTGAGCGCCGCATGGCCCGAACTCCAGGTGCAAAACGTCTGGATGGACACCGAGGGGGACCGGAAGCGGGACGTTCCCCTTCCGGCTATCGGCGGCAAGGGCCTGTTCACGGCCGAGCTCGACGCCGCGATCCTCGACGGCGAGATCGACATCGCCGTGCATTCCCTGAAGGATCTGCCCACCGATCTGCCGCCCGGCCTGGGCCTGCTCGCCGTGCCGGAGCGGGAAGATCCGGCCGACGTCCTCGTTTCCACGGAAGGACTTCGGCTTTCGGAGCTAAAGGATGGGGCCCGCGTCGGGACCTCCTCGCTGCGCCGCCGAGCCCAGCTGCTCAACGCCAGACCCGAATGCCGGCCTCTCGACGTACGGGGAAACGTGGAAACGAGGCTGGCCAAGCTCGAGCGCGACGAGTACGACGCGCTCCTCCTCGCCGCAGCCGGCCTCAAGCGCCTCGGGATGTTCTCGGCCACGATGCGGGCCCTCGAGGCGCCGGCGTGGCTGCCCGCACCGGGCCAGGGAGCGCTAGGGATCGAGGGAAGGGCGGACGACGAGCGCGTGCATGGCCTGCTGGATGCGATCGAGGATCAGCGCGCGCGTGCCGAAACGGACTGCGAGCGTTCGGTCCTGGCCGCCCTCGGCGGCGGATGTCAGATTCCGATCGGCGCTCTGGCGGTGCGGAAGGGAGAAGACCTCACCTTGCACGCCGCGGTGCTGTCGCAGGACGGCAGCCAGGCGATTCGGGCCTCCACGAGAGGCCCCGTTGGCGAGGCGGTGGGCCTCGGCCGGCTCGTGGCAGAGGAGCTACGGGCCCGTGGGGCGGATGCGTTGCTCGTGAGTGGGGCTCACGGAGCTGGCGCCTGATCGCGGCTCAGGAATCCCTCTTCAGGAAGCGTTGCAGGTTCGCCAGATAGTAGGTGAACCCCGCCGCGGCGAGGGCGAATGCGGCCGCCAGAGCGACGTTCAAGGCCGCGCCCGTTCTCGTGAAGATCATCCCCTGCCAGACCGCGAAGAGGGCGCAGAAGAGGATCGCCGTGGCGATGAGCAGCTTGTGGAATCCGATGAGTGACATGATATGCGAAAGATACGGGCCGTCCCCAGACGTGTACACGATGGCGCGAGCCACCACGTCGCCGACCACGCCGCCGATCGCGCCGACGGCCACTCCGGCGGCAGCGGTTGCCGGGTCGCCCAGCCCGGCCGAAGGCTGAAGAATGGCCCCGATTCACGCTCCAGAGCGCGCCGCGAAGTTCCGGCAGGCCGCCTTCGTCTACCTGCACGTCGGGTTGCTCTACGAGGCGGCCGTCTGGACGCTCTGGCGGGCGGGTCAGCTGCCGGGCGCTCGCGGTCCCGGGTGGCTGTGGCTCCTGGTAGGTGCCGCCATCCTGGCCGTGGTCTTCTGGGGATTGTTGCGCTGGCAGAACGTCTGGTTCGCCCGGGCGATCTGGGTGCTGCACGGTCTCCGCCTGCCCGCCCTGATCAACGCCGCCTTCGTGCGCGAGTCCGGCGTTCTTCCGCCTGCCTTCTACGTTACGGCGCTGGTCGTCGTCCTCATCAACCTGTGGATGCTGGCGCGAGCAGCCTGGGACCTCTAACCGTACGGACATGAGGAAGATCCGCACCTACGCCGATCTCGAGGGCCCGGACCGCTCCGGTCTCGGCGACCAGCTCGCCCTCCAGCACCGCCGCGTGGACCGCCGCATGAAGGCTGTGAGGACGGTCCTCGCGGTAGCGAGCGGGAAGGGCGGGGTGGGCAAGAGCTTCGTGGCGGCGACGCTCGCCTCGGCCCTTGCTCGCGGCGGAGGCACGGCGGGACTGCTGGATGCGGATCTCAACGGCCCCACGGCACCGTCGCTGCTCGGGCTCCCTCGCCGTTCGCTCTCCGTCACGAACGACGGCGTCGTCCCGCCGGTCGACTCGGCCGGATTGAGGGTGTTCTCCACGGACCTGCTGCTGGAGGACGGAGAGCCTCTTCGCTGGCGAGGGCCGGCGGCGGAGAGCTCCGTGTGGCTCGGCTCGCTCGAGAAGGGAGCCTTTCGGGAGTTCCTCTCGGACGTGTCGTGGGGCGAGCTGGATGTGCTGGTCGTCGACCTGCCTCCGGGCGCCCAGCGCCTCGTGGAGCTGGCCGAGCTTGTGCCGAAGCGCACCCGAGTCATCGGCGTGACGATCCCGACATCGGCTTCCAAAGCGGCGGTCGCTCGCTCCCTGCGGGCAGCCGGCGATCGTGATTTGCCTATCGCCGGGATCGTGGAGAACATGTCTGGCTATGCGTGCGGAAGCTGCGGCGCGGTCGGCCCGCTGCATCCTGGAGATGCCGGTGACGCACTGGCTCGAGAGCTGGATCTCCCGTTGCTCGCGCGCATTCCGTTCGACGCCGCTGCCGCGGCCTGCGCCGAGCGAGGCGACATGAACGGGCTGCTGGCGTCCCGCGCCGGCCAGGAGATCGCCGCCCTTGCGGAGCGACTGGAGCGACTGGAGCGGGAGGGCGCGCCGTGAAGTTCCTCTGCATCGACTGTGACGAGCAGATGGGCTTCGGAGAGCGACAGCTTCCCGGCGACGGCACCCTGGCGGCCGTATTCCGCTGCCCCGCCTGCGGCCGCGAGGTGGCGATGCTCACGAACCCGATGGAGACGCAGGTCGTGTCGTCACTCGGCATCAAGATTGGGGGACGGACCGTGCCGGAGCAGCCGCTGGAGCTGGTGCGCAGCTCCCTCGACGGCGGGCGCGACGAGGCCTTCGCGGAGCCGCCGGTAGACTCGGTGACTTCGCCAGAGACTTCGCCGGTAGAGTGGGCCGAGACGGCCACGCGGCGTCTCGAAGCGGTTCCTTCCTTCGTTCGCGGAATGGTGAAGCGTATCTACACGGATTACGCGAAGGAGCATGGGATCCACGAGATCACTCCCGAGATCATGGACCAGGCGCGTACGGATCTTGGTCTGGAGGGGATGTAGGCGTGACCGGGGAAGAGATCGCTGAGGTGCGGCGGACGGTGCACGGCTATCTCGTTTGCATCGACCGGAGCATATGCGTGGGCTTCGAGGACTGCGCCACCGAGATGCCCGGGGCGTTTCGACTCGACGATGAGGGGATCGCGACCTTCGACGCGCCGGAAACGGTGGATGTGACGATTCTGCTCGGTGCCTGCGCCGCCTGCCCGGTCGACGCGATTCGGGTGCTCGACGGAGATGGTCACCAGATCGTTCCGTGACGGCCTTTGACTTCGATCGGGGGCGCGGCTATATAGTCGGCGATCTGTAAGCCGGGCAGGGGATCTCGGGTCAGAAGGTCCGCCGGAACCCACTAAGATTGGAGCGGCGATTGTATCAAGAGCTACTCGTACCGATCGACAACTCGCACCATTCGATGTGGGGGGTCGACCGGGCCCTCGAGCTGTGCAGCGCCTCCGAAGGTCAACTCACCGCGAACCACGTCTACGCCGCCCGCCTGCACGACGTCCGCTTCCGCCAGTTGGAGACCGGTCTCCCGGCGAAGTTCCAGACGCCCGACGAGATCAAGCGCCAGCGCAAGATCCACGACAAGCTCATCGAGAAAGGCCTTCAGCTGATCTCCGATAGCTTCTTGGATCGAGTGGGGTTACGGTGCGAAGAGGCGGAGGTGCCGATGACCCGACAGCTCCTCGAGGGCATCAACTACGAGGAGATCATCCGGGAGGCGAACGAAGGGCGCGGCCGCCTCCCCAGCCTGATCGGCTTCGACCCGAACATCGCTGCCGGATACGATGGTGGCGGGCGAGTGCGCAGCGATGTCAGGGTCGGCGAGAACGGCCGGCTCATCGCCGAAGAAGAGGAGCTCGAGGAGAAGTTGGCGGGGAGCTCGGGCCGTGACTACGACCTTCTCGTCATGGGGGCGCACGGCATCGGCATCCAGCCGTTGTCGCAGATGGGCGGCGTCGCCTCCCGCGTCGCCCGCGGCGTCGAGAAGGACATGCTGCTGATCCGCGACGACCGGCCTCTGGCCGGCGGGCGTTGGATCGTGTGCGTCGACGGATCGGCGTACGGCTACAAAGCCATGCGCCAGGCCCTCGAGATGGCGCGGGGCTTCGGAGCGAAGCTCTTCGTCTGCAGCGCGTTCGACGTCGAGTACCACCACGCCGTCTTCAACAACATCAAGGATGTGCTCTCCGTCCAGGCGTCGCGCGTCTTCAAGTTCGAGGAGCAGGAAGAGCTCCACAACAACATCATCGATAAGGGCCTCCTCAAGCTTGCGCAGGCCAATCTCAAGCGGGCCACCGTGATGGCCGAGGAGTACCCGGACGTCGAACTGGAGACACAGATCCTGATCGGCAAGCCGTTCCAGGTTGTCATGCAGTGGGCCGAGGAGGTCGATCCGACGCTTCTCGTCCTGGCTCGTCACGGCGCCCACCGGATCGAGGGCACGGAGATGGGGAGCCAGGCGGAGAACGTCCTGCGACTTGCCTCCTTCAATGTTCTTCTGATTGGCACGACAGACGTTCGGCCGGAGGAAATCCCCTGGATCGAGGAGGATGGCGAGCAGGGGCTCGAGTGGGCGCCCGATGCCGAAGTTCGAATCCTCCGCGTCCCGCCGTTCGCGCTCGGCATCGCCCGCAAGGCGGTCGAGGAGTACGTGCTGGAGCACGCCGAGTACACGCCCCCTGGAATCCCCACGGTGACGAGCGCCTGGCTTGACCGTGCCATCCAGAAGCTCCTTCCCACCCACATGCAGCTCATCATGGGGATCGGCGACGCCGAGGAGTTCGCGCTCGCCGAGGTCAAGGCGGAAGAGTCGATGAAGAGAACCGTCATCGTGACGGCCGATGACGACGAGTTCGCCGAGCCGATGGCGGTGGAGACGCGCTGCCCGGTGACCGATCAGGTGAGCATGCGCCCGCGCACGGAGGCCGACCCGATCATCTGGACGCACGAGGCGTTCGCGCGCCTCGGGCTCGTGCCTCTGATTGCCCGACCGTTGGCCCGGAACACCGTCGAGAGCTTCGCTCGCAAGGCGGGCTTGTGGCGCGTCACGACTCGCGTCATGGACGAGAACAAACAGGCGATGATCGAGGCCGACGAGTTCGACATGGACACGATGCTCGTGATGTTCAACGAGCTGAAGGCGAAACAGGTGAAGGCGGAGGCGGCAGGCCTCGACGGAATGAGCGAGGAGATGCGCCGCTTCATCGATGAGGCGAAGGCATCCGGCGCCACACGCTGTCCGATTCGGGATGTGGAACAGGAGATGTCCGACTGTCCTGTGGACTTCAAGACGGCCACCCCCGAGGAGGCGAGGCTCGCGATGGAGAGCTTCATGGCCGAGGAGGAAACCCGCCCTTGAGCGAAGCCCTCGGCGTCTCCCCGGCCCGCGCCTCCGCCGCGGCGCCCGCCGAGGACTGGGTCCCGCTCCCATCCGCCGAGAGAAGCGAAGCCGCCGATTCTCATGTCCGATCGCCCGAGGCGATTCCTCACGTCGTGGCGTGGAATCTCACCCGCCGCTGCAACCTCGCCTGCGCCCACTGCTACATCTCCGCCGGATCCTGGGAGAGCGATGACCGCGAGCTCTCGACGGAGGAGTGCGTAAGGATCACCGACGAGATCCTCGAGCTCAGCCCCTCTCCGATGTTCGTTCTGTCCGGGGGAGAGCCGCTCATCCGAGAGGACCTCGAGGAGATCGCCCGCCACGCCGCCGAGGGCGGCGCCACCGTCGTGATCGGCACGAACGGGATCGGCCTCACGGCCGAGCGGATCGCGTCACTCAAGGATGCCGGCGTGCGCGGGGTCGCGGTCAGCGTGGATTCGCTGAACCCGGAGTACCACGACCGCTTTCGACACGGCCAGGCAGCCCTGGAGGAGACGCTGGCCGCCGTTGAGCGTCTGCGACGGGCGCGGCTGGATTTCGTCGTCCAGATGACGTTGACGCGGGGCAACCGGGACGAGATCAGGAGCCTCGCCGACTGGGCCGCCTCGAACGGAGCCGTGTGCTTCAATCTCTACTTTCTCGTCGCCACAGGCCGCGGCGAGCGGATGCGCGGCCTCGAGCCTCGTGAGAACGAAGCGGTGCTGTCGGAGCTGGCCCACCTCCAGAAGGAGTACCGGGGGGTCATGATGGTGCGCTCGAAGTGCCAGCCTCAGATCATGCGCCACGTGTACGAGGCCGATCCTGAGTCACCCCTTCTCAACTACGCCACCCGCTGCCCGTGCGGCGTCCAGTACTGCCGCATCACGCCGGAAGGGAAGCTGACGCCCTGTCCCTACATGCCGGTCGTCGCCGGCGATCTGCGAAGCGAAGCCTTCGCGGACGTGTGGCGGGACTCGCCGGTATTCGGAGAGATCCGCGCCGGCCAGCTCAAGGGGAAGTGCGGACGCTGCGAGTACCGATTGATCTGCGGCGGCTGCAGGGCGCGAGCCTTTGCCGAGAGCGGCGACTACCTGGAGTCCGACGAGTCGTGCGCCTACGAGCCGACCGGCGAAGCCGAGCTGGTCCTGCCTCGCGTCGCGTCGTACGGGACGGCGGCCGCCCCGGAGCTCCAGTGGAGCCCGGAGGCCGAGGCGAGGCTGGCGCGTGTGCCCTCCTTCGTGCGCGGCGTGGTCGCGAAGCGGCTGGAGGAGTTCGCCCGGCGCTCCGGGGAGTCGGTCGTGACGCCCGAGCTCATGGAACGGGTGCGCGAGGAGATGCCGGTGGACTTCTCCAAGCGGATGCCGTTCTTCCTGCGAGGTGAGCGCTGAGCCGCCGCGGCGTGCTTCGAGCGGCGGCCGGCGCCGCGGCGCTTCTGCTCCTCGCCCTGGAGCCCGGCCTCGCTCAGGAGGGTATGGCCGAAGCCCCGGCGTACGGGGACTTTCCGCTGATCGGGGCCCGCAGGGCGATCTGGATCGCCGCACAGGTGCACCTGATGTTCGCGGCGTTCGTGCTCGGCGTTCCGATGTTCGCGGTCGTCGTCGAGGCGATCGGCATCTTCGGTCGGGACGAGCGGTACGACAAGCTGGCGAAGGAGTTCACCCGGCTCCTCGTGGTCGCCTACAGCGCGACCGCGATCTGGGGTGCGATTCTCGTCTTCGTACTCGCCACGCTCTACCCGCGATTCTGGGCGTATCTGACGACCATCTTCGCTCCGTCGATGTGGGTGTACGCCGGGCTCTTCTTCCTCGAATCCTTCACCCTCTACCTCTATTACTACGGGTGGGATCGCTGGAAGAAGGGTCTCTCCAAGCTGGTCCATCTCGGCCTCGGCGTGGCGCTCAACGTCTGGGGCACCATCGTGATGTTCATCGCCAACGGCTGGCTCACCTTCATGATGAGCCCGCCGGGAGATCTCACGGCGGACACGGCCCCACAGACGGTTCGGCTCTGGAGCGCGATCGCGAACGCGACGTGGATGCCGATCAACATCCATCGGCTCATCGCCAACGTGGTGTTCGGGGGCGCCGTGGTGGGCGCGTACGCCGCGTACCGGTTCCTCACGTCGCGCACCGAGGAGGAGAGGGCCCACTACGACTGGATGGGCTACGTCGGGAACTTCATCGCGATCGGGGCGCTCATCGTGCTCCCCTTCGCCGGCTACTATTTGGGCCGCGAGATCTACGAATTCAACCAGCAGCTGGGGATCACGATGATGGGCGGCTTCATGAGCTGGCTGTGGATCATCCAGGCCTTCCTCATCGGCGTCCTCTTCCTGACCGGCAATTACTACCTTTGGGTCGGGATGGGCCGGATTCCGGGCGCAGAGCGCTTCATGCCCTACATCAAGTGGATGCTGCTCCTCCTCGTCATCGGGACGATCGTCTGGGCTACGCCGCATACGATGATCGCCAACCGACGCGAGATCGCGGCGATGGGCGGCACACACCACCCGTTCCTGGGCGTCCTGGGTGTGATGAGCGCGAAGAACACGGCCGTCAACTTTATGATCCTGACGACGTTCCTCTCCTTCCTCCTGTACCGGCGGGCCAACAAGCAGCCGGTCGTCTCCTGGGCGAAAACGGGGACGATGCTGCAAGGGGCGGCGTTCGTGCTCTCGGCGGCGATCGTCCTATTCTACGGGATCTACGGCTACTTCGTGACGGCGATCGTGCGGATCGGCTTCAGCGTGTACCAGGTCCTGGCCGTGCTCGCCTGCATCCTCCTCGTCATCGTTCTGGACGTGTTCATGATGAGGGGCGCGACCTCCCGAGGCGCCATACGCTGGGGCCAGATGCCGGCCCGCTCGCAGTATGCGCTCTTCATCCTCGCGGTCACCTTCACCTGGCTCATGGGACTCATGGGCTTCGCGCGCAGCGGGATCCGGCAGCACTGGCACGTCTTCGAGGTCATCCGCGACACCAGCCCCGAGGCGTTCACTCCCGCGCTCGGGCCGGCCGCCACGATGATCAGCATCTGCGTCCTCATCTTCTTCGCGCTCGTAGCCTTCATCTTCTGGCTCGGAGGCCTGGCCGAGCAGCCAGCCACCAGCCCGGTTAGCGCCCGCTCTTCGTCCGAGATAGACCTCCCCGGTGGCGCCGAGCCGGCCCACTACGTCGGGCCCGAGGAGTAGAGGGGATGCTTCGGACGAACCTGACGATCCTCTTCATTGTGATCGGCACGCTGACGGTTTATACGGCGGTCGCGAACATGATCCCACAGGTCGCATCGGAGGTGCCCGAGGAGATGACGATCGGGGCCGACGTCACGCCCGAGGAGCTGGCCGCGATCGGAGAGGAGCTCTACGTGGGTGCGGGCGGCTGCACGGCCTGCCACGGGCTGGGCACGCGGGCACCCGACCTGGTCGGGGTCTCGGGCACGACCTGCGCCACCCGGCGCGAGGGCCTGGGCTGCAAGGAGTACCTGTACGAGTCCCTCACCGAGCCCGGGGTCTTCGTGATCGACGGCTTTCAGCCGATCATGCCGGACATGCGGCGGATCCTCTCGGAGGCGCAGATCTGGGCGCTCGTGGCGTTCCTCCAGAGTCAGGGAGGAGAGATCACGGTCACGGCGGCGGACGTCCCCTCGGAGAGTGCAGGAGGCGATGCAGCCGGCGGCGGCGGGACCGGCGGGGCGAGCGGCCCCGGGATCGACACGGCCGTCACGGATCCCGTGGAGCTCTTGAGGGCGAACATCTGCCTGGCCTGCCATCAGCTGGGCGAAGAGGGGGTGGCGCTCGGCCCCAGGTTGGACGAGATGGCCGGTCGGCTGGACCCGGAATACATCCGGCGTTCGATCCTTCTGCCCAACGCCGATACGGCAGAGGGGTTCGAGGAGGTGGCCGGAACGATGCCGATGAACTTCGGAGACCAGCTCTCTGCCGGGCAGCTCGAGACGATCGTCCGCTTCCTGGCGGGGGAGCGATGAGAAGGGAGCTTATGCGATGAGCCGAGCGGGCTCCTACCTACGCCACCCGTTCGGGCAGGCGCTCGGCGTGCTCGTCGGCTCGTACCTCCTCTTCAAGTTCGGCATCGGCTATGTGCTGCCGGCGATCGGCGTTCACAGCGCGCCGGTTCCCTCGAGCGTGCTGCTCCAGTACATGCTCACCGTCGTCGTGGCCCTGCTCCTCTACGTGAGCACGAATGAAGGTCGCTGGTCCAAGTTCAAGGAACCGCTGCGACAGGTGATGGTGGATTCCGACAAGCGGGCGCTCCGCGTCGTGCTGCTCGTCGCGCTGCCGCTGCTAGTCGGGTTTCTGACCTACGGCCGCGTTCGGGCCGACGTCGGAGCGCCGGCCTCGCTCCGCTCCATCCATCCGGCGCCCCCCAACCAGATCACCTTCCGGGGCGAGACGATCTCTCTGACGGGGCTGGAGAACCCGCTGCGCGAGCACGGGTCGTTCGAGGAGCACCTCGCGGTCGGAGCCACCGTGTACGTCCAGAACTGCATGCCCTGCCACGGGGACCGTTTGGACGGCGAAGGACCGGCGGCGCACGCTCTGAACCCGGTTCCGGCCAACTTCACGGACAACGGGACGATCAGCCAGCTGACCGAAAGCTACGTCTTCTGGCGGATCGCCACGGGGGGGCGGGGGCTGCCCGTCGAGGGAGCGCCCTGGAACTCGGCGATGCCGGCGTGGGAGGATCTCCTCACGGTCGACGAGATCTGGGCCGTGACCCTCTTCATCTATGAGCGCTCCGGCTCGACGCCGCGCACGTGGGAGGAATCCAGTGAGGGGGAGGGGCACTGATGGTCGGCAGGCTGGTCAGTGCCGCCGTGCTCCGATCAGTGGCCCTCCCGTCGGTCGGTTCGTCTCGGGTTCGGTGGGTAGGGGTGGGGATCGCGGTGCTGCTGGCGCTGCTTCTGCCGGTGCGTCTGGCGCCCGCGCAGGATGCCGCGAGCGGAGAGGCGATCTATCGCGCCTGGTGCCTGGAGTGTCACGGCGCTGAGGGTCGAGGAGACGGCCCGGCTGCCGAGCGGATGCTGCCGAGACCGCGGGACTTCGTGGGCGCGCGCTACCAGATTCGGACTACCGCGAGCGGAGAGCTCCCGACGGACGACGATCTGATGCGGGTCATGCGGGACGGCCTCCCGGGAACGGCGATGCCGGGTTGGCCCAACCTGGGCGACCAGGAAAAGCGGGACGTCCTTGCCTTCGTCAAGAGCTTCTCGCCGTTCTTCGAACGGGAGACGCCCGAGGTGCTCCAGCGATCCGCGGATCCGGGGGGTGGAGCCGATCGTGCCGGGGCCGGACGAGAGGCCTACGGCACGCTCGAGTGTGCGCGGTGTCACGGCGAGCACGGAAGGGGAGACGGGAGATCGGCGCCGACGCTCGAGGATTGGAGGGGGTTCCCGGTCCGCGCCGCGGACCTCTCCGAGCCCTGGCTCTTCAACGGCGGGATGGGTGCCGACGCGATCCACACGCGCTTCCTCACCGGCATGGATGGCACTCCCATGCCCTCCAACCAGGACGCTCTCGAAGCGGGAGTCGTCACCGAGGAAGATCTCTGGAACCTCGCTCACTACGTGGCCGGCCTCGGGCCCGCGAAGGCGCCGGAGCTCGAGGAGGTCGTGAGGGTGGAGCGGCGCGAGCAGCTGCCGGGCGGCCCGGCCGATGCGGCCTGGGACGATCTGCCGAGCTTCTATTTTCCGCTCGTCGGCCAGATCGTCCAAGCGCCGCGCCAGTTCGCCCCGACGGTTGACGGCGTCTGGGTGAAGGGCGTCCACGATGGGGCCGAGCTGGCCCTGCGGATCGAGTGGAACGACCCTTCGAACAGTCCGGATCCCGGTTGGCAAGAGTGGCAGGACAAGATCGCCGCGGCCCTCTACTCGGATGGAGCGCCGATCCCTGCGGAGCCGCTTCCGGACCTGCTGGGCGTCCAGTTTCCGATGACCCCTCCGGATGGCCGCGCCCGCCCGTATTTCCTTATGGGCGACAGACGAAAACCTGTCTACCTCTGGTTGTGGCACAGCAGACGAGGGGCGGTTGAGGGGCGGGCGACGGGCCTTGGCACCACCGAGGTCGTAGATTCGGGCGCCGGTCTCACGGCAAGCGCGGAGTGGGAGGCCGGTCGGTGGCGTGTCGTCTTTCGTCGACCGCTGACCGACGACGACGACGGCGTGCTCTCGTTCAGCGAGGGAGATCCGATCCCGATCGCCTTCTTCGCCTGGGACGGGAGCAGCGGCGAAACGGGCACGCGGGCAGCGATCTCCGCCTGGTATTTCGTCGGCCTTCAGCCACCGACTTCAAACGCGGTCTTCGTGGCGCCGTTGGTCGCCTTTCTCGTGACTGGCGGGCTTGGGATGTTCGCCGTCAGGCGCGCTCAGAAGAGTTATCGGGGATAGCCAGAACGACATCATCAACCGGGGAGAGGAGGCACACCATGTTGGAGAAGACTCGCCTGGTGGCCACGGTCGCGGCCGCCGGCCTCGTGTGGGCGTGTGGTGGAGGTGGCGGCGATGCCGGAGCCGGAGACGGAGCCGCGGATGCGGGCGGTGAGACGGCCGCGCCGGTCGTCGATCCGGCCACGGCTGGAGCGATCAGCGGCCTCGTCGCGTTCGAGGGCGAGGCGCCCGCCGGGGAACGTATCGACATGGCCGAAGAGCCCGACTGCGCCAACGCATATCGCGGCGACGGCGCGCTGACTCAACATGCAGTTGTGAGCAGCGACGGGAAGCTTGGGAACGTCTTCGTTTACGTGAAGGAGGGGCTCGGCGCCGGCTTCCCGGCTCCGTCGGAGCCCGCCGTGCTGGACCAGGAGAACTGCCGCTACCACCCGCACATCCTGGGCCTTCAGGTCGACCAGCCCCTGATGATCCGGAACAGTGATCCGATTCTCCACAACATAAACTCCCAGCCGAGCATCAACCGAGGCTTCAACATCAGCCAGCCGCAGGCCGGGATGGAGACGACGCGCGACTTCGGGATGGCCGAGGTGATGGTCCCGGTGAAGTGCGACGTCCACGGCTGGATGAACGCCTACATCGGCGTGATCGACCACCCGTATTTCGCCGTGAGCCGAGGAGATGGCTCCTTCTCGCTCCCGAACCTCCCGCCCGGCGACTACGTGGTGGAGGCCTGGCACGAGCTCTTCGGCACCCAGACCACCAACGTTACGGTCGGCGAAGGAGCGACGGCGGAAGTCAGCTTCACCTTCAACGCCGGCATGGCCCGGAACGGCGTCGTGCCGCTCGGTGACCCGCTGATCATCCAGCATGCCGAGGACGGCAGCATCACCGCCGTGCGCGAGCGGGCCGGCGATTAGTCGCCCGGTGGGCTTCGTGCTGGCAAACCAGGAGTCACAGGAGTCAACGGAGGGGGAGAGCCTTGAACTGGTCGCTTCCTGAGAACATCGCGACTTTTGGCGGGAAGATCGATGCCATCTTCTGGGTGATCACGGTCGTGACCGCGATCGCCTTCGTGCTGGTCGAGGTCGGCATCATCTGGTTCTGCATCAAGTACCGGCGGCGTGAGGGCCAGCGTGCCTTTTATACCCACGGGAGCAAGCGCCTGGAGGTCCTCTGGACGGCCGTGCCGGCCCTGGCGATGGTCGCTCTCGGCATCTACAGCGCCGATGTGTGGATGCACATCAAATATCGTGACGCCGCACCGGCCGAGTCGCTGCATATCGGCATAGTCGCGAAGCAATTCGAGTGGAACGTCACGTATGCCGGGGCGGACGAAGTGCTGCGTACGAACGACGACTTCACGATCCGCAACCAGCTTCACTTCCCGGCCCACAGGCCCATACAGATCTGGCTGGAGGCGGAGGACGTGCTCCACTCCTTCTTCATCCCGCAACTCCGCGTGAAGCAGGATGCCGTGCCCGGCATGACGATCCCGGTTTGGTTCGAGGCGACCCGGTCGGGAGAGTTTCAGATCGGGTGCGCCGAGCTGTGCGGCTTGGGCCACTACCGGATGCGTGCCCGCGTGATGATCCACGAGCCGGAGGAATACGAGCGGTGGCTTACGGAACAGATCGCGTCGCACGCGGTCGCGGGCGAGACGGCCGTCGCGAGCGCGGTGCCGGGCGACATCGAGTCTGCGAGCGAGCCGGAGCCGGCCGCACACGAGCACTCTGAGAGCGGGACGTAGGGCGATCAACGATGCGACACGAGAAAGGCGCAGCGTGAGATGGCGACGATCGTAGCCAAGCCGACCGGAATCCCGGTCATAGAGGAACTCCACGAGATGTCCTTCGTCCGGAAGTATGTCTTCTCCACGGACCACAAGGTCATCGGAATCCAGTTCCTCTTCCTCAGTCTCTTCTTTCTTTTCGTTGGCGGTTTCCTCGCGATGATGATGCGCTGGCAACTCGCCTGGCCGGGCCGCGCCTTGCCGTTCGGGGGTCTCTTTCCCGAGGCTATGGCACCCGACGGCATCATGCTGCCCGAGTTCTACAACTCGCTGATGACCATGCACGGGACGTTCATGGTCTTCTTCGCGATCATGCTGCTGCTCGTGGGCGTGTACGCGAACTACCTGATCCCGCTCCAGATCGGGGCGCCCGACATGGCTTTCCCGCGCCTCAACATGGCCTCCTTCTGGCTGGCGGTCCCGGCCGGCGTGATCGCGCTCGCGAGCTTCGCGGTGGAAGGCGGTGCGGCAGGAGCGGGCTGGACGTCCTACGCGCCGCTCAGCGCGAGGCCGGAGATGAGCGGGGTCTCGCTGGGTCAGGAGATGTGGATCGTGAGCCTGGTGTTGCTGGGTCTATCCTCGATTCTTGGCTCGACGAACTACATCACCACCGTGATCAACATGCGCGCGCCGGGCATGAGGTGGACGCGGCTGCCGCTGACGGTGTGGGCTCTGTTCGTGACGGCCATCCTGGCGCTGCTCGCCATGCCGGTCCTCTCCGGCGCCCTCATCATGCTTCTGTTCGATCAGACGATCGGCACGCACTTCTTCGCCGCCGATACGGGCGGCCAGCCGCTTCTCTGGCAGCACCTCTTCTGGTTCTTCGGGCATCCGGAGGTCTACATCCTCATCCTGCCGGCGATGGGCTTCACTTCGGAGATCCTGTCGAACGGGTCCCGCAAGCCGGTGTTTGGCTACATGGCCATGGTAGGCGCCATCGTGGCGATCGCCTTCCTCGGGTTCATCGTGTGGGGCCACCACATGTTCATGAGCGGCATGAACCCGGTTCTCGGCACGAGCTTCATGATCTCCACGCTGGTGATCGCGGTGCCTTCAGCGATCAAGACCTTCAACTGGATGGGCACGATCTGGCGGGGGAACCTCCACTTTCACACGCCGATGCTGTTCGCCATAGGGTTCGTGATGCTGTTCGTCATCGGAGGGCTCAGCGGCATCTTCATGGCCTCGACCCCGTTCGACATGTACATCCACGACACCTACTTCATCGTCGCCCACATCCATTACGTGCTCTTCGGCGGGGCGCTCTTCGGGATCTTCGCGGCGATCTATTACTGGTTTCCGAAGATGTTCGGGCGGATGATGAGCGAGAGATGGGGCAAGGTCCACTTTGCCCTCACGTTCATCTTCTTCAACCTCGTCTTCTTCCCGATGCACTCCCAGGGGCTCGCCGGTATGATGCGCCGGCTGTACGACACGTCCGGCTACACGCACACGGCCGATCTACAAGGGACCCACGTGTTCATCACGATCGCGGCGTTCTCGCTGTTCGCGTCGGGAGCGATCTTCGCCGTCAACTTCTTCTGGAGCTTGGCCAAGGGCCCCAAGGCACCGGCGAATCCGTGGAACGCCACCACCCTCGAGTGGCAGACGCCCTCGCCGCCTATGCACGGCAACTGGGAGGAGACTCCGGTCGTCTACCACGGGCCGCACGAGTACAGCCACCCGGACGTGACCGACAAGGATTGGCTCGCGCAGAACGAACGACCGGATATCGTGTCGCCGGCGGGGCATTGATGAGCGGCGGCGTTTCCTCCGCTCGCTGCGCGCTTTGGGCGCGGAGCCTCCTCGGCTTCGCCTGCGGGGTCGGGCACCCGCCGAAGGTGGGTCCGCCGTCGCTGCGAGGCTCACTATGGAAAACGCCGCCGCCCATTCCGGCTGCGGCGACAGGAGCTTTGAGAGGGGTGGCACTTCGAACACTTCGAGCTAGGGACGTGAGAGGGAGAGGGTAATGGAAGCCCACGCGACGCCGTACTACGGAGGTCGGGCGCCCGAGACGGGTCTGGCCGTGTACACCCAGAAGGTGGGGATGTGGGTCTTTCTCTGCTCGGAGGTGATGTTCTTCACCGGGCTGATCGGCTCCTACATCATCCTGCGCTTCGGGGCTTCCGAGACCTGGCCGCAGCCGGGCGAGATCCTGAACATCCCGATCACCGCGATCAACACGTTCATCCTGATCTGCAGCTCGGTGACCATGGTGAAGGCGTTCGCCGCCTCCGAGATGGGAGACAGGCGCGGAACGCGACTGTTCACGCTGGCCACGGCGGTCATGGGGGCCACTTTCCTGGGCGTGCAGATTTACGAGTACAGTGAGCTCCTGGGGCACGGATTCGGTCCCTGGTCCGGCCTGTACGGGTCGACCTTCTTTACGATGACCGGCTTCCACGGCTTCCACGTGTTCATCGGCGTCGTCTGCATGACGTGGGCGACCGTCAAGGCGTACCGGGGCGGCTACGACAACGGGAACTACCAGGGGCTGGAGGTTCTGGGTCTCTACTGGCACTTCGTGGATCTCGTTTGGATCATACTGTTTACGATCGTCTACCTCATCTGATGGGAGAGCAAGATTTGGACAGCACCGAGACATTGCACGAAACCTCCGGCCCGGGGGCGGAAGAAGCGCACGCCCGTGACCATGCGCACCCGCGCTACCTGCTGGTATGGCTGTGGCTCGCCCTGCTCACGGTCGCCGAGGTGGCGATCGTCTGGTTCACGGCGCTGCCAAAGTCGTGGGTCGTCGTGATGCTTCTGGTCATGGCGGTTTGGAAGGCGTTGCTCGTGGCCCTCTACTTCATGCACCTGCGGTTCGAGCCGCTGCGCGTGACAGTGCTGGCGGCCTCGCCGCTGCCGCTCGCCGTACTGCTCGTGATGGTCGTGCTCCAGGAATTCCGTTGACGTGAACTCCGTTGATGCCGCCGAGATGACAGCTGCCGCCGAGGGTTACGAGGCGGCGTTCGGCGTCGTCGCGGCGCCCCGGACCGGCGTCGCGCGCGCCGCGGACTTCTTCGAGCTCACCAAGCCGCGGATCACGACCTTCGTCCTCCTGTCGGCGGCCACGGGGTTCTTCCTCGGCCTCCAGGCCGGCGTGCCACTCGTGATCTTCCTTCACCTGATGATCGGAGTCGCGCTGGTCGCCGCGGGCACGAACGGCTTCAACCATCTGCTCGAGGGCGACGTGGACCGCCGGATGGACCGGACGCGCCGCCGGCCGATCCCCACGGGTCGCGTCAGCCCGCGCGAGGCCGGGATCTTCTCGGCTCTTACCGGGGTCACCGGAATCGGTTACCTCGCGCTGATGGTGAACCCGCTGACGGCGGCACTCGCGGCAGCCACCCTGGTCATCTACGTCCTCGTCTACACGCCGCTCAAGCGCGTGACCTCCCTGAACACGTTGGTGGGGGCGATCCCCGGAGCGCTCCCGATCGCGGGCGGTTGGACGGCGGCGCGCGGTTCCCTCGGACCGGAGGCCCTGGCCCTCTTCGGCATCCTCTTCTTCTGGCAGCTCCCACACTTTCTCAGCCTGGCGTGGATCTACCGGGAGGACTACCGGAGGGCCGGCCTGGTGATGCTGCCGGTGAAGGATCCCGCGGGCGTTCGCACCCGGCACCATACCCTCATCCACGCGTTGGTCCTGTTGCCGGTCAGCCTGCTCCCATCGCTGCTCGGTCTCACGGGGTCGGTCTACTTCGTCGGAGCGCTGGGACTGGGCCTCGCCTACCTGGCTTCCGCGGGCCGCTTCGCCTGGGGCGGCGGCGAAGGAGCGGCCTGGCGCGTCTTTCGAATGTCGCTACTGTACCTGCCCCTGGTGTTCGGCCTGCTGATCCTGGACAAGGGAGCGCGCGAGCTGGGCGTCCACGACCTACCGGCAGTGAACGCCGTTCTAAACGGCCTCACGACGGTCTTCTTGCTGACCGGCTGGCGCTTGATCCGGCGCGGCAAGATAAAGGCGCACCGGTTGGCGATGCTCGCCGCCGTGGGATCCTCCGCGGCGTTCTTGACGAGCTATCTGGTCTACCACTTCCAGGTGGGTTCCGTCCCGTACCAGGGCCTCGGGTGGACCCGCGGTCTCTACTTCACGATCCTGATCCCGCACACGGTGCTCGCGGCCTCTCTCGTGGTGCTCGTTCCGATGACGCTCATCCGTGCGTTGCGCGGGAACTTCGATCGCCACCGGAGCCTTGCGCGTAGGACCTTGCCCGTGTGGCTCTTCGTTTCCGTCACGGGCATCATCGTCTACCTCATGCTGTACGTGCTTTGATTGTACGTGGTTTGATGCGGAGCCCTCGCGGAACGCGTGCGGCATTCCTCTCCGCGGCCGTCGTGCACGCCGCGACGACGGCTCTCCTGGCTCTTCCGGCCCCGCTCCTGGCTTGTCCCTCGTGCGTGTCCGCGGCGGATCAGCAGGTGCAGGAGGGCTTCTTCTGGGGTCTCGTGTTCATGATGGTGTCCCCCTGGGTCGTCATCGGCACGATAGGCGGCGGACTCTACATGGCCATACGACGTGAGCGACGGGAAGCCGTCGAGGAATTCCTCCGCTCGGAGGCGACGCTGCCTGCGAGGGCTGAGAGGAAGTCGAGCTGACTATCGATCGGTAGAAGGCTAGACGAGAAGACCGCCCCGCGAGGGGCCGAGACCGGCTGCACGGCCGAGCATCGGTACGAGGAGGGACGCATGGAAATTCCCGAGAAGACCGTTCGCTACGGCATCATCGCAGGTCTCCTCGGGGGCACGGCGCTCATCATCTTCTTTTTTTTCTACGACCTGGTCCAGGGCGACCTGTTCCGCACGCCGACGTACCTGTCGGGCGCGCTCCTCGACCAGGACGGCTTGGAGCCTGGCGCGTTTCTCCTGCTCGCGTATACCCTCCTCCACTACGTGGTCTTCGCGATTCTCGGCGCCAGCGCGGCGGTGCTCTTCGAGTGGGCGGCGATCCCGAGAAACCTGTTCGTCGGTGCGGCGTTCGGGCTCTTCATCTGCTCTCTCATCTTCTATCCGGCGTTGATCATGACCGGGAGCGACATCCTCGCCGCGCCCGCGTGGCCGGCCGTGCTCGCCGGCAACGTTCTGGCAGGCCTCGTGATCGTCACCTACCTGCGGCTGGGGAGCGACCAGCCGGGGATCACCGGCTTCATGGCGCAGCTGCAGGCCCACAAGATGCTGCGAGAGGGCCTCGTCGCCGGGCTCATCGGTGCGTTCGCCGTCGCCATCTGGTTCCTCGTGGCGGACACGATGGGGCGGCAGCCGTTCTTCACGCCGGGCGCGCTCGGGTCGATCCTATTCCTCGGCGCACAGGGGCCCGGGGACGTGGTGGTCTCGGCCGGCACGGTGATCGGTTACACGCTCGTTCACTTCGCCGCGTTCATCGTGTTCGGGACGATCATGTCCGGGATCGTGACCCAGATCGAGCGGTTTCCGCCGCTCGTTTTCGCCCTGCTCCTCCTATTCGTCGTGTTCGAGACCTTCTTCATCGTGATGGTGGCGATGCTCGGCAGCTGGATGGTCGAGGTCCTCGAGTGGTGGGTGGTCCTGTTCGGCAACCTGTTCGCGGCCATCGTGATGGGCGGCTACCTGTGGCGGGCTCATCCCGTGCTTCGCGAGGAGCTCACGTCGGACTCCCTCTGGGCCGAATAGTGGGCGCGCTGGCCGCGGCGACGTTGGCGGTTGCGTCGCTGCTGACGCTCACGGCGAGCTCCGTCGTGGCGCAGGAGGTGGTCTACGTCGTCCGCCACGCGGAGCAGGTTGCGGACGTCGAGGACCCGCCACTCTCGGAGGAGGGGAGGGCACGTGCCCGGATGCTCAGGGAGTTCTTCCGTGATGCGGGCCTGACGGCCGTCTACGCGACCGACCTTCGGCGCACCTCGGAGACCGGGGCGATGGTGACCGAGCCGCTCGGGTTCGAGACCACCTTGGTGCACACGGACTCCCTCGACGGTTTGGTCGCCCGCGTGCAAAGGGAGCAGCCCCACGGCCGGGTCCTGATCGTCGGCCACTCGAACACCGTGCCCAGGGTTCTCGAGCAGTTCGGCTACCCGAACGAGATCACGATCGACCACGACGAGTTCAACAACCTCTTCATCGTCGTGCCCGCCGCTGAGGGGCCTCCCCTCGTCCTCCGGCAGCAGCTCGTCCTCCCCACCAGCCTGCAAGACGGGTCGTGAGATCGGCAGCGGCGATCGTCCCAAACTTGGGAGAGCCCACCACCCGATGACCCTCGGGCGAGAGCTCCTCGTCGCGACCAGAAGCCCTCACAAGCTCCGCGAACTCCGCGAGCTCATCAAGCCGTCCGGCTTTCAGCTGGTGTCGCTGGATGAGGCAGGCGTTCCGGAGGACCCGATCGAGGAGCATCTGGAGGTTCATGACTCCTTCGAGGAGAACGCTCGCGCCAAGGCAACCTACTTCCAGCGGAGCACGCTGATGCCGACGATCGCGGACGATTCGGGCCTCTGCGTCGACCGGCTGGACGGGGGTCCCGGGGTGCGGACGAAGCGATTCGCGCCCGACGAGATGGTCGAGCGTTTCGGCCGCGACGCGGCGAACAACCGCTTTCTCCTGCAGCGGTTGAAGGGTGTCCCTGACGAGGAGCGCGGAGCGCGTTACCGGTGTGCGATCGCGTACGAGGACGGTGAGGCGAGCTTCGTCGTGGAGGGCGCGGTGGAGGGCAGGATCGCGGCCGAGCCGAGCGGCGAAGGCGGCTTCGGCTACGACCCTCTCTTTGTCGTGCCGGAGTACGGCGAGACGTTCGGTGTGCTGCCGCCCGATGTGAAGGCGGAGTTGAGCCACCGCTCACACGCTGCCAGGGCGCTGGCGGCGCGGCTTCGCGAGCTCCGGGCGTCGTGACGGCGTTTCTGGCCGGTCTGTCGTGACTCGGGCCCGGCCGGCCCTGGCGGCCGCTGCCGCGGCGAATTCTAGAAGTAGGGCATGATCTCCTTCGGCCTCGTCATGTTCGCCCTGCCGGTAGCGATCATCCTGCTGGCGGTCGTGCTCGCCTACCGAGGCCGCGGCTGATGGGGGCCTCCCTGCAAGAGCCGCCCGGGCCGGCACGCTGATGCCCGCGGAGGATCTGCAGGCAACAGCGGCGGACCCGTGGGCCGTCGGAGCGTTCATCGCCTACCTGGTCCTCGTTGTGACGATCGGTGTCTACGCGTCGCGCTTCTCCTCGGCGGGCGTGGCGGAGTTCTTCATCGGCGGGCGCCGGATGAACCGGTTCGTCGTCGCTCTCTCCGCCGTCGTCTCGGGTCGGAGCGCCTGGCTCCTGCTCGGCGTCACCGGGATGGCCTACGCTATGGGCCCTTCGGCCGCTTGGGCAGTGGTCGGATACGTCGTTGTCGAGGTCTTCCTCTTTCTCTACTACGCGCCGCGGCTTCGCCGCTTCAGCGCCCGTTACGACTGCATCACCGTGCCGGACTTCTACGCGGCCCGCTTCGAGGACGAGCGGGGAACGCTGCGTATCGTGCTGGTCGTCGTCATCCTCCTGTTTATGGTCGGCTATGTGGCGAGCCAGTTCGTCGGGGGCGGCAAGGCGTTCGCGGCGGGCTTCGGCCTCGCGCCCACCACGGGCGTCCTGCTGACCGCCGGCATCGTGCTCGTCTATACGATGCTCGGCGGCTTCCTGGCCGTGAGCCTCACGGACATGATCCAGGCCTGTTTCATGATCTTCGCTCTCGTGCTGCTGCCGGTGATCGCCATCGCCGACCTCGGCGGGCTGGGCGTGGTGCTGCAGGAGCTCGCGACCCTCGATCCTGCACTGGTGGATCCGTTCGCCCTTTCGGTGGGCGCCGGCATCGGGTTCCTGGGCATCGGTCTCGGCTCGCCTGGAAACCCGCACATCCTGGCCCGGTACATGTCGATCGACGATCCGGCCCAGCTTCGCTACTCCGCCGTGGTGGGGACCGTCTGGAACGTGGTGATGGCGTGGGGCGCCCTCTTCATCGGCCTTGTGGGTCGTGTCTATTTCCCCGAGACGGCCATGCTTCCCCAGGGCGATGCCGAGAGCCTCTATCCGCTCCTGGCCCAGCAGCACCTGCCGCCGGTCCTGTTCGGCGTGGTCGTGGCCTCGATCTTCGCGGCGATCATGTCGACGGCCGATTCACAGCTGCTCGTGGCGGCCTCGGCGGTCGTGCGGGACCTCTACGAGAAGGTTTGGCACCGCGGGGAGACGATTCCACAGCGGCGCCTGGTCTTCCTGAGCCGCGCGACGGTCGTCCTGCTGGTCGCGCTGGCCGTGGGGTTCGGCCTGGCGGCCGATCAGCTCGTCTTCTGGATGGTTCTGTTCGCATGGGCCGGGTTGGGAGCCTCGCTGGGCCCGACATCGATCCTGGCTCTCTTCTGGCGAAGAACGACGAAAGCGGGGGTGATCGCCGGCATCCTTACGGGCACGGTCACCACTGTCATCTGGTACCTCGTACCGGCTTTGAAATCGAGGATGTACGAGCTGGTCCCGGCGTTCCTTCTGGCGCTGGTGGCTACGGTCGTGGTTTCACTCGTCACGCGGCCTCCAGGGGAGGTAGACGCGCTTCACGCGGCGATGGAGCCGCCCGAAGATCTATCGGCTGATACACGAAGAGAATTCTAGAAGCCGGGCACCGGCTGGCAGCCGACGTCGTTCAGCATACCGCGCGCCTGGCATTCGTTGATCGGGTACGGAAAGCGCGGATAGACGACGTGATTCGGTGCCGCACGGGGGAGCTCGGCGGGATCGTCTCCCATGCGGTCGTACTGTCGAGCGTCGAGGTAAGTGAACCCACCCTCCCACATCAGCGAATAGCGCTTCTCGTACAGGAGCTGCCTCAGCAGGTCGCCGGGGAAGGGATCTGGAAGCGGCTCCAACCCGCCCGCGCGCGCCCGGACGATGTTAAGGTCCCGGATAGCGGCCGAGGTGTTGCCCAGCGCCAGGTTTGCCTCCGCTCGGATCAACACTAGCTCCTCGTTGCGGATCCATGGAACTGGGTCGGTGAGATTCACGTACACGTCGAACTGTTCCGTCACGGTAATCCCGAGAAAGGTGAACTCGTCGACGCTCGAGAGCTTGGATGCGGCCCGAAGATCGATAGAGCCGTCGGCCCGAGGCTCCGCGTCACGCAAGAGCCGCGGATGCGCGAAGAGGATGGCTCCTCGATTAAGTGCGAGGAAGTTGACGAATGACGGATCCAAATAGGCGCCGAGCTCAAGTGGCCCCTCCTCGTCGAAGAAGCTCAGAGGCAGCCCGGCGAGCACATCCGCCCACCTTCCCCGGTATTTGAGCACGCGGACCTTGAGCGCCCGATTGATCCGAGCGAACGCTGCCGGCGTCTCGAACGCGGAGAAACCGGGTGGCAGATCGAACGGGAATGCGGATCCACCGGCCCTCAGGTGGCCTTCCGCCTCATCGAACAGCTCGAGTATGTGGCGGTACACCTCCTCTTCCGCCTCGAGAGGTGCAAGCTCGGTCGGAGGGCGGTTCACGTCGACGGGAATCGGAAGCGGCGTGCGCGTGATCATGACCTGGAAGTAGGCTGCGGCCATGAACGTCTTGGCGAAGCCGCGCGCGGCCTCCTTCTCGGCCTGATCGAGCTCGCTCGAGGCTTCGATCGCTTCCAGCAGTAGAAAGGCGTTGGCCAGTAGCTCGTACTCGCCAGGCCAGAACACAAAGGAGTTGAAGGGGGTCAAGGGATCGATGAGCCGCTCCGTTACGGGCCTCGGCTCGGCAGGCGGGAGGGTATATCCTTCGCGCCCGAAGGTCCCGAGGATCTCGATGAAGTCGCCGACCCGAGCGTGTTGGGCTGCAACGAGACCGATCGCAAGAGCGGCGATCTCCGAGCGAGTAGACGTTTCCAGCACCTGCCCCACGCTCGGATCGTCCAGCTCGGGGCCCTCGAGAGAGGTGCACGCGGCCCCGAAAACAGTCGCAACGGCAAGGACGAGTGCCGGAAGGTGGCGCGAGGCAGAGACCGCCCTCGCCCGCACCGTGCGTTCCGTCTTCATCCGCCAGATCCTCGGCATCGGACCGTCCACTAGAAAAAGGCGGAGAGGGTGAACCAGAAGCTCCGGCTCGGCGGGTAGGGCGCCACATCTTGACCGCGGCTCACCGACTGGATGCCGAAGTTCGAGACCTCGGGGTCCAGGCCTTTGTAGCCGGTGAACCTCAGCCAATCGCGCGCGCTGACGCTGAGTTGCATGGCCGTCAGACCCCCCCAAAGAGCCCGGGTCAGCTCTTGAGGCACATCCCAGGTCACCGATATCTCCCGCAGCTTCAGGAAGGATGCATCCTCCATGTAGATGCTCGTGACCCGATTCGGGTACAGGCGGAGACGCATCTCGCCCAACGTCTCCCCCGGGAAGCAACCCGGGTCCGTGCAAGGAACGTCGAAGTCGGGTGCGTTGCCGAATATGTCCATCAACCAGGCGGTCAGGTTCGACACGTGCTGGCCCTGCTTCCAGTCCCAGAGCATGAACCCGGTGAAATCGCCCAGCCTGAGGTCGCTCGAGAGGCCCACGATGAAGCTCGGGCGTGACTCTCCGAGATCGACCAACGGATCCACGCGTCCATCGGGCAGGGTGTCGTTCCCGACGAAGCGGGTCGGCGACTGGCCTTCCTCGATGAGAAAGGTGCCCAGGTCGGCGAAGTGATTCGGCGCGAGAAACGGCGCAACGGGCAGATCCGTGACTTTGCCTCGGATGAGCGAGAAGGTGACGTCGATCCCCCACTCGGCTCCGGGACTGAGGATAGGCACACCGCGCGCCTGAGCCTCGACGCCGCGCTGCCGCATCGCTCCTCCGTTGAAGTGAAGGATATCGAAGCCGGCGGACTCGTGAAGAGCCTGCGTCAGCAGCATGTCGTCCACGTTCGTCTGGAACCCGGTGAGCTCGAAGCTCGCCCGACCGCGCAGCAGACTCAGGTCGGCCCCGAACTCGAACTCGGTCTGGCGCTCGGGGCCGAGATCCGGAGCTGCCGTCGTGGAAGCCAGGCGCAACGTCGGGAGTCCGCTGAGCTCGTCAAGCCGGAGCACCGTGAACTTGGTGCCGAAGAGCGGCTGGTTGCCCGACTGCCCGAACGCCGCCCGGAGCTTCAGCATGTCCAAAGCACCGCTCGCAAAATCGAACCGGTAGGAGGCGGCGGCCTTCGGGTACCAGAAGAGCTGGTCAGGATCGGCGTTGTTGCTGCTCTGATCCCCGCGGATGCCGGCACTCACGTAGAACCGGTCGCCGATGACGACTTCCTCCTGAATGTAGAAGCCGAAATCCTCCGTTTTCAGGTGAGTTGAGTCCTCGGAGACAAACATCTCGTCCGGGGCGGCCGCCAGGTCGCGCCGCGTCACGAAGGTGCCCTGCCGCTCCCTGCGCTCGAACTGGACCCCCAGCGACGTCGTGGCCTCGACCGCGCCATCGGCCACGTAGGTGTGCACGGCGGTCGCGTCGAGGTTGAGGAGCTCGGAATCCGTCTCTCCCGTAAACGAGGTCCCGGGCAGGAAGAAGGATTCTTCGAACTGGAGCTCGGGATCCGTGAGCACGTCGTTAAACTGCTTGTAGTAGTCGAATCCGCCGAAGGCGGTGAGCGACAGCGTATGTCGTTCGCTCCGCAGCGGCTCGAGCGTGAGCTGCCCCGAGCCGATGAAGCGTGTCAGATCCTCCTCGTTCGCTCCCTCGCTCGCCGTCTCGAACATGTTGCTCGGACCGAAGGGATTCAGCGGGAAAGTGCCGTCCGGTCGGCCGCGCAGATCGATGAACGCCGGCGACGTCGCCAGGGCGATCCAATAGCTCACCCCCCGGTTATCGTTGTTCGTGAAACCGCGAGCCGTGTTGGAGCGCATGAGCGATGTGCTCAGGACGAACTCGCCCACACTGCCTAGCGCCTGATTGAGGTTGAAGCGCCCGGAGAGCTTGTCGTAGCCGGTCCCGATGATGATTCCATCTTCCTGCTTCGCGAGACCTGACAAGAAGTATTGGGTGCTGGCGCCGCCTCCGGCGACGCTCCCGTAGATGTCGAAGTTCAGGGGATTCTGTCCGGCGAGCTCCTTCTCGTGGTCGAAGAACAAGCCAGGCTCCCAGAAATCGGCTGCGGCAGGACCAAAAGTACCCACGGCTTCGTCGAGCGTCTCGAACTCTCGAATTCCGATCGTGTTGGAGAGAAACGGCACGCCCAGGCTGACATCCAGCCGAAACTCCGGCGCGCCGCTCCGCGGGGCGCCTCTGCGCGTCGTGATGATGATGACTCCGTTGCTCGCCTTGGCACCGTAGATCGCCGCAGCCGAGGCGCCCTTGAGAATCTCGATGCTCGCGATCTCGTGCGGGTTCAAATCGGCCAGACGGTTCGGCGCGTTGTCCTGCTCCCCGCTGACAAAGGTGACCGCTCCGACGCCGGAACCGAGCTGATCATTGCTCACGATCACGCCGTCGACGATGTAGAGCGGCTTCGAATCGCCGTTGATCGAGGTGACGCCGCGGAGCTCGACGCTCATGGCCACCGGCGGAGCACCGTTGGTGGCCTGGATGTTCGCGCCCGCGATCTTGCCCTGCATCGATTGTTCGACGGTTTGTGAGGGGACGCGGTTCAGCTGCCCCGTGCTCAACGTCGAGACGGCGTTCGGGAGCAAGCTACGGGCTATGGCCGTCGCGCGACCCGTGACCACGAGCTCGTCGACAGGTAGGACGGCCACGTCCAGGGCAACGACGAGCTGGTTCTCGTCGGGCTCGACGAGGATCTCTCGGGTGTGATATCCGAGGTGCTGGATCGAGAGACGAATCTCGCCTTCGGGGACCTGAAAGAGGAAGGTTCCGTCAGCTCTCGTTATGGTGCCGATGCCGGTGCCGCTGACGAGGATCTGGGCGCCGTCGATAGGGAGAGTTGTGGCGGTGTTCTCGACGCGGCCCTCAAGCGGGCGGCTCTGCGCACCGAGATCGGAAGCTCTCAGCGTGAGCAGCATCGCCGTGGAAACGGCGAGGGCTATGGCTCCCGTCTGCCCGACATGACGGAGAGGACGCACCCACATGCGGCGTCTCCTTGCTCGACTGGACCGGACGTCGTCTGTCCAAGCGCCGTCGGGGGGTGGCGGGCCCGTTAGCCGGAGCCAGCCGGACAATCCCCGCGACCTACCTTCCGGGGTCCTCTCCCTGGATCAAACTAATTCAATACCCAGGGCCATTCGCAACTGTATGGTCCTCGGAGCACCCTTGGGCGTGAAGCTCTGGATCGGTCTTGGAGAGCGACTCCAGGCGGACGGCCAGATCCTCAGGGCCGAGCTCGGCGAGCTCGAAGAACAGCAGCCGGACCTCTTCCCAGCGTTCATTCGACATCGCTACGCGACGAAATCCGAGTTGAATTCATGGGCCAGCCATCCGCTTCCTCCATCTCGCAACGACGTCCGGCGCCTCGCGACGGAGCGTCCAGCAGATCTCCGTCGGTCAGCCACGCAATCGCAGAAGCGCCTCGAAGCGCGGATCCGCTCGAATGCGGTCGAACGCCGGGTCGACTCGCAGCCAGGCGCGGGTGAGCGGAGAGTAACCCTCGATCATCGGCGTCAGCTGCCTGATCGCGCGATCCACGTCACCGCTCATCGCGGCGAGTTGTGCATAGGCGATGGCGTTCATCGCGCCGGGATAGTAATCCCAGTAGCTGCTCAGCAGTGCGATGGCCGAGTCTGCATGGACCAGCGCGGCCGCTTGATCCCCGAGCAGGAAATGCGCATACGCCAGCCTCATTCGGTTCGACCCGTCCTGGGGCCGCGCACGAACCAGGGACTGGAAGCCCGCGAGAGCCGAATCCGCCATCGCGCGCGCAAGAGTGTGATTGCCGCGACGCCACTCCCCGAGGGCGCACCCGATCAGCTGATCCTCGTCTCGGATTATATAACCGAGTATGCCCTCCGGACGCTCCCTACAGACGCGGAGCAACAGGGAATCCTCGACCAGCCAACCCTGCAAATGGAGCGCGTTGAGGAATAAAGCCGTGGCGGTGCGAGCGTCGACAGCCGGAGTTCGCGAGAGGAGGGCGCGTGCCGAATCCGCCATGCCCATGGCCGCGAGAATTAACGGTCCGTCCGCGATGGCGAACGCCATGCCCGGGCCATCGATAACGAGCGGTCGGACCTCCAGGTGGCTCTCCCACGCCTCGTCCAGGCGGTGCTGCCATAGAAGAATGCGCGAGACACGGGAAACCGCGGAGCCGGAGAGTGGATCCAGGCCAGCGCTCCGCCTCGCCTCGACCAGGGCGCTGTCCAGCCGTCCGACGTTCCAGAGAGCAGTTGCCCTCATGACCTTGATGCCCCCGTCACCCGGAGCCAGCTCTTGCGCCCGATCCATGTAGAAGAGAGCTGAATCCGCATCTAGGGTGACCGTGCGGTGAAACAGGCCCATGGCCAGGTATCCTGAGGCGTAGCTCGGTGCATGCCGGATCGCCGCAAGCGCAGCGTCGTGCATGTCCGCGCTGTCGGCGGAGGAGCGAGTGTTCTGAAACCGGAGCATGGCCTCGAGGGCTAGCAAGAAATGCGCGGGCGCCAGCGTCGAGTCGAGTGCGAGCGCCTCCTCGAATCGGGGTTCACCGCGAGCGACCCTCGTCCCCCGGATGAAGGCTTCATACGCTGCCGGGTTGCTGCTTGGCTGGGTGAGGTTGGATCGCGCCGCCTCGCCGATCGTGAGATCGATGGCGTATGCGATGTCCTCGGCAATCGAGCTTTCCAGGGTCGGGAGATGCTGAGCGCTCACGAGGATCGGGTTCCGGTCCCAAAACCGGATCCGCGTTCCGTTGGCGCCATACAACTCGGGCCGGACCTCGACCTCCCCCTCGGGCGATTGCCGTTCTACCGCTGCCGTGAGGATATAATCCGCCCCCAGCTCTTCGGCGATCGCCGTCGCCGGCAGGCCCCGTAATCGATCCACCGCGCTCGTCGTGCTTCGAATGACCTCGATTCCCTCAATGATGGCGAGGCGGTCACGCGTGGTCATGGTGATCCCGGCAACGATGGCGCTGGCCTCCTCTCCCACCGGGCGGAACTCCATCACCGCGATGGTGGCATGAGAGGCGTCCGCAGGGTCGGCAACGGGGAGCAACCACCGCAGCGCTGCGGTGCCTATGAGAACAAGCAGGATGAGCCCGATCAGTTGCCACCTTCGGGACCGCACCGGAGGTGAAACCGCGACCGCTCCTCTACGTCCTAGATAGTTCTCGAGCGTCTCGGACTCAGCGGCCCGCCCCGCGGGATCCTTGCTCAGGAGCCGGAGCACGAGGTCCTCAGCGTTCTCCGGCAAGCTGTCCCTGAGCTCTCCGGGTGGCCTGGGCTCCTCGCGCCGGATCGCGTCGATCAGTGCACTGTCATTACCACCCCTGAAGGGCCGGCGGCCCGTCAGCATCTCGTAGAGCACCACACCGAGCGACCACAGGTCGGTCCGCGCGTCCACCTCCTCGCCATGCGTCTGCTCGGGCGACATGTAGGCGGGCGTCCCGAGGCGCATGCCGGACTCCGTCAGGGCCGTCTCACCCGTCTTCGCCAGCCCGAAGTCCAGGATCTTGAGGACCGCCTCTTCTTCTGAGACCATCAGATTGGCCGGCTTGATGTCTCGGTGCACGAGCCCGGCCCGGTGAGCCGCCGCCAGCCCACTCGCCGCCTGCTCGGCCAGATTCAACGCCTCATCCACCTCGAGCGGACCGCGGGCGATCTTCTCCTTCACCGTCTCGCCTTGGTAGAAGGCCATGGCGATGAACAGCTGCCCTTCTTCCGTCTCACCGATCTCGTGGACCGTGCAGACGTTGGGGTGATCCAAGGCGGCGACGGCGCGGGCCTCGCGCTCGAACCGCGCCTTGAAGGCCTCGTCCAAGCTCCACTGTGGCGGCAGGAACTTGAGGGCCACGGTGCGGCCGAGCTGGGTGTCCAAGGCCTTATAGAGAATCCCCATGCCGCCGGCGCCCAGCAGCTCGAGAACCTTGTAGTGGGAAACCGTGCGGCCGATCAATCCGTGTGGATCGGGAGCATGTGCCTGCTCGTGCGTAATGGAGGGATCGAAGCCGGGCTGCGACATCAGGTCCTCGAAGCTGCCGAGCAGCTCGTCGCTCTCATCGTGGGCCGCCAGAAGCCGCCTCAACTGAGCGTGCAGCTCTGGATCGGTCTTGGAGAGCGACTCCAGGCGTACGGCCCGATCCTCCGCTCCGAGCTCCGAGAGCTCGAAGAACAACGGCCGAACCTGGTCCCAGCGCTCCGCGGTCATGGCGTGAACTCCGGGTTCAGCTCGCAGGCCAGCCACGCCCGGGCCAACTTCAGCTCCCTGGCCACCGTGGAGCGCGACACCCCCAGCGCCTCCGCACATTCCTCCAGCTTGAGCCCTCCGAAGTACTTTTGCTCGAGAAGCCGGCTCTGCACAGGACTCATGGCTTCCAAACGCGTGAGCGCATCATGGAGATCCTCGACAGCCCCCGCGTACTCTTCCGACAGCCGTAGCGCTTCGTCGTCGAGCTCCACCTGCACTTGCCCACCCCCTCGCTTCTGCGCGTTCCGCTGGCGCGCGTAATCGACCAGGATGTGCCGCATGACCCGTGAGGCCGCCGCCAGGAAGTGGGCGCGATCCTTCCAACCGGCGTGATCGATCTCGACCAGCTCCAGGTAGGCCTCGTGAACGAGAGCGGTGGTGTTGAGGGTGTGATCGGACCGCTCGTGCATGAGCCGGTGGTGGGACAGACGGCGGAGCTTCTCGTACAGGAGCGGAACGAGCTGATCGAGAGCGTCCCGATCGCCGCCTCCGACCTTCCGGAGGAGCATCGTGATGTCTGAGCCGGATTGGGAATCCACTGCTGCACGCGCCGGCTGGGGGACTGGGCGACCTCCGCGAATTCTTTCGTCCGTCTGGTCTGACTTGACCCTGTCTAATAAAGCGATCGGGCTGCGACCGTACAACTACGGCTCAATCTGGTCGCGCCCGCGTCCTCAAGTCGGCGTGAGACGATTCGTTCTCTTTTTCCGCGTACCTGGGTGAAGGCGACGACGGCGGCCCGGCGTGCTGGCCGGGTCTGAGTAAGGGCTCTCGAAAAGGAGGACATCATGAAACGGTTCACGAACGGTCTGGCACTGGGGGTCGCGCTCAGCCTCCTCGGGGCTGAGTCCCTGCAGGCGCAGTCATCGGAGAACGAGCAACTCAAAGTGGCGACGGACATCACCGTCCTGCCTTCCGCCGACATTGCCGACTTTCTAAGGTCCGAGGCCGCGAGGACCCACTGCTGCACCACCGACAAGTTCCTCGACGGAGCCATCCTGTATAAGCGGGCGGCCGAGCACGGTCTCGAAGATGACCTCGCCGCGATCGATGACCTCCGGGCGGCAGCCTACTTTTTCTACTACGCCGGTGAGTTCGACCGTGCCTTCAACGCGATCGCCAGGGTCGGCGTCATCGAGCGCGACCGCGGCAATCGAAAGGAAGCCGCTCAGGCGTTCCTGGAGGCCGCACACATCGCGCGCTGGAGTGGAGACATGCAGCGCGCCCGGGAGATTCTTCTGGCGTCTCAGGAGTTGTCTCAGGAGTTGGAGTCGGGACCGAGGATGGTAGCCGAGAAGCCGTAGCCCTCGACATCACGGTCGTCGCTCCGACCACACAAGGGGCGTCAGGGCAGCCGTTCGAACGTGGGATTGGGGTCCCTCCCGGACGGTCTGCCCGGCCCCTTTGGCTAGTTCGGAAGCTCGCCTCTCACGCTCTTGCCGCCGATGACCGTGGCGACGCATGCGTTGGCCCGCAGGTGGTAGAGCCAGTGGTCCACGTCGGGCGCGTCGATGACGGCGAAGTCCGCGGCCTTTCCCGGCTCGAACGAGCCGACACGATCTTCCAGCCCCACCGCCCTCGCCGCGTAAATCGTCGCGCCCTTGAGGGCCTCGGCGGGCGTCATCCTCTGAAGGTTGCAGGCGAGGGTCATCGCGAAGGGCAGATGGTAGCTCGGTGCGGAGCCGGGGTTGAAGTCGGTGGCCACGGCCACGGCGGCGCCCGCATCGATCAACCGGCGGGCGGGCATCGGCTCCTGGTTCAGATAGAGAGTGGCGAACGGCAAGCTGACGGCCACGACGCCGGCATCGGCCACTGCCCGGATCCCTTCCTCGGAGATGCACTCGAGGTGGTCCGCGGAGACGGCGCCGACCTCCGCCGCGAGGTGCGCTCCGCCGCCGTCGGTGAGCTGGTCTGCATGCAGCTTCCCGAGGAGGCCGGCGTCGATCCCCGCCTCCAGGATTCTGCGGGATTCCTCCCCGGTGAAGGCGGACTGCTCCAGAAAGACGTCACAGCAGCGCGCGAGTCCCTCGCCGGCGGCGAGCGGGATGATCTCCTCTACGACCAGGTCCACGTAGCCTCCCCGGTCCTCGCGGTACTCGGGGGGGACGACGTGCGCGGCGAGGAGCGTCGGCACGATGCGAGCGGGCCCCGCCTCGGCGAGGCGGCGGTAGACCGTAAGCTGCTTCAGCTCTTCCTCCAGCGAGAGGCCATAGCCGCTCTTGCACTCGACCGTCGTGACGCCGAGGGCGAGCATCTCGTCCAAGAAGAGGCGGGATCGCTCGTACAGATCCTCCTGGCTTGCCGCCCGGGTCGCCTCGACGGTGGAGAGGATCCCCCCGCCGGCCTCGGCGATCTGCAGATAGGAGCGGCCGAGGATCCGCTGTTCGAACTCGCCGGCGCGCCAGCCGGCGAAGGCGAGGTGGGTGTGGCAGTCGACGAGACCGGGGACGACGAGCCGGTCTCCGGCGTCGAAGCTCTCGTCCGCCTCGAATTCGGGCGGGAGTTCGGCCTCGGGCCCGACCCAGCGGATCTCTCCGTCTTGCCAGGCCAGGGCGGCCTCGCGGACGGCGTGGATCTCGGCCTGGCCGCCGTCGGCGCGGCAGGTAGCGAGGTCGCCTATGTTGCGAAGGACGGGCATCGGACAGTCATCCGGGGCAGCTCAGCGAGGAGGCTCGAGATGAACCGAAGCGGCCATCACGGAATGGCTCCACGACTGCGAAGCGGCGAACACGGAAGGGCAGCTGCACGGCTCGTGATGGCTGCGATGGTCGTGATCGTGGTCCTGCAGGCGAGCTGTGCCTCGAGCCTCAAGATTCGGGATCTCCTCGAGAACCCGGCCCGCTACAACGGCCAAACCGTTCAGGTCCACGGCGTGGTCACCCGGGGCGGCCCGATCATGAGCGGCGCGTACGAGCTGTCCGACAACACGGGCACGATCATGGTCATCCTCTCCGAGCGAGGAGCTCCGCGCGACGGCACGAGCCTCAAGGTCCAGGGCACGTTCCGGTCGGGCTTCGACTACGATAACAGCCGGATCGCCGTCATCCTCAAGGACCGGTAGCGGGGCCTGACCGGGTCGCGGGTTGCCAGCGGGGGTCCCGCGGCTGCCGACGGGCCGCCGCGAGGCCATCACTCCAGCATCGGCAGATCCACGTCCCGCTCGCGGGCCGTCTCGGCGGCCAGCTCGTAGCCTGCGTCCGCGTGCCGCATCACGCCGGTGCCGGGGTCGGCCGTGAGCACGCGCTCCAGCCGCGCATCCGCCGTGTCGGTGCCGTCCGCCACGCACACCATCCCGGCATGGATCGCGTACCCGATCCCGACGCCGCCGCCGTGGTGGATGGAGACCCAGCTGGCGCCGCAGGCCGTGTTCAGCATCGCGTTGAGCAGCGGCCAGTCGGCGATCGCGTCCGATCCGTCCAGCATCCCCTCGGTCTCGCGGTTCGGTGAGGCCACCGATCCGGCGTCCAGGTGATCTCTCCCGATCACCAGAGGCGCTTCGACCTTGCCGGTGCGCACGAGATGGTTGAAGCGGAGCCCCATCTCCGCGCGCTCGCCGTATTCGAGCCAACAGATCCGGGCGGGGAGGCCCTGGAATTGGATCTGTTCGCCGGCCTTCTCGATCCAGCGGCGCAGGCCTTCTTTCTCCGGAAACGTTTCGAGAACGGCGCGGTCGGTCTCGTAGATGTCCTCGGGCCGGCCGGACAGGGCGGCCCAGCGAAAGGGGCCGGCGCCTCGGCAGAAGAGCGGCCTGATGAACTCCGGCACGAAGCCCGGGATCCGGAAGGCCTCGTCCATGCCGCGGAGATCCGCCACCTGACCCCGGATGTTGTTGCCGTAGTCGAACGTGACGGCGCCCGCCTCCTGAAGGTCCAGCATCGCGCGCACGTGGACGACCATGGAGTCGAGCACCCGCGCCTCGTATCCCTCCGGATCCCGCTCTCGTTCGACCTCGGCCTCCTCGGGTGATAGGCCGAGCGGGATGTAGCCCACCCTCAGGTCGTGTGCGGAGGTCTGGTCGGTGAGGGCGTCCGGCACGATCCCGCGTTCGACCAGCCGGGGGAGCACGTCCGCGATGTTGCCGAGCAGCCCGACCGACAGCGCTTCGCCGCGCTCGCGCGCACCGAGCGCTAGTTCCAGCGCCTCATCGAGGTCGGTGGAGATACGGTCCAGGTAGCCCGTCTCGAGCCGGCGCCGGATTCGATCCTCCCGAACTTCGACGCCCAGGAAGGCGCCCCCGTTCATCGTCGTGGCCAGGGGCTGCGCCCCTCCCATGCCTCCGAGTCCCGCGGTCACGAGAAGACGTCCCTTCAGGGAGCCGCCGAAGTGCTGGCGCGCGCACTCCGCGAAGGTCTCGTAGGTGCCTTGCAGGATCCCCTGCGTGCCGATGTAGATCCAGGAGCCGGCCGTCATCTGGCCGTACATCGTGAGGCCGAGGTCGTCGAGCCGCCGAAACTCGTCCCAGGTGGCCCATTTTGGGACGAGGTGCGCGTTGGCGATCAGGACGCGGGGCGCCTCCTCGTGCGTTCGGAACACGCCCACGGGCTTCCCGCTCTGAACGAGCAGCGTCTCGTCGTTCTCCAGCCGCCGCAGCGTTCGGACGATCGCCTCGTAGCACTCCCAGTTGCGCGCCGCCTTTCCGGCGCCGCCGTACACGATGAGCTGGTCCGGATCCTCGGCGACGTCGGGGTCGAGGTTGTTCATCAGCATTCGGAGGGCGGCTTCCTGGTGCCAGCCCTTGCAGCTGATCTCGGTTCCGGTGGGTGCCCGGACGGTCCGGGCGAGGGTGCTGCTGGCCATGGCTCGCTACCGTGTGCTGTGGATCAGCCGCCGGATCGGGGACGGCAACCGGCGGTCACTGAAGTCCAGCCCGAAGTCCAGCCTGAAGTCTAGCCGACCGCGGCGTCCGCCGCCTCCACGAGGGCTCCCGACCGAATCAGCTCGTCCACGGCCTGGATGTCGGGTGTGAGCACGCGGTCCCTCTCGAGCTTGGAGACGCGCTCCCGGACGAGGGTGTAGGCGGCGCTCGTGCCTCGTCCCAGCCGTTTCGGTCCGTCTCTCCTGAGATCGATCGCCTGAGCCGCGGTCATGAGCTCGATCGCGATCACGGTGCGCACGTTGGCCACGATCTCGAGGGTGTGTCGGGCGGCGTTCGCGCCCATGCTCACGTGATCTTCCTGATTCGCGCTGGAGGGGATCGAGTCCACGCTGTCGGGGTGGGCGAGCGTCTTGTTGTCCGATACGAGCGCGGCCGCCGTGTACTGGACGACCATGAGGCCGCTATCCAGTCCACCGTTCTCGACGAGCATCGAGGGCAGGCCGCCGTTCAGCTCCGGCGTCAGCAGGCGGAAGACGCGGCGCTCCGCCATCCCCCCGACGTCCGCCAGGGCGATGCCCAGCATGTCGAGCCAGAGCGCAGGTCCCTGGCCGTGGAAGTTTCCACCGGAGATCGTCCCCGGTTCCTCTCCCTCAAGATCGACGAAGACGAGGGGGTTGTCGCTGGCGGCGTTGATCGCCGTCGTGATCCTCTTTCGCAGGAACGCGACGACATCGCTCACGGGGCCGAGGGCTTGGGGCACACAGCGGAGGCTGTAGGCGTCCTGTACCCGGTCGGGCTCCGCGTCGATCAGGGTGCTGCCCTCGAACAGGGCGCGAAGACGGGCGGCGACGCGGATCTGTCCCGGCTGTCCGGCGGCCTCGTGAAGGGCAGGGTGGTACGCGGTCGACAGCGCGCAGAGGGCCTCGAGGCTGAGAGAGGCAGAAATCGCCGCGTGCTCCAGCACGCTCTCGGCGTCGGCGAGCGCCAGCGCGGCGCTTCCCAGCATGAAGTCCATGCCGTTGGTGAGAGCCAGCCCGTCCTTCGGCTCGGGCCGGATACGGTCGAGTCCCGCGCGGCGCATCGCTTCGGCGCCGGTGAGCCGCTCTCCCTCGTGCCAGGCGAAGCCGCTGTAGCCGCCGTCGACGCCCTCCTCACCCTCGGGCTCGTCGATGAGGACGGTCGCCACGTGAGCCTGCGGAGCCAGGTCGCCGCTGGCTCCCAGCGAGCCCTTGGCCGGCACGTCGGGCGTCACGTCCCGGTTCAGCATCTCCACCAGCGTCCCGGCCACCTCGGGCCGCACGCCGGAGACTCCCTTGGCCAGAGAGTTGGCGCGGATCAGCATCATCGCCCTGACGATCTCGCGGGGCAGGGGATCACCGACGCCAGCCGCACAGTTCAGCACGACGTTTCGGGAGAGTCGGCGTGCCTCGCTGGGCCGGATTCGCTGGGTGGCCAGCGGGCCGAAGCCGGTGTTCACGCCGTACACGGTGCGCTCGTCGCGGTCGATCACGCCCTGGAGCCACTCCTGGCTTCGGCTCATCGAGGCTCTCGCGGCATCCGTGAGCGGAGCCACCCCCTCATCAGCACGGGCGACGCGCTCGATGTCCTCGATCGTCAGGCTATGGCCGTCGATCTCTATCATTTCGCAGCGGTTTCGATGTCATTGTACTTCGATAGTGATGCCACGTCGGTTTGCGGTCTCGATCCCACGCAGCCGGCCTCATCGGCATTCGAGGCTGCCACAACGTACAGACCGCGCACGGAAGCGCCAGCCCCTGTATCTTCGGGGCAGCACCGGGTCAGAATCGACGCTCTGGGAGGAGTGCAATGTCTCGAAACCAAGCCGGTCATCCCCGTTCGGGGTGGCTTGCCGCGGCCGTCCTGGCGCTGCTCGTTGCACCCACGCTGGCGCCCCTCGCTTACACGCTCACCGCTCAGGAGTCGGCCCCGCAGGAGGTCCCTCGGGTCCGACGCGTGAACGATGGGAACGTGATCCTCGACGACGTGCCCCTGATCCCCGCCAGTCTCGGCGACCGGCTGCGACGCTACGAGAACGTCCGCAGCGCTTCGTTCGCGGCCTGGGCGGAGGATGGACGCGCGATGTACGTCTCTACCCGCTTCGGGGAGACGAGCCAGCTGCATCGGGTCGACATGCCGCGCGGGGCGCGAACCCAGCTCACTTTCCTGCCCGAGCCGATCACGGGTGCGGTGAAGAGGCCCCAGACGGGCGAGCTCCTCTTCGGCATGGATGAGGGCGGCTCCGAGTTCTACCAGCTCTTCCTCTTCAATCCGCTCACCGCCGAGTACCGGCGTCTCACCGATGGGGTGTCGCGCAACGGAGCGCCCGAGTTCAGCCGGGACGGCAAGTGGCTCGCGTTCCGCAGCACACGCAGGAACGGCCGCTCGAACGATGTGTGGATCATGGAGGTGGCGGACACGAGCTCGTCAAACCTCCTGGTCGAGGCGCCGGATGGCGCGTACTGGGGACCGGCGGACTGGGATGCGGAGAACCGGCGGGTGCTCGGCGTCCAGTACGTGAGCATCACCGACTCGCGAATCTGGGTCGTGGACGTGCAGAGCGGCGACGTGCAGCTGGTCGCAGGCGGCGACCATGCGCCCGGCAACTACTCCGGCATCTCGCCCCGTTTCGCGCTGGATGGCCGCGGCGCCTTTCTCTCGACCGACCGAGACTCCGAGTTCAACCGCCTCGTGTACGTGGACCTGGAGACCGGAGAGATCGAGCCGATCACGTCCGGCATCGATTGGAACGTCGAGGGGTTCGCACTGAGCGAGGACGGCCGGCGGGCAGCGTTCACGGTCAACGAAGACGGTCGCTCGCGGCTATACCTCATGGATCCGGCGGCGCGCCGGTACGTGCCCGTGCCGCAGGTGCCGCTCGGACGCGTCTACGGGATCGAGTTCAGCCCGGACAGCCGGCGGCTCGCGATGACGATCAGCACCGCTGACAGCCCGTCCGACGTCTACACGCTCGAGCTCGGCGAGGACGTCCTCGAGTCCGAGGAGCTCACGCGCTGGACCTTCAGCGAGATCGGCGGCCTGAGCCGGCTAAACTTCGTCGAGCCCGAGCTCGTCCACTTCCCGACCTTCGATTCGGGTGGCGGCGGCCCCGACCTGATCCCGGCCTTCGTCTACCGGCCTCGGACACCGGGCCCGCACCCCGTGATCATCTCCATCCACGGCGGCCCCGAAAGCCAGTACCGGCCCGGCTTCAGCAGCACCTTCCAGATGTGGGTCAACGAGCTGGGAGCAGCGGTGGTCGCACCGAACGTGCGCGGCAGCTCGGGCTACGGGAAGGAGTACGTGAAGCTCGACAACGGGCGGCTGAGGGAGAACTCGGTGCGCGACATCGGTGCCCTCCTGGACTGGATCGCCGAGCAGCCGGACCTGGATGAATCCCGCGTCGCCGTGTACGGAGGCAGCTACGGCGGCTACATGGTTCTGGCGAGCCTGGTCCACTACAGCGACCGGCTCCGCGGCGGCGTGGAGATCGTCGGGATCAGCAACTTCGTCACCTTCCTCGAGAACACGCAGGACTACCGGCGAGACGCCAGGCGGGTGGAATACGGGGATGAGCGCGATCCCGAGATGCGGGCCTTCCTGGACGGGATCAGCCCGAACCGGAGTGCCGAGAGCATCCGCGTCCCGCTGTTGGTCGCGCAGGGCCAGAACGACCCGAGGGTGCCGGTGACCGAATCGGACCAGGTCGTCACCGCCGTGCGCCGGAACCTGATGCCGGTCTGGTATATGAAGGCCCTGAACGAGGGGCACGGCTTCCGGAAGAAGGAGAACTCGGACCTCTACCGCGCCATCGCCTTCATGTTTCTCGAGCAGTATCTGATGGCCGAAGGCCCGGTGGCGTCGGCCGAGTAGCGGCCGTTTAGCTACGCGAGCGAGACTAAACCCAATTGGAGACCATATCCATGGCGAAAGCGAGTGACCTCGAGAACCGGCTGCGGCGGCTGGAAAGGCAGAACCGGCGGCTGCGCCTGATCGTCTACACCGGCCTTGTCGCGGTGGCGGGCGGCGTACTGATGGCGCAGGCGCGGCCGGCACAAACGATCGAGGCCGAGCGATTCGTTGTTCGCGACGGCGCCGGGAACGTGCGTGCCGAATTCGGCCTGAACGACGACGGGATGCCGCGCCTGGCCATGTATCAGGCAGCGCAGGACATCGAGAGCATCTGGCTTGGCGTCCAGGACGCCGTCCCGCTTCTCACCCTCCAGAAGGTCGGCCATACGTTCCAGTCGCAGCTTACCGAGGGTCTCTTCTTCATCAGAGGGGCGAACGGCTCGATGCTCGTGGATCTCGAGACCTCGGATGCCTCCGGCGGACTGTCCTTGCGCGACCGCTTCGGGTCGACAAGGGCACGGATCAACTGGCCCGGCCGGGAAGTCTCTCTCGGACTCTACAGCCCCGAAGGCGAGACCAGGGTGGTGGCCGCCCTGGACGCCAAGGGCACCGCCAGCATCGGCCTCCCGTACGGGGGCGAGCGCGGCGTGCAGCTCTACTCGCGAGCCCTGAGCCTGGGCATGGTGATCTACGACTCGCAGGGCAGGCTGCGTTACGGGATTGACGTGCCCCCCGCCGACCTGGCGAACCTCGGTATCTTCGACGAGGAGGGAAGGACGCTCTTCGGCGTACCCTAGGCCGCGCGCCTACCAGCGGGCGCGGTACTCCCGCGTGTCGACGTGGATGAACGGGCCGTGGTTCGGTGTCGTAGGGTACTGCCCGAGGCCGCCGATCAGGTGGGTTGTCTTGGCCGCCCCGTCCATCTCCTCTACCAGCCGGTGCAGCACGTTGGCATCGGCGAGGTCGATCCGGCCGTCCCCGTTCAGGTCGTCCATCCGGCCGTCCCTGTCGCTGTCCACGTAGATGTCGGCGGCGTCGCCGTATATGTGTCGGCTGTACCGCGGCTGGCCGATGTTTGCGTTGTACCAGGGCGAGCGAAATCCGCTCAGCACCTGGAAGGTCGGCGCCTCGATCCCGGCCTGGTTGGCCCGCTCGAGCAGCAGCTCGAGCTTGAGGAGCAGCTTCTCGCTCAGCACGACGTACTTGGGAAAACCCGGCGGCCCCTTGCAGGGGAATTGGGCGAGCGTGAAGTGGGGGCTGACCTGAAGATCGCCGGCCGGCGTGAGCGGGATGAAGCCCCGCGGCGGCAGGTACTGGGGAAGATCCCGGTAGGCCTCCTGCGGGAAGTCGCCGACCCGATAGCCGTGGACCTCGCCGCCCGCTAGCGTCTCCATCGGCACCATCACGACGGCGTTCAGCGTGATGGCGTCTTCCGCGGCCGGTCGGCCGCCCCCCGCGTTGCTGCTTCCCGAGGCGGCCTCGCGGCGGATCACGACGCGATAGGTGCCCGGTTTCGCCGGGGCGCGCCACGTCCACGCGCGGCCGGACAGTCGCTCGGCCGTTCCTGCCGACGCCTCGAGCACATACTGGCCTGCCGGGAACCCGCCAACGACCTCCAGCCGGACACGCTCTCCCGGTACGGCCGTCATGAGGAAGAGGCGGTAGGGGTTCACGATGTCCCGGAAGCGGACCGAGAAGGAGGCGCGCTCGGGGGCGAAGGGCGTGGTGCTCGCCGGTCGAAACTCCGTGTCGGCGTGTCGGGCAGAGCCAGGGCTCGCGGCCAACGGGCCGGCCACGATGGCGCCGAGCACCAGTGACCGGGCGATCGTCGTTGCTCTATGGGTCATATGTCCGTGGTGTCTTGGGGAATGGTTCCGCTGGGACAAGCACATTGGCCCCGATTACGCCCGACATCGCCCCGAGGTTCCGCGCCGGAGGCTCGGGTCGGGACGTCGAGTCGGATCGGAATCTCGTTTGACCAGCCCGCGGAGGATCTCTATTAGGATTACTGCCAACTCCGGATTCGCCAGGTCGCGGCGGTTCGGGTCCCACAGAGAGAGGACGGAAACTTGAGTTACACCAGGCTCGCACTCGGTCTGGCTTTGGCGTCCGCGGTAGGCCTCGCGCCCCTGACCGCCCAGGCGCAGAGTTCAGATCCGGAGCTCGTCCATGCCACCATCGAGCGCATCGTCGACGAGGCGAATCATCCCTATCTCCGCTGGCCGAGCTTTCCTTACTACCGGGACGAGCTCGAGAGCTTCTACGGCCGGATCGACTACGGCCTGGCCTGGTTCGAGAACGGGCGCCTGACGTCGCCGGCCCGGGATGTCATCGGTGCGCTGATGGCGGCGGGGGAGCGGGGGCTCGATCCGGAGGATTACGACGCTCTCAGGCTGGACAGCCTCGCGGTAGCGCTGGATTCGGATCCGCCGCCGGATCTCCAGGCGCTGATCGATGTGGCTATTACGATAGGACTCTTTCGGCACATCTCGGATCTACACATCGGCCGGGTGAACCCCGCCAACCTGAACATGGGCTTCAACATCGAGCCGAAGAAGTACGACCTGCCTGCACTCGTGCGGGTGGCGGTCGCCGAGAACCGTATCGGGGGCCTGGTTGCTGGGGTGCAGCCGCATTTCCTCCAGTATGAGCTCCTCGAGGAGGTGCTTCCCCGATACCGGCGGTTGGCCGAGGAACCCTCGCTCCAGCCGATCCCCGTCGTAAGTGCCTTCAAGGAAGGCGACACTTACGCAGGACTTCCGCAGCTGCGCCGTCTTCTCATCGCCACGGGCGATCTGGAGGAGTCGGAAGCGGGCCCGGCGGGCTCGACCCGATATGAGGGTGAGATCGTCAGCGCGGTCGAGCGATTCCAGGCCCGGCACGGGCGGACGGTCGATGGGATCGTCGGGCCCGCCACCTTCGAGTCGCTCAACGTGCCGTTCGAGGATCGCGTCGAGCAGATCGTGCTCGCGATGGAGCGCATGCGCTGGTTGCCGGCGCTGACCGGTACCCCGTTTATCGCCGTCAACGTTCCCGCCTTCGAGCTCTGGGCGTTCGACACTCTGAGCCACGCCGGTCGCCCGGATGCCAACATGCGAGTGGTCGTCGGTAAGTCGCTGAACAAGCAGACGCCGGTATTCATGGAGGACATGCGCTGGCTGGAATACCGACCCTACTGGAATGTGCCCTACAGCATCACAGCGCGAGAGCTGCTGCCCCACATCCGCAAGGACCCGGAGTACCTGGATCAACACGATTACGAGATCGTTCCGCAGTTCGGAAACGAGGTTCAGCCGCTGCCCGCCACCGAGGCCAACATCGAGAAACTGGGGTCGGGACAGTTGAAGCTCCGCCAGCGGCCCGGGCCGAACAACTCGCTCGGTCTCGTCAAGTTCATCTTCCCCAACAACGCGGCCGTCTACCTGCACAGCACGCCGGCGACGCAGCTGTTCGCGCGCACGCGGCGCGATTTCAGCCACGGCTGCGTCCGGGTCGAGGACCCCATCGGCCTGGCGGAGTGGGTGATGAAAAACGAGCCTGGCGGGTGGAGCCGCGACAGGATCGTCGAGGCGATGAACGGGGGCAGCCCGACAAGAGTAGTACTTAAGAAGCCGTTCCCCGTCATCATCTTCTACACGACGGTCCTGGTCGACCCGGAGGGGCCGGTCTCCTTCTACGACGACATCTACGGCCACGATGAGACGCTCGCCGGCGCGCTGGCGGCCGGCTACCCGTATCCGCCGTGAGCCAACGTCGTAGGGAGATCCCGTAGAGTCAAAGGAAATGCCCGGTGAGGCCGATGAAGCCGCGAAGTGGACCTCGGACCTCTACGGCCCGCTGCTGGTAGTGGATTGACACGCTGGGAAGCGGAGGCGGCCGTTGCTGCGATACGCTCCCGAGGTCCCGATCGTCAGGATGAGGCCGCCCTGGCGCTGCCCTCGTTCCTTGGCCTGCTCGTCTATCTGGTCAACCCGGCATGGATGGCCTGGGCCTCGGTCGATCTCCCGGCCGGTCTCCGGTGGGCGGGCGTGGGTCTCGCGGCCGCTCGCTCGGTGACAGCGTCAGCCCGACGATCCTCACCGAAAACGTACGCTAAGTCAGCGACTCGATGACTTCCAGCAGGTGCCAACCTCTCGGCCCGACACCACTGCGAGCGCCTGATCTTCCTCCCTCCCAAGCGCCGCCGGCCGGCCGACCCGGCAACCCCCCATGGGCCCCCTTCGGGATAGAGGTGTGAAGAGCAACCAAGCGCGAGGGCTGGCCGACGCAGTCATTATCGCATTCTGTGGCGTGGCCTCACTCCTGGGCGCCTACTATCTGATCAACGGCAGCTTTGTCTGGATCTACGTCTTAGGCGGCGGTTCCTCCGTCATAGCACTCATGCTGGTTCGAGCGGAAATGTCGAAGCGGCTGATGATTGCGGTGGTCTCCCTCCTGTTGTCACTCGCCGTCGCCGAGGGCCTTCTTCGTAGCCTCGCTTCGAAAAACGAAGCACCGGCGGTGGGGCGACGCCCATACACTAAGGGCTACTCGCAGCCGCTTCGACAGGAAGGAGGGCCTCTCGGGTACGGTCCAGTTCCCGGACGGTCCGTCCGAGCATGGAAGACGGTGGGACGGGATCGAGCTTACGATGTGAGCTACACTATCGACGAGCACGGTACGCGCCTTACTCGAGGATCGAAGCAAGGTCCGGGCACGTTCCTGTTTTTCGGAGGTTCCTTCGTCTTCGGAGAAGGGCTCGATGACGAGGAAACACTGCCATTCTACTTCTCCCGACAACTCGACTTCCGATACAACGTGCTTAATCTGGGATTCAGCGGATACGGGCCGCATCAGATGCTTAGGGCCCTCGAAATCGGGCAGTTCGTCGATGCCGTGGCCGAGCCGGTCGTCGCGGCAATCTATGTTGGAAACCTGAGTCATGTGTTTCGCCTGGTGGGGCGTTCCTGGTGGGATCCGTTCGGCCCGAGTTATGTGCTCAAGCCAGACGGAGAAGTGGTTTACGAAGGCCCGTTTGTTGAGATACCGGAGAGATGGACCGCTGCCTACTATACCCTCCTTAAGATCGTGGAGGTGGCAAGAAGAAGCGTGGTGATCGACCAGACGCTCGACCTGTTCTCGAAAGCCGGTCCAGACACAGCTTTTGAAGACATCGATTTGTACGTTGGCGTTCTTAGCAGGGCTTCGGAGCTTCTCGATCAGCGGTACGGTGCAAGATTATACGTGTTGTTCTGGGATGACGATGGAGCTCTCTCGGGCCGCATACTGAAGAAACTTGCTGATTCGAGTGTCCCTTATCGGCGCGTGTCGAGCTACCTGTCCAAGACCCAACGGACGGAGTATCGGATCCCGCGGGATGGACACCCAACGGCAGCAGCAAACGAGATCATCGCGAACGGCTTGGCCAGTTGGATCACCTCCCCCAGCGGGGGCTGAGCGCACTGTTCCTGCTCCTCAGGTGAACCTGCTCCCACGCGCCGTCAACACGCCCGCTCCCACGCGCCTTCGAGCTGGCAGGCCGGCAACCCCCCATCCGGCCCCGGTCGCTGAGAGGGGTGAACGCCGCGCGATACGCCTCCCTGCCTGACCAGCCTCCTGGGCTAATGAAGGCGACGAGAGCACGCCTATCTTGGTGCGACAAGAACGGAAACAACGGTTGCAGCCAGGACGATAAGTAGCAGCCCGCCAGCTCCCCATCCCGCCCGTCGGGATGTCGGGCTTTGAACGCCGAGTCGTGCGACCGATCGGCGGGGCGCAAGGAGAAAAAGTCGAGACGGAAGGGCCGACAGCCATGGACCAACTTTGGGCCGTAACGAGCTACTTCAATCCTCTCCGCTGGCAGAGCCGCTTGGAGAACTATAGATGCTTCAGGAGGAGGCTTGGCGTCCCGCTCATCACCGTCGAGTGGAGCCCGACCGGCAGGTTCGAGCTCTGCTCCGATGATGCCGAGGTGCTCATCCAGGTACAGGGCGGCGACCTAATGTGGCAAAAGGAGCGCCTCCTCAACCGCGCTCTGGCGCGACTTCCACCCGAAGCCGAGTCCGTCGCCTGGCTCGACTGCGACATCGTCTTCTGCGAACCTCGCTGGAAGACCCTGACCTGTGAGGCTCTCGAAGCGCACGAGATGGTGCAACTCTTCTCCGACATCTACCACCTGGGCTCCGCCCAGACGCAGATGGTGCTCGATGCTCGCGACGAGGAGGTCGTCCCTCGGCGTCGGGTTCTTCAGGAATCCCCTACCGTACCGTCTGCAACTAGGATGGTTCTTCAAACGGGCGCGGATGACCTCGTCGGCAGACTCGAGACGAATCCCGGTGTCGCCTGGGCTGCGAAACGACAGACGCTCGAGCAGATCGGATTGTTCGATCGTGGCATCATCGGAGGGGGAGCGTACTTTTGCATGCTCGGCATCCTGGGGACCTCTGCAAAGCGGCTCGAGGCCCGAAAGGAGGCCTTCTCCTACCTCACGCAAAGCAGCTATCCGAGCTGGGCCGAGGCAGCCTATGACCGGATCCAGAGGCGCATCGGCTATCTGGAGGTGGCGGTGGCTCATCTCCATCACGGTGATCTTCGGCGACGCCACTACAGGCGCCGACACTTCGAGTTCAATCGTCTGGAGATCGACATCGAAACCGACATACGGCGGTCCGGCGAGGGTCCGTGGGAGTTCGTCTCTCCACGGCCCGAGTGGACCGCTTTCATGCGGGAGTACTTCCTCGAACGCCAGGACGATGGCTAACCCGCATTAATTCCGGCTGTCGCGTTCCGGTTGGGGGGCCCTACGGCAGCACGGCACGTGAACGCGCTCCCACGCGCCTTCGAACAGGCACCCCGGCAGGAGCCCCCCATCGGCGCCCGGTCTTGTCAGAGGGGGTGAACCTAGCCGTCTCAGTACGCAGCATGCCCAAATCCTGGCGTGCCGGAACGGAACGCTGGCCCAGGCAGGTTCTTGACCGGAACCCGTAGCTTCAGCCTATGGAGATGACGCTGAGATCAATGAGGCTGGAACGCGGATTCACGCAGCGAGAAGTCGCGGAGCAAATGGGCGTTCAGCGACCGGCCGTGAGCAAGATGGAACGGAAGGACGACATGTCCATCGGCAGGTTCACGGAGTTCATGGAGGCGCTAGGCGGCCGCTGGCAGATCAGGGCTTGGTTTGCGGACGGCAGGGAGTACTCGGCGGGCCACCGAGCCTAGCCAGGGCAGTCCCGAAGGAACCGCCCGTTCGTGGGCTGCTGCGGGGCGCAGGTCAGCCGACGTCGAAGTCGATCGACTGGGACAACCACACCGCGGTCTTCCTGTCCCGGTTGAAGGCCGGGCTGAATTTCTTGGACATGGCTTCTCCACCTCAACGCACTTGCTGCGCGCTCGACCGTGGCTCACCGTCGAGGCCACCGCGCCTGCCTGACGAGCCCACGTCGCGAGTTCGATCTCTCCCGCCCCTCGCTCGTGGTCTCGACTCGGGGGGCACGCGTCCACATAGTCTGGAATAGGTTCCTTTCGTCTGAGGAAAGGGGTGTGTCTTGAGCGCACCAAAAGTCGTGGTAACCGGTGCCGCCGGCCTGATCGGCCGGGTGCTTTGGAAAAACATGGTCGAAGGATGGGAGCTTGTCGGCATCGATTCGCGGCCCGATCCCGATGCCGCCATCGTCGAGGGAAGCATGCTGGATCGGGAGACCATGATCCGCCTCATGGATGGGGCCTCCGCGATCGTCCACCTGGGCGCGAGCTCCGATGTCGCGACGCCCTGGGAGAAGCTGGTCGCGCCAAATATCGAAGGGACGCGATCCGTGTTGGAAGCGGCACGGCAGAGCGGCTTGAAGCGGTTCGTGTTCGCTTCCTCGAATCATGTAACGGGCCTCTACGAAAACGATATGCCCTATAAGGCCATTCTGGAGGGTGACTGCGCTGGGTTCGATCCGGAGCGCCTTGATCGCATCACGCATGAATGGCCTATTCGACCCGATTCCGTCTATGGAGTGAGCAAGGCGTTCGGAGAGGCCCTGGGACGTTATTACGCGGAGGTGTTCGGTATGGAGGTGATTTGCCTTCGCATCGGCACGGTAAACAAGGAGAACCGACCCCGCTCACCGCGCGAGAACGCGACTCTGCTGACCCATGCCGATCTTACGTCGCTGATCGACGCTTGCTTACGGGTAGAGCAGGCCGATTACGCGGTGCTGTATGGAGTATCGGCCAACACCTGGCGTATCTGGGACCTCGAAGCGCCCCGCAGCGTGGTCGGCTGGGTTCCTCGGGACAGCGCCGAGGACTTCCGCGAGACCGGCTGAACAACGGAGAACGAGGTCGGCTCAGGGGCTCAACGAAAGCATTCTCCCGCCACGGCTGAAACGGATCTCCAGCGGCGCATCGTCAAGGTAGATGTCCGGTTCCTTGCGGAGCTCGGGCAATACCGCTTCGCTGGCCCAGAAGGTCCCAAGCGTGGCCGTGTTGACGATGCGAGCCAGCCGGACGCCGAGCGGGTCTACCGAGCAATCGAGCGCGACTTCTAGGGCGGCGCGGTCATCGTCCATCACGATCGGCATCCGAGCGGAACGCAAAACCCCTGAAGTCAAGGCGTTTATATAGGTGGCATCCCAATCGACCTTGTCGACCAGTCTGCGCGTTGTCAGATCGGCCATACCGATTCCAGTGGCATTGCCCCACGACTCGGCCGTCAGGTCCAGCACGATCAGGATACGATAGTCCGGCTCGCGAGGGCCTCCCTCCTTCCTCCAATAGCCGATCACGTTGGGATCCATGCCGGCGCCGCTGACGTTCTTGCCCATCTCGTCCACGATCAGCACGTCGAGATCATCCACCGGAAGCTTTGGTAGCAGCGTCCAGGCGATCCGGAGCAGCTCTTCGTCGACCTCCGGAAACTCCTCGGGCCCGACCAGTCGGATCGAGTGCGTATGGCCCGTCGCGGTCTCCGTGAGGGCCAAGCCGCCAAGAACCGGGGTGCGCTCTAAGATCATTCTGGCGACCGGAACGATAGTCTTCGCCAGGTCGAACCTGTGCATCTCGGAGGCTCCTCGATGTCTCCCACAGCCGACAGCGAGCATCTTGCAGAGGCCTGACTCGACGCTTGCCCGAAAGGCAGTGTGCGGTTTCACGCGATTGATGACGATGATATGGTCTGCAGCAGCTGCGTCTCTGGCAAAGCACACCTCGGCGCCCGATTCCACGCGGCCCAGAGAAACGGTATCCATGTTGGAAGCGATGGGGGCTCCGACGGCAAGTTCGGTGATGCCCAGCTCAGCCAACACACGAGCCTGGCCTGCACCGATAGCTCCACCGTGGGAGCCCATGGCCGGGAAGATGAAGGGCTCGAGGCGCCGGGCCCGCAGGCACTCCACGGTCGTTTTCACGACGGCGGTCAGGTCGCGCAGACCCCGAGACCCGACCCCGACCGCCACCGTCTGGCCAGGTCGCGTCTTCTTGGCGAGACCAAATGCCGCGAACGAGTCGCGGACAGCCGCGCCGACATCTTCGATGCTCTTCGAATCGAACCGTTGTCGGATGCGGTAGAGCTTGGGCGTCAGCATGTTCTCACGATACGTTAGGCTCGGCCAGCCAATCCAGACAAAGGAGCGATCCGTTGAGTATTTGGGCGATCACCGCCTATTTCAACCCAATGCGATACCGGTCGCGACTAACGAATTACAGGACCTTCCGAGGCCGCTTGACCTTGCCGCTCGTGACGGTGGAACTGGCTCACGAAGGGCCTTGGGAGCTGAGCGAGCCGGATGCCGATATACTCATACAGATTCGGGGCGGAGACGTACTCTGGCAAAAGGAGCGACTGCTCAGCATCGCGCTGGACGCTGTTCCGGGCTTCTGTGATCAGGTCGTGTGGATCGACTGTGATGTCATCTTCGAGCCGCCCGATCCATGGCAGCAGGTGTGCGAGAAGCTCCAGGAGAACGTCCTTGTTCAGCCCTTCAAGGAGGCTTTCGATCTTCCCGGCGGGTGGAACGGGGGAGACTTCGCCGTTTCCGGGGCCGACGCGAGCTTGTCCGTTGGCTACGCCCTTGCGACGGGTACCTCGATTGACCGGGTTCTGACCGCAGATTTCCGCAGAGAGCGTCGCGTGCGCTGGCGCTCGGGGCTTTGCTTTGCATTCCGCCGAGACGTGTTTACACAGCATGACTTCTACTACGGCCGCGTTCTGGGCGGCAATGATCGGGCGATGGTATGTGGCGCCGTCGGCCACTTCGAGGCGCTCGCCACGACGCATTGCCTGACCCCACGCCAGAAGGAGCACTTCACCGAGTGGGCGGAATCATTCTTCGAAATGGTGAGTGGCGGAATCGGCTATGTGGACGCCACAATAGGGCACTTATGGCACGGGCGGATCTGCAATCGGAACTACGGCGGCCGACACCAGGCTTTGCGGGCGCTCGACTTTGATCCGTATACGGATATCGCACTGGATGAGAACCGTTGTCTCCGGTGGAGTTCGGAAAAGCCGAGGCTGCACCGCTTGGCTCTCGAGCACTTCATAGGCCGGCGCGAGGACGAGATCAGGAGCGTGGAGGGGGCGGCGTGTTGAGACGGCTAGGCTGGCTCCACGTCACGTGCGCGAACGAGATAGCGGTCGTAGGCGGTCGGGTTCTCGCCGAGCGGTAGGCAGAAGAACTCAGCGTGCTCGCCGGTGACGGGATCCGGCAGCGTCAGCCCGGCTCGGCCCCGGCCGTGCCGCGGCGGATGAGGTGGACGGCCGCCGCGCCAGGAACGGCTACCGGTATGAGGCCGCCCAGGAGCTCCGAGCCTCCGTACATGCCGGCCAGGAGGCCCACCAGCACCCGGCCCAACCTCTTAAAGATGAGCCTGCATTACTCCCTCGCTGGCCATGAGGCCGATAAGGTCCAGGACCGGACTTCGGCCTCCTCCCAAGCGTCTGAACCGCGCGCCTTTTCCGCCAAAGTCGCACCGATCGTCGGCGGAAATCGGCGCGAAGGCTGGCGCGGTCAAGCTGTCGACGGTCGCAGCGTCGAGCCGTGGGTCAAGAAACTCCCCGCAGATCCTTGATTCGGCGCAACGCCCGAGCCGCCACATCGCGGGCGACGGCTGTCGGTCTCCGGCGGTAGGATGCCGGCGCGGTTACATACGTCCTTCGCCGATCAACACGGAGCGAAGGCGGAATCTGGGCTAGGGCGGTCGCTTCCGCCGCGCCCTCAAGCTCGGCGGCGAGATGCGGATAGCCAAGAGATATGGCTAACTCGACCATCGCGGCGACCGACCGGTCAAGATATGACCTGCGTTGGACCTTTCGACAATAAGCCAGGGCCATGTCGAGATGATCCTCGAGAGCGTTCGCGAGTCGCACGAGAACGACTTGGCGATCCAACGGATCGAGCTCAGCGATTCCGCTCGAGAGATCCAGGATGCTGGACTCGTTCCAGCGAAGGTCACGGTATCGCTTCAGGTACGATTCGATGTCACGTCCTACCGCCTCTCGGACAAGCCTTCTCTTCGCGGATCGACCCCTCACGCCGAAGTCGCCAAGGAGATAGGACGCATGAAGAAGACCGAAGATTACCGTCTCAACGGGAGCGCGAAGAGAGGCCAGGATGCTGGCTGTTCCGACAAGGTGAGCCAGCAGCGTCTTCCCGGACGGACGGTACTTGGCGCTGAAGAGGTTCACGGCCAGCCGGTAGGCTCCCTGTACCTCGACGAGGTCGTTCTCGGAATACCCAGCTGCGTTCAGCTGGTTGAGAAGTTGCAGGTTCGTCTGTGCGTATACGCCGGACGACAACCCGTGAGTCACAGCCCGCTCTCGCAGCGTCACCGAGGCTGGATCCGCTCGTTTTTCCATCGATTCCCTCCTTCACGATGGCTCTTTCGGGGACATCCTTCATAGCCACGGCCCCGGCGCCGACGACCGATCGCCGACCTACAGTTTGGGGAAGTTACGGCCTTCCGTCATCTGAACAAACGGTGCAAGGGCGGCAGCCTAATCGGCAGGAGAACGGTGAAGAATAGGCTGCGCTGTGGAGGGCTACCGGGGACATCAGTTGGCCGTCTTGGTGCCGCTCTACGACGACGAGATCAGGCCGGCTGAACGATCCCGACCCGCACACGCAGGCCATGGCCGAGCTGGACCTGCTAGAGGAGATCTTCGGCGGCGGCTCAAGTGGAACGGCCTTGAGGACGAGCTGCGGGAATGGCGGTCGAAGCGCCCCCTACCGCAACCCCAACTTCTTCATCAGCTCATCGAACCGGGGATCCTGCCTGAGAGAATCGGCCCCAGGGTCGACTAAAAGGTTCACCAGGTTCGCCGGGTGCTCCGCGTATGCTCTGTCCAGGTAAGCGAAAGCCCGGTCGAGCTCGCCCAGCTCGCCGTACACGAGCGCGATCTCCTTCAAGTTAGTGCCCATCTCCGGCACGTCGGCGAGCAGTTCGAGCGCCTTCTCGCGTTGCCCATCTCGTGCATACACCCAGGCCAGGGTGGTGCGGTTTCCCGGGCTCTCGGAATCCAGCTCGGTGGTCCGCTGAAGCTCGGCGATCGCTTCTTCCAGCTGCCCGTTAAGAGCAAGCGCCGCTCCGAGGAAATAGTGTGCTCCCGCATTCTCCGGCTCCAGCTCCAGAACCCGGGCCGCTTCGTCCAACGCCCCGTCGTAGTCGCGGGTGAAAAGGAGCGAGGTCGCCAGCCCAATCCGCCTACGGATCGAAAGCGGGTCCAGCTCGACGGCGCGCCGGGCCATTCTCACCGATTCCGAGCCACGTCCGAGAAGATTCAACAGGAAGGCGTAGGGACCGTGCGCCTCGGCCGAGCCGGGGTTGAGCTCCAGTGCCCGCCGGAGGGCGCGTTCCGCCTCCTCTAGGCGCAGCTCCTGCGTCAGGACCCGGCCAAGCTCGACATGTGCCTCAGCGAGATCCGGGTCCAGCTCGAGCGCGCGTTCTATCGCCGCCCACGCCTGCGGTATCGTCTCATCGGCCGAGAGGACCCCGAAGCCCAGGCGGCGCCAATACGTTTGCACGAGGCCCACATAGGCGGGAGCGTAGCCGGAATCAGCCTCGATCGCCTGTTGGAAGAACTCCGCTGCCTCTTCCATACCGGCAGTCGTCGAAGCGGCGTTGAAGATGAACCGTCCACGGGTGTAGAGGTCGTACGCCTCGAGGTTCTCGGTAGGCGGCGCCTCGATTAGCTCTTCCACCTCCGGCACCAGCGTCGCCTGCAAGGCAGCGGCGATCTTCCGAGCGATGTCGCTCTGGATCGCGAAGATGTTGGCCGTAGTGAGCTCCTCATCATAGGTCTCCGCCCACAGGTGCCGGTCCGTTTCGGCGTCGATGAGCTGCACGTTCACCCGCACCCGATCCCCCGCACGCTGCACACCTCCCTCAAGCACCGTCGCAACGCCCAACTCACCGGCTATCTCACGCATGGACTTGGCGGTGGCCTTGTACTGCATAACCGAAGTGCGAGATATGACCGTCAGACTGCCGATCTTCGATAGATGCGTCAGGATGTCATCGTGGATCCCGTCCACGAAGAACGCGTCCTCCTCGAGCGCGCTCCGGTTGGCGAGCGGAAGCACCGCGATCGACCGGCGATCTTCCTCGGTCTCCTCGGCGATCGGAATCTCGGCCACGGCCTCGGCGCTGCCCGAGCGACCGAACAAGAACCAACCCGCCGCAAAACCGCCCCAGAGAAGAGCGGCACCGACGCCACCCAGGATCGCGTTTCGCCAGGTCAGGAGCCTGTGGTGGGTGCCCGGCTCTTCTGGTTCGGCGGTTTCGGCGTCCACTGCCTTGGAGGACAGTGGTCCCTCCTGGACGACGGCTGTGGCCAGGACGATCGGGAGGCCGATGACGAGCAGCGCGAGCGCGAAGGGGGGGAACCACGTCGGTAGGCCGAAGTTGTTGGCCAACACGTCCACGACTTGCAGTGCTATCCAAGATCCGACGACGTAGATGCCGAGCACCTGCCACAGGGAGCGGCGGTGGATCTCGCGGATCAGCTGCCTGAGTCGGGTCATGGGGGACCTTACCGGGAGACGACGCTGCCGCTCATTCTCGCAACCGCTCGTCTTTTCGGCAACGAGCCGCCTACCGCTGCTGCCCTACGAGCACGAGATCAGGAGCGTGGAAGGAGAACCGGAGCCGGACTTAGGGCACGGCGTAGATGTTCGCGACTGCGATTGGCGCGCCGCCTTCGTCTTCGACGGGGACCAGGGTGCGTACGTACTCAGCGCCCTCGAATTCGTCCAGCCGGCCCCTGCTCACAACTCCACTGTCGTGCCGAGGCCCTCTAGCTCGGCCACCCGCAGGATCTCGGCTGCGGCGGCGACGTCCTGCGCCGCGTTGCCTACGGACTTGAAGAGCGTGAACTCGTGGCCCATCCGGCCCTCCGGCCTGGCTCCGTTCACAATCTCGCCCAACTCCGCGTCGATGTGATCCGGCCCGAAGAGACCTTCAGCGATCCGAATGTGGACGTCTCCTGCCTCTCGAAGCACCGCCTCACGCGAATCCACTACAAGCCGAGACCGGAGCACGACCTCACCCTCAATCTCGCATCCCTCATGTGAGAATGTGCCAACCGCGTTGATATGAGCACCTTCAGCCAGAGCGGCGGCCGGGAAGACGGGCTTGCGGCTAGTCGTTGCTGTCACGATCAGCTCGGCGCCATCTACGGCGGCCGCCGGATCGTCGCACACGCGTATATCGATACCCTCAAGCTCTCGGGCCAAGCGCTCAGCCGAGTCCCGAGTACGGGATGCGATCCGGATCTCGCGAACCGGCCGCACCGCTCGCATCGCCTCGATGTGCGATCTCGCCTGCGCGCCAGCTCCGAAGACGGCCAACACCGAGGCATCGGGTTCAGCGAGAAGCTCCGTCGCCAGTCCCGAGCCCGCCGCTGTCCGGAGCGCTGTCAGGTAGGTCCCTTCGATCACCGCCCGCGGCTCGCCGGTATCCGCGTCCAACATCACCACGAGCGCGTTAATGGTCGGTAGACCGCGCTGGGCGTTCCCCTCGAAGCCTGAGACGATCTTCATACCCAGCCCGTCCGACTCGCCGAGGAACGCCGGCATCAGCAGAGTAGTGCCCCCCGGAGTGGAGAGCCATCCGCGCAGAGGCACGATCGCACTTCCAGCGGAGAGCTGAGAAAAGGCACTCCGCATTGCCTCGATAGCAGCCGACATATCGATTGCCGCCCGCACGTCACCGGCGGATAGGAGTCGCAGCTTCATTTTCGATGCGTTGCTCGTGCCTTAGGTGATAGCCGCGCCTGCCTAAAGGTAGCCCATGAGCAGAACCTAACACGGGCCGTCATCCGGGCATCAACTCTGGCTGAGGCACGACCCCCATGCCAACCCCATCCGCTCGTAGGAAGTGAACTCTCTCCCAGCTCCCACGCGCCTTCCCGCCAGCACCCCCGGAGCCCCCCACCGTGCCCCCTCGGCATATACGGGGTGAAGAGCTGGACCTGCTAGACGAGATCGTGCTCGACGCCCACTTCGACCCGTTCACCGACCATCCAAGCTAGAGCAACGCCTGGCTTCAGGTGGTCGATTACTGTTGCTGGTCTGTGTACCGGAAGTGGGAACGTGCAGATACGTTTTGTTACGATCGACTCGCGCCACTTCTAGCGGCACCGGAGTTGGACGTTCTCGGGTCCGGTTCGACGGACTACTACTAGGGTCAACCGGCGATCAAACACTGTTTCGCAGAGAGTCCTAACGGCCCCCCGGGGGGGGGTGGGAAACCAACCCCAAACCTGGGACTCCAACACGGGACTCAAGCAATTCAACCGGGGATCATGCGCGAGGCGGCGAGGGACCCCCAGCAGGCGGATCAAAGTTACGGCTTGCGCAACTGAGCAGAGAAGAACTGCCAGATTGGTGCGTTTCCCCAATCTCCCGGTAACTGTGGTTGAGCCTGTAAGCTGTAGAAGCAAACGGCATGTGACCCGCTCCCGCCACCTGCTCCTTCCGTGTTCTCTACAGTGGCAACCAGGTGCTGCACCCCCTGCACAACCGGGAAGTCCTGGGTCACACTGCCGTAGCTCATTTGCCCTGGCAGTCGGTAATTGAGAGAGCAGTTTGTGGTGCGGAGCTTGAAGATGGTCTGCCGGTCGGTCTCCACCTTCAAGTCTAACACGAAGGGTCGATTCTCCTCTATCGCAAGATGAATGTAAGCACCCTCTACCTCCTGGCTAGCCTGAAAGCGGGCCGAGCCAGTCCGATGGTTGGGAGGGCTATATCGACTAACCGATGTCGGGGTCGTGAAACCCACGGCCCCCAAGGGTTGGCCCGTTCCTCCAGCAAGGCCGTCGAAAGTTGGGTGTCGAGGCGTCAACGTAAAAACGATTTTCGCAACGTCACGCATCTGCTCGAGGCCGATCCTGTAATTGATCGGCTCTTGCCCGGAGGTGAGGCGTGGTACGGCCAGTACGAATAGGCTACAAACCAACACGCATGACTGCTTCATTACAGATCCAACTCCTGTCTCGGCGAACTCAATCCGGATGACGAACCCTGCACTATAATAACCTGTGCCGTGGGCCACGAAATGCACAACGCAACTTGACAAGGGTGGAACCGCAACCGCATCTGGCTACCGTAGTAT
>Ga0255058_10000048_pt1 | contig 67638 bp, 69 predicted proteins | sample Cases_109_9_MG_FD_188637 | JGI IMG/M metagenome (GOLD analysis project Ga0255058, IMG submission 188637) | Seawater microbial communities from Amundsen Gulf, Northwest Territories, Canada - Cases_109_9 | ecosystem: Environmental > Aquatic > Marine > Gulf | place: Canada: Northwest Territories...
TCCAGGTACGGTCGCCAGGTTTGTTCACCCATCCTCGCCTTGAGCTCCAGGCCCGGACCGCCATTGCCGTGACGCAGCCCATTTTCGCACAGATTCCACACCACCTGGCGCAGCTGATTGGGATCGAAGCGCACTTCCAGATCCGTCGGCTCGACGCTCACGGTGATGGCGTCCCTGGCGCTGACGTTGGTGGTCACGAAATCGGTGACGAAGCCATCCAACCATGGTGCCAGCGCGACCCGCTCCGGTTCCGCGGGCTTTCCACGGCCGAGCTGCAGCACGTCCTCGATAATGGCATTCATGCGTTCGGCGTTGTCGCGAATCATGTGCGTCAAACGGCGGTCGCCTTTGTCCAGGTTGTTCGATTCGTCCAGCAACTGGCCCGCATGACTGATGGCGCCCAGGGGATTGCGGATCTCGTGGGCGATGCTGGCGGCGAGCCGCCCTAGGCCAGCGAGCTTGAGCTGCTGTGCTCGCTGGGCAAGGCCCGACGCGTCTTCCAGAAAAACCAGCACGCCGTCGCTGGCCTGGGTGCCGATGGCGGCGAAGGAGGCCATCACCTTGGTCTCCGTCCCTTCGGGTCGGAATATATGCGTTGCGTGGGACATGTCCTCACGCCACTCCTGCATGAGCCCGGCCAGGCCGCGCAGCACGTGGGTCAATTGCTTGCCGCCGGACTCGCGGGAAACGCCCAGGAGGCGCTGTGCGGAGCGATTCATGAGCCGGATGTGCCCCTGAGCATCGATGGCGAGTATGCCGGCCTGCATACGGCGGATGATGTGCTCGTTGAGCTGCGCCAGATTGGCCAGATCCACCTCGCGTTCCGCGGCCAGCTCTTCGCTGAACCGGATGCGCCGCGCCGAGATGTAAGTGAGGTAAGCGGTGGCGAAGAACGCCGCCGACAGCATAGCGACGTGGGCGTAGCTGGCGGTGGAGAACAGTCCCGTCGCCCAGCCGTAATACTGCTGGCCCAGCACCGCGAGCGCAGCCGTAGCGGCGAACAACAACGCGACACCGCCCCGGGTGAGAATGCTGCCGCCGGCGATGGCAACGATCAGCAGCATGCCGAAGCCGCTGCTGACGCCGCCGCTCGCGTGCATGAAGAGCGATACGGCGAATATGTCGATGTAGATCTGCACGACCACCTGGGTGTCGAAGTCCGGACGCCGCAGGCGCCCGGCGATGGCGCTCGACAATGCGAACAGGAAATAGAACGCCGCAGCGGCCCGAAACAACGCGATGTTGGTTTCACCCAGCGGCCGCGGCGCATCGCCCCACACCACCAGCGCCAGAAATGGTCCGGCCAGAAGCAGCCTGTAAATATTGAAATAGTGCAGCGGCTGCCACACGGAATCCGGCGACAGCGGACCGGCGGGCGGTTCCTGGCCTACTGCGGAATACTGCTGCTCGTCATTCATGGAAAATCACCGACCGTCCGGCCTCGTCATCAGCGCCCTCAGGGTCAGTCTCACGGGCACGTGCGCAACAGTTGCGCACAGCTATTCAGTATAGGTGCAGACACGCTTGCCGGGCCTTCAAATGGCGCCCGGTCGGCCCCTGCCCGGCAGCGGCGCCGCCACGGGACTATGGTATGCTTGGCCCGCTTCCCGCGGGCATCGTGCCTGCAAATGGGTGATTGGTCGGAGCTGGCCAGGATTGGGCGGAGGGATCTCCAGCAGTGAAAAAAGTCGAAGCCATCATAAAGCCCTTCAAGCTCGACGACGTGCGGGAAGCGTTGTCGGACATCGGCATCACCGGCATGACGGCCACCGAGGTCAAGGGCTTCGGGCGCCAGAAGGGCCACACGGAGCTCTATCGTGGCGCAGAGTATGTTGTCGACTTCCTGCCCAAGGTGAAGATCGAAATCGTGGTGTCGGAATCCCAGACTGGCGCCTGTCTGGACGCCATCACCGAAGCGGCACGCACGGGAAAGATCGGCGACGGCAAAATCTTCGTCACACCCGTGGACAAGGTCGTCCGGATTCGCACCGGCGAACTGGACGAGGACGCGATTTAGGGATTAAAAGGGGACAGTTTAAGGCTTAATAAGGGGGCAGTTTAAGAGATTAGAGTCCATTTCGGCTCCGACGCCTTAAACTGTCCCCTTAATTAAGCCTTAAACTGTCCCCTTATCAAGCCTCCGTCCCCTTTTAAGACTCCTGTCCCCTTTTAATCCCCAGAATTCCGGATTGAGATTGTCGTCACTGTGCTGCACCAGCAGCGGAGTCGGCTCCGGCGCGGCCTGTAGCCCAAGGCGAATACGCACCAGCTGGCGCCGGCGCTCCATCTCGGCGCACTGAAACGGCAGTTGTCCGAGCATCTCCAGAGATCCGAGCACCCGCTCGTCCCGAAAGTACGACGAGTACGCGGCGAGCCGTTCACGCTGGTCGAGCACCGATGCCAGACACCATTGCGCGAAGGCGTCGCCGGGCTCGATGTTGTCGAAGCGATTGGAGACGGCCAGAAACGGCGCACCGTCGGGCGTGTGGGCTCCAGATTCCAGCTTCGCACAGATCGCGTTCAGCGCATCGAGCGCTTTTGCGCGATAGCCGAGTTCCCAGGCAACGCGCGCCAGCGAGTAGAGGCGCGCATTTTCGGTGCTCGACGCTTGCGGCCGCGACAACTGCGAATGGGATTCGCGCAGCGCGTTGAAGCGATCCACCATCGGCAGCGACTCGTCCCATGCCCGGCAGTACAGAGTCAGGCCGCTCACCAATTCTTGCGGCAAGTTGTCGGCTTCATCGGAAATCCGTTGACGCCAGCCGCTCACCAGCTTTCCGGCATACGGCCGCTGGCCTAGAACGGCCTGAAAGTCGATCGCCACGCCACCTTCACCTGGCGCGCCCGGGGAAAGGGACCGAATCGCAAGACCTTGCGTCTCCAGAGACTGCGCCCGACTGGGCTTGACTGCGAACAGATTGAGCTGATATGGGTCGACATCGTCACGGTCGAAGGGGACCAGAACCTGCAGCCCCGGTACCAGTCGGTAAATTTCGAATCCGCGTGCCTGCACGGCCTCGACGAGCTCCCAGTTCGCGCCCTCGCGATACTTGAACTCGAACAGAACGAGCGGAGACTCGCGTTCGAAAAATTGCGCGCCGCCTTCCAGGATCGCGATCTCCGCGCCCTCGGCGTCCATCTTCACGAAATCGATATTCTCCAATCCCTGCTCCGAGGCCAAATCGTCCAGACTCCTGACGTCGACGATCTCGCATCGGTTCCCGTTCGTCACCTCCTCGGCGAGATAGTTGTGCTCAGAGTCTGCGTGGGTCACGAGCTTTGCCGTGCCGGAGACACTGGACAGAGCCACGCGCATCAGTTTGACATGCTCGAAGCCATTCTCCCGAATGCTCGTCGATAGAAAATCCGCGGTCCGCGGCGTGGGCTCGAAGCTCCAGACCCGGCCTTCCGGACCCACTTGCCTGGCACAGCCCAGCGAGAAGACACCGTAGTTGGCGCCAACATCCAAACAGCGCATCCCGGTTTTCAGCATGCGCCTGACGAAATGAATCTCGTCCTCGAACCAGTCTTCCTGCTCCAGGAGCACATAGGGTGTCAGCTCCTCGATTCCGGCGGGTACATGCACGTGGATTCCGCCCTTGACGGCCACCGACATGGTGGCGCCAGCATCGCGTTCCACGGACTGACCACCATCGGCCGCCGTGCACACGCGGCGCCACATCTCCCGGTAGGCGGACTCGATGCGTCGCGTATGCCCTTGCGCATCCATCAGCGCCGAACTGCGCATGCGATCGCGCAGCTCTTTGCGAAGCCGCAGCCGTCGCTCGTGATCGACAGCCAGACTCACGGCCGTGGCGACGTAATCCTGCACATTGTCCGCCACGAGATCATCGAGACCGACGCTTGAAAGCATGCTCAAGCCCACTCTGGATGCGTGCACGCTGCCGGACTGGCTCACCACGGGCACTCCCATCCACAGTGCTTCACAAGTCGTCGTCGTGCCGTTGTAAGGGAAAGTATCGAGAGCAATGTCGACTTTGTTGTATAGCTCCAGATGTTCTTCCATTGTCGGGGTACGCCCGACGAGCTGCAGTCGTCCGGGATCCAGCCCGTGCTCGACGAAGCGATCGATGACGAGTTGCCGCGTACCGTCGTCCTCCAGGGTCGTGCCCTTGATTATCAAATTTGACTCGGGCGTGCGCGCGAGGATGTCGCACCATGCGCCGACCGTAGCTGGGGTCACCTTGAGCAGCTCGTTGAAGGAGGCGAATGTAATTCCGGCGCCGGCATCGGAGGCGCGGGACTCACGTATGTCAGGGGACGATTCCAGCGGCTGATAGCACAGAAACACTTCATCGAGCCGAACGAGCTTCTCGCTGTGAAGGCCATCGGAGCGCCCGGGCGGATCCGTCAAAGCGTCGATCAACCGGTAGTCCATGCTCCCCAGTCCCGTCGTGTTGGGATAGCCGAGGTAAGTCACCTGGACCGGCGCCGGACGCTCGGCGAAAACCGACAGGCGGTTGCCGACGGTATGACCGGACAGATCCACCAGAATGTCTATCGCATCACGGCGAACCCAGGCAGCCACTTCCGCGTCACCGAGCGAAGCAATATCCCGCCAGTTGTCGGAAAGCGCCTTGATGCGATCCGTATTGGCGTCAGGGTTGGCCACGTGAGCGTAGCATGTGATCTCGAAATGCTCGCGGTCATGCTGCGCGAGAATCGGCGCGATAAAAAAAGCCACGGAATGATAACGAAAATCCGCCGACACATAGCCAATCCGGAGACGACGCTTCGGATCGGGCCGCTGAGCCTGCGCAGACTCGCTCGGTGTCAATGTGCTTACGAGCAACTCCGAGAAACGTCGATGTTGTTCGAATACTTCCTCTGGCGCGGCTTCCCGATGGTAGTTCAAGCACGTGAGATAGTTCGAACGCACGTAAGACTGATTCGGGGCCAGCTTCAGTGCATGCTCGTAGGCTTGCATTGCAGCGCGCAGCTCGCCCTGCATCTGCAGCACGCCACCGAGATTGTTGTGCGCTTCCGCGAGATCGGGAGCCAACGTCAAAGCTCGGCGAAAGCACTGCTTGGCTTCCTCGAATCGCTTGCTTTTGTTGAGGGCATAGCCGAGATTCACCTGGACATTGGAATCCTCCGGGTCCAGTCGCTCTGCCTGCCGGAAGCGCTCGATAGCCTCATCGACGCGGCCACCGGCCATGAGCACATTGCCGAGCTCCCAATGTGAGCGTGCGGACTCCGGCTCCAGAGTCAACACCTCTCGATAGCATTGCAGCGCCTCGTCGGCACGATTCTCCGCCGACAGCAGTTGACCGAGACTGCGCCGGCAGTGGACGGAGTCGCCCTGCAGCCCGGCGGCCGTGCGGTAGTGCTCGATGGCTTCGTCGACGGCTCCGCGCGAGCGCAGCAAGTCGGCCAGATTGGCATGGGCATCGCCTAGCTTCGGATCGATGCGTAACGCGTCTTCGAAGCACGCCAGTGCCTCCTGGTCGCGCGACATGTGGCGCAGACTCGCGCCCAGATTGTTGTGCGCCGCCGCCACCTGGGGTGCGATGCCGAGCCCGGCCCGATAGCTGCCACCCGCTTCCCGGTAACGACCACGGGCCGACAACAGATCCGCCAGCATGAAATGCATGTCCGCGTCGTCGGCCGCTAACGATGCCGCCTTGACAAAACAATCTATGGCCTCGTCAACATGACCCTGAAAATTGAGCAGATCGCCGAGATTTCTATGGGCGTTGGAAGATTCTGCGTCGATAGCGATGGCGCCTCGATAGGCGGCTTCGGCCTCTTCGAGCCGGCCCTGCGCGCGGTAGACGTTACCGATGTCCGAGCGCGCCGCGGCGGCCGACGGGTCGAGTCGCGCCGCTTGCTGGAGGCGCTCGAGCGCTTCGTCCAAGCGGCCGCTTTCGCCAAGCAGGCTGCCGAGCAGATGGTGCGCGTCAGGGTGATCCGGGGCCAAATCGAGCGCTTCGCGGTAAGCGCTCTCGGCCGATTGCAGGTCGCCGGCCTGATGATGCTCGAGGCCATGGCGTATTCGATCGACGACTTGCGCGTCTTGTTTCAGGGTTGCGGGGTTTGCATGCTGTTTGATTGCGTCGCCATCAGCAGCACGACGCCCGAATATTCGATTGAGAAAGCCCATGATCGACTTCCCACGTCACCAGGAGCGAGAGGAGGATCCACGCCCGGCGCGCTGTCCCCGATGCACACTCATTTGCCACGAACGCTCAAAATGAGTCCTTTGGTCGCCGCTTCGATAAAATCGTGCTCATATCCCATTTCCCTGAGCTGCCATTTGAATCCGTTCCCCAGCCGTGCAGTTCCGTAAACACCCAGGCGCCGGTCCCGGCGGAATTCGCCAGCCTGCCTGTAGGCTTGATTGAGGGCGCGGCCGAGCTTCTTCTCCAGTTTCTTGTTGGGCGTTCCCTTCGCCAACTCGAGAGGGTAGCGACTGGCGAACTCCTGAGCGAGCTCAGCTGAGAAGCTGTCGATGTGCTTGCCCTTCAGCCAGTTGAGAGGATTGAACATGTGGGCTTCGGAATCTTCCGCAAAACTACGACTAGTCTAGCAGGCGAATTCCGGGGCGAAGATGGGCGGTCACACGCCCGCGCAAGTTTCTAGTCGACGTCGAGCTCCGCGACTTCCTGAATTCCCGGATGGTCGGGATAGTTGAGCTCCAGAACACGCACGGCGTCCTCCGACAAACTGGGCAGCTGCATGGCCTTGTAGGATTTGGCGAGTACCACAAGCGCATCCGGCATGGCCGGCGTCCGCTGGTAGTTCTCCACCACGTAGCGTGCGCGATTTGCCGCCGCCACGAAGGCGCCTCTGCTCAGGTAGTACCTGGCGACATGGACTTCGTACATGGCGAGGGTGTTTTTGAGAAACAGCATGCGCTGCGCTGCGTCCTGCGAGTACTTGCTGTTGGGAAACCGCCGGGTCAATTCACTGAAATCCTGGAATGCCTCCATGGCAGCCCCCGTATCCCGTTTCGAGTAATCCTTCTGGATGATGCGCGACAAAAGGCCGCCGGTTTTCACGTAGTTGCCCAGACCCTTGATGTAGTAGGCGTAGTCCACGTTGGGATGGCGGGGATGCAGCTTGATGAAGCGCTGGGCGGCGGCCACCGCCGCGGCCGCTTCGTCGTTCTTGTAGTAAGCGAATGCGATGTCCAGCTGAGCCTGTTGAGAATGGGGGCCGAACGGGTAACGGGCCTCGAGCTTCTCGTAGTACTCTATTGCCTTCTCGTAGTCCTTGTTCTCGAGGCGCTCCTTGGCGGCGGAATACAGGCGCGCCGCCGACCAGTCCTTGGTGATGTCTGGTTTCTCACCGAACCAGGAGCAGCCGGACATGGCTGCAACTAGAAAAACCGTGGCCAGGCCCGAGCCCAGGAGCCGGGAGGAAACCTGCCTCGCGTGAAACAATCTCATTGTCATAGCGTAACAAATAACCAGCGTGGACCCGCAAAAAACCCGCACAGCCATCATACCCCAGGAGCTTGCCGGGGCACGGCTCGACCAGGCCCTCGCCAGCCTGTTCCCCGAGTTCTCCCGCTCGCGGCTCTCGGAATGGATCCGACAGGGACTCGCGACCGTGGATCGGCGGCCACGCCGGCCGCGGGATCGGGTCGCTGGCGGCGAACGGGTCGAGCTCAAGGTCGCTCCGGCGGCGGATAGCATGCGCTGGCAAGCGCAGCCTCTGGACATCGCCGTCATCTACGAGGACGAGAGCCTTCTGGTGGTGGACAAGCCCGTGGGACTCGTGGTGCACCCGGGTGCGGGCAACCCCGACGGAACGCTGGTTAACGCCCTGTTGCACCGCGACCCGGCGCTGGTCGCAGTGCCGCGGGCCGGCGTCGTGCACAGGCTCGACAAGAACACCAGCGGCCTGCTGGTGGTGGCGCGCACGCTCCTGGCCCACAAACGCCTGGTGAACGCGCTCAAGAATCGCCACGTGGAGCGCGAGTACCTGGCCGTCGTCACCGGGCTGTTGAGCGCCGGTGGCAGGGTGGATGCGCCCGTGGGCAGACATCGGGTGCAGCGCACGCGCATGGCGGTCGACGATGCCGGCCGACCCGCGGCGACCCGATACCGCGTGGAGCGCCGCTTCCGCGCCCACAGCCTGATCAGGCTCACCCTAGAATCCGGCCGCACCCACCAAATTCGCGTGCACATGGCGCACATCGACCACCCGCTGGTTGGTGATCCGGTTTACGGTGGCCGACTGCGGCTTCCAGCGGGGGCCGGGAGCGAATTGACCGAGCGATTGCGCGCCTTCAAGCGCCAGGCCCTGCATGCCGCCGAGCTACGGCTGCAACATCCCGTGAGCGACCAGGAAATGCGCTGGCAAAGCCCGCTGCCGCCGGACATGCAAGCGCTGCTGGACGCGCTGGAGGAGGATGAAAGGCGCCGCGGCTGACGCTCCGGCACGCGCTAATCCCGTAGGTTGGGCTGAGCGCAGCGAAGGTTTTTTGAGGGGACAGTTTAAGAGATCAGAGTCCGATTAGGCTCCGACGCCTTAAACTGTCCCCTGAAAAAACCTTAAACTGTCCCCTCAAAAAACCTTCGCTGCGCTCAGCCTAACCTACACCCAAGCCACGTCTTCATCGGAACTCGGCGGGGCAACCCAATCCCCGCGCTTTCCGCGACCGCCTTGAATCGGCGCCATACGCCCTCACTTAATTTTAAGAATTCAGGAGCGAAGCCATGCGTAGCGACAAATTAACGACCAAATTCCAAATGGCCCTGGCGGATGCCCAGAGCCTGGCCGTCGGGCGCGATCACCAGTTCATCGAACCCGTCCATGTGATAGCGGCATTGCTCGACCAACAGGGCGGTGGCGTGCGCCACCTGCTCAGCCAGGCAAACGTCAACGTCAACGGGCTTCGGTCTCAGCTCGGTGTGGCCCTGGATGAGCTGCCCCAGGTGCAGGGCACCGGCGGCGACGTGCAGATCTCCAACGAGCTCGGGCGGGTCATGAACGTCATGGACAAGCTCGCCCAGGAGCGCAAGGACCAGTACATATCCAGCGAGCTGTTCGTGCTCGCGGCCCTGGAAGCCAAGGGTCGGGTCGCAGAGCTGCTCAAAGCCAACGCAGCCGAGCGAGCGGCGCTCGAGCAGGCAATCGAGAAGATGCGCGGCGGCGAGACGGTCAACGACCCCAATGCCGAGGAACAGCGCCAGGCGTTGGAGAAGTACACCATCGACCTCACCGAGCGCGCCGAGCAGGGCAAGCTGGATCCGGTTATCGGCAGGGACGACGAAATCCGCCGCACCATCCAGGTACTGCAGCGGCGCACCAAGAACAATCCGGTGCTCATCGGTGAGCCCGGCGTCGGCAAGACCGCCATCGTCGAGGGGCTTTCCCAGCGCATCGTCAACGGCGAGGTGCCCGAGGGCCTGAAGGGCAAGCGCTTGCTGTCGCTGGACATGGGCGCGCTCATCGCTGGAGCCAAGTTCCGCGGCGAATTCGAGGAACGCTTGAAGGCGGTGCTGAACGATCTCGCCAAGCAAGAGGGGCAGATTATTCTGTTCATCGACGAGCTGCACACGGTGGTCGGCGCCGGCAGGGCCGAGGGCGCCATGGACGCCGGCAATATGCTCAAGCCCGCGTTGGCCCGCGGCGAGCTCCACTGCGTGGGCGCCACCACTCTCGACGAATACCGCAAGTACATCGAGAAGGACGCGGCGCTCGAGCGACGCTTCCAGAAGGTGCTGGTGGACGAGCCCAGCGTCGAGGACACGATCGCCATCCTGCGGGGCTTGAAGGAACGCTACGAGGTGCACCACGGCGTCGACATTACCGACCCGGCAATCGTATCGGCGGCGACCCTGTCGCATCGCTACATTTCCGATCGCCAGCTGCCGGACAAGGCCATCGATCTGGTGGACGAAGCGGCCAGTCGCATACGCATGGAGATCGACTCCAAGCCCGAGGTCATGGATCGCCTGGAGCGGCGCCTCATCCAGCTGAAGATCGAACGCGAGGCGCTGAAAAAGGAAACCGACGACGCGTCGCGGGAACGCTTGGGTAAGCTCGAATCGGACATCGAGGATCTCGAACGCGAGTATGCGAATCTCGAAGAAGTGTGGCACGCCGAGAAGGCCGCCGTACACGGTAGCCAACACGTCAAGGAGGAGCTCGAGCGGGCGCGGCTGGAATACGAGACCGCCGCCCGCGCCGGCGATCTGGCGCGCATGTCGGAGCTACAGTACGGACGTATTCCGGAGCTGGAGAAACAGATCGAAGCAGTCACGGACGCCGACGTATCGGACATGAAGCTGCTGCGGGTGTCGGTCACCGAGGAAGAAATCGCCGAGGTGGTGTCCAAGTGGACCGGTATTCCGGTGAGCAAGATGCTCGAAGGCGAGCGCGAGAAGCTGCTGCACATGGAAGAAGGGCTGCACCGCCGCGTGGTTGGCCAGGACGAGGCCGTCAGTGTCGTAAGCGGCGCCATACGGCGTTCCCGCGCCGGGCTCTCCGATCCACGGCGGCCGAACGGCTCATTCCTGTTCCTCGGCCCCACCGGCGTCGGCAAGACAGAGCTCAGCAAAGCGTTGGCGGAGTTCCTGTTTGACACCGATGAAGCCATGGTGCGCGTGGACATGTCGGAATTCATGGAGAAGCACTCCGTGGCCCGGCTCATCGGCGCGCCGCCGGGTTACGTGGGTTACGAGGAAGGCGGTTATCTGACCGAAGCGGTTCGCCGTAAACCCTATTCGGTGGTGCTGCTCGACGAGATCGAGAAAGCCCATCCGGATGTCTTCAACGTGTTGCTGCAGGTGCTGGATGATGGCCGTCTCACCGATGGTCACGGGCGCACCGTGGATTTTCGTAACACCGTCATCATCATGACCTCCAATCTCGGCTCCCAGGTGATTCAGGAGCTCGCCGGCGAGGAAAACTACCAGGACATGAAGCGCGCGGTCCTGGGAGTCGTGGCCGGCCACTTCCGTCCGGAGTTCATCAACCGGGTCGACGACGTGGTGGTGTTTCATCCGCTGGGCCGGGAGCAGACCCGCGCCATCGCCGAGATTCAGCTGGCCGGCTTGCGGGCGCGGCTGGCGGAGCTGGATATCGGTCTCAGCATCGATGCGGAAGCCATGGACAAGCTCGCCGAGGCGGGATTCGACCCCGTATACGGCGCCCGGCCGCTGAAGCGCGCCATCCAGCACAGCCTCGAGAATCCTCTTGCCCAGGCCATACTCGCAGGCACCTACGGGCGTGGAGATACGATTCGGGTCCGCTACGACGGCAACGAATTCTGCTTCGATAAGGCTACCGTCGCCGCGGCCTGAGCGGCGTGGACGGAGGACAGATGTGAAATCTGTGCCGATTCGTGCGGCAGCGCCATATGCGCGTTAAAGTCCGCCCGCGAAGCGCCGATAGGACACTGTAGGAGCCGCGAGGGCGTCTCCAGGCAACGGCCCGGCGAGGCCCGCCAACGGCGCCGGCCGCTTTGTGCCAAACGCGTCACAAAGCCCTGTGCCGACAGGGAATTTTCCTGTCGGGCCGGGCGTTCCAGCGGGCCCGTCGGTGGCCAAAAGGTCACCAGTAAACTACTATTTACGCGTCTTCAACGTTCCCCGATAGGCACTAAAAAAGCATGGCGGTTACCACTGCAAAGGTCCAGGTCACGGGCCTCGCGCGCAAGTTGGTCATGGATGGCCTGCTCACCGAGGAGGCTGCGGCCAAGGCCTGGCAAGAGGCGATCTCCGGCAAGATTCCGTTTGTCTCCCACGTGGTCAGCAACCGCCTGGTCTCTGCTACGGCGGTGGCCCAGGTAGCCGCGGATGAGTTCGGCGTTCCGGTGCTCGACATCAGCAGCATCGAGATCGATACCGACGTCACCAAGCTGGTGAAGGAGAAACTCATCCGGGAGAACCACGCGCTGCCCATCTACAAGCGCGGCAACCGATTGTTTATCGCCGTCTCCGACCCGACCAACCTGCAGGCGTTGGACGAGATCAAATTTGCCACCCGGGCCCAGACCGAGGCCATCCTGGTGGAAGACGACAAGCTGGTGAAAGCCATCGAAACGGCCCTGGACGCGGCCGATCCTTCCATGGGCATGGGTGACGACGACGATCTGGAGGGGTTGGAAGACCTGGAAATAGGAGGCGACGAACCCGAAGACGACGACACCGGTCTGGACGTGGACGACGCTCCGGTGGTGAAGTTCGTCAACAAGCTGCTGCTCGACTGCATGAAGAAGGAGGCCTCCGACATTCACGTCGAGCCTTACGAAAAATTCTGTCGGGTGCGTCTGCGCATCGACGGGGTGCTCATCGAGGTCGCGAAGCCGCCTCTGGCACTGGCCAACAAGATCTCCGCGCGCATCAAGGTCATGTCGCGCCTCGACGTCTCGGAGCGGCGGGTTCCCCAGGACGGCCGAATCAAGCTGAAGCTCTCCAAGACCAAGTCCCTCGATTTTCGCGTCAGCACCTGCCCGACACTGTACGGCGAGAAGAGCGTGCTGCGTATGCTCGATTCGAGCATGAGCATCCCCATCGAGCAGTTGGGTTACGAAGAATTTCAGCTGAAAATCTTCATGGAGAATCTGAAAAAGCCCTACGGCATGTTCCTGGTCACGGGACCTACCGGTAGCGGCAAGACCGTGTCGCTCTACAGCGGTATCAACCTGCTCAACAAGGTCGACGTCAATATCTCCACCGCCGAGGACCCGGTCGAAATCAACTTGCCCGGCGTCAACCAGGTGCAGATAGACGAACGTACCGGAATGACCTTCCCAAAAGCGTTGAGGGCATTTCTGCGCCAGGACCCCGACATCATACTGGTCGGCGAGATTCGAGATCTCGAAACCGGGAATATCGCTATCAAAGCCGCCCAGACGGGTCATATGGTCATGTCCACCCTGCACACCAACGACGCCCCACAGACTCTGACCCGAATGGTGGACATGGGCCTCATGCCGTTCGCCATTGCGACGTCGATCAACATCGTGACCGCGCAACGCCTGGGCCGGCGCCTGCACAGCTGCAAGCAAGTCGTCGACGTCCCCAAAGAGGCGCTCCTCAAGGAAGGCTTCAGCCAGAAGTCGCTCGCCAGAGACGGTTTTTCGGTTTACGGCCCGGTCGGATGCGACGGATGCAACGCCGGATTCAAGGGCCGCGTGGGTGTTTACCAAGTCATGCAGATTTCGGAAGAAATGAAACGTCTCATCATGGAAGGCAAGAATTCCATCGATCTCGCCGACCAAGCGCTGCGCGAACGCATTCCCGATCTTCGTATGTCCGCTCTCAAGAAGGTCAGGGACGGCGTTCTAAGCCTTGACGAGCTGAACCGGATTACCCAGGAGTAGAACATGGCGCAAGCAGCCGTAAAATCGGTGATGTTTGTCTGGGAAGGCCGGGACAAACAGGGCAAGAAAGTAAAGGGTGAAATGAGCGGCACCAGCGACGCGCTGGTCAAAGCCATGCTTCGGCGCCAGGGCATCAACCCCATGCGCGTCAAGAAAAAGCCGATGCCGCTGTTCGGCAGCGGTGGCAAGAAGATCACAGCGAAGGATATCGCAGTCTTCAGCCGCCAGCTTGCAACCATGATGTCTGCCGGCGTTCCCCTCGTGCAATCCTTCGAAATCGTCGGCAAGGGTCACGAGAACGTCAAGATGCAGAAACTCATTCTGGACATCAAAGCATATGTAGAGTCGGGCAATAATCTCGCAGACGCCATGGCGAAGCACCCGCTGCACTTCGACGACCTCTATATAGCTCTGGTACGAGCCGGTGAAGCGGCCGGCATCCTGGAGGCACTGCTGGACAAGATTGCAACCTACAAGGAAAAGACGGAGGCCATCAAGGGCAAGATCAAGAAGGCCCTTTTCTATCCGGCTGCGGTTCTCGTCATGGCCTTCGTAGTAACCGCCGTTTTGATGATTTTCGTTATTCCGCAGTTCGCCACTCTGTTCGAAGACTTCGGCGCAGATCTGCCGGCGATGACATTGTTCGTCATCACCGCGTCGAACTTTTTCGTCAAATACTGGGTCTTAATCTTCGGCGGCGTGGGCGGTGCCATATGGGGCTTTATGCAGCTCAAGAAGCGCAACAGGAAGTTCCGGCACGCACTCGAGCGCCTGTCTCTCAAGATCCCCGTGATCGGTGACATACTCGTCAAGGCGACGATCGCCCGATTTGCACGCACGCTGGCCACCATGTTCGCAGCCGGCGTGCCTCTGGTCGAGGCCATGGATTCAGTCGCCGGTGCATCCGGCAACATCGTGTACGGATCGGCCATTCTCAGGATGCGAGACGAGATTGCGACGGGTACGCAGCTGCAGGCAAGTATGCGTGATACACATCTATTTCCGAACATGGTCGTGCAGATGGTTGCCATCGGCGAGGAGTCCGGCTCCATCGATCACATGCTGGGAAAAGTGGCCGACTTTTACGAAGAAGAGGTCGACAACGCCGTCGACGCCATGAGCAGTCTCATGGAACCCATGATCATGGCTGTGCTCGGCGTGCTCATCGGCGGCCTCGTCATCGCCATGTATCTGCCGATTTTCAAGATGGGCGAAGTCGTCTGACCCAGAGCGAGAGACTCCTTCCCGAATTAGCCGCCCCCGGGGCAGACAATGCTGGTAGTTCAATATCTGGCGGAAAATCTGCCGCTTCTAATGACTTTCGCAGGACTGCTGGGTTTGCTCGTAGGCAGCTTCCTCAACGTGGTCATCCACCGACTGCCGAAGATGATGGACGCTGAGTGGCGCAGCCAGTGCGCCGAGGTGCTCGAAGGCGTCGCGTCGCTCGAGCGGCAACAAGCCTATAACCTGGTCGTGCCACGCTCTCAGTGCCCCGGCTGTGGCCACCAGATCACGGCGCTGGAAAACGTGCCGGTATTCAGCTACCTGGCTCTCAGGGGTCGATGCTCCGAGTGCGGGTGGCGAATACCGTTGCGTTATCCGGCCGTCGAGCTTCTGACCGGGCTGCTGTCGATGATCGTCGTGTGGCGATTCGGACTGAGTGTCCAGGCCGGTGGCGCCCTGCTATTGACCTGGGCGCTCGTCGCCCTGAGTTTCATCGACTTTGACACGCAATTTCTTCCGGACTCGATCACTCTACCCTTCCTGTGGCTGGGACTTGCGTTCAACCTGGCGGAGACTTATACGACGACGCAAGCAAGCGTTGTCGGCGCCATCGCCGGTTACCTGGCGCTTTGGTCCGTATATCATCTGTTCCGTCTGCTGACAGGCAAGGAAGGAATGGGATATGGCGATTTCAAGCTGCTGGCACTGTTCGGAGCCTGGCTGGGGTGGTCGGCCGTGCCGCTCATCGTACTTCTGTCGTCGTTCGTTGGAGCCATCATCGGCGTTGGAATGATCGCTTTACGAGGCCACGACAGGAATGTCCCCATTCCATTTGGTCCCTATCTCGCCATCGCCGGGTGGATAGCGCTCATGTGGGGAAATCAGCTGGTAGACGCCTACCTGGGCGTGAGCGGGTTGACTCAGTGAACGTCCGCGTGCCGACGACCCCTTCTCCGTGAGACCTTTTCTAGTCATTGGCGTTACCGGCGGTATCGGCAGCGGAAAAACGACCGTGGCAAATCTGTTCTCATCGCTGGGAGCCCCGGTCATCGATGCAGACGAACTGGCGAGACAGGTGGTGGCGCCGGGACAACCAGCATACGAGGAAATTCTGCAGCACTTCGGAACCACGATTCTCAGCAAGTCCGGCGAGCTGGATCGCCGCCGATTGCGCGAGCGTATTTTTTCGGATTCCGCGAAACGCGACCGCTTAGAGGCAATCGTGCATCCCCGCGTCTACGCGCAGATGGAGCACCTGCTGGACTGCCTCGAGACTCCCTATGCAATAGTCGTTGTGCCACTCCTGATCGAAAGCGGCGCCAGAGAGCTGGTGGATCGCGTGCTGGTCGTCGATTCACCCGAGGAGCTCCAGATCGAGCGCACCCACCGTCGCGACGGTACAACTCGCGCTGCAGTGAAAAAGATCCTGGCCGCCCAGCTGGACCGCAACGCGCGACTCTCGGCGGCGGATGACGTCATCGAGAACGATGCGTCCCTGGAAGCGCTGGCAAAAGTAGTTTCCAGGCTACATCGCCAGTACCTGAGCGAAGCCGAGCATATTGCAAGCGAGCAGCCGGAGATGAAACAATGATTGCTCTTGGCATCGGGCGAACGCCACGATAGTAGCAAATCGGGACAATGCCACAAAACCTCTCCATCTACGAACAGCCGCTCAGCGAAAGAATTCGAACATTCTTGAGACTCGAGCATTTGTTCGCCAAAGCAGAAAATGCGCTGGCGAATGTCGACCCTTGGTCGAGCCGCGCCACGCTCGAGGCCGTCATCGACATCATGACCGTCATAAGCCGGGCAGACCTGAAAAAGGAGATGATCAAAGAGCTCGAAAGGAACGCGACTACTCTGCAGGGACTGTCCCGCAATCGGAATGTGGATCCGACTCGCCTGGAGGAAGTGCTCGATGCCGTTAGGGGACAGCTTGCACGCTTGCGCAGCGACGAGAACTCCTGGGGACAGGAATTGCGCGACGATGAACTACTGTCCACCGTACGCCAACGAAGCACCATTACTGCCGGAACCTGCAACTTCGATCTCCCCGCCTTGCACTTCTGGCTGCAGACGTCCGCCGATCAGCGCGTGGATGATCTGCGAAGCTGGCTCCACAGTTTCGACTTATTGAATAGCTCGGTGTCGCTATGCCTGAAGTTGATTAGGGAAAGCGCCATCGCTACACAAGAACTGGCGCGATCCGGCTTTTTTCAACGCACACTGGAAACGTCCACGCCCTGTCTGATGATTCGAGTGTGTGTGATGGACGATGCGCACTGCTTTCCGGAGATCAGTGCAGGAAAACATCGATTCACGGTACGCTTCATGCGCCCTGAGGCCACCCGGGATCGCCCTTCTCAGACAAACGCTGACGTGGAGTTCGACCTTCACTGTTGCGTCATTTGAGAGCGGAGCACTGCTCAGATGGGAGCTTCGTCACCGAGATCCAGCTCCGGGGCAGGGTCCAGCGCGCCGATGGTGGCGGCAATATCTCGATGGCGGGGGTCGGCCTGCAGCTCCTGCCAGGGCTTAGCGTCACGGCCGTGCATGCGTGCCAGGCGCGCCGACCGCAGGGCGGATTCGCCATGGGGGTTGTCCTCGATAACAGACTCGGCAGCCGCTCGGTCGTTGCACAACAGGACCATGTCGCAGCCAGCGTCCAGCGCCAGCGCCGCCTGCGCCGTGGCCCCGCCGTCCAGGGACGCGCCGGTCATGCCCAGATCGTCGCTGAATACCGCGCCGGCGAACCCCAGCTCGCCACGCAATACTTGCTGCAGCCACGCTCGAGAATAGCCGGCGGGCCGCGCATCCACTTTGGGATAGACGACATGGGCTGCGAGCACGGCGGGCAAACCGTAATGAATCATGCGCTCGAACACCAGCATATCCGCGACACGAATGGTGTCCAGGTCCCGGTCGTCCACCGGCAGGGTGAGGTGAGAATCCCCTTCCACGCTACCGTGCCCGGGAAAGTGCTTGCCAACCGCACACATGCCGGCACTGCCCATACCGGTCATGAAGGCCCGTGCCAGGATCGCCACCACCTCCGCGTCCCGATGCAGGGCCCGGTCGCCAATGACGACACTCTCGCGGGTGCCGAGGTCCAGGGCCGGCGCGAAGCTGAAGTCGACACCGCAGGCGCGCAACTCCGCCGCCATCAACCAGCCGCAGTCGCGAGTGAGCTTGGCCGCTGCTTCCCGGTTATCGTCGTACAGGGCTCCGAAGCACGCCGGCGCCGGCAGACGCGTGAACTGCGAACGGAATCGCTGCACGCGGCCGCCTTCCTGGTCCACCGCGACCAGCAGCTGAGGTTCGCGCAGCGCATGAATTTCCGCTACCAGCTCCGCGAGCTGGCACGGATCCTGGTAATTGCGATCAAACAGAATGACGCCCCCGGTGGCGGGATGCGCCAGCAGCTCGCGGTCATCCGCGCCCAGGCGCGGGCCGGGGATGCCCAGCATGACCGGCCCTAACGCCACGGACGCGCCGGCCTCGCCAACAAGTTGGCCTGGTAGCCGAATTGACGGGCAAAGGCCGCCACCAGCCGCTTGCCGGCGGAATCCACGTCCCACGGGATTCCGAGATCTTTCAACCGGGTGACCTGGAGGCCGCGATACCCGCACGGATCGATACGCTGGAACGGCTCCAGATCCATGTCCACGTTGAGGGCCAGACCGTGGTAGGAACAGCCATTACGAATGCGCAGCCCCAGCGCACAAACCTTCCTGCCAGACACGTAAACACCCGGGGCGCGATTTCGGCGCTGGCCCGTGACACCCGCCGCCGCCAGCATGTCGATGATGCACTGCTCGATACCATCGACCAGGTGGCGCACACCGAGCTGGCACCGGCGCAAATCCACGAGGACGTAGGCAACCAGTTGGCCGGGGCCGTGATAGGTCACCTGACCGCCGCGGTCGCTGTGGATGACGGGTATCCCGCCCGCATCCAGAAGGTGCTCGCTTCTGCCAGCCTGGCCCAGGGTGAACACGCGCGGATGCTCGAGCAGCCACAGCTCGTCGTGACTCGTGTCGTCGCGCAGCTCGGTGACGCGGCGCATTTTCTGCAAAGCTTCAGCGTAGTCGCTGAGCCCCAGCTCGCGCACCGTCAGATTGCGTTTGGATTTCAGTCGGCGTCTCCGCGCATCAAGCGCTGCTTGTAATCCTGGAAGAGCCCGCGAACCCGTTCCCAGAGAGGCCCCGGTGCGCCCTCCCCCACGGGTATTCCGTCGAGTCGGACAACGGGCGTCACTTCCTTTGTCGAGCTGCTCACCCAGATTTCCCCGGCGTCGCGTAGTGACGCTTCTGTGACCGGCTCATCGCGACAGTCGATTCCCGCGCCGTCCATCAGCTCTTTGAGCAGGTCACGGGTGATGCCGCCGAGGATATGCGGGCCATCCGGCGGCGTGCGAACAACATTGCCCTGCACCACGAAGACGTTCGTGGCGGTACCCTCGGTCACCAGGCCATCGCGGATCAGAATCGCCTCTGCGGCGGAAGCATCCTCGGCCTCCTGGCGCATGAGCACATTCGCCAGCAGCGCCACGGATTTGATGTCACAGCGGGTCCAGCGAATGTCCGGCCTGGTCACCGCATGCATCGGCAATATCTGCGGATCACCGTTCAGTATCCGGGTCATCGCAAACACCGTGGGAGCAACGCTGTCGGGAAATGCATGTTCGCGGGGAGCCGCGCCGCGGGTAACCTGGAGGTAGACGGCCTGATGTCCGCCGCCGTTGCGCTCGACGATCCCGTCCAGGAGCGTGTTCCACCCGTCGCGGCCCCACGGGCTTTCTATTCGTATGCTTGCGAGACTTCTTTCCAGCCGATCCAGATGCGCGCGCGCGCGAAACAACCGGCCAGCATAGACGGGGATGACTTCGTAAACCCCGTCGGCGAACAGGAAACCGCGATCCAGCGGCGAGATCCGAATATCCTCCAGTTGCCGAAATTCACCATTCAAGCTTGCAATCGTCATGATCTTTACCCGTCACTCGAACCACAGCTTGACGGTGTCGCTCATGCGGCGCCACAGGCCACCTTCAGGCATCTCGGCGAGCGCAACGAGCGGGCGTTGCGCAATCGCCTCACCATCCAGCGAAATACTGACGACGCCAAGCTGCTGGCCGGCGCGAACCGGGGCCAGAATCTTTTCCTCCACCACGATACCGGTAGCGAGCTTCCTGAACTCCCCGCGCGGCACGGTCAAGTAGAGATCATCGGCGATGCCCGTTTCGAGCTGCTCGGACTCGCCCTGCCAGACACGAACCCGGGTGATGGGGGCGCCGCTCTCGTACACTCGATTGGTTTCGAAAAAGCGAAATCCGTAGCGTAGCAGCGCCTGGGTTTCCGTTAGCCGTGAGTCCTCGCTTGCCGATCCCATCAATGCCGACACCAGGCGCATATCACCCTGCTTCGCGGAAGCGACCAGGCAGTAGCCGGCGGATTCCGTGTGCCCCGTCTTCACTCCATCGACGCTGTTGTCGCGCCTCAGCAGCGGGTTCCTGTTGTACTGCTTTATATTGTTCCAGGTATAGGAGCGAACCGCGTGCAGCGGATAGTAGACGGGAAAATCACGGATGAGCGCGGCCGCCAGATTGGCCATGTCCCGCGCCGTCGAATAGTGACGAGCTTGCGGCAGACCCGAGGCATTGACGAAGTTGGTATTCGTCATACCCAGCTGCCGAGCATACTGATTCATCAGATCGGCGAAAGCGGACTCATCTCCGGCAACGAACTCAGCCAACGCGACACTCGCATCGTTTCCTGATTGAATGATGACGCCCTTGAGCAGATCCTCGACGGGCACCTGCTTTCCCACCTCGATGAACATTTTCGAGCCGCCCATCCTCCACGCCTTCTTGCTGATGGGAACCAAATCGTCCATCAGGAACTTGCCGTCCGCGAGCTGTGCCAGGGCCACGTACACGGTCATCATCTTGGTGAGACTCGCCGGTTCTACCGGCTCGTCGGCGTTGATCTCGACCAGCACTCTGCCGCTGTCGTAATCCTGCAGGATGTAAGCCCGGGCGTTGATAGCCGGGGGCGTCGGTTTCACTACCGCGGCTTCCACCACCAGCGTGGCCATCATTGCGGAAAGACCAAATGCAATGACCAGTATTCTTCTCACGCGTTTCGCTCCAATTTCTCAGTCTCCCAGTATTCTCCAGATGCTCGACTTATTCGATTACGATTCGCGGCGTCTCGAGGCCGAGATCCGCTATCTGCTGCGCCAGGCGATCGGCCTTGGTGACGTTGGCGATGGGACCGACCCGCACGCGGTAGGTGGTTTTACCGCCGATCTGCACCGGTTCGATATTGACCGGGCCACCGGAAACGCTTTGCATCCGCCACTTCATCTGCTCAGCATTGGCGCGCACGCTGAACGAACCCGTCTGCAGATAGAGCTGGACGGCTTCCATTGCCGGACTCGGGGTCGCTTTTTTCACGATGACAGGCTCGGGGGATCGTGGATCCAGCGCAACCACCTCTACGTAGCCTGTACCCTTGGCCAGAATCCCGAGCTTCCAGGCGGCCGTGTATGACAAATCGATGATACGGTTGGCGTGAAAAGGGCCGCGATCGTTGACGCGCAACACGACGCTGCGTCGATTTTCGAGATTGATCACACGCACGTAGGTTGGCAGGGGCAGAGTTTTGTGGGCCGCCGACATGGCGTACATGTCGTAATCGTCGCCGCTCGATGTGCGACGGCCATGGAACTTGGTCCCGTACCAGGAAGCGATTCCGCGCTCGCGATAGCCATCGCTCGTTCCCAGTGGGTGATACCGCTTGCCGAACACCGTATAGGACGATGGATTGCCATAGCGGCTTCTAGGTTCGACCTTCGGCTGCGCGTCGGAGATGGAGGCCACGTCGACACTTCCCCGCGGCGCCCCGTCGATGGTGGGGGAGCGTCCACAGGCGCTCAACACAATGGTAATCGTTAACAAGACAAGGGCTGCCCGACTGTATCGGCGGGCGAGCCCGGGGCAAGGATTGTTCCTACAATCCTCTTGCATTCCCGCCATTGCACATGGCAAGGATTGTTCCTGACAATCCTTCTGCATTCCCGCCGTCCATGGCGGTCTGATGGACGAGGTAGTGCAATGCCTGGAGCAATTGCCGAGAGCCACCCCGCCGCCTACTTTACCCTTCGACACCGCGATATCTCTTGCGGATTTCTCGAGCAAGCTGGAATACCGCCATTGCATACAAGCTGCTGTGATTGTAGCGAGTAATGGCATAAAAGTTCTGCAATCCCACCCAGTGCTCGGTATCACCCTTGTTGGTCAACTCGATGAGTGCCCCCGGGGATTCATTCTCGCCGGCATACAGAACGACGACACCGAAATTGTCCATGTCGGATACCGGCGTGTGCGGCTTCATACCTTTTTTCACCAGAGCTTTGTACTCGTCACCACTGACGCTTGCCGGCAGGGCAACAGCGCCATCCCTTTGCCAACCATGCACTTTGAGATAGTTGGCAACGCTGCCGATAGCGTCGATCTCACTGTTCAACAGGTCGCGCACGCCGTCGCCGTCAAAATCCACCGCATAGCGCCGATAGCTGCTGGATATGAACTGTGGAATTCCCATGGCGCCCGCGTAGGATCCTTTCACCTTCGGCATATCGAAGCTCTCCTGCTGCGCGAGTATCAGGAACTGCTCGAGCTCCGCGCGAAAGAATTTGCTGCGTTTCGGATAGCGGAATGCCAGGGTCGCCAGGGAGTCCAGCACCAGGTGCTTTCCCTTGCGTGTCCCGTAGAGGGTTTCGACGCCGATGATAGCGACGATGATTTCGGGCGAAACCCCGTACTTCCGGGACGCCCGGGCGAGCGTGCCGGCATGCGCGCGCCAGAAATCCTCGCCCTTGGCGATGCGCGTCTCGGTCAGAAATATTGGTTGATACTGATACCAGTCCAGTGATTCCGCGGGACGTGCGATCGCTTTGAGTATCTCCGGGCGCACGCGCACGCCGCCGAGGGCGCGCTCGAGCCGTTCAGGCTCGAATCCATGCCGGGAAACCATATCCGCCACGAAGGGAGCGATCTCCGATTCCGGGTCGAGCCTCTCGGAGGTTCCGGAATGAACCGGCGTGCCCGAGCAGGCGAGCAGGCCAATGGTTCCCAACCACAGAGCGGGTTGCCGCGTGCTTCGCAGCCACTTCGCGAAGCTCTTTAACACGCTCATGGCAATTCCCGGCAGGCGGCCCTGATCATTCCGAAATCAGGCGCCTGTGAGTATGGACGGACATGAGGATGCCGAAGGCAGCCATCACGGTGACCAGCGAGGTACCTCCGTAACTGAGCAGCGGCAGCGGCAACCCGACCACAGGCAAAATGCCACTCACCATCCCGATATTGACGAAAATGTAGACGAAGAATGTCAGAACCAGGCTGCCCGCCAACAGCCGGGCATAGGAATCCTGCGCCTGTGAGGCGATATAGAGACCCCTGAAAACGACAGCGAGATAGATGGCAATGAGCGTCAATACACCCGAGAGGCCGAACTCTTCGCTGAAAACCGCAAATATGAAATCGGTCGAACGCTCGGGCAGAAAATCCAGCTGCGATTGTGTCCCATTCAACCATCCCTTTCCATAGGTACCGCCGGACCCGATGGCTATCTTGGACTGGATGATGTGATATCCGGCTCCCAGTGGGTCCTGCTCCGGGTCGAGAAAGGTCAGCACACGTTGGCGCTGGTAGTCGTGCATCAAATACCACATTACCGGCGCGCTGGCCGACGCGAGTATTGTGCACGCTGCGATCAGGCGCATGCTGATTCCACCCAGAAACAACACGAACGCGCCCGAGCATGCGATTAGCAGAGCCGTCCCGAGATCCGGCTGCCGGGCGATCAGCAAGGTCGGCACGACCACCATGATACCGGCCACCAGCAACCTCATGAAGGTCGGCGGCAGCGTACGCGCGCCGAGATAGTAGGCGACCATCATCGGCACGGTAATTTTCAACATTTCCGACGGCTGGAAGTTCAACGGGCCAATTCTTATCCATCGCTGAGCCCCCTGCGCAACATCGCCGAATGCGAGCACGGCGATCAACAGCACGATGCCGATGACGTACAACCAGGGCGTCCAGAAAGACAGGTGCCGAGGGGATACTTGCGCGAGCACGAACATGGCCGTAAAGGCAATGGCAAGGCGTATGCCCTGGCGGATGAGGAGGCTCGTATCCTGCCCGCCGGCGCTGTAAAGAACCGCCAGCCCGATCCCCGACAGCAGCAAAAGCCCCAGTAGCAGCGGAATATCCATGTGCAGGCGCTGGGCGAGCGTGCGCTGATCGTGCATGGCATTCAGCGTCGGCGCGAGTGCCTTGTGCGGCGTCCAGAGAGGCTGAAGCTTGGCTATGGCCATCGTCGGGCTTTGGCGAAGCTCACGGATTCGCAGCCACAGGTAATTCGGTTGCGGTGAGAATGAGCTGCTCGTCCTTTGTATCGAGAACCTGCTGGAAGTAGTGGTCCATCACCTTTCGTGCAATAGGCGCCGCGATCTTGCTGCCGCCGCCGCCGTTCTCTACCAGAACGGCCAGGGCGATGCGTGGATTGTCCACCGGGGCGAAGGCGATGAACAAGGCATGGTCGCGCAGCTTCTTGTCCACTTTTTCCTCGTCGTACTCCTCGTTCTGCGCGACGCCGAAAACCTGGGCAGTCCCGGTCTTGCCGGCGATACGATAGGTGGCACCGATACCGATTCGCCGGGCCGTCCCTTTCGGGCCATGCACGACATCGGCCATGGCGTTTATGATGGTCTGCCAGTTGGCTTCCAGACGCGGCGCAATGGTTTCCAGGGTCTCCGGCACCAGGTCGACGGTGCCCTGCTGGGTGGTCGGATCGTCACGCCGAAGCACGACCTGGGGGCGCAGCCGCACACCCCGGGTGCTGAGAGTCGCCGTGGCCATGGCAAGCTGCAGGGGCGTCGCCAGCATGAACCCCTGCCCGATACCGGTAATGAGCGTTTCGCCGGGAAACCACGCCTGACCACGGCTTCGCTGCTTCCACTCCTCCGAGGGCATGAGACCCGCGCTCTCGCCGTGCAGAATGAGACCCGTTCGCCGTCCGAAGCCGAACAGCGAAAGGTAGTCGTGCAGCCGGCCGATGCCCAATTCCCCAGCCAGCGTGTAAAAGTACACGTCGCAGGATTCGACGATGGAGCGGGTCACGTCGACCTTGCCATGGCCCCACTTCTTCCAATCGCGATAACGGCGTTCACGGCCGGGAAGACGAAAATAACCCGGGCAGAAAATCTCGTGATCCGCCGTCACCTGCTCAAGCTCCAAGCCAGCCAGGCCGACGAAGGGCTTGACAATGGAGCCCGGCGGATATTGGCCGTTGAGGGCGCGATTGAAAAGCGGGCGCTCAGGCGACGCGAGTAGGCTCCGGTAGGATCTCGAGTCGATTCCATCGACGAACGGATTCGGATCGTAAACGGGAGTGCTGACGAAGGCCAGCACGCCGCCGGTGGCGGGATCCACCGCAACCACGGCACCGTTCTCGAGCCCGAGCGCCCGCTCGGCCACCGCCTGCAGGGACGCATCGACGGTCAGAGTGACATTGCTGCCCGGTACCGGATCGGTGCGCTCGAGTACCCGTAGAATTCGTCCCTGGGCGTTGGTCTCCACGCGCTGAATCCCGGGTTTGCCGTGCAGCAGAGACTCGTAGGCCTGCTCGACACCGGTCTTTCCGATGTGTGTGGTGCCGCGGTACTCTGCCGCATCCACCCTCTGCAGATCTTCCTCGTTCATGCTGCCGACGTAGCCGATGAGATGCACCGCGGATGCGCCCAGAGGGTAACTGCGCGTCAGTCGCGCCTGCACGTCGGCGCCCGGAAAGCGGTGGCGATTTACCGAAAAGCGTGCGACTTCTTCTTCGTTCAAACGATGCCGCAGGGGCACACTTTGAAAGCGGCGCTTTTTTCTGAGCATGCCGCGGAATCGCTCGATGTCTTCCGATGTGATTTCCATGAGCTCGCCGAGCTCGAACAGCAGCGCATCCATGTCCTCGACGTTTTCGGGAACGATCTCGAGGGTGAAGGTGGGCGTATTCTGCGCGAGCTCCACGCCGTTGCGGTCGTAGATGAGGCCGCGCGTCGGCGCCAACGCCACGATATTGACGCGGTTGTCCTCGGACAGGGTGCTGAAATGCTCGTACTCCACCACTTGCAGTTGCGCCATGCGCAACACGAGCAGTCCCGCGAGTAGTAGAACGCCGAAGCAGGCCGCGATCACCCGCCCTTTGACGATGCGGGCCTCTGCCGCGATGTCCTTTATGGTGTGTATCGACCTCATGCTCAATCCGACAGCGATCGGTGCGGGTGGGTTCGGCCCATGGCGAGTTTCACGCTACCCGATAGCGACGACGCACGTCGCGCAGCACGATGAATACCCAGGGCCACAGGAGCATGCTCACCAGCGGCGACGACCAGTAGGCGGCGGCCAGAATCGGCATACCTTGAATGCCCGTGATCCAGAGGATCAGCGCCTGGTAGAGAAACACCAGACCGAACACGCTGACACCCTGCTGCCAGATGGGAAACACACGCACCTGGCGGTGAAAGCGGTGGGCAACGAACGCCACTATCGCCAGCGCCAGCGCGTGTTGCCCGAGGAGCGTTCCGGCCAGCACGTCCAGAAACAGACCGAGCGTCCAGCCCATCACGACGCCCGTATATGTGGGCGCTGCCATGCACCAGTATATGAGCACCAGCGCCACCCAGGCGGGCCGCCACAATGCCGCCCACGCCGGCATCGGTAGCGCCGTCAACATCAGCGCCACCACGAAGCTCAAGACGATGGCGGTGTAACCTGATCGCACGGCGCTCACTCGGCGTCCTCCACGTAGGCCGGTAAGGTGTCGGACTCCTCCGTCAACTGAGACGGCCAGACGAGCAAGACCTCGCGGTTGCGTTCCAGCCTGGCACTGGGCTGCACCGTCACCGTGGCGAAGGGCCGGCCGCGATTGCGCTCGATGCCGACGATGCGCCCCACCGGGTAGCCGGCGGGAAAGCGGCCGCCAAGCCCGGAGGTCACGAGCACATCGCCGATGCGAACGTCGGCGTTGTTGGGCAGGTGCGCGAGCTCGAGCTGGTTGACCGGGCCGGTGCCGACGGCCAGCGAACGCAGCCCGCTGCGGTGATTCTGTACCGGCAGCGCGTGACCCGGGTCGGTAATCAACAACGCGTTGCTCGAGAACGGCGCCACATGCACGACCTGTCCCATGACGCCGTTGGAATCGATGAGCGACTGGCCCACTTCCACGCCGTCCCGGGAACCCTTGTTGAGCACGATCCGGCGACTGTAGGGATCCATATCCACCGACAGAAGCTCGGCCACCAGCACGCGCTCGCCGACCTTCGCCGACGAATCAAGGAGACTGCGCAGACGCCGGTTTTCGGCTTCCAGGTCGGCGAGCTTCTCGAGTCTGGTATCGAGTAGAAACTGATTCTCGCGCAGACGCGCGTTTTCGGCGATGAGCCGGTGACGCGAGGAAAAATACTCTGCCAGCCAGTTTCCGGCCTGAATAGGGAGATCTACCGCGATCTGAATGGGATACACGAGCGTGCTCAGAACGCTGCGCAGCGACTCGAGATGCTGGGCGCGATGGTCCACGGTCATGAGCACCACTGACAGCACCGTAACGGCAATCAATCGGGTCAGCGACGAGGACCCGCGGTCGAACAGTGGCTTATTCGGCTTGATTATCTCGCTCCAATCAAACGCCCCGAATTCCCACCGGAGAGCTGACAGCGGACGGTCCGGACCCGGCCGCTCACTCTAGTGCAAAGACATCGACGCCCTTCTCATCGACCATTTCGAGCGCTCTGCCACCGCCCCGTGCCACACAGGTCATCGGGTCCTCGGCGATAATCACCGGTATGCCCGTTTCCTCCATGAGCAGGCGGTCCAGATCCTGGAGAAGTGCTCCGCCGCCGGTCAGCACCATGCCGCGCTCCGCCACGTCGGCACCGAGCTCGGGGGGTGTCTGCTCCAGTGCCGTCTTCACGGCGCTGACGATACCGGCCAGCGGCTCCTGGAGGGCTTCGAGAATTTCGTTACTGTTCAGCACGAAGCTGCGCGGTATGCCTTCGGCCAGATTGCGTCCCCGCACGTCGGTCTCTTTCACTTCGCTGCCGGGATAGGCGGAACCGATCTCGTGCTTGACACGTTCCGCCGTCGCCTCGCCGATCAACGTACCATAGTTGCGGCGGATATAGTTGATGATCGCCTCGTCGAATCGATCGCCGCCGATGCGCACGGACTCCGAATAAACGATACCGTTCAAGGAAATCACGGCGACCTCCGTGGTGCCGCCGCCGATGTCGAGCACCATGGAACCGCTGGGCTCGCTCACGGGCATTCCCGCACCGATGGCCGCCGCCATGGGCTCCTCGATGAGAAACACCTCGCGGGCTCCCGCGCCGGCGGCGGATTCGCGGATGGCGCGCCGCTCCACCTGCGTGGATCCACAGGGCACGCACACCAACACCCGGGGGCTCGGGCGCAGGAACTTGTTCTCGTGAGCCTTGTGGATGAAATGCTGAAGCATCTTCTCGGTGACGGTGAAGTCGGCGATGACACCGTCCTTGAGTGGCCGGATGGCCATGATATTGGCGGGTGTGCGCCCGAGCATGCTCTTCGCGGCTTCGCCCACCGCGGCGATGTTTTTGGTACCGCCTGGCCCCCGTTCCTGGCGAATCGCGACCACCGACGGCTCGTTCAGAACGATGCCCTTTCCGCGCACGTAGATGAGAGTATTGGCCGTACCGAGATCGATGGAGAGGTCGTTGGAAAAAATCCCCCGAACGCGCTTGAACATCAGGACCTACCTTGGCTGGGAGTGGCGATTACCAATGGCTTGACTCGCCGAGTATAATTCGGCCGCACACTGGCCTCTGTCGCGACATGGATGAGCGCGTAAACAGTTCGTCTGAGTGGGCAGAAAAAAACCAACGAAAATCCCCCTAAATCTAGCAGCGGGCCCCACTTTCATCAAGTAATATAGGCAGTTATCCAGCCTTTCTCACAGGTATTCGAAGCATGGCCATTGACAGGGACGAGATTTCGCGCATTGCGCACCTGGCGCGCCTCGAGGTCAGCGACGAGGCCGTGGCCCGCAGCGCCGAGGAACTCACCAGAATCCTCGACTTCGTTGGCCGGATGAATGCCGTAGATACTTCGGATGTGACGCCCATGGCCCATCCCCTGGACGCGAATCAGAGGCTTCGAGAAGACCAAATCACCGAGACTGACCGGCGATGCGAGTTCCAGGCGGTTGCTCCGACGGTGGAGAACGGATTCTATCTGGTTCCCAAGGTCATCGAATAAAAGGGGACAGATCTATTTTTCCTTGCATTCCGCGAAGGTTTCGCGTCGTGGGTGATGGAAAAATGGATCTGTCCCCTTTTATTCATCGGCCATCGATGGACCGATCTTGAGCGACGACATGCACGACAAATCCGTAGTCGACCTGCAGCGGGGGCTGCGAGCCAGGGAGTTCTCCAGCGTCGAGCTCACGCAGAGCTGCCTGGCCCGCATCGAGACCCTGGATGGGCGCCTCAACAGCCTCATCACGGTGACCGGAGAACAAGCGTTGGCGCAGGCCAGGGCCGCCGACAGGAGACTCGCCAGGGGCGACACCGGCCCCCTCACGGGGATCCCCTTGCTGCACAAGGACCTCTTCTGCACCCGTGGCGTGCGCACCAGCTGCGGGTCGCGGATGCTGGACAACTTCGTCGCTCCCTACGACGCCACCGTGGTCGAGCGCCTGGACGCGGCTGGAATGTGCATGCTCGGCAAGACCAACATGGACGAATTCGCCATGGGCTCGTCGACAGAATCGAGCTATTACGGGCCCGCCCACAACCCCTGGGACCTGGATCGCGTGCCTGGCGGGTCCTCCGGGGGCTCGGCGGCCGCGGTGGCGGCTCGGCTCAGCCCCCTGGCCACCTGCACCGACACCGGCGGTTCGATTCGACAGCCAGCCGCCATGTGCGGGATCACCGGGATCAAACCCACCTACGGGCGTGTCTCCCGCTTCGGCCTGGTGGCCTTCGCCTCGAGCCTGGATCAGGGCGGCGTCATGGCCCGCAGCGCCGAGGATGCCGCCTTCGGGCTTGCCGCCATGGCGGGTTTCGACCCGCGGGATTCCACCAGCATCGATCGGCCGGTAGAGGACTACCCGGCCAGGCTCACGGACAGCATCGCGGGCCTGCGCATCGGCATCCCGAAGGAATACTTCGACCCGGGGCTGGACGCCGACGTTGCCGCACGCGTGCACGAGGCACTCGCGGTATTCGAGGGCCTGGGCGCGGTTCTCGGCGATGTCAGCCTGCCCTACGCGCCCCTTTCCATACCGGTGTACTACGTCGTAGCGCCGGCGGAATGCTCATCCAACCTGTCCCGCTATGACGGCGTACGCTTCGGCCATCGTACGCAAGACGCATCGGATCTCCTCGAAATGTACAAGCGCACCCGGAGCGAGGGCTTCGGAATCGAGGTCAAGCGTCGCATCTTAGTGGGCACCTACGTACTGTCGGCGGGCTACTACGACGCTTACTACCTCAAGGCACAGCAACTGCGCAGGCGCATCAGCGAGGATTTTCAGAAAGCCTTCGAGGATTTCGACCTCATCATGGGACCGACGGCTCCCGGTGTTGCCTTCAGGCTCGGCGAGAAGACCGACGATCCCATCAGCATGTATTTGTGCGATGTCTACACCACCGGCGTCAATCTTGCGGGCCTGCCAGCGGCATCGATTCCGGTAGGCTTCGCGGACGGATTACCCGTGGGACTGCATCTCATCGGAAATTATTTTCAGGAGGCGCGCCTGCTCAACGCCGCCCATCAGTACCAGCAGATGAGTGACTGGCACCTGCAGATGCCACGGGGCATCGGTTGATCAGGGAGAGCAGGCGAGCACAAATGCACTGGCAACCCGTCATCGGTCTCGAGATCCATGCCCAGCTGGCTACCAGGAGCAAGATCTTCTCCGGAGCCGCCACCGCCTACGGGGCCGCGCCAAATACCCAGGCGTGCGCGGTGGATCTGGGGTTGCCGGGGGTACTGCCGGTGCTGAACGCCGAGGTTGTGCGCATGGCCGTCATGTTCGGCCTCGCCATAGACGCGCAAGTATCGGAGCGTTCAATATTCGCCCGCAAGAACTATTTTTACCCGGACCTCCCCAAAGGCTACCAAATCAGCCAATACGAGTTGCCCATCGTCACCGGCGGACGCCTGGAGATCACGCCGGAAACTGGTGAGTCATTCACGGTGCGCGTGACGCGGGCACATCTGGAAGAAGACGCCGGCAAATCCCTGCACGAGGAGTTTCAGGGTATGACGGGAATCGATCTCAATCGTGCCGGCACGCCGCTCATTGAAATTGTGTCCGAGCCCGACATGCACTCGGCGGAACAGGCGGTCACCTACATGCGCAAGATTCACGCCATCGTTCGCTATTTGGGGATCTGCGACGGCAACATGCAGGAGGGATCCTTCCGGTGTGACGCCAACGTCTCGGTCCGACCTTCGGGTTCGACGACCCTGGGCACGCGCGCCGAGCTCAAGAACCTGAACTCGTTTCGCTTCGTAGAGCGCGCCATCGAATTCGAGATAGAGCGTCAGGTCGCCCTACTGGAGGGTGGCGGAACGGTCGTCCAGGAGACGCGCCTGTACGACGAGAACCGCGATGAGACGCGTTCCATGCGAAGCAAGGAGGAAGCCGAGGACTACCGCTACTTCCCCGACCCGGACTTGTTGCCGCTGGTAATCACAGAAGACTTCGTCGAGGCGATTCGGGCAACCCTGCCCGAACTGCCCGACGTCAGGCAACGCCGGTTCATGGAGCAATTCGGCCTCGGCGCCGACCTCGCCGGTCAACTGACCGCCAGCCGGGCCATGGCGGACTACTTCGAGACCGCCCACGGCGTGGTGGGAAGCAACGCGAAGCTGACTGCGAACTGGATCACGGGCGAGCTTGCCGCCCATCTCAAGCGGCAGCAGCTGGGCTTCGACGCGTGCCCGGTGAGCCCGGAGATGCTGGCCGGGCTGCTCATGCGAATCGCCGACGGCACAGTATCCGGCACCGGTGCCAAGCAGGCGCTCGCCGCCATGTGGGACGGCAAAGGCGATGCCGACAGTGTAATCGAGGCTTACGGCCTCGAGCAGGTGTCGGACAGCGGCGAACTCGAGAAGGCCGTGGACGTGGTGCTCGGCGCCAATCCGTCTCAAGTGGAGCAATATCGCCGCGGAAAGACCAAGGTGTTGGGATTCCTCGTCGGCCAGGTGATGAAGGCATCCGGCGGAAAAGCGAATCCCCGGCAGGTAAGCGAACTCATCAAGGTCAAGCTGGACGACGACGCACCGTAGGTTGGAAAAAAGGAGGAAAAAAGGGGACGCACTTATTTTCCCTCCGGGAAAATAAGTGCGTCCCCTTTTTTCCCTTTTTTCCTACAGACGCACCTGGTCGCCTACCTGCAGTCCCAGCTGCTCCCCGGCACTTCCCCCATTAACCGCGATCTCCACCAGGCCACAGGAGTTGGCGTACCAGAAGCCCTCTCCCGGGGCTACCTCGCCGAAGGTGCGTGCCGGCGAAACCGTGTGGCCGCGCACCTGGAGTGGCTCGCCGGCATCCACGATGCTGGCGCGCATGCCGGTCATGGCGTTACCGAATTCGTCCAGGTAGATGATCTCGGGGAGATCATCGGGCCAGTCCTGGGGGCCGATTGCGGCTGAATCCACGGGCTCGCCCGGGACCTCTTCGCCACAGACCAGCATCGCCGCCACCGGCGCGAAGAGATCGCGCCCGTGAAAGCTGTCGGAGAGCCGCGAGGGTCTCCAGCTGATCTCCCACACCTGGCTCGGCGGGTACTGCTGGGCGACGATGGAGAACAAGCCGTTTCCCGGGCCCACGTACCAGCGGTCCGCCGCGCGCATGACCACGGGTTGGCGGCTCTCGGTGCCCACACCCGGATCGACGACTCCGAGCAAAACCGACCCGGGCGGGATCTCGGCGCTCAGCGACGCCAGCAGATAAGCGGCAGCGCGGGGATTGAGCGGGGTCAGATCGGACATCAGGTCGAGGACCGGGATCCCAGGCGCATGGCGCTCGATGCTGAGGCGCATTTGCCCCAGATAGGGGCCGCCGCGGCCAAAATCGGTGAACATGAGAATCATGATCGGGATTATGACCAAAATTCGCCACCCGCGCTCTTTCCTGATGCGCAAATGATAATGATTCTTATTCAATAACCGCTCCCGCGGAAGCGGGGGCGACCGGCACAAACGGCCAATTCCGATCATGGGGGTTAACGAAAGAACCGGGCGAAGCCCGGTTCCTGTCACGCGCGGCAGCGCGCCGGACCTCGCCTACTCGGCCCCGTCAGCCGCAGCCTCGTCGTCGCTGACGGGACGGTCTACCAACTCCACGTAGGCCATGGGCGCGCGATCTCCCGGACGTACACCGCATTTGAGAATACGCAGATAGCCACCCGGCCGCTGCTGGTACCGGGGGCCCAGCTCGTTGAAGAGCTTGCTCACCGAGACCCGATCACGAAGCCGGGAGAATGCCAGACGCCGATTGGCCACGCTGTCGGTCTTGGCGAGCGTTATCAATGGCTCGACGACGCGGCGCAACTCCTTGGCCTTGGGCAGGGTCGTGCGTATCCGCTCGTGGCGAACGAGAGACGAGGACATGTTCTTGAACATGGCCTGGACATGGCTGCGGGTCCGATTCAGGTGACGTCCGCTCTTACGGTGACGCATCGCTTGGTCTCGCTCTTTACTTGGTGCTCAAAAAGCCGGCGCCGGGTCAAGCATCCCTTTCGTCGCCGTAGAGGCCGGCGGGAGGCCAGTTCTCCAGACGCATACCCAATGACAGACCCCGGGCCGCAAGCACGTCCTTGATTTCGGTGAGGGACTTCTTGCCGAGATTGGGCGTCTTCAGCAATTCCACCTCGGTGCGTTGAATCAAATCGCCGACATAGTAAATGCTTTCGGCCTTCAGGCAGTTGGCGGAACGGACGGTCAGTTCCAGATCGTCCACCGGGCGCAGAAGAATCGGATCGATATCGGGCTCCGGCGCAGACGCCAGCTTGTCTTCAGGCGCCATGTCTTCGACGAAGAATGCCAGCTGCTCACGGAGCAGTGTCGCGGCATGCTGGATCGCATCACTGGGGTCCAGAGTCCCGTTCGTCTCGAGCTCGATGATGAGCTTGTCGAGATTCGTACGCTGCTCGACCCGAGCACTTTCGACAACATAGGACACCCTGCGCACCGGCGTGAAAGAAGCATCCAGCAGCAGCTTGCCAATGGGCCGTTCGGCGTCTTCTTCGGCAACGCGGGCGGCCGCCGGCTGATACCCGCGGCCCTTCTGCACAGTCATGCTCATGTTGAGCTGCCCGGACTTGGTGAGATGGGCGATAACGTGACCGGGGTTCACCACTTCGACGTCATGATCGATGACGATGTCGCTCGCATAAACGATGCCGGGGCCCTTTTTGTTGATAGTGAGAACCGACTCGTCTCGGGCGTGCATGCGAATGGCGAGTCCCTTCAAGTTCAACAGAATTTCGGTGACGTCTTCCTGCACACCTTCGATGGTGGTGTATTCGTGAAGCACGCCCTCGATCTCCACCTCGGTGACCACACATCCAGGCATCGAGGACAGCAGCACACGCCTCAGAGCGTTGCCGAGAGTATGGCCAAAACCACGGTCGAGGGGCTCGATGACGACCTTCGCCGTATCGGCGCCAACTTCGCGGACATCCACGACGCGCGGGGTGAGTAGCTGTGTAGCAGCAACCTGCATGGTATTTAGGTCTCCTATCTCGATACGACTTGGCGTTAACTACTTGGAGTAGAGTTCGACGACCAGTTGTTCGTTCACATCGGGCGGCAACTCTTCCCTTTCGGGAACGGTCTTGAATATGCCTTCCATCTTGCTGACATTCACATCGACCCAGTCGGGAAATCCGTATTGCTCGGCGACTGTGAGAGAATCCTGGATTCGCACCTGCGCCTTGGCCTTTTCGCGGATGGCGACCACGTCGCTGGGCTTTACCTGATACGAAGCAATGTTTACGCAGTGGCCATTGACCGTGATCGCCTTGTGGCTGACCAGCTGGCGCGATTCGGCCCGGGTTGCGCCGAATCCCATCCGATAGACGACGTTGTCCAGGCGGCACTCCAGAGCCTTCAGCAGATTCGCGCCAGTGGCGCCCTTCTTCTGAGCAGCTTTCGCGTAGTAGTTTCGGAACTGCTTCTCCAGCACTCCGTACATACGGCGTAGCTTCTGTTTCTCACGCAGCTGCAGCGCATAGTCCGATAAGCGGCGCTGGCGCCGCGCGCCGTGCTGCCCCGGAGGCGTTTCCAGCTTGCACTTGGAATCCAGCGGCCGCGCACGGCTCTTGAGCATCAGATCGGCGCCTTCGCGTCGACTCAATCGGCATTTTGGTCCGGTATATCTGGCCATTAGTCTGCAACCAACCTCTAGACGCGGCGCTTCTTCGGTGGCCGACACCCGTTGTGGGGAATCGGCGTGACATCGGTGATACTCGTGATCTTGAATCCCGCATTGTTCAAGGCGCGAACCGCAGACTCGCGACCGGGGCCGGGACCCTTTACGCGCACTTCCAGAGTCTTCAAACCGTTCTCCTTGACCGATTCCGCCACCCGGCTGGCGGCGACCTGAGCGGCGAAGGGCGTGCTCTTGCGTGAGCCCTTGAAACCGCTGGCACCCGCCGTGCCCCAGGCGAGCGCGTTGCCTTGGCGATCGGTGATGGTGATGACGGTGTTGTTGAAGGAAGCGTGCACGTGGGCGATGCCGTCCGTGACGTTGCGCTTGACCTTCTTCTTTGACTTTGACTTCGGCTTGGCCATATTCGACGACTCTAGTCCCGTTACTTCTTGATGATCTTGCGGGGACCCTTGCGGGTACGCGCGTTGGTGTGGCTGCGCTGGCCACGTACCGGCAGGCCGCGACGATGACGAATTCCGCGGTAGGCGCCGAGGTCCATCAAGCGCTTGATATTCATGGACACCTCGCGGCGCAGATCACCCTCGATAGCGTAACGGGTTACCTGGCTGCGGATGTTATCGAGCTCCTCCTCGGTGAGGTCCTTGATGAGCACGTTCGGGCTGATACCCGCGTCCACGCAAATGGCACGGGCACGGGTCCGGCCGATGCCGTAGATAGACGTCAGCGAAACCCACGCGTGCTTGCGGTCGGGAATGTTTACACCAGCGATTCGTGCCATGCCATCGGTCTCTCGATTGTTAAAGACGAGTGGTCGTCAAAATTGCGCGAGTGTAATCCACAATCAGATTAGAATCAACAACCTGCGATCAGCCCTGCCGCTGCCGGTGGCGCGCATCCCTGCAGATGACGCGAACGACGCCCTTGCGCCGAATGATCTTGCAGTTTCGGCACATGCGCTTTACCGATGCCCTGACTTTCATCTCCGCCTCCCTGATTTGCTGCTTGCCGGACCGCTAGCGGGGCGTACCGCCGCGTCCGTAACCCTTGAGGTTGGCCTTCTTCAACAGCCCCTCGTACTGGTGCGACATCATATGGGCCTGCACCTGAGCCATGAAATCCATGGTTACCACCACGATGATCAACAACGACGTTCCACCGAAGTAGAACGGCACGCTCCACTGCAGGATCATGAATTCCGGCAGCAGGCAAACGGCCGTAATATAGGCGGCGCCCCACAAGGTAAGCCGCGTCATCACGCCGTCGATGTAGCGCGCTGTCTGGTCACCGGGGCGGATACCGGGGATGAAGGCGCCGGACTTCTTGAGATTGTCCGCGGTCTCTTTCGGGTCGAACACCAGCGCCGTGTAGAAAAAGCAGAAGAAGATGATGGCACCAGCGTAAAACATGACGTACAGCGGCTGTCCCGGTGACAGGGTGGTGGACAGATCCCGCAACCACGTCATGCCTTCGGCGCTGCCGAACCAGCCGCCGATGGTGGCCGGGAACAGGATGATGCTGGAGGCGAAGATGGGCGGAATAACACCGGCCATGTTGAGCTTGAGCGGCAGGTGGCTGCTCTGCCCCGCGTACATCTTGCGCCCCACCTGGCGCTTGGCATAGTTGACTGTAATGCGCCGCTGCCCGCGTTCGACGAACACCACGAAGGCCGTGACACTCAACGCCAGAACGATGAGCACGAGCACCAGCAGCACATGCAGCTCGCCGGTGCGCGCGAGCTCCAGGGTCCCGCCGATGGCCGTAGGCAGACCCGCAACGATGCCGGCGAAAATGATAATCGAGATGCCGTTGCCGACACCCCGCTCGCTTATCTGCTCGCCCAGCCACATGAGAAACACCGTCCCGGTGACCAGCGTCGCCACGGTGGTGATGCGAAAACCGATGCCCGGATCGATGACCACCGGAAGCGCACCCGCCTGCTGGCCTTCCAGAGCAATGGCGACGCCCAGGGCCTGGAAGCTCGCCAGGGCTACCGTGCCGTAACGTGTATAGCGCGTGATCTTGCGCCGCCCGGCCTCGCCTTCCTTGCGCAGCTCCTTCAGTCGCGGATCCACGTGGGTGAGCAGCTGCATGATAATGGCCGCGGAGATGTAAGGCATGATGCCGATGGCAAACACCGAAAAGCGCCCGAGCGCGCCGCCGGAGAACATGTTGAACATGTCGAGGATGGTGCCGCGCTGCTGGTCGAACAGGACTCCGAGGGCGACCGGGTCGATGCCCGGTACCGGTATGAAGGACCCGGTGCGGTAGACGATCAGCGCGCCGAGCACGAACAGCAACCGGTGCTTGAGCTCGGCAGTTGGTCCGCCGCCAGTAGCGGCTTTGGGTGCCCGTGCCATCGACTTCAGCTCGCTTCCACCTTACCGCCGGCCGCTTCGATGGCCGCCCGGGCGCCCGGGGTCACGGCAATGCCCTTGACCACGACGGCCTTGTCGAGCTTGCCTGCGGCGATGATCTTGGCGCGCTTGACACGCTTGGCGACGATCTTCGCCACCTTCAGAGCCTCCAGATCGATGCTGTCGGCATTCAACGAGCCCAGATCGCCAACCCGTACCTGCGCGTTGAATCGTGCCTTGCGGGACACGAATCCGAATTTCGGCAGACGCCGCTGCAGCGGCATCTGTCCGCCCTCGAAACCCACCACGGAATGGCCGCCGGAGCGCGAGCGCTGGCCCTTGTGCCCCCGGCCCGCGGTCTTGCCCACTCCTGAGCCGGTGCCACGGCCGACACGCTTGCCTGCCTTGCGCGCGCCCGCGCCGGGGCGCAATTCATTCAATTGCATGGCTGTCACGCCTCCTCGACTCGTACCATGTACGACACCTTGTTGATCATGCCGCGCGTGCAGGGAGTATCCTCCACCTCCACCGTGTGGTGTAAGCGGCGCAGCCCCAAGCCCCTCACGCAGGCCTTGTGGCTCTTGAGGCGACCGTTGGTGCTGCGCACCAGAGTCACCTTGACGGTCTTCTTGTCCGAATTCCCGGTAGCCATGGCTTAACCCACTATCTCCTCGACCGGTAGACCGCGCTTCGCCGCGATCTGCTCCGGAGACGACATCCCGGCGAGACCCTTGACCGTCGCCCGGATAACGTTGATGGGGTTCGGCGAGCCGATACATTTCGCCAACACGTCGCGCACGCCCAGGACCTCGAACACCGCCCGCATCGGACCGCCGGCGATGATCCCGGTGCCCTCCGATGCCGGTTGCATGTAAACCCTGGCCGCGCCGTGCCGGGCCATCATCGCGTACTGCAGGGTACCGCCCTTGAGCGCCACCGAAATCATGTTCTTGCGGGCATTTTCCATGGCCTTCTGGATGGCGGCGGGCACTTCGCGAGCCTTTCCCCGTCCCAAGCCGACACGCCCTTTGCCGTCACCGACCACGGTCAGGGCCGTGAAGCCGAACTGGCGGCCACCTTTGACCACCTTGGCGACACGATTGATGCCGACCAGCTTCTCGACCAGATCGTCGCTGCTCGATGGACCCTGAAAATTAGCCATTTTTCGACCCTTTCATCGTCGTCTCCTAAAACTTCAGCCCATGCTCACGCGCGCTGTCCGCCAGCGCCTTGATGCGGCCGTGAAACTTGAACCCGGCGCGGTCGAAAGCGACCTTCTCGACACCCTTGGCGACAGCACGCTCGGCGATCAGCCGTCCGATGACGGTCGCGGCTTTGATATTGCCGCCATAGCCGAGCTCCTTCTTCACGTCTTTTTCCACCGTCGATGCGCTGATCTGCGTCACGGCGCCGCCGGAGACGATGATCTGGGCATAGATGTGAGACGGTGTGCGGTGCACGCAAAGCCTTGGAACGTCGAGCTCCCTGATCTTCGCGCGCGCGCGCCCGGTGCGGCGCATTCTCATTCGTTTCTTGTCCATATGCGGTCCTACTTCTTCTTCGCTTCCTTGCGCCGAATCAATTCGTCGTCGTACTTGACACCCTTGCCCTTGTAGGGTTCCGGTGGCCGGAAGGCACGGATCTCCGCCGCCGCCTGACCGACCTTCTGCTTGTCGACACCGCGCACCACGATCTCGGTCTGAGATGGTGTCTCCAGTGTCACGCCTGCCGGCGCCTGGAACTTGACCGGATGGGAAAATCCCAGGGCCAGGTTCAGCGCGTTACCCTGCATCTGCGCGCGATAGCCGACGCCGACGAGTTGCAGGCGCCGCTCGAAACCTTCGCTGACTCCCACGACCATGTTGTTGATCACGGAACGCGTGGTCCCGGCGAACGCCTCAGCGTTCTCCTCGCCCGCGAGAGCGTTGCATTTCACGGCGCCATCGTTACGCTCGACCTCTACCGCGTCGTGGAGCCTGTGCTCCAACGTTCCCTTGGGGCCCTTGACGGTGACAGTCCGGCCCTCGATCGTGACATCCACTCCGGACGGCACGCTGATGGGCTTTCTTGCGACTCTGGACATGCCCTCAGTCTCCTAAGTGACGATGCCGACGACTTCGCCGCCGTGCCCGGCTTCGCGCGCCGCTTTGTCGGTCATCAAGCCCCGGGAGGTGGAAATAATCGCGATGCCGAGGCCGTTCATGACCGTCGGCAGCTGGTCCTTGTTCTTGAAAATCCGCAGCCCCGGGCGGCTGACCCGCTGAATCTTGTCGATTACGGGTTTGCCCTCGTGGTACTTGAGGACGACGGACAGCTGAGGCTTGCCCTTCTGATCCTCGGTAGCCAGATCGCGAATATACCCCTGGTCCTTGAGAAGATTGGCGATCGCCATCTTCTGCTTGGACAGCGGCATGATCACGCGCACCTTCCCTGCGGACAGCCCGTTGCGAATGCGGGTGAACATATCCGCTATTGGATCCTGCATGCTCATCGTTCGGTGGCCTCGACTAAATCTCTCAACAATTCGTTAAAAACCGACCCTGATGCCGTCACCAGCTGGCCTTGACGAGCCCTGGCACGTCACCGTGCATGGCGGCCTCGCGCAGCTTGTTTCGACCGAGGCCGAACTTTCTGTAGAAACCATGGGGGCGACCGGTCATTCGGCACCGGTTTCGCAGCCTCACCGGGCTCGCGTCCCGCGGCAGGCGCTGAAGCTGGCGGATCGCCTCGCGGCGCTCGTCGCCACTCAAACCCTGGTCGCTGATCCTCGCTTTCAACGCCGCCCTCTTGGAGGCGTATTTCTGCACCATCGCCAAGCGCTTGGCTTCGCGGTTAATCAGTGAAAGCTTCGCCATATCGGTTCCCGCCGTTTAATTCTGTCGGAATGGAAAACTGAACCCTTCGAGCAACGCTCGGCCTTCCTCGTCCGTTCTCGCACTGGTGGTAATTGCCACGTCCAATCCCCGGATCGTGTCGATCTTGTCGTAATCGATCTCCGGAAATATGATCTGCTCGGTCACGCCCAAGCTGTAGTTGCCGCGTCCGTCGAAAGCGCGCGGACTGAAGCCGCGGAAATCCCGGGTACGCGGGATTGCGATGCTGATCAGGCGATCGAGAAACTCGTACATGCGATCGCCGCGAACCGTCACCTTGCACCCGATAGGCCATCCTTCGCGTACCTTGAAAGCGGCAACCGATTTCCGCGCCTTGGTGATGATCGGGCGCTGCCCGGAAATCCTCGTAAGATCCGCAACAGCATGGTCCAGCACTTTCTTGTCGGCTAGCGCCTCTCCGACTCCCATGTTGATCGTGATCTTCTCGAGCCGCGGAATCTGCATGACGGATCGATAGCCGAAGCGCTCCATGAGTGCCGGCTCAACCGTGCTCTTATAGTGTTCCCGCAGTCTTGTCATAGCTCTATCGCTCAACTGGCTCACGTAGCTCAAACATCCACGACCTCACCGGTCGACTTGTAAATTCGCACCTTCCTGCCGTCCTCGAGGCGCTTGTAGCCGATTCGGTCGGCTTTGCCTTCCATGGCGTTGTAGATGCCGATATTGGAGATATGAAGCGGCATTTCCTTCTCCACGATTCCACCGCTGGTGCCACGCTGAGGATTCGGCTTCATGTGGCGCTTGGCCAGGTTGATCCCCTCTACGACGACATGGTCGTCGGGAGTCACACTGAGCACCGTGCCACGCTTGCCTTTGTCCTTGCCGGCGCGTACCAGCACTTCGTCACCTTTTCTGATCTTGGCCATTTCCCGTGTCCTCCCGGCTCAAAGCACCTCAGGGGCCAGCGAAACAATTTTCATGAACCGTTCGCTCCTGAGCTCCCTGGTTACCGGGCCGAAGATTCGCGTGCCGATGGGCTGCAGCTGGGCATTGAGCAGAACGGCTGCGTTGCTGTCGAATCGAATCAGCGAGCCGTCGGGCCGACGCACGCCCTTGCGCGTCCTGACAACGACCGCGTTGTACATTTCACCCTTCTTGACCTTGCCGCGCGGAATGGCCTCTTTCACGGTCACCTTGATGACATCGCCGATTCCCGCGTAGCGACGCCGCGACCCACCAAGGACCTTGATACACATCAAGCGGCGGGCGCCACTGTTGTCTGCCGCGACCAGCTCTGATTGCATCTGAATCATGTCAATACTCCGCCTGAACCTGGACTATCAACGAGCACGCTCGAGAATTTCGTGTAACCGCCAGGACTTGCTCTTCGACACCGGCCGGCACGGCTCGATGCTGACCAGATCACCGACGCGGCACGTGTTTTCTTCATCGTGCGCGTGCAACTTCGTCGAGCGACGTATGTACTTCTTGTAAAGCGGATGCTTGACGCGCCGCTCAACGAGAACCGTCATGGTCTTGTCCATCTTGTCGCTGACGACCTGTCCGACCAGTGTCCGGGTCGTGGTCGGGGCTTGCGGCTGCTTTTCTGCGTCCGCACCCTCGGCGGTCGTGGTTTGCTCGCTCATTTGCTCTCCGCTCTGCGGCGCTCGTTCAATATGGTCTTCACCCGGGCGATACTTCGCCGGACGTCTTTTACCTGGTTCGGCCGGGACAATTGACCCGTACCTTTTTGCATGCGCAGATTGAACGCCTCCCGGGAAAGCTCCAGGAGCTCACCCTCGAGGTCCTCTGCGCTCTTGGCACGAAGCTCTTTGGCATCCATCAGAGTATCGTCCTAGACGTGAATGTGGTCTGGACCGGAAGCTTCGCCGCCGCCAGCCGGAATGCTTCCCGGGCAAGCTCCTCGTCCACGCCCTGGATTTCATAGAGCATGCGGCCGGGCTGTATCTGGGCCACCCAGTACTCGACATTTCCCTTACCCTTCCCCTGGCGCACTTCCAGCGGCTTTTTGGTAATGGGCTTGTCCGGGAAGACGCGAATCCAGATGTTTGCGCCGCGCTTCACGTGGCGGGTAATGGCGCGCCGGGCCGCCTCGATCTGCCGGGCCGTGAGACGACCGCGCGTGGATGCCTTGAGGCCGAAGTCACCGAAGCTGACCTTATTGCCGACGTTCGCCTTGCCACGATTCCGGCCCTTTTGCTGCTTTCTGAATTTGGTGCGTTTTGGTTGCAGCATGATTACTTCTCCACTCTACCTGGCCCCGACTACCTGGCTACAATCAGCTGGCGGCGGCGGCTTCTGCCTCCGCTACCTCGCTTTCCTCGATCTTCTCGAGTATCTCGCCCTTGAAGATCCAGACTTTCACGCCGATCACACCGTAAGTGGTGCGTGCTTCGGCCAGCCCGTAATCGATGTCCGCGCGAAGCGTATGCAACGGCACCCGGCCCTCGCGATACCACTCGGATCGCGCGATTTCCGCGCCGTTCAAGCGGCCACTTACCTTCACCTTGATGCCCTCGGCGCCGAGGCGCATGGAATTCGTGACGGCCCGCTTCATGGCGCGCCGGAACATGATGCGTCGCACGAGCTGCCCGGCAATGTTCTCCGCCACCAGATAGGCATCGAGCTCGGGCTTGCGGATCTCTTCCACGCCGATGTGCACGGGCACACCCATCATTTGGGAGACTTCCTTGCGAAGCGCATCGATGTCCTCGCCCTTCTTGCCGATGACAATACCGGGACGCGCGGTGTGAATGACGATTCGCGCATTCTTGGCCGGACGTTGAATTTCGATACGGCTGATGGAAGCGTGAGCGAGTTTCTTGCGAATGAACTCGCGTACCGCGATATCCTTGTTCAAATTGTCCGCATAGTCGCGGCCGTCGGCGTACCAGATGGAATTCCAGTCCTTGACTATGCCAAGGCGAAATCCGATTGGATTGACTTTCTGACCCATCGTGCCCTCGCTCAGATATCCGATACTGTCAGCGTAATGTGGCTGGTACGCTTCATGATGTGATTCACGCGGCCACGGGCCCGCGCCCTGAATCGTTTCTGCGTCGGACCCTGGTCGACGACCACGGTCTGCACATGCAACTCGTCGATGTCCGCGCCCTCGTTGTGCTCGGCATTGGCGATTGCCGACTCGAGCACCTTCTTCAAGATTCCCGCGGCCTTCTTGTCACTGAAGGTGAGTAACTCCACGGCGCGCTCAACCTGCAGCCCGCGAATCTGGTCCGCGACCAGACGAGCCTTTTGCGGTGACAGGCGCACGAATTTCAATTTGGCCGATACTTCCATCGTTTCAATTTCCCACGCCGACTCGGGCTACTTCTTGACCTTACGGTCGCCCGAATGCCCCCTGAAGGTGCGCGTCGGAGCGAACTCGCCCAGCTTGTGGCCCACCATGTTTTCAGTCACCAGCACCGGCACATGGAGCCGGCCGTTGTGCACGGCGATTGTCAGCCCGACCATGTCGGGCACGATCATGGAGCGCCGGGACCAGGTCTTGATGGGCCGTTTATTATTCGTCGCCCGTGCCTGATCCACTTTTTGCACCAGGTGGTGGTCCACGAAGGGGCCCTTCTTGATCGAGCGTGGCATCCCTTATCCTCCCTTGCCGCGTTTGCGCCGGCGGACGATCATGCCGTCGGTGCGCTTGTTGCGCCGCGTTTTGTGACCCTTGGTGGGTTGACCCCAGGGCGTGACCGGGTGACGTCCACCGGAGGATCGACCCTCGCCGCCGCCGTGGGGATGATCCACAGGGTTCATGGCGACACCGCGAACGGTCGGTCGCACGCCGCGCCAGCGGGTCGCGCCGGCCTTGCCCAGGGACTGAAGCCCGTGCTCGGAGTTACTCACCTCTCCCACCGTCGCGCGGCAGTCGATGGGTACCCGTCTGAGCTCCCCGGAACGTAATCGCAGGGTCGCGAACTGACCCTCGCGGGCGATGAGCTGCACGCTTGTGCCGGCACTGCGCGCCAGCTGCGCGCCCTTGCCCGGTTTCAGTTCCACGCAGTGCACGGTGGTGCCCACGGGAATGTTCCGGATCGGCAGACAACTCCCGGCCTTGATAGGCGCATCGGCGCCGGAGCTCACTTCATCGCCGGCGGCCACGCCTTTTGGCGCGATGATGTAACGCCGCTCACCGTCGGCGTAGAGAATGAGCGCGATATGGGCACTCCGGTTGGGATCGTATTCCAGGCGTTCCACGCGCCCGGCGATACCGTCCTTGGTGCGCTTGAAATCGATGATCCGATAACGCTGCTTGTGTCCACCGCCGCGATGCCGGCTGGTAATGCGGCCCTTGTTGTTCCGGCCTCCCGACTTGCTCTTGTGAGCGACGAGCGGGCCGTACGGTTCACCTTTGTGCAAGTCCGGCTGACTGGACTTGACGACGAATCGCCGGCCGGGGGATGTGGGCTTGGTCTTGATCAATGGCATGGTTCAGGCCTCATTCCCCGCCAAGAAAATCGATATCGTGGCCGGGCTTCAGACGCACATAGGCCTTCTTCCAGTTGGAACGCTTGCCTGGGGTGCGCTGGAAGCGCTTCTGCTTACCCTTGTACGAGGCAGTGCGCACATGCATCACCTCGACATTGAACATCTTCTCGACCGCGCGCTTGATCTCCGGCTTGCAGGCATCGGGAAGCACTCGAAAGACCACCTGGTTCGAGGAATCCGCCACGCGCGTGCTCTTCTCCGAGACATGAGGTGCGAGCAGCACTTTCATCAGGCGCTCGTCGTTCATCCCAATCTCTCCTCGACGCGCTTCAACGCCGGCACCGTGATCAAGACCTTGTCGAAGGCGATGAGACTCACGGGATTAATCTGGCTGGCTTCGATATACGTCATCCAGTAAAGATTGCGCGCCGCGAGCGCCAGGTTCTCGTCGAACTCCGCGGTCACGATGAGCACGTCCCGTAATCCCAAACTCTCGAGCTTGGTGGTCAGCTGTTTGGTTTTCGGCGCGTCCACGCCGAACTCCTCGAGCACCACGAGACGTTCCTGGCGCACGAGTTCGGAGAAGATCGATCGCATGGCGCCACGATACATCTTGCGGTTGACCTTCTGGGAATAGTCTTTGGGGCTGGCCGCAAAGGTGACGCCGCCGCTGCGCCAGATAGGGCTGCGGATGCTTCCCGCGCGGGCGCGTCCTGTGCCCTTCTGGCGCCACGGCTTGGCGCCGCCGCCGCTCACCTGGGCGCGCGACTTCTGCGCACGGGTGCCCCGTCGGGCGCCGGCCATGAAGGCGTTCACGACCTGGTGCACCAGCGGCTCATTGTAGGTCGCGCCGAATGCCGCATCCGACACCTCGACGTTCTTCGACGCCTTCTCGCCTTTTGCAGTGACTAAGCCAAGTTTCATCACGGGTTCCTGAATCCCTGGCTCAAGCCGACGGGGAGGCCGACCGGGAGACCTCGGCTTTCGCCGCCGGGCTCAAAATCACGTCGCCACCCTTGGGGCCTGGAACGGCGCCCTTGAGCAGAACGAAATTGCGTTCCTCGTCGACCCGCACCACTTCCAGGTTCTGGGCCGTGCGCACCACGTTTCCCATGTGCCCGGACATCTTCTTGCCCTTGAAGACGCGGCCCGGCGTTTGATTCTGACCGATGGACCCCGGCGCCCGATGGGCGAGCGAGTTGCCGTGGGTAGCGTCCTGCATGTGGAAATTGTACCGTTTCACCACCCCCGCAAAGCCCTTGCCAATGGTGCAGCCACTAGCATCCAGCTTCTGGCCGGCGGCAAAGCGATCGACCTTCAACTCCGAGCCGACCTCTAGACCCTCGCCCTCGTCAGCATCCAGGCGAAACTCCCACAGTCCACGACCCGCATCGACATGCGCTTTCGCGAAGTGCCCGGCTTGCGCCTTGTTCAAGAGCTTCGCGCGGCGCCTCCCGGTGGTCACCTGCAGGGCACGGTATCCGTCGTTATCGATGTTCTTTATCTGGGTGACGCGATTCGGCGTCACTTCGATGACCGTCACCGGCAACGATCCGCCGTCTTCGGTGAAGACCCGCGTCATTCCGCATTTTCGTCCGACTAATCCGATGGCCATGATCTTCGACTCAGTTGAGTTTGATTTGAACGTCCACGCCCGCCGCGAGATCGAGCTTCATCAACGCGTCCACGGTCTTATCCGTCGGATTGATGATATCCAGGATGCGTTTGTGGGTGCGGATTTCGTATTGATCCCTGGCATCCTTGTTCACGTGGGGCGAAACGAGCACCGTGAAGCGTTCCTTGCGGGTCGGCAGAGGAATCGGGCCCCTCACCTGGGCGCCCGTGCGTCTCGCTGTCTCGACGATCTCGAATGCCGACTGATCGATCAATCGATGATCGAATGCCTTGAGCCGAATGCGAATACGTTGGTTGGCCATTCCGAATCCCCTACCCTGCCTGCATCACTCGATGATCTTCGCGACGACGCCAGCACCCACGGTGCGTCCACCCTCGCGGATCGCAAACCGCAAGCCCTCTTCCATCGCAATCGGCGCGATCAGGTTCACCTTTACCTGGATGTTGTCCCCGGGCATCACCATCTCAACACCCTCAGGCAACTCCACCGAACCCGTCACGTCCGTCGTGCGAAAGTAAAACTGCGGCCGATATCCCTTGAAAAACGGCGTGTGCCGTCCGCCCTCTTCCTTCGACAATACGTATACTTCCGCCTCGAAGTACGTGTGCGGCGTGATCGAGCCCGGCTTCGCCAATACCTGGCCTCGCTCGATGTCTTCGCGCTTCACTCCGCGCAGCAACACCCCGATGTTGTCTCCCGCGACTCCTTCATCGAGAAGCTTGCGGAACATCTCCACGCCCGTGCACGTCGTCTTCTCCGTGTCCTTGATGCCGACAATCTCCACTTCCTCGCCAACCTTCACGACACCGCGCTCTACCCGCCCCGTCGCTACCGTGCCGCGACCCGATATCGAAAATACGTCCTCAATCGGCATCAAAAACGCACCGTCCATGGCCCGCTCCGGCTCCGGTATGTAGCTGTCCAGCGCTTCCGCCAGCGCCAGCACCGAAGCTTCACCAAGCTCCGATGGGTCTCCTTCCAGCGCCTTCAGCGCAGAGCCACGGATGATCGGCGTGTCGTCCCCGGGAAACTCGTACTTGTCCAGTAACTCCCGGATCTCCATCTCCACCAGCTCCAGAAGCTCTTCGTCGTCAACCATGTCGCACTTGTTCATGTACACCACAATGTACGGAACGCCCACCTGGCGCGACAGCAAAATGTGCTCGCGCGTCTGCGGCATCGGACCGTCCGCCGCGCTGACAACCAGGACCGCTCCATCCATCTGCGCCGCGCCCGTGATCATGTTCTTCACATAGTCAGCGTGCCCGGGGCAGTCCACATGGGCGTAGTGACGATTGTCCGTCTCGTACTCCACGTGCGCCGTCGCGATCGTTATCCCGCGCGCGCGCTCCTCCGGAGCGTTGTCAATCTCGTCGAACGCCTTTACCTCACCACCGTGCTTCGCCGCCAGTATCTTCGTCATCGCCGCCGTCAGCGTCGTCTTACCGTGGTCAACGTGGCCTATCGTGCCGACGTTTACGTGTGGCTTCGTTCGCTCGAATTTCGCCTTGGACACCTTCAATACCTCGCAATTAGTGAGCCCTGCTCACTGATTCTTCTTGATAATCTCGTCGGCGATGCTGCTCGGCACCTGCGCGTACTTCATGAATTCCATGCTGAAGGTGGCGCGACCCTGGGTGAGGGAGCGTAAATCGGTCGCGTAACCGAACATTTCCTTCAGCGGCACCTCTGCGCGTACCGCCTTTCCGGCGGGCGTGTCATCCATCCCCTGCACGAGACCGCGGCGCCGGTTGAGATCACCCATGACGTCGCCCATGTACTCCTCGGGCGTCACCGCCTCGACACTCATGACGGGCTCGAGCAGCACCGGGCCGGCCTTTCTCGCGCCTTCCTTGAATGCCATGGAGCCGGCAATCTTGAACGCTATCTCACTGGAGTCCACGTCGTGATAGGAGCCGTCGTAGAGCGTGACCTTGACGTCGACGACCGGGTAACCGGCGATCACGCCGTTTTCCATCTGCTCGCGGATACCCTTGTTGACCGCCGGTATGTACTCCCGCGGTACTACGCCGCCGCTGATAGCGTCATCGAACTCGTACCCGCTGCCGGCTTCGGCTGGCTCGAGGCGGATGTAGACGTGACCGAATTGCCCACGGCCGCCGCTCTGGCGCACAAACCTGCCTTCCTGCTCGACGGTTTTGCGAATGGTTTCGCGGTAGGCGACCTGGGGCTTGCCCACGTTGGCCTCGACCTTGAACTCGCGCTTCAGGCGGTCGACAATAATTTCCAGGTGCAGCTCACCCATGCCCGAAATGATGGTCTGCCCCGACTCCTCGTCGCTGGTGACGCGGAATGACGGGTCCTCGTGGGCGAGCTTGCCGAGAGCCAGACCCATCTTCTCCTGATCCGCCTTCGTTCTAGGCTCGACGGCCACCGAGATGACCGGCTCGGGAAAATCCATGTGCTCCAGCGTGATCGGATGCTTGGGGTCGGCGAGGGTGTCACCGGTAGTGACGCCCTTCAAGCCGACGGCGGCGGCGATGTCGCCGGCCCGTACTTCCTGGATCTCCTCCCGATGATTCGCGTGCATCTGCAGCAGGCGGCCGATGCGCTCCTTTTTCTGCTTCGCCGGATTGAAGACCGTATCGCCGGATTTGAGAACGCCGGAGTAAACGCGGAAGAAGGTCAACGATCCTACGAAGGGGTCGGTGGCGATCTTGAAAGCAAGGGCTGAGAAAGGCGCGTCGTCGGAGGGTAAACGTTCTACGTCGACGTCCTCGCCATTTCCGGCGATACCGTGGATGGCCGCCACGTCGATGGGTGCCGGCAGGAAATCGATAATGGCGTCGAGCAACGCCTGCACGCCCTTGTTCTTGAACGCCGAGCCGCACAGCGCCGGCACGATGTCGTTGCTCAACGTACGGGCGCGAATGCCCCTGCGGATTTCCGCATCGCTCAAGCCACCATCTTCCAGGTACTTCCCCGTGAGCTCGTCGTCGGCCTCGGCGGCGGCCTCTACGAGCTTCTCGCGCCACTGGTCGGCCAGCGTCTGCATGTTCCCGGGTATATTGCGCTCCTCATAGGTCGTGCCCATGTTGGCATCGTCCCAGTAGATCGCTTTCATCTTGATGAGGTCGACGACACCTTCGAATGATTCTTCGGCGCCAATGGGTACCTGCATGGGGACCGGGTTGCCTTTGAGTCGGGTCTTTATCTGTTCCACGACGTTGAAAAAGTCGGCGCCCTGGCGATCCATCTTGTTGACGAAGGCGAGACGCGGCACGCCATAGCGATTAGCCTGGCGCCACACGGTCTCGGATTGTGGCTCTACACCACCAACGGCGCAGAACACGCCGCAGGCGCCGTCGAGCACACGCAGACTGCGCTCAACTTCAATGGTGAAGTCCACGTGGCCGGGCGTATCGATGATATTGATGCGGTGCTCGTCGTACTGCTCCTCCATCCCGGGCCAGAAGCACGTGGTGGCGGCGGACGTGATGGTGATCCCGCGCTCCTGCTCCTGCACCATCCAGTCCATGACCGCCGCGCCGTCGTGCACCTCGCCGATCTTGTGAGAGATCCCGGTGTAGTACAGGATGCGCTCGCTGGTGGTGGTCTTGCCCGCATCGATGTGCGCCATGATACCGATATTGCGGTAGCACTCGATGGGTGTCTTGCGTGGCACGGGAGGATTCCTGGGACTTTCGCTGGTGTGTCAGTTGCGGTGGCGATCTAGGGTACTTCGACGCTACCAGCGGTAGTGGGAGAAGGCTTTGTTGGCTTCCGCCATGCGGTGGGTGTCTTCGCGCTTCTTTACCGCACTGCCACGGTTATCCGCCGCTTCCAGGAACTCGTTGGCGAGCCTCTGGCCCATGGATTTTTCCGAGCGTTTGCGCGCCGCGTCCACCAGCCAGCGCATGGCGAGCGCCGTACGTCGCGTCAATCGCACTTCCACCGGCACCTGATAAGTAGCGCCGCCCACACGACGTGACTTGACCTCCACCACCGGCCGGACGTTCTCGAGCGCGCGGGTGAACACATCCAGGGGATCATCCTTGGACTTGGCGGCTACGTGGTCCAGGGCACCGTATACGATGCGCTCGGCCACCGACTTCTTGCCGTCGAGCATCAATACGTTGATGAACTTGGCCAGCGTGCCATTAGCGAACTTCGGGTCCGGCAGCACGGCGCGTTTCGGTACGTCTCTACGTCTGGGCATGGTCGATTCCTCAGTGCTCAGCTCTTCGGTCGTTTGGCGCCGTACTTGGAGCGCCCCTGACGACGGTCGGAAACACCGGAGGTATCGAGGCTGCCGCGCACCACGTGATAGCGCACGCCGGGCAGATCCTTGACGCGCCCGCCGCGGATCAGGATGACCGAGTGCTCCTGGAGGTTATGCCCTTCACCGCCGATGTAAGTCGTCACTTCCATGCCGCCGGTGAGACGCACCCGGGCGACCTTGCGCAGCGCCGAGTTGGGCTTCTTCGGCGTGGTGGTGTAGACACGGGTGCACACGCCGCGCTTCTGGGGACAACCCTGCAGCGCTGGTACGTTACTCTTGGTGCGGACCCGCTTTCGCGGCTTGCGCACCAGCTGATTGATGGTTGCCACCGAAGTGTCTCCCGCTTGTTTCATACCCTGAAGTCTTGCCCGGCTGATTCTTTAGCGCAGCCGTAACAATACCTGCCGTCCATTGACGGCGATGTCCGCCCCAACCGGTCCGATCCGAGGGCGGGGAAGTGGCTTGCAAGGCCCGCTGATTGTGCCTTGCAACCCACGAGAAAACCTGAAAAATCAACCGCTTGATGGTCGCTCCCAGAGACCCTGCCCGGTCCGTCGGGGCGCCGCGAGCGACCTCGAAAAAAAAGCGACAGGCAGGAGCAACTCCTGCCTGTCGTTAAGTGCTGGAATTTTAAGTATCGTTTTGCGGGGTGTCAAGGCTCCTGGTCGCCCCGAACACCCCGCCACGGCTAGCTTTCAGCCTCTCCAGCCGACTCCGCCGCGCTGCCCAACGTAGGCGGCGCAGACGTTTCGCCGGATTGCGTGGCATCGGCCACGGCGTCCACCAGGGCCTGCACGGCATCCTGGGCAAGGGCTTCCTCGCCCTGCATCTCACGCCGCTTGCGACGACGCTCCTGGTGGTAGGCGGAGCCCGTGCCGGCCGGGATCAGGCGCCCGACGATGACGTTTTCCTTCAAGCCCCGCAGGCCGTCCAACTTGCCGTTCACCGAGGCTTCGGTGAGCACGCGGGTGGTCTCCTGGAACGACGCCGCCGATATGAAGGACTCGGTGGCCAGCGACGCCTTGGTGATGCCGAGCAGCACCGGCTGCCAGGTGCAGGGCTTGCCGCCTTCGGCCTCGATCCGCTCGTTCTCCTCGAGCACGCGGGCACGGTCCGCCTGCTCGCCGCGCAGGAAGCGCGTGTCGCCGGGCTGGTCGATCTCGATCTTGCGCAGCATCTGGCGCACGATGACCTCGATGTGCTTGTCGTTGATCTTTACGCCCTGCAGCCGATAGACCTCCTGGACCTCGTTGACGATGTAGTTGGCGAGCGTGCTGACACCCAGCAGGCGCAGGATGTCCGCCGGATTGGGCATGCCGTCGACGACGGTCTCGCCCTGCTCCACGTGTTCGCCCTCGAATACCACCATGTGGCGCCATTTCGGCACCAGCACCTCGTTGGTCTCGCCCTCGGCGTCGGTGATTACCAGACGCTGCTTGCCCTTGGTCTCCTTGCCGAAGCTCACGGTACCGCTCACTTCCGCCAGCAGCGACGCTTCCTTGGGCTTACGGGCCTCGAATAGATCCGCTACCCGGGGCAGGCCGCCGGTGATGTCGCGGGTCTTGGAGGACTCCTGGGGAAGGCGGGCGATGGCGTCGCCGATGCCGACCTTGGACCCCTCCTGAACGGTGATGATGGCCCCCTGGGGCAGCACGTACTGGGCCGGCACATCGGTGCCTGGCAACTTCAGGTCCTGCTCCTGGTCGTCCACCAGGCGCACCCTGGGCCTCAGATCCTTGGCCGACGAGGCGCGCTGCTTGGGATCCATGACCACGATGCTGCTCAAGCCGGTGGTCTCGTCCACCTGGGTCTGCACGGTCACGCCGTCGACGGCGTCGTCGAAGCGCACGGTGCCGGCGACCTCGGTGATCACCGGGTGAGTGTGCGGATCCCAGTTGGCCACTGTCTGCCCGCCGGCCACCTTGTCGCTATCGGCGACACTGAGCACCGCCCCGTAGGGCAGCTTGTAGCGCTCGCGCTCGCGACCGTTGCCATCGAGCACCGCGAGCTCGCCGGAGCGGGACACGGCCACGTAGTTGCCGCTCGCGTGGGACACGACCTTGATATTGTGGAGCTTCGCGGTACCGTCGGCTTTGACCTCGATGTTGTCCACCGCCGCCGCCCGGGATGCCGCACCGCCGATATGGAAGGTGCGCATGGTGAGCTGGGTACCAGGCTCGCCGATGGACTGGGCAGCCACCACACCGACCGCTTCGCCATGATTGACGCGCATGCCCCGGGCCAGGTCCCGGCCATAGCAGGCCACGCACACACCGTAGCGGGTTTCGCAGGTGATGGCCGAGCGCACCCGAACCTCGTCGATACCGAGGCCTTCGAGGGCGTCCACCCACATTTCATCCAGCAGCGTGCCGGCGGGGATCGCCACTGTCTTGGAGCCGGCAGCGAACAGATCCTCGGCGGTCACCCTGCCCAGCACCCGCTCGCGGAGCGGCTCGACCACGTCGCCACCCTCGATGAGCGGCGTCAGCACCAGCCCGTGGCTGGTACCGCAATCATCCTCAGTGACGACCAGATCCTGGGCCACGTCCACCAGGCGCCGGGTCAGGTAACCGGAGTTGGCGGTCTTCAAGGCCGTATCCGCGAGGCCCTTGCGGGCGCCGTGGGTGGAGATGAAGTACTGCAGCACGTCCAGGCCCTCGCGGAAGTTGGCCGTAATCGGCGTCTCGATGATGGAGCCGTCGGGCTTCGCCATGAGTCCGCGCATACCCGCAAGCTGCCGAATTTGCGCAGCCGAGCCCCTGGCGCCGGAATCAGCCATCATGTAGATGGAATTGAAAGATTGTTGTACGACCTCTTTGCCGTCGGTGTCGATCACCAGCTCGGTACCGAGCTTCTCCATCATGGCTTTGGCGACCTGCTCGTTGGTATACGACCAGATGTCGACGACCTTGTTATAGCGCTCGCCGAAGGTCACCAGGCCGGACGCGTACTGGCCCTCGATCTCCCTGACCTGGATTTCCGCAGCCTCGAGGATGCGGCCCTTCTCCTCGGGAACCACCATGTCGTCGACGCCGATGGAGATGCCGGCGATGGTGGCGTAGTGGAAGCCCGTGTACATGAGCTGGTCGGCGAACACCACGGTTTCCTTCAGGCCCACCTGACGGTAGCAGGCATTGATGAGCCCCGAGATGCCCTTCTTGTTCATGGTCATATTGACCAGCGAGAATGGCAGGCCTTTGGGCATAACCTCGGAGAGCAGCGCACGACCGACGGTGGTGTCCGTCAGAGACCGCAGTGGCTGCATTTCTCCGTCTTCGTCTTCTTCGTAGGTGTCGATGCGCACCTTGACGCGCGCGTGCAGCTCGACAGCCCCGGTCTGGAATGCCCGGTGCACCTCTGCCACGTCGGCGAACGCCATGCCCGTACCCTTGGCGTCAACGCGCTCGCGGGTCATGTAGTAGAGCCCCATGACCACGTCCTGGGTGGGCACGATGATCGGTTCTCCGTGGGCCGGCGAGAGGATATTGTTGGTGGACATCATCAAGGTACGCGCTTCCAGCTGCGCCTCGACGGAAAGCGGCACGTGCACCGCCATCTGGTCGCCGTCGAAGTCGGCATTGAAAGCCGTGCACACCAGCGGGTGCAACTGAATCGCCTTGCCCTCGATGAGCACCGGCTCGAAAGCCTGAATACCCAGTCGGTGCAGGGTCGGGGCGCGATTGAGCAGCACCGGGTGCTCGCGAATCACTTCCTCGAGAATATCCCAGACCTCCGGACCCTCGCGCTCGACGAGCTTCTTCGCCGCCTTGATGGTGGTGGCGAGTCCGCGCAGCTCGAGCTTCCCGAATACGAAGGGCTTGAAGAGCTCCAACGCCATTTTCTTGGGCAAGCCGCACTGGTGGAGCTTCAACGTCGGACCCACCACGACCACGGAACGGCCCGAGTAATCGACGCGCTTGCCGAGCAGATTCTGGCGGAAACGCCCCTGTTTGCCTTTGATCATGTCGGCCAGCGACTTCAACGGGCGTTTGTTGGTGCCGGTGATGGCGCGCCCGCGACGGCCGTTGTCGAGCAGCGCATCCACGGACTCCTGCAGCATGCGCTTTTCGTTTCTGACGATGATATCCGGCGCGTTGAGATCCAGGAGCCTCTTCAACCTGTTGTTCCTGTTGATCACCCGGCGATAGAGATCGTTGAGGTCCGAGGTCGCGAAGCGTCCGCCGTCGAGCGGAACCAGAGGGCGCAGCTCCGGGGGCAGAACCGGGAGCACCTTCATGACCATCCACTGCGGCCGGTTTCCCGACTCCTTGAAGGCCTCCATGAGCTTCAAGCGCTTGGAAAGCTTCTTGATCTTCGCTTCCGAGCCGGTCTTGGGAAGATCCTCGCGTACCTGTGCGATCTCGCTATCGAGATCGATGGTGCGAAGCAGCTCATAGATGGCTTCCGCGCCCATACGCGCGGTGAACTCGTCGCCGTACTGCTCGATGGCATCCAGGTACATCTCGTCGGTCATCAGCGCACCGCGTTCGAGATCGGTCATGCCGGGATCGATGACGACGAAGGCCTCGAAATAGAGGATGCGCTCGATATCCCGGAGCGTCATGTCCAGCAACAGCCCCATGCGAGACGGCAGGGACTTCAGGTACCAGATGTGTGCCACAGGACTTGCAAGCTCGATGATGCCCATGCGCTCGCGGCGCACCTTGGCCAAGGTCACCTCGACACCGCACTTCTCGCAGATGACACCGCGATGTTTGAGCCGCTTGTACTTTCCGCAAAGACACTCGTAGTCCTTGATCGGACCGAATATCTTCGCGCAGAACAGCCCGTCGCGCTCCGGCTTGAAGGTACGGTAGTTGATGGTCTCCGGCTTCTTCACCTCACCGTACGACCACGATCGGATCTTGTCCGGTGATGCCAGACCGATACGGATGGCATCGAAGCCTTCCACCTGACCTTGTTGCTTGAGCAGATTAAGTAAATCTTTCATGCTTTCTCCTGCCTAAGAGCAGTTTGGCTTGAGTCCGAATCCAAGCAGTCGCACACGCCGCTCACCGTCAATCCTGTTCCAGCTCGATGTCGATCCCCAGCGAGCGGATCTCCTTCATCAATACGTTGAAGGATTCGGGCATCCCGGCTTCCATTTGATGGTCGCCGTCGACGATGTTCTTGTACATCTTGGTACGCCCGTTCACGTCGTCGGACTTCACGGTCAGCATTTCCTGCAGCGTGTAGGCGGCGCCGTATGCTTCCAGCGCCCAGACTTCCATTTCACCGAAACGCTGGCCGCCGAATTGCGCCTTGCCACCCAGCGGCTGCTGGGTAACCAGGCTGTATGGGCCGGTCGAACGCGCGTGCATCTTGTCATCGACCAGATGATTGAGCTTCAACATGTACATGTAGCCTACCGTTACCGGTCGATGGAAAGGCTCGCCTGTGCGCCCGTCGCAGAGAATGGTCTGTCCGCTTCGCGGCAACTTTGCGAGTTCCAGAAGATCCTTGATCTCCTCTTCGCTCGCGCCATCGAAGACCGGCGTAGCCATCGGAACACCACTGGTGATGTTCTCGACAAGCTCCATCAGCTCATCGTCGTTCAAGTCCTTGAGAGGATCGGGCTTGCCTTTCACGGCGTACACCTTCTTCAGGAACTGTCTGATCTTCAAAGGCTTCTCGCCATTTTCCGCCATGCGACCGACCTGAAACCCGAGCCCCTTGGCGGCCCAGCCCAGATGCGCCTCCAGCACCTGGCCGACGTTCATGCGCGAGGGCACACCCAGAGGGTTCAACACCACGTCCACCGGTGTGCCATCTTCCATGAACGGCATGTCCTCCACCGGCACGATCATGGATATGACACCCTTGTTTCCATGCCGTCCCGCCATCTTGTCGCCGGGCTGCACGCGCCGCTTGACGGCGAGGTACACCTTGACCATTTTCAACACACCCGGAGCCAGATCGTCCCCGGAGGTTAGCTTCATGCGCTTTTCCTCGAAACGCTCGTCGAGATTTTTCTGCTGCTGCTCGAGCTGCGCCGCCATGCTTTCAAGCCTCTTGTTGGTGGCCTCGTTACGCAGACGAATTTCGAACCACTTGTCCCGTGACAACTCCTCGAGGTAGCCGGCGGTAATGCGGGCGCCTTTCTTGAGCCCCTCCGGACCACCCTCGGACACCTTCCCGACCAGGAGCGTCTCGAGACGCAGATAGGTGTCGTCCTGAAGAATGCGGAACTGGTCCTCCAGGTCCTTCTTGACCTTGTCGAGCTCCATCTGCTCGATCTGCTTGGCCCGCGCATCCTTTTCGACGCCGTCGCGCGTGAAGACCTGCACGTCGATGACGGTGCCATTCATTCCCGAGGGGACGCGCTGGGAGGTGTCCTTCACGTCCGATGCCTTCTCGCCGAATATGGCCCGCAGCAGCTTTTCTTCGGGCGTAAGCTGCGTCTCGCCTTTCGGCGTCACCTTACCGACCAGGATGTCGCCGGACTTGACCTCGGCGCCGACATAAACGATGCCGGACTCGTCGAGCTTCGAGAGCGCACTTTCGCTCACGTTGGGAATATCCGCGGTCACCTCTTCCGGGCCGAGTTTGGTATCCCGGGCGACACACACGAGTTCCTCGATGTGGATGGTAGTGTATCGGTCCTCCTGGACGACTCTTTCCGAAATGAGGATCGAGTCCTCGAAGTTGTAGCCATTCCACGGCATGAATGCGACCAGCATGTTCTGCCCGAGCGCCAGCTCTCCGAGATCCGTCGCCGGGCCGTCGGCAAGAACGTCGCCACGGGCGATCTGATCGCCGGTTTTCACCAGCGGCGTCTGATTGATACAGGTGTTCTGATTCGAACGCGTGTACTTCGTCAGCGAGTAGATATCGACGCCCGGCTCTCCCGGCACGGCCTCGTCGTCGTTTACCCGCACGACGATGCGCGCAGCGTCAACAGAGTCGACGGTTCCACCACGCTCGGCGACCACGGTGACACCGGAGTCGATGGCCACCGTGCGCTCCATGCCGGTACCGACCAGGGGCTTCTCGGTGATCAGAGTGGGCACAGCCTGGCGCTGCATGTTTGAGCCCATCAACGCGCGGTTGGCGTCATCATGCTCCAGAAATGGAATCAGCGATGCGGCCACCGACACGATCTGCTTCGGCGACACATCCATGTAGTCGACCTTGTCCGGTGCCGACAGCATGAACTCATTCAAATGCCGGCAGGTGACGAGAGCATCGGAAAGCCGGCCCTGGGTCGTGAGCGCCGCGTTTGCCTGGGCGATGACGAACTGACCTTCCTCGATTGCCGAAAGATACTCGATCTTGTCCGTGACCTTGCCCTTCTCGACCTTACGGTAAGGTGTCTCCAGGAAACCGTACTCGTTGGTCCGCGCGTACACCGCCAGCGAGTTGATCAGTCCGATGTTCGGACCTTCCGGGGTCTCGATGGGGCACACGCGACCGTAGTGGGTGGGATGCACGTCGCGAACCTCGAATCCCGCCCGCTCGCGGGTAAGTCCGCCGGGACCCAGCGCCGAGACGCGCCGCTTGTGGGTCACCTCGGACAGCGGATTGTTCTGATCCATGAACTGGGAAAGCTGGCTCGAGCCGAAGAATTCCTTGATAACGGCCGATACCGGCTTTGCGTTGATCAGCTCCTGGGGCATGAGTCCCTCGGTTTCGGCGAGGCTCAGGCGCTCCTTGACGGCGCGTTCGACACGCACCAACCCGATACGGAACTGGTTCTCCGCCATTTCGCCGACGCTGCGGATACGGCGGTTGCCCAGGTGATCGATGTCATCGACCACGCCGTTGCCGTTCTTGATGTCGATGAGAACCTTGAGCACGTCGATGATGTCTTCCTTGGACAGTACCCCCGGACCCTTGATTCCGCTGCGCCCGACGCGCCGGTTGAACTTCATGCGACCGACCGGAGACAGATCGTAGCGATCGGCGCTGAAGAACAGATTGTTGAACAGCGTCTGTGCAGCATCCTTGGTGGGCGGCTCGCCCGGGCGCATCATGCGGTAAATCTCCACCTGCGCCTCGATCTGGTTGTGAGTCGGGTCTGCGCGCATGGTCGAAGAGACATACGGCCCGCGATCCACGTCGTTCACGTACAGCGTCTTGATCGAGGTAATTCCGGCCTCGCGGAGCTTGGTGACGACTTCCTCGGTGAGAATGTCGTTGGCGTTGGCCAGCACTTCACCGCTTTCCTTGTCCACCACATCTCGGGCAAGAATGCACTCGTAAATGTACTCATCGCCCGCGTCCAGCTGCTTGATTCCGGCCTTTTCCAGCAGGTTGATATGGCGGGCCGTGATGCGGCGGCCGTCTTCGACGATCAGCTTGCCTTTCTTGTCCTTGATGTCGAAAGCGGCAAGCTCCCCACGCAGGCGTTCCGGGATTACCTTGAAACGCACACCCGTCTTGGTGATCGTAAAACGGTTCTCTTCGAAGAAGGTTTCGAGGATCTCCTCGGAACTCAACCCCAGAGCGCGCAGCAGTACCGTAGCCGGCAGCTTGCGGCGCCTGTCGATACGCACGTAGACCAGATCCTTCGGGTCAAACTCACAGTCGAGCCACGAACCGCGATAGGGAATGACCCGCGCGGAGAACAACAGCTTGCCCGAGGAATGGGTCTTGCCCTTGTCGTGCTCGAAAAATACGCCGGGTGAACGATGCAGCTGCGCGACGATCACCCGCTCGGTTCCGTTGATGATGAAGGTGCCGGTCTCGGTCATGAGCGGAATTTCGCCCATGTAAACTTCCTGCTCCTTAATGTCCTTGATGGCGCGCTCAGGTCCCGTGCTCTCCTTGTCGTAGAGCACGAGATGCAGCTTCACGCGCAGCGAGGCCGCGTAGGTCATCCCCCGCAGCTGGCACTCCTTGACGTCAAATATCGGTCCGCCCAACCTGTAGCTCACGTACTCGAGGGCGGCGTCCCCGGCGTAGCTCTCGATGGGAAAAACCGATTTGAATGCCGCATAAAGGCCTTTGTCCTGACGCGCTTCAGGCTCCACTCCCGCCTGGAGGAATTCGCGATAGGAATCGATCTGAATGGCCAGCAGGAACGGCGTGTCCAGAACACTGGGCCGCTTGCCGAAGTCCTTGCGAATGCGTTTTCTCTCAGTGAAGGAATAACCCATGGTTGATCCTCTAGGTTAATGCCGGGTAAGAACGAACAGGCCGGTGGCCTCGCGGCCACCAGCCGTCGCTGACGTAGCAATTGCGACTATCAACGTCTACTTGATTTCGACCGAGCCACCGGCCTCTTCGAGCTGACGTTTGAGATCCTCGGCTTCGTCCTTTGCAACACCTTCCTTGATGTTCGCGGGCGCGCTCTCCACCAGATCCTTGGCCTCCTTGAGTCCAAGTGACGTAATCGCGCGAACGACTTTGATCACCGAGACCTTGTTGGCGCCAAAGCTCGTCATGTGAACATCGAACTCGGTCTGCTCTTCTGCAGCCTCGGCGGCAGCTCCCGCTCCCGGGGCCGCTGCCACCGTCGCTACTGCCGCGGAGACGCCGAACTTCTCTTCCATCGATTCGACCAGCTCCACTACATCCATAACCGACATATTGGAAATTGATTCCAGAATGTCTTCTTTCGTTACAGCCATCTACTCATCTCCTGGTGCCCACGTTTTTCGTGGCGCGGGCCATTAAAATTACACCGTTTGCTTTTGATCGCGCACTGCCGCAAGTGTCCGCACGAGCTTGGCTTGCGGTTCCGCCAGCGTCCGCACGAGCTTCGCTATCGGAGCCATCATCACCGACATCAGCTGACTGATGGCTTCATCCTTGGTCGGGAGGTCTGCGAGCCTGCCGACATCGGATGTCTCCAACAGCTTGCCGCCAAAGGAGACCAGCTTAATGACAAGCTTGTCGTTCTCTTTGGCATAGTCGCGCATGACACGAGCCGCCGAGCCCGGCTCTTCGCGGGAAAACGCGAGGATCAGCGGGCCGCTGAGGCCATCGTTCATGCAGGCAAAATCGGTGCCTTCGAAAGCACGGCGCGCCAACGTATTACGCACCACTCTCATGTAAACACCGGCGTTTCGCGCGTTGATACGAAGATTCGTCATCTCCGCGACGGAAAGGCCGCGATATTCTGCCGCGATGGCGGAGAGTGCTCCCCTTGCCACCTCGGCGACTTCCGTGACCACCGCCTTCTTGTGTTCCAGTGTCAGCGCCATGCTCTTACCTCCGGGACACAGAACCATCATCCCACACGTGGAAGATCTCCCGGAGGAGATCCGGCATCCACGACGTGGTCGACGCTACCAACGGGATACGCCTCTCGACGTTCCCGCCCCCACGGTGACCAAACATCAAGCTGTTCGGGGCTTCACCGTCTGCGCAGGCAAATGAATCCGGTTTCACGGCACTCATTACATTAAGCGCGCCAGTCACGCGCCTGCGGTCTTTGACAGCTATCCCTTTCCCCAAATCGGTGCTTTCGCGCCGGCGGTCGGGGTCGGGACAGCCCAAAGTCTTTATCAAACTCCCAAGCTCGCCTTGTCCACCGGAACTCCAGGTCCCATGGTGGACGAGACCGTAATTTTGCGCAGATACACACCCTTGGATGCGCTCGGCTTCGACTTCTCCAGATCGCCGATGAGTGCCACGAGGTTTTCTCTCAGGGCCGCCACCTCAAACTTCACCGTACCGATGCTGCAATGAATGATTCCCGCCTTGTCGGTACGGTACTGCACCTGTCCTGCCTTGGCTTTGCGGACCGCTTCGCCCACATCCGGGGTCACCGTGCCGACCTTTGGATTCGGCATCAATCCGCGCGGCCCGAGGATCTTGCCTAAGCCCCCGACGACCCGCATGGCATCGGGGGCGGCGACGACGACGTCAAAGTTGAGCTCACCCTTCTTGACCTGCTCGGCGAGGTCGTCCAGGCCGACCAGATCGGCCCCGGCCTCGGTGGCGGCATCGGCGGCCTCCCCTTGCGCAAACACGGCGACACGCACCTGCTTACCCGAGCCATTGGGAAGCACGGTGGAGCCGCGTACTACCTGGTCGGACTTTCTCGGGTCGACGCCCAGATTGACGCTCACGTCCACTGACTCGGAGAACTTGGCGGTCGCCAGCTCCTTCACCAGGCTCAAGGCGTTGTCGATGGGCTGCGCGGTATCGCGATCCACCTTGTCCCGGAATTCCCTGACGCGTTTTGATCGTGTGCTCATGGCGTCACCTCGTCGGCTCGGGCGTCTGACGGCCCTGGATGGCCGGAATGCGGGGGATTGTCTGGAACAATCCCCGCCTCGGCAATTGCTCCAGGCATTGCCCTACCTCCTGCATCCTTGCAGTCGTGCTTCGCCCTAACTCGTCCATCCATGGACTCGTCGGACTCGACACCCATGCTGCGCGCGCTGCCGGCGATGATGCGTACGGCTGCGTCCATATCGTCGGTATTCAGATCGGGCATCTTGGTCTTCGCAATCTCTTCGAGCTGCGCGCGGCTGATCCTGCCCACCTTGTCGGTGTTGGGCGTGCTGCTGCCCTTATCGAGGCCCAACGCTTTGCGGATCAGCACCGCCGCGGGTGGGGTCTTGGTGATGAACGTGAAGCTGCGGTCGGCATACACCGTTATGACGACGGGCGTAGGCAGTCCCGCTTCAATGTCTTGAGTCTGCGCATTGAACGCCTTGCAGAACTCCATGATATTGACGCCGTGCTGGCCGAGCGCCGGACCTACCGGCGGACTGGGATTTGCCTGCCCAGCGGCCACTTGCAGCTTGATGTATGCCTCGACTTTCTTTGCCATCGTTCAATCTCCGACGGGTGCAAGCGCCTTATCAGGCTCCCCGATCCTTAACATGTAGGAGCTATTCCTTCTCCACCTGTCCAAATTCCAACTCCACGGGCGTAGAACGCCCGAATATCGAAACTGCCACCTGCAGGCGGCTCTTCTCGTAGTTGACCTCCTCGACAACGCCGCTGAAATCGTTGAAGGGACCGTCGACGACGCGAACCACCTCACCGGGCTCGAATAGAATCTTCGGTCGCGGCGTATCGGTGCCTTCCTGCACGCGCTGCAGTATCTCGTCGGCTTCTTTCTCGGTAATGGGAGCCGGGCGATCACTGCTGCCGCCGATGAAACCCATGACTTTCGGCACGCTCTTCACCAGGTGCCAGGTGTCGTCCGTCATCTCCATGTTCACGAGCACATAGCCCGGGAAAAACTTTCTATCACTGCGCCGTCGCTGCCCGGCACGCATCTCGACTACTTCCTCGGTGGGTACCAGCACATCACCGAAGCTTTCCTCGAGACCGCTTCGCTTGATTCGCTCTTTCAGCAGGCGCGCGACTTGCTGCTCGAATCCGGAATAAGCATGCACGACATACCAGCGTTGGCTCATTACCTCAGCCTCCATGACCCAGGAGTAGTCGTACAACCCATGACAGAATTCCATCGATCATCCAGAGGAATATGGCTACCAGAGTCACCACGCCAATGACTACCAAAGTAGTCTGAGTAGTCTCCTTGCGCGTAGGCCATACGACCTTTCTGAGCTCCGTGCGGGATTCGCGCATGAATACCCAGGCGGTCCGGCCCTTGTCCGTGGTAAAAGCAATCGCGCCGGCGGCCCCTGCTACGATGAGCAGACCGATGACCCGCAGCAGCAGGGACTCCTCGCCGTAGTAATAGAATGCCGTGACCGCTGCAGCCAACAATGATGTGGCGACCAGCCATTTCAGGGTGTCCTGCGTCTTGCCAGCTGTTTCGACTCTCGCTCCCATCTCAATCCCAAGTTCCAAGCACACATACGCAACCAGTGCGGGATAATCTGCTCGATCCGACCGTGTCTTGCAGCCAGCCGCGAACCTGAGTTCCCGCCACGCCATCTGAAATCGGCAATCGAAAGACAGAAACACCCCGTATGGCAGGCCAGGAGGGAATCGAACCCCCAACCTGCGGTTTTGGAGACCGCCGCTCTGCCAATTGAGCTACTGGCCTTTGGTGTGTCGTGATCAATGATTGGTGAATCGTGATACGTAATGGTCAACGCGCTACGGTTCTAAATTTCCTACTCCGCCTGCATCACTCGATGATCTTCGCGACGACGCCAGCACCCACGGTGCGTCCACCCTCGCGGATCGCAAACCGCAAGCCCTCTTCCATCGCAATCGGCGCGATCAGGTTCACCTTTACCTGGATGTTGTCCCCGGGCATCACCATCTCAACACCCTCAGGCAACTCCACCGAACCCGTCACGTCCGTCGTGCGAAAGTAAAACTGCGGCCGATATCCCTTGAAAAACGGCGTGTGCCGTCCGCCCTCTTCCTTCGACAATACGTATACTTCCGCCTCGAAGTACGTGTGCGGCGTGATCGAGCCCGGCTTCGCCAATACCTGGCCTCGCTCGATGTCTTCGCGCTTCACTCCGCGCAGCAACACCCCGATGTTGTCTCCCGCGACTCCTTCATCGAGAAGCTTGCGGAACATCTCCACGCCCGTGCACGTCGTCTTCTCCGTGTCCTTGATGCCGACAATCTCCACTTCCTCGCCAACCTTCACGACACCGCGCTCTACCCGCCCCGTCGCTACCGTGCCGCGACCCGATATCGAAAATACGTCCTCAATCGGCATCAAAAACGCACCGTCCATGGCCCGCTCCGGCTCCGGTATGTAGCTGTCCAGCGCTTCCGCCAGCGCCAGCACCGAAGCTTCACCAAGCTCCGATGGGTCTCCTTCCAGCGCCTTCAGCGCAGAGCCACGGATGATCGGCGTGTCGTCCCCGGGAAACTCGTACTTGTCCAGTAACTCCCGGATCTCCATCTCCACCAGCTCCAGAAGCTCTTCGTCGTCAACCATGTCGCACTTGTTCATGTACACCACAATGTACGGAACGCCCACCTGGCGCGACAGCAAAATGTGCTCGCGCGTCTGCGGCATCGGACCGTCCGCCGCGCTGACAACCAGGACCGCTCCATCCATCTGCGCCGCGCCCGTGATCATGTTCTTCACATAGTCAGCGTGCCCGGGGCAGTCCACATGGGCGTAGTGACGATTGTCCGTCTCGTACTCCACGTGCGCCGTCGCGATCGTTATCCCGCGCGCGCGCTCCTCCGGAGCGTTGTCAATCTCGTCGAACGCCTTTACCTCACCACCGTGCTTCGCCGCCAGTATCTTCGTCATCGCCGCCGTCAGCGTCGTCTTACCGTGGTCAACGTGGCCTATCGTGCCGACGTTTACGTGTGGCTTCGTTCGCTCGAATTTCGCCTTGGACATGGAAGCGATCTCCCCAGAGGATCCTCAATGTGACAAATGTTCGTGACTGATCGTTCGTTAGCTGATGTTCAGTGCTGGAATCTGGAGCCCATAACCGGATTTGAACCGGTGACCTCTTCCTTACCAAGGAAGTGCTCTACCGACTGAGCTATATGGGCGGATGAATACCGTCCTCGGTCAAACCCGGCGTGGGCAACACGGCCCCGACTCCGGTTATGGTCAAAAGTCCGCGGCCACGGCCGGCCACCGCCTGCGCCTCTACCCGGGTCACCCTTGGAGCGGGTGATGGGAGTCGAACCCACGTCATCAGCTTGGAAGGCTGAGGTTCTACCATTGAACTACACCCGCTAGCTGTGATCGTCCCCACCACCCTCTCTGTTGGTGGAGGGGGGAGGATTCGAACCTCCGAAGGCTGTGCCGTCAGATTTACAGTCTGATCCCTTTGACCGCTCGGGAACCCCTCCGGAACGCAAGCAGCGAATTTTCTTGAATTAACAGTGTCATGTCAAGGGTTGTTGCGAATCCGCATTGGGGGCGGACGGGGCAGAATCCGGGAGACCGTCGACAAGCCAGTCCCTGGGCCTCAGATAGCGCTCGTAGAGGCGGCTCTCAGGGGAGCCGGGCTCCGGCTGCCAGTCATAGCGCCACGCCACCCGGGGCGGCAGGGACATGAGTATCGACTCGGTGCGGCCCCCGGATTGCAGCCCGAACAGAGTCCCGCGGTCAACTATCAGGTTGAACTCCACGTAGCGGCCGCGCCGGTAGAGCTGGAACTCCCGTTCGCGCTCACCGTATTCGAGATCCTTGCGGCGCGCCACAATGGGCCGGTAGGCTGGCAGGAAATGGTCGCCCACGCTGCGCGTGAAGGCGAAGCACTGCTCGAATCCGCCTTCCCGGAGATCATCGAAAAACAGGCCGCCGATGCCCCGCGCTTCGCGCCGGTGGGGAAGATAGAAATACTCGTCACAACGGCGTTTGAGACACGCGTAGGTATCGGCAACCTGGTCCGCGCAGGCCGCCGCGGCGGTGCGGTGCCAGTGAATGGCGTCGTCGTCGAATCCATAGTACGGCGTCAGGTCGAAGCCGCCTCCGAACCACCACACGTGCGCCTCTTGCTCATGGGCTCCCTCATGGGCGCCGTCGGCCTGGAAATAACGCACGTTACAGTGGGCCGTGGGCACATAGGGGTTGCGCGGATGGATGACCAGCGATACGCCCAGGGCCTGGAAAGACCGGCCGGCGAGCTCAGGGCGCAGCCGGCTTGCGGCGCTCGGCAGCTTTTCGCCCCTGACATGGGAGAAGTTTACTCCCGCCTGCTCGAAAACCAGGCCATCGCGCAGCACCCGGGAACACCCGCCGCCGCCTTCGTTGCGTTGCCAACGATCGGCGACGAAGGCTTTGCCGCCGCCGTCCTCGTCCTCGAGCTCAGCGCAGACACGTTCCTGGAGCGCGAGGAAATAGGCTTCCGCCGCCGCGATCTGCTGCTCGCTCATGGCCGTCCGCCTTCAAATCCTGCCCCTCGCAGCAGGCGCCCGTCCCTGGCATCACGGATCTCGCTGGGCCGTGGGGCGCCGCCGGTGGAGCCGGTGAGAAAATAGTCTACGCGGCTGCCCAGCGCGCGGCGTGCCCTCAAGGCGGTTCTCGCCGGCGGCCGCCCGCTGCGGTTGGCGCTGGTGGAAATCAGCGCTCCGCCGAAGCGCCGGCAGAGACTCGCCGCCAGGGGATGCGCCGTCACCCGCACGGCGATGCCGCCGCTACCGCCGGTGAGCCATACCGGGACGCGCGGATGGGCGGGCAAAATCCAGGTGCTGGGACCCGGCCAACTCTCCAGCACCGGCGCTAAAATGCGATCGCAGCAGGGCAACAACAATGGTTCCAGCTGATCATGGTCCGCCGCGATGAGGATCAGCCCCTTGTCGACAGCGCGCCCCTTGATGGTCAGCAGCCGCAGGACCGCATGCTCGTTGAACGGATCGCAGCCGAGCCCGTAAACCGCCTCGGTGGGATATGCCACTACCCCACCGTCGCGCAAAGTCCGCACGGCGCAGCGCAAGCTCCAGGAGTTCAGCTCGGGCACGCGATCAATCAACGCGCAACGGCGGGTCAGCCGCTCTGCAGCTTCTTCTGCAGGGCGCGATCTTTGGCGGCGATGCCGTCGGCGTTGCTTTGGCGCTCGGCACGCAGGCGCTCGCTCAAGCCGGGATCGGCCAGCGCCAGCATCTGTGCCGCCAGGAATGCGGCATTCCTGGCGCCGGCGCTGCCGATCGCGACGCTGGCCACGGGTACGCCCGCCGGCATCTGCACGGTGGAAAGCAGCGCGTCCATTCCCTTCAAGGGGCCCGCGTCCATAGGCACACCGATAACAGGGCGAATGGTCTGCGCCGCCACGACTCCGGCCAGGTGCGCGGCCATCCCGGCGGCGGCGATGAATACGGCGCAACCCCGCTGCTCGGCATCGTTGACGTAATTGCGGGTTGCCTCGGGGGTTCGGTGGGCGGAGGTGATGTGCACCTCACACGGCACATCCAGCTTGCCGAGAACGTCCAGGCAACCCTGCATGGTCCCCAGATCCGAATCCGATCCCATGAGAACGGCGACGAAGGAAAGGGTGTTGTTTATCATCGACCCTGCCGGTGGAACTGGGCGATTCTAAACCAGTTGCGGCTCGAGCGGAGCCTTCAGTCGGCGCTACCGGCCTGACCGAGGTCGCTGTCGGTTCCACCCTCGGCCTTGTCGCGGACGCTTTCCACACTGCTAGACCTGCCGTTCGCACCGGAATTATTGCCCTTGCGGGGGGCTGCTTCTTTGCCCGAGCGCGCAGCGGACTTTTTCGCCGTCTTCTTGCTGGTTCTTTTGCCGGCCTTCTTCTTGGCCTTTTTCTT
>Ga0255058_10000050_pt1 | contig 65885 bp, 69 predicted proteins | sample Cases_109_9_MG_FD_188637 | JGI IMG/M metagenome (GOLD analysis project Ga0255058, IMG submission 188637) | Seawater microbial communities from Amundsen Gulf, Northwest Territories, Canada - Cases_109_9 | ecosystem: Environmental > Aquatic > Marine > Gulf | place: Canada: Northwest Territories...
AGGCGGACGCCGCTGGAGCGGCTGAGAAACATCGGCGTCATGGCGCACATCGATGCCGGGAAGACCACGACCACCGAGAGGGTCCTGTACTACACGGGTCGGCTCCATCGGATGGGCGAAGTGCATCATGGTGACGCCACGATGGACTGGATGGAGCAGGAGCAGGAGCGCGGCATCACGATCACGTCGGCGGCCACCACCTGCCTCTGGGAGAAGAACGACGAACACTACCGCATCAACATCATCGACACGCCGGGCCACGTGGACTTCACCGTGGAGGTCGAGCGAAGTCTTCGCGTGCTGGACGGTGCGGTGGCTCTCTTCTGCGCCGTGGGCGGTGTCGAGCCGCAGTCAGAGACGGTCTGGCGTCAGGCCGATGGCTACGCGATCCCGCGCATCGCCTTCGTGAACAAGATGGACCGCGTCGGTGCGGACTTCGAGAACGTCGTTCAGATGATGCGCGATCGGCTCGGTGCCAGGGCGCACCCGATTCAGTGGCCACTGGGCGAAGGCGAGCTCTTCACCGGCGTTATCGACATCGTTCGTCAGGTCGAGATCGTCTACGACGAGGACTCGCTCGGAGTCGACTGGGAGGAAGGCCCGATACCGAACTCGATGCGGCCGAAGATCGACGAGCTCAGGCACGATTTGATCGAGGCGGCGGTCGAGCACGATGAGGAGCTCCTCGAGAAGTACCTCGACGGTCAGGAGCTGACCGAGGACGAGGTTCGACGGGCGATCCGGAAGGCCACGCTTGCCGGCAACTTCACGCCGGTTCTGCTGGGTTCCGCGTTCAAGAACAAGGGCGTCCAGCGGCTGTTGGACGCCGTCGTGGACTACCTGCCGTCGCCCGCCGACGTGCCTCCGATACGTGGACACCTTCCCCAACAGGACGAGCACTTCGAGACGAGGGAGGCTTCGGACGACGCGCCCTTCTCGGCGCTCGTCTTCAAGATCGCCACGGACCCGTACGTGGGGCGGCTGACCTACTTCCGCGTCTATTCGGGCCAGCTCGAGGCCGGGAGCCACGTGCAGAACACGACCCGGGACAAGAAGGAGCGAGTCGGGCGTCTTCTCCAGATGCACGCGAACAAGCGCGAGGAGCGGAAGGTCGTGTACTCGGGCGACATTGCCGCGGCCATCGGCCTCAAGTTCAGCAAGACGGGCGACACGCTGAGCGAGCGCGGCCACCCGATCGTCCTCGAGTCGATGAGCTTCCCGGAGCCGGTGATCCGGGTGGCGATCGAGCCGAAGACGAAGGTCGACCAGGACAGGCTGGCCGAAGCGCTGCAGAAGCTGGCCGAGGAGGACCCCACCTTCCGCGTCCACACGGACCCGGAGACCGGACAGACGATCATCAGCGGGATGGGCGAGCTACACCTCGAGATCATCGTCGACCGGCTGCAGCGCGAGTTCAAGGTGAACGCGAGCGTGGGCCGTCCGCAGGTTGCCTACCGGGAAACGATCCGCACGCCGGTCGACAAGGTCGAAGCCAAGTTCGTCCGACAGACCGGTGGACGCGGCCAGTACGGACATGTGGTGATCAAAGTCGAGCCGACGGAATCCGGGATCGGCTTCGTGTTCGAGAACGAGATCCGCGGAGGCTCGGTCCCACGCGAATACGTGCCCTCGGTCGAGCAGGGCATCAAGGAGGCGATGGAGTCCGGTGTGATCGCCGGATATCCCCTCATCGACGTGAAGGCGACCCTCATCGACGGCTCCTTCCACGATGTCGACTCCAGCGAGATGGCCTTCAAGATCGCCGGTTCCATGGCGCTCAAGGACGCCGTGAGGCGCGGCGATCCCGTGCTGCTCGAGCCGATCATGGACGTGGAGGTCGTGACTCCGGACGAGTACCTGGGAGATGTGATGGGCGATCTCACCAGCCGGCGCGGCAAGATCGGGGGGATGATGGAGCGGTCTTCCGCTCAGGTGATCGGCGCCTCGGTCCCGCTATCCGAGATGTTCGGCTACTCGACCGTGCTCCGCTCCCTCAGCCAGGGGCGGGCGGTGTACACGATGCAGTTCTCGCATTACGACGAAGTGCCGAAGTCGAAGCTCGAGGAAATCCTCTCTTCAAACGGGAGCAAGTGACACGTAGGGCGCTTCGGGCGTTCTAACCCGAGACAGGGGCGTTTCAAAGGAGACAGGATCAGCGATGGCGAAGCAGAAGTTTGAGCGGACGAAGCCGCACGTAAACGTGGGGACGATCGGACACGTGGACCACGGGAAGACGACGCTGACGGCGGCGATCACGGAGGTATTGTCGAAGCTGGGGTTGGCGGACTACGTGCCGTTTGATGAGATCGACAAGGCGCCGGAGGAGAAGGAGCGGGGGATCACGATAGCGACGGCGCACGTGGAGTATGAGACGCAGAATCGTCACTACGCGCACGTGGACTGTCCGGGGCACGCGGACTACGTGAAGAACATGATCACGGGTGCGGCGCAGATGGACGGAGCGATCGTGGTGGTGAGTGCGGCGGACGGGCCGATGCCGCAGACGCGGGAGCACATTTTGTTGGCCCGTCAGGTAAACGTGCCGTACATCGTGGTCTATCTGAACAAGGTGGACATGGTGGACGATCCGGAGCTATTGGACCTGGTGGAGTTGGAGGTTCGCGAGCTGCTATCGGAGTACGATTTTCCCGGGGATGACGTGCCGGTGATCCGTGGCAGTGCGCTGAAGGCGTTGGAGAGCGGGGAGCCGGGCGCGGAAGATACGAAGTCGATCGAGGAGTTGATGGAGGCACTGGACACGTACATTCCGGTACCGGAGCGGGAGATCGACAAGCCTTTCCTGATGCCGGTGGAGGACGTGTTCACGATCACGGGGCGCGGGACGGTGGTGACGGGCCGGATCGAGCGAGGGGTGGTGAAGACGGGTGAGGAGGTGGAGCTGGTCGGTCTGGGGTCGGACCGCAAGTCGGTGGTGACCGGGGTGGAGATGTTCCGGAAGATATTGGACGACGGGCAGGCGGGAGACAACGTGGGACTGCTGCTTCGAGGGGTGGGCAAGGAGGAGGTGGAGCGCGGCATGGTGGTGGCGGCGCCGGGCTCGATCACGCCGCACACGAAGTTCAAGGCGGAGGTGTACATCCTGACGAAGGACGAGGGGGGCCGGCACACGCCGTTTTTCGATGGATACCGGCCGCAGTTCTACTTCCGGACGACGGACGTCACGGGCTCGGCGCACCTGCCCGAGGGGGTGGAGATGGTGATGCCGGGAGACAACGTGAACATGGACGTCGAGCTGATCACGCCGATCGCGATGGACACGGAGCTGCGCTTCGCGATCCGCGAGGGCGGCCGCACGGTCGGCGCCGGCGTCGTCACCGACATCGTCGAATAAGATGAGAGACACGGTGACGCTCGAGTGCACGGAGTGCCGCGAGCGCAATTACACGACGACGAAGAACAAGCGACAGCATCCCGAGCGGGTCGAGTTCAAGAAGTACTGCCCTCGGTGCAACGCACATAGACCGCACAAAGAAACGCGCTGAGAGCGCTCGGCGCCGGTTCGGAACCGTCCCCTGGGGGAGGAGTTTCGGAGTCGCCGCGGATCGTCTCGAGTGGATCGGAGCCGGGGTAATTGGCTGGCATACTGAGAAAGACACAGACGTTCGTTGAAGAGGTCCAGGTCGAGATGCGACGCGTCACTTGGCCCGATCGCGAGCAGCTTCGCAACGCGACAATCGTAATCCTGATCTTCGTCATCATACTGGCGTTCATCATCGGCGTGATGGACGGCGTGTTCTCGTGGTTCGTGCGCACGCTGGTGGGTCTGTTCAGTGGCTGAGACGAAGAGCGAGCAGGATGTCCAGTGGTACGCCCTACAGACGTATTCCGGGCATGAGAACAAGGTGAAGACGCTGCTCGAGCGGAAGATCGCCGAGATGCCCGGCGAGACGCCTGAAGAAAAGGCGATTCGCGAGGTCGTGGTCCCGACCCAGGAGGTGGTCGAGATCAAGGGGGGGCGAAAGGTGAAGTCGACCAAGCGTCTCTACCCCGGCTACGTCCTCATCCAGATGAACCTGAACCAGGACACGATGTACAAAGTCAGCAGCACGCAGGGGGTCATCAAGTTCGTCGGCGGCGGAACCAAGCCGCAGGCGCTGAAGCAGGATGAGGTCAACAAGATCCTCGGGATCGCGGACGAACTGGAGGAGGCGGGCCCCACGGAGGAGATCCCGTTCCGGAAAGGTCAGGTCGTAGAAGTGACCGAGGGGCCGTTCAGCGATTTCAGCGGGACCGTGGAGGAGGTGTTCCCGGACAAGGGCAAAGTCCGGGTGCACGTGAGCCTCTTCGGCCGACCGACGAGCGTGGAGTTGGATTACACGCAGCTGCGCGGCTACTGAGAACGCCTTTGACAAAAGGCCCATCTCGGGCGTGCTCGACCTTGGGTCGAGTCCCCCAATGGTGGGAGGTCTTCGGCGTTTCGCTTGGGCGTTGACGTCGACTTCGCGATGAGCGCAAACGGGCTGAAACGAACGAGCTGATAAGATGGCGAAGAAGCAGATCGGTTTCATCAAGCTGCAGATACGGGCGGGGCAAGCGAATCCAGCGCCGCCCGTGGGGCCGGCGCTGGGACAGCACGGCGTCAACATCATGGAGTTCTGTAAGCAGTTCAACTCCAAGACGGCGGCTCAGAGCGGGACGATCATTCCGGTCGAGATCAAGGTCTACGCGGACCGTAGCTTCACCTTCATCACGAAGACGCCCCCGGCGGCCGAGTTGCTCAAGAAGGAGGCGGGCATTTCCTCGGGCTCACCCGAGCCGAACCGGGACAAGGTTGGCACCGTCACGCGTGATCAACTCCACAAGATCGCCGAGATCAAGATGGAGGACCTCAACGCGAACGATTTGGATGCGGCGGCTCAGATGATCGCCGGAACGGCCCGATCGATGGGAATCGAGGTGGCGGACTGATGGCTGGCCGCGGGAAGAAGTACAGGGATGCGGTCGGGACCGTCGAGCCCGGCTCCAAGCTGGAGCCCCCAGCCGCGATCGAGAAGGTGAAGGAGATGGCGTTCGCCGGGTTCGATGAGACGGTGGAAGTCGTCTTCCGGCTCAGTGTCGACCCCAGAAAGGCCGACCAGATCGTCCGCGGAACCGTCGTCCTGCCGGCAGGAACCGGCCGCACGGTGCGCATCCTCGTTCTGGCCCAGGGCGATCCGGCACGCGAGGCGGAAGAGGCCGGCGCGGACTACGTCGGGACCGAGTACATGGAGAAGATCGAGGGTGGTTGGCTGGACTTCGATGTGGCCATCGCGACGCCCGACCTGATGAAGGAGGTGGGCAAGCTGGGCCGCATCCTCGGTCCACGAGGCCTGATGCCGACGCCGAAAGCCGGCACGGTGACCATGGATGTCGGTCGCGCGGTGGGTGAGGCGAAGGCGGGCAAGATCGAGTTCCGCGTGGATCGGACGGGCAACGTCCACGCGCCGATCGGCAAGGTGAGCTTCGAGGCCAGCAAGTTAATGGAGAACTTCGACGCGATCGCGGATGCGATCGTCCGTAACAAGCCGTCGGCCGCCAAGGGCACGTTCGTGAAGAGCGTGACGGTCAGCTCGACAATGGGACCGGGCGTCTCCATCGACCCGAACCTTTTCCGTCGTGCCAGGTAGCATCGCAGCCGCCGGCGCAGAGGGGGCATAGAGCAGGATGCGATTCGAGGAGAAACACCAGGCCGCCGAGGAGCTGGCGACGCGGCTGCGTGACGCCGACACGATATTCCTGACCGACTTCACCGGTTTGGACGTGAAGGAGATCACGGAGTTTCGGGCGAAGGTGCGCGACGGAGGGTTGGAATACAGGGTGGTCAAGAACACCCTGACGCGGCGTGCCATCGAGGGACTCGAGCTTGACGCGCTGGACGAGCATCTGGTCGGGCCCTCTGCCCTTCTCCTCGGCGGGAGCGACCCGGTGACGCCGGCCAAGATAATCCGCGATTTCGCCAGGGAGCATGACAGCCGACCCATCGTGAAGATCGCGCTGGTCGAGCGTCAGGTGGTAACTCCTAGCAACGTTAAGGCGATGGCCGACCTGCCATCGCGCCAGGAGCTTCTGGGGAGTATCGCGGGCGGTTTGACGGGATCCGTCGCCGGGATCGCGGGTGTTCTAGGCGGTTTGATCCGCGACGTGATGTATATGATCGAGGAGGTCGCCAAGGTGCGGGCGGCAGGGGACACAGAGCAGGGAGCCAACTAGATGAGCAAAGTCGACGAGTTGCTGGATGCGATTGGATCGCTCACCGTCCTCGAGGCGGCGGAGCTCAAGGAGAAGATGGAGGACACGTTCGGCGTGTCTGCGGCGGCCCCCGTCGCTGCGGTCATGCCGGGTGCCGCCGGAGGAGGCGGCGCGGCCGAGGAAGAACAGACCGAGTTCGACATCGTCCTCACCGGAGTCGGAGACAAGAAGATCCAGGTGATCAAGGTCGTCCGCGAGGTCACCAGCCTCGGTCTCAAGGAGGCGAAGGAGGTGGTCGACAACGCCCCCGGAACCGTCAAAGAGGCGGTGAGCAAGGAGGAGGCGGAGACCATCAAGGCCAAGCTGGAGGAACAAGGCGCGGCCGCGGAGATCAAGTAGCCCAGCGAGGAGGTCGACTGGGCTCGCCATTGCACTTCATAAGTCCTGAAACGTCCTCGGTCGGTACCTCGGCGAACGGCGTCGAGGTTTCGGCCTACGTGTGTCCGGTGATAGCGGGTTCCGTTCCGCGCGATCGCCCCAGGACCGCTCGTCCTATCTAAACGTCAGGAGACTCGACGTTGTCGAAGCAAGCGAAATCGGTGGTGTCGTTCTCGAAACTGCGGTCGTCTATGCCGATGCCGCACTTTCTGGATGTCCAGCTGCAGGCGTTCGAGCGCCTCGTGCAGAGCGATCAGCGCTCCGAGGACCGCCAGGACCTCGGCTTGGAGCGGGTATTCAACGAGATCTTCCCGATCACGGATGTGAACGAGAACTTCTCGCTCGAGTTCGTCGACTACGGGCTCGGTGAGCCCAAGTACACGGTGGAAGAGTGTATAGAGCGCGACATGACCTACGCGGCTCCGCTCAAGGCCACTCTACGCCTCATCATGTTCGAGAAACTGGGAGACGGCGAGAAGCGGCCGCGCGACATCCTCGAGAAGGAAGTCTATCTAGGCGACCTACCCCTGCTGACCGAGCAGGGAACGTTCGTGGTGAACGGCGCCGAGCGGGTCATCGTCAGCCAGCTTCACCGTTCTCCGGGGGTCGTGTTCGAGCAGACCATCCACCCGAACGGTACCCGCCTCTTCAGCGCCCGGATCATCCCCTTCCGGGGCTCGTGGGTGGAGTTCACGCTCGACATCCACGACGTCATATACGTCCACATCGACAAGAAGAAGAAGTTCCCGGCCACGGCGCTTCTTCGCGCGTTCGGTCACGGGACGAACGGAGACATCCTGGACCTCTTCTATGATGTGCGGGAGTTCGACATCACCGTCCCCGTCGAGGAGGGCGGCCCGCGCCGCGAGGTTCTCGGGACGTTGCTCGCCGAGAGCATCCCGAACTCCGAGTTCGAGGGTGAGAAGGTCTCCTTAGAGCTCAAAGGCTCGGATCTCGAGGAAATGGATGCGGTCTGGCTCACCGACGGCGTCGACCACCCCGAGTCCGGCGAGCGTCTGGCCGCCCCGGGCGATCGGCTGGACGACACGCTCTTCCGACGGTTCACCGCCGCCGGAGTGGCGGAAGTCGAGGTCTTCGATGATGAGGAGGCCTTTGTCGCCCGTCGCGGCGACGAGATGACGGAAGAGCTGATCGAGCGACTGGAGCGAGCCGGGATCGGTCGAGTCATGACGTACTCGAGCGCGGCATTCATCCCGACGCGGGGATCGTTCGCTGACCTCGCGATGCGTCGCGACTGGAGCCAGAACCCACAGCTCGCGACCGACGTCGTGGACGCCTCGACGGGAGAGGTCCTGCACGAGGCGGGTGAGCTGTTCACGGAGGAGCTATTCGCGAAACTGAGGGAGAGCCGCGTACGCGAGGCCCTCATCTTCACCGGAGGCCCGCGCGGCGAGTCCCCGCTCATCAAGAACACGCTCGCCAAGGATCCGACCGACGGCGAGGCGGCCGCGCTGCATTCGATCTACTCACTGGTGCGTCCGGGCGAGGCCCCCAACCTGGAGACCGCCCGCGGCGCGCTCGATCGCCTCTTCTTCAACCCCAAGCGGTACGACCTGGGTAGAGTCGGCCGCCACAAGGTAAACCAGCGGCTGAAGGACGTTTATCGCCTGCTGGACTTCGAGCTGCCGAGCGAGGACACGGCGGTGCTGACCCCTCACGATTTCGTGGCGATCCTCAGATATCTGGTCGAGCTCCACGAGGGTCGTGGCTACACCGATGACATCGATCATCTGGGCAATCGACGAGTGCGCTCGATCGGCGAGCTGATCGCGAATCAGTTCTCCGTCGGCCTCTCGCGAATGGCTCGTCTCGTTCGAGAGCGCATGTCGATCAACAGCGATCCGGAGAAGCTCTCGATCGACGATCTGGTCAACGCTCGCACCGTTAGCGCGGTCATCCAGTCCTTCTTCGGAAGCTCGCAGCTGAGCCAGTTCTTGGATCAGACGAACCCGCTCGCCGAGCTCACGCACAAGCGTCGTCTGAGCGCGCTGGGACCGGGCGGGCTCACCCGCGAGCGCGCCGGATTCGAAGTGCGCGACGTCCACTACTCTCACTATGGACGGATGTGTCCGATCGAGACGCCGGAGGGGCCCAACATCGGGCTGATCACCTCGATGACGACGTTCGCGCAGCTGAACGAGCTCGGCTTCCTTGAGACGCCGTATCGTCCGGTTGTGGACGGTCGGGTCACCGATGAGGATGAGGTCGTTTGGCTCTCCGCGAGCGAGGAGGATGAGTACTCCGTCGCCCAGGCCAACGCCGAGCTCGACGAGGATGGACGGTTCAAGCGGGATCTCGTGCTCAGCCGTCGGCGGGATGACTATCCGCTCCTTCCGCGCGACGAAATCGACTTCATGGATGTTGCGCCCGAGCAGATCGTGGCCGTGTCGCCGGCTCTCATTCCGTTCCTGGAGCACGACGACGCCAACCGGGCGCTCATGGGATCGAACATGCAGCGGCAGGCTGTGCCTCTCCTCTTCCCCGACGCTCCGCTGGTCGGAACGGGCCTCGAGAAGAAGGTCGCACAGGACTCCGGCGCGGTAGTCCTCGCTCGCCGGGCCGGGAAGGTCACCAAGGTCACGGCCGACGAGATCGTCGTGGACACGGGCCAGCCGCGTGGCGGCGCCGGTGAGCTGCCCCTGGCGCGTCTGACCCAGTACGACCGGTACCGGCTGAAGAAGTTCTGGAGAACCAACCAGGACACATCCATCAACCAGCGCCCGATCATCCGGCTCGGCGATCGCGTCAAGAAGGGCCAGGTGATTGCGGACGGAGCGGCGACCGAGGACGGATCGCTGGCCCTCGGTCAGAACCTCCTCGTCGCTTTTATGCCCTGGTATGGGCACAACTTCGAGGACGCGATCGTCATCAGCGAACGGCTGACCAAGACGGACGCGCTGACGTCGGTGCATATCCAGGAACTCGAGCTCCACGTGCGCGACACGAAGCGCGGGATGGAGGAGATCACGCGAGAGATTCCCAATGTGGCCGAGGAAGCGCTCGTGGACCTGGACGAGCGCGGCATCGTCCGTGTCGGCGCGACGGTCAAGTCGGGCGACGTCCTGGTCGGGAAGATCACGCCGAAGGGCGAGACTGAGCTCTCCCCGGAGGAGAAGCTCCTGACCGCGATCTTCGGCGAGAAGGCGAAAGACGTCAAAGACAGCGCGCTTCGCGTTCCTCCCGGCGTCGAGGGGAAGGTCATCAACGTCAAGATCTTCTCGCGGCGGATCGATGATCCGCTGCTCGAGCGGGAGCACGGCGAAAGGATCGCTGACCTGCGCGAGGTCGAGCGCTCTGAGATCGGACGCGTGCGTGACGCGCGCGATGAAGAGCTGCGCGAGATCCTCAAGGGTCAGGCGGTGGCGCTTTTCCTCAAGCGGGGGACGATCGAGCCACTCTTCTCCGAGGGCACGAAGCTGACGGTCTCGAATCTGGCCGACCTGGACTTCGGAACCGTCGATCTCTCCACCCTCAAAGTGAAGAACGCGAAGACGAACGATCGCGTGCGCCGTCTGATCGAGGAATCCAAAGCGCGCGCCGAGCGAATCAGGGAGCGCACTGAGGAGGGGATCGACAAGGTCTTCCAGCCGGACGAGCTGTCTCCGGGCGTTGTCCAACTCGTGAAGGTCTATCTGGCCGAGAAGCGAAAGATCGCTGTCGGCGACAAGATGGCGGGCCGTCACGGCAACAAGGGGATCGTCGCTCGCGTCGTACCCGAAGAGGACATGCCGTTCCTTCCCGATGGCACTGCGGTGGATATCGTTCTCAACCCGCTCGGAGTGCCGAGCCGCATGAACGTCGGCCAGATCCTCGAGACGCTGCTCGGGTGGGCTGGGGAGATCCTCGGGTTCCGGTCCGAGACGCCTGTCTTCCAGGGAGCCAGCGAGCACGAAATCGGCGCCCTCCTGAAGATCGCCGGATCGATCTGGGCGGCGCGCAGCCTGGGATCCGATGTGGAACCGCCGACGCTGGGCCCGGAGGAAGCGCGTATGCTGGCCGAGGGCATCCAGTTAACAGGGGGCGGCCAGGTGGCCCGGACGAACGGGGCCGGAGTCGGTCTCGGCCGCCAGTTGGATGGCTATCTGGCATCTCCCGTAAAGGGGCTGCGTGACTTCATGGAGACGTTCGCCCGCTTCCTCGTCGAGGTAGCCCGTGATCTCTCCGTAGGCACGATCTCCGAGAAGCTTCGAGAGGATGGCTGGGACGCGGCCGCCGACCTGGTTGGCGCGAGGCGGATCAAGTCCGGTGTCGACGCCGCGGTCAACGAGCTGATGAGCCGTGCCGGTCTGAGACCCCAAGGAAAGGCGCGACTGCGCGACGGCCGGACCGGCGAGGAGTTCGACGCCGACGTCACCGTCGGGATGATCTACATGATGAAGCTGTCGCACCTGGTGGACGACAAGATCCACGCCCGGTCGATCGGACCTTACAGCCTGGTGACGCAGCAGCCGCTGGCCGGTAAAGCCCAATTCGGCGGCCAGCGGTTCGGCGAGATGGAAGTATGGGCACTCGAGGCGTACGGCGCCGCGCATACTCTGCAGGAGATGCTCACCGTGAAGTCGGATGATGTCTCTGGACGCAGCCGCGTCTACGAGGCGGTCGTCAAAGGGGAGAACCTGCCCCAGCCGGGCGTGCCGGAGAGCTTCAACGTGCTGATCAAGGAGCTTCAGGCTCTTGGCTTGAGCGTGACGCTGGGCAAAGAGGAAGAGAACGGCTTCTTCACGGAATGAGCCGTAGGGTTTCCAGGGCTTAACAGGGGATCAAATGATCGATTTTCCGCGACACAGGGGTGGAGGTGGTTCCGACTTCGACTGGATCCAGATCAAGATCGCGTCTCCCGAGGAGATCCGGTCGTGGAGCCACGGCGAGGTCACCAAGCCGGAGACGATCAACTACCGGTCGTTCAAGCCCGAACGCGACGGACTCTTCTGCGAGCGCATCTTCGGTCCGGTCAAGGACTGGGAGTGCCATTGCGGGAAATTCAAGCGCATCCGTTACCGGGGGCACATCTGCGACAAGTGCGGCGTCGAGGTAACTCTCTCGAAGGTGCGGCGAGAGCGGATGGGCCACATCGAGCTGGCCGTGCCGGTGGCCCACATCTGGTTCTTCAAGACACTGCCTTCACAGATGGGCTACCTGTTGGGAATGAAGCTCCGCGATCTGGAGCGGGTGATCTATTACGCCGCGTACGTCGTGACGAGTCCAGGCAAGCAGGAGGTGGAGGAGCTGCAGGTTCTGGACGAGGAGGAGTACTGGACGCTCACCGAGAAGGCCCGGGAAGAGGGTGACACAGCGTTCCGAGCCGAGATCGGCGCGGAAGGTGTCCGGACGCTCCTCGGCCAGCTCAATGTGGACGGCCTGGCCGAGGAGTTGAGGTTGGAAGTCGCGACCGAGACCTCGAAGCATCGCAAGAAGAAGAAGCTGAAGAGGCTCAAGGTCATCGACGCGATCCGCGGTAGCGACGAGGATCCGTTCAAGCGGAACAACCCGGAGCACTTCGTCATGGACGTGATTCCGGTGATTCCGCCCGACCTGCGCCCGTTGGTGCCGCTCGACGGAGGTCGCTTCGCGACGTCCGACCTCAACGACCTGTACCGTCGCGTGATCAACCGCAACAACCGCCTCAAGAAGCTTCTCGAGATGCGGGCGCCCGAGGTGATCCTGCGAAACGAAAAGCGGATGCTGCAGGAAGCCGTCGACGCCCTGTTCGACAACGGTCGCCGGGGCAAGGCCATCCGCGGGCGAGGCAAACGGCCGCTCAAGTCGCTCTCCGACATGCTGAAGGGGAAGCAGGGCCGCTTCCGCCAGAACCTGCTCGGGAAGCGGGTCGACTACTCCGGTCGGTCGGTCATTGTCGTCGGTCCGGAGCTGCTCCTTCACCAGTGCGGACTCCCCAAGGCGATGGCGGTCGAGCTCTTCAAGCCGTTCATCATTCACGAGCTGGAGCGACGCGGAGCCGCCGAGACCGTCAAGCGCGCCAAGAAGCTGGTGGAGCGCGACGACCCGAAGGTCTACGAGGTCCTCGAGGACATCATCAAGGATCATCCGGTTCTCCTGAACCGGGCGCCGACCCTGCATCGACTCGGCATTCAGGCTTTCGAGCCCGTGCTCGTCGAGGGTAAGGCGATTCGCATTCACCCGCTCGTCTGCGCGGCGTTCAACGCCGACTTCGACGGTGACCAGATGGCGGTGCACGTGCCGCTCTCCTTCGAGGCGCAGCTCGAGGCCCGGGTGCTCATGCTGTCGAGCAACAACATCCTCAAGCCCGCGAGCGGTCGACCGATCGCATCTCCGACCCAGGACATGGTGCTCGGCTGCTACTTCGTCACGAACAAGGGGCCGGACTTCGACGAGATCGTCGAGGCGGGCGGGCTTCCGTGCTTCGATGACCCCGACCAGGTCGAGGTGGCCCTCGCTAACGGGTACCTCCGCAATCCTGATGGCACGCCGGACTATTGCCGACCGATCCGCTTCCTTGCAGAGGTCGTGGATGCCGAGGGTGAACGGGTGCAGCGGTGGGAGAACACGACGCTCGGACGGGTGCTGTTCAACGCGATCCTGCCCGAGTCCGTCCCCTTCGTGAACGAGACGATGGCCAAGGGACCGCTCGGCGACCTCGTCTTCAGGTCGTTCCGGATGGCGGGCCTGAAGGAGACCACGAAGTTCCTGGATTCTCTGAAGGATTTCGGATTCCGTCACGCCACGCTCGGAGGGATATCGATCGGGATGGATGACATGGAGATCCCGGCTGACAAACGGGAGATCCTCACCGAAGCGCAGGAGGACGTGGATCGCTTCACCAAGGCGTATCACCGCGGCGTCATCTCCTTCGGGGAGCGCTACAACAAGGTGATCGACGCCTGGACGCACGCGAACAACGACGTGGCGGACGCCATGGTTGATGGCCTCTCCGCCTCGCGGGGCGGGTTCAATCCGATCTACATGATGTTCGAGTCCGGGGCGCGCGGCTCGAGAGATCAGATCCGGCAGCTCGCCGGAATGCGCGGTCTGATGGCCAAGCCCCAGAAGAAGCTCACCGGTGGGATCGGCGAGATCATCGAGAGCCCGATTCGTTCGAACTTCCGTGAGGGGCTCAGCGTGCTGGAGTACTTCATATCGACCCACGGTGCCCGCAAGGGCCTCGCGGATACGGCGTTGAAGACGGCGGATGCCGGGTACCTTACGCGCCGCCTCGTCGATGTAGCCCAAGACGTGACGGTCACGGAGGAGGATTGCGGCACGGTCCTCGGTCTGGACATCTCCGCCCTCAAGGAGGGCGAGGACATCATCGAGCCTCTCAAGGACCGGGTGGTCGGGAACGTGGCGCTCGAGGACGTGATGGACCCGATCGACGGCGAGCTGATCGCTGCCGCGGGAGAGGTGATCGACGAGGCCAAGTCTGTGGCGATCGACGATGCCGGGATCCAGACGGTGAAGATTCGCTCGGTGCTTACCTGCGAATCACGTCGCGGCATCTGCCAGCAGTGCTACGGCCGGAACCTGGCCACGATGGGGCCGGTGGACATCGGCGAGGCGGTCGGAATCCTCGCGGCTCAGTCGATCGGAGAGCCAGGGACGCAGCTGACGCTACGGACCTTCCACATCGGGGGCACGGCAGCCCGCATCGCCGCCCAGACGCAGCGGAAGTCCAAGATTCCGGGTACGGTGGGCTTCGAGCGTGTGACCTTCGTGGAAGCGCCGGACGGCGGTCGCGTCGTCACGAGCCGGGAGGGTCAGATCCTGATGCGTACCGGTGAGGAGCGCGTGCGCTCGCGGTTGGCCGTGCCGTACGGCGCAACCCTTCATATCGAAGATGGCGACACGGTGGATCGGGGCTCGCTGCTCTTCAGCTGGGATCCCTATTCCGAACCGATCGTCGCCGACCACAAGGGCAAAGTGAGCTTCAGCGACATCGTGCCCGAAGAGACGGTGCGGGAAGAGCTGGATGAGGCGACGGGGCGACGCCAGCTCGTCATCATTGAGGACCGCGAGAAGAAGCTCCACCCGCGCATCGAGATCGTCGACGGAAAGGGCAAAAAGCTGCGCGAGTTCATCGTGCCGGTTGGCGCGCAGCTACTGGTCCGTGATGGCGACGCCGTGAGGCCTGGCGACACCATCGCCAAGATCAGCCGGGAAGCCTACAAGACGCGGGATATCACGGGTGGCCTGCCGCGTGTCGCCGAGCTGTTCGAGGCGCGGCGCCCGAAGGATCCGGCCACGATCACGGAGGTCGACGGCCGCGTCTCCTTCGGCGGCATCAAGCGCGGCAAACGCGATCTCATCGTCACCATGGACGGTGGCGAGGAGATGGTCTACCAGATCGCGGTGGGCAAGCACCTCCGCGTGCATGAGGGCGATTTGGTGCGGGCGGGAGACCGTCTCTCGGAGGGGCCGGTAAACCCGCACGACATACTGCGGGTGAAGGGGCCACGGGCCGTCCAGGAGTACCTGCTCAACGAGATTCAGGAGGTCTACCGCCTGCAGGGCGTGCGGATCAACGATAAGCACATCGGCGTGATCGTGCGCCAGATGCTGCAGAAGGTCAAGATCACCGCTCCCGGAGAAACGGAGTACCTGGAGGACGAGCACGTCGACCGCATGCTATTCCGAGAGAGGACGCAAGCGGTCCTTGAGTCGGGCGCGAAGCCGCCGCGCTCCGAGCCGATTCTGCTCGGGATCACGAAGTCGAGCCTGACAACCGAGTCGTTCATCAGCGCGGCTTCGTTCCAGGAGACGACTCGGGTGCTGACCGATGCTGCGGTTCGGGGAGCGAAGGATCAGCTGCGCGGGCTCAAGGAGAACATCATCATCGGCCATCTCGTGCCGGCGGGCACGGGCATTCACCGCTACCAAAAGATCGATTTTCTCGTCGGCGAGCCGCTCCAGCGCGAGCTCGACGCAATGCGCCGCGTAGAGGAGGAGCCAGAGCCGGCGGTGGGCGGCTTGTTCGCTGATTTACGGGCCGAGGACGTCGCGCCGGAGACGACCGCTCCCGTGGCGGAGGAGGCACCCGCCTGACGAGGGTCGGTCGCCGCGCGTAAGCAGGATCTTTCGCGCCGCGGCAGGGGTACCCGGACGACTGTTCTAGCGTCCGATATCGGTTGACAGCTCTAGAGTTAGGGCTTAAGATGGTCGGTCTTTGGTTGGGACGGTCCGTCGATACGAAAACGGACCGACTTTGGGCGGGGGCGATTTGCGTCTCCGCCCGCTGTTTGCTTTGCCTGGAGCGGTCCGGACGGTAGGGGGGAGAGGTTCGGGCGACAAGCGCGCCGAGGGGCGGAGCAGGCGCCGAGGATCGTCGATGTGAACGAGGGAAGATGCCCACGATCAACCAGTTGGTCCGGAAGGGCCGCAAGCAGACCGAGAAGCGCCGAAAGGCGCCCGCGCTGGAGAGGAACCCCCAGAAGCGCGGCGTCTGCACGCGCGTGTACACGACCACGCCGAAGAAGCCGAACTCGGCGCTTCGGAAGGTCGCACGAGTGCGTCTGACGAACGGTTACGAAGTAACGGCCTACATCCCGGGCGAGGGGCATAACCTCCAGGAGCACAGCATCGTTCTGATCCGCGGCGGTCGAGTAAAGGACCTTCCCGGAGTCAGGTATCACATCATCCGCGGTACCCTCGATACCTCGGGGGTTCAGGACCGCAAGCAGGGTCGATCGAAGTACGGCGCGAAGAGGTAAGCCACCCTGCTGCCCGCCTCAAAGCGTAGGCGGGTCCAGCGGCCGATCATCGCGGAACGTCGCACCGGGAGCCCGGTGCGGCGATCGTAAACCGGTTCGGTCAGGCCGGTTCTGTCTACTAACACCGAATCCATCGGCCTCGATGCTGATCGGGGTGCGGACAGAGCAGTCGAATAGCATATGGCGCGAAGACAGAGAGCCGTAGTCCGAGAGGTACCGCCGGACCACCGCTACCAGAGTGCGGAGGTCTCGAAGTTCATCAACGTCCTCATGCTGGACGGTAAGAAGTCCGTGTCCGAGGCGATCTTCTACGAGGCGATGCGGAAGATCGAAGAGCGGACCGGCCAACCGGCGCTGAACGTCTTCAGGCAGGCGGTGTCGAACGCCCGGCCGGTGCTGGAGGTTCGCAGCCGCCGCGTCGGTGGCGCGACCTATCAGGTGCCGATAGAGGTTCGACACGGGCGCAGGGATGCGCTGGCACGCCGGTGGCTCGTGCAGTTCGCCCGCGCCCGGCCGGGGAAGACCATGGCCGACAGATTGGCCGGCGAGCTGCTGGAAGCCAGCCGCGGCGAGGGCGGAGCCGTTCGGAAGAAAGAGGACGTCCACCGGATGGCGGAGGCCAACAAGGCGTTCGCTCACTACCGGTGGTAGGCGCGCCCTTGGGCGCCGCGGGGCTCGCTCCGCGAGCTGCGCGCTTTGGGTGCGAAGCCTCCTCGCTTCGCTGCGGGGTCTCCGCACCGTCGCGCGAGGCTCGCTTCGCGAATGCCCGCGGCGCTGGGGGGGGCGCGACCAGTCGGTTGCCAGCGAGCTGGAGCGGTAGGTGAGGCGGTGGGTGTGAGCCGGATGGGTAGAAAGACGGTACGGAAACGCACCGCGGGATACACGGAATAGACGAGATAGAGAGAGAAGATAGGCAGATAGATGGAGAGGCGGACGCCGCTGGAGCGGCTGAGAAACATCGGCGTCATGGCGCACATCGATGCCGGGAAGACCACGACCACCGAGAGGGTCCTGTACTACACGGGTCGGCTCCATCGGATGGGCGAAGTGCATCATGGTGACGCCACGATGGACTGGATGGAGCAGGAGCAGGAGCGCGGCATCACGATCACGTCGGCGGCCACCACCTGCCTCTGGGAGAAGAACGACGAACACTACCGCATCAACATCATCGACACGCCGGGCCACGTGGACTTCACCGTGGAGGTCGAGCGAAGTCTTCGCGTGCTGGACGGTGCGGTGGCTCTCTTCTGCGCCGTGGGCGGTGTCGAGCCGCAGTCAGAGACGGTCTGGCGTCAGGCCGATGGCTACGCGATCCCGCGCATCGCCTTCGTGAACAAGATGGACCGCGTCGGTGCGGACTTCGAGAACGTCGTTCAGATGATGCGCGATCGGCTCGGTGCCAGGGCGCACCCGATTCAGTGGCCACTGGGCGAAGGCGAGCTCTTCACCGGCGTTATCGACATCGTTCGTCAGGTCGAGATCGTCTACGACGAGGACTCGCTCGGAGTCGACTGGGAGGAAGGCCCGATACCGAACTCGATGCGGCCGAAGATCGACGAGCTCAGGCACGATTTGATCGAGGCGGCGGTCGAGCACGATGAGGAGCTCCTCGAGAAGTACCTCGACGGTCAGGAGCTGACCGAGGACGAGGTTCGACGGGCGATCCGGAAGGCCACGCTTGCCGGCAACTTCACGCCGGTTCTGCTGGGTTCCGCGTTCAAGAACAAGGGCGTCCAGCGGCTGTTGGACGCCGTCGTGGACTACCTGCCGTCGCCCGCCGACGTGCCTCCGATACGTGGACACCTTCCCCAACAGGACGAGCACTTCGAGACGAGGGAGGCTTCGGACGACGCGCCCTTCTCGGCGCTCGTCTTCAAGATCGCCACGGACCCGTACGTGGGGCGGCTGACCTACTTCCGCGTCTATTCGGGCCAGCTCGAGGCCGGGAGCCACGTGCAGAACACGACCCGGGACAAGAAGGAGCGAGTCGGGCGTCTTCTCCAGATGCACGCGAACAAGCGCGAGGAGCGGAAGGTCGTGTACTCGGGCGACATTGCCGCGGCCATCGGCCTCAAGTTCAGCAAGACGGGCGACACGCTGAGCGAGCGCGGCCACCCGATCGTCCTCGAGTCGATGAGCTTCCCGGAGCCGGTGATCCGGGTGGCGATCGAGCCGAAGACGAAGGTCGACCAGGACAGGCTGGCCGAAGCGCTGCAGAAGCTGGCCGAGGAGGACCCCACCTTCCGCGTCCACACGGACCCGGAGACCGGACAGACGATCATCAGCGGGATGGGCGAGCTACACCTCGAGATCATCGTCGACCGGCTGCAGCGCGAGTTCAAGGTGAACGCGAGCGTGGGCCGTCCGCAGGTTGCCTACCGGGAAACGATCCGCACGCCGGTCGACAAGGTCGAAGCCAAGTTCGTCCGACAGACCGGTGGACGCGGCCAGTACGGACATGTGGTGATCAAAGTCGAGCCGACGGAATCCGGGATCGGCTTCGTGTTCGAGAACGAGATCCGCGGAGGCTCGGTCCCACGCGAATACGTGCCCTCGGTCGAGCAGGGCATCAAGGAGGCGATGGAGTCCGGTGTGATCGCCGGATATCCCCTCATCGACGTGAAGGCGACCCTCATCGACGGCTCCTTCCACGATGTCGACTCCAGCGAGATGGCCTTCAAGATCGCCGGTTCCATGGCGCTCAAGGACGCCGTGAGGCGCGGCGATCCCGTGCTGCTCGAGCCGATCATGGACGTGGAGGTCGTGACTCCGGACGAGTACCTGGGAGATGTGATGGGCGATCTCACCAGCCGGCGCGGCAAGATCGGGGGGATGATGGAGCGGTCTTCCGCTCAGGTGATCGGCGCCTCGGTCCCGCTATCCGAGATGTTCGGCTACTCGACCGTGCTCCGCTCCCTCAGCCAGGGGCGGGCGGTGTACACGATGCAGTTCTCGCATTACGACGAAGTGCCGAAGTCGAAGCTCGAGGAAATCCTCTCTTCAAACGGGAGCAAGTGACACGTAGGGCGCTTCGGGCGTTCTAACCCGAGACAGGGGCGTTTCAAAGGAGACAGGATCAGCGATGGCGAAGCAGAAGTTTGAGCGGACGAAGCCGCACGTAAACGTGGGGACGATCGGACACGTGGACCACGGGAAGACGACGCTGACGGCGGCGATCACGGAGGTATTGTCGAAGCTGGGGTTGGCGGACTACGTGCCGTTTGATGAGATCGACAAGGCGCCGGAGGAGAAGGAGCGGGGGATCACGATAGCGACGGCGCACGTGGAGTATGAGACGCAGAATCGTCACTACGCGCACGTGGACTGTCCGGGGCACGCGGACTACGTGAAGAACATGATCACGGGTGCGGCGCAGATGGACGGAGCGATCGTGGTGGTGAGTGCGGCGGACGGGCCGATGCCGCAGACGCGGGAGCACATTTTGTTGGCCCGTCAGGTAAACGTGCCGTACATCGTGGTCTATCTGAACAAGGTGGACATGGTGGACGATCCGGAGCTATTGGACCTGGTGGAGTTGGAGGTTCGCGAGCTGCTATCGGAGTACGATTTTCCCGGGGATGACGTGCCGGTGATCCGTGGCAGTGCGCTGAAGGCGTTGGAGAGCGGGGAGCCGGGCGCGGAAGATACGAAGTCGATCGAGGAGTTGATGGAGGCACTGGACACGTACATTCCGGTACCGGAGCGGGAGATCGACAAGCCTTTCCTGATGCCGGTGGAGGACGTGTTCACGATCACGGGGCGCGGGACGGTGGTGACGGGCCGGATCGAGCGAGGGGTGGTGAAGACGGGTGAGGAGGTGGAGCTGGTCGGTCTGGGGTCGGACCGCAAGTCGGTGGTGACCGGGGTGGAGATGTTCCGGAAGATATTGGACGACGGGCAGGCGGGAGACAACGTGGGACTGCTGCTTCGAGGGGTGGGCAAGGAGGAGGTGGAGCGCGGCATGGTGGTGGCGGCGCCGGGCTCGATCACGCCGCACACGAAGTTCAAGGCGGAGGTGTACATCCTGACGAAGGACGAGGGGGGCCGGCACACGCCGTTTTTCGATGGATACCGGCCGCAGTTCTACTTCCGGACGACGGACGTCACGGGCTCGGCGCACCTGCCCGAGGGGGTGGAGATGGTGATGCCGGGAGACAACGTGAACATGGACGTCGAGCTGATCACGCCGATCGCGATGGACACGGAGCTGCGCTTCGCGATCCGCGAGGGCGGCCGCACGGTCGGCGCCGGCGTCGTCACCGACATCGTCGAATAAGATGAGAGACAAGATTCGGATCCGACTGAAGGCGTTCGATCCCGCGGTCATCGACCAGACGGCCTCGGATATCGTTCGAACGGCCGAGAAGACCGGCGCCACGGTGAGCGGCCCGATCCCGCTTCCGACGCGGCGACAGCTGTTCACGGTCCTGCGCAGCCCTCACAAGGACAAGAAGTCGCGGGAGCAATTCGAGCTTAAGACCCACAAACGGCTGATCGACATCTACGACACGCGGGCCCAGACGATCGATGCGCTCACGAAGCTCGATCTCGCCGCCGGAGTTGATGTCGAGATCAAGGTTCAATAAACGATGAGCGGACTGATCGGGAAGAAGCTCGGGATGACCCAGATCTTCACCGAGGACGGAAGGGCGGTTGGCGTCACCGTGCTCGAGGTGGGCCCATGTCCCGTCGTGCAGGTCCGCACGCCGGAGCTCGACGGCTACAGCGCGGTCCAGCTCGGCTTCGGGCGCAGGCGAGAGAAGCGTGTGCGCAAGCCGGAGGCGGGCCATGCTGCCAGGGCCGGTCTCGACTACGTCCCGCAGGTCCTCGCGGAGTTCGAGCCGCAGGAGGGCCGAGAGTACGAGCCCGGAGAGCAGCTCACGGTCGACATGTTCGAGGTCGGTCAGCGGGTGAAGATCAGCGGCCGCATTAAGGGGCGTGGGTTCCAGGGGGTGGTGAAGCGTCACGGGTTTGCAGGTGGCCGCAAGTCCCACGGCGGCTCTTCCCACCTGCGCTCGCCGGGGTCGATCGGACCGGGCACCGACCCGTCGCGCGTCATCAAGGGCCGCAAGATGGCAGGGCAGATGGGAAACACGGTGCGGACGGCGAGCAATCGACGAATCGAGCGCATCGACGCCGAGAAGAACCTCCTGATGGTACGCGGCTCTGTGCCGGGTGCACGCAACAACATCGTGCTTATCCGGCTGGCGCGACGGCGGGACTGACGAGATGGAAGCAAGAGCTTACAAGACGGACGGCACACCTCACCCCGAGGGGGTCGAGCTGCCAGCATCGCCGTTCGACGGAACAGTGAACGAGACCGTGCTGCACGACGTCGTGACCGCGATTCGGGCCCATGGCCGTCGGGGTACCGCGTCCACGAAGACGCGCGGCTTTGTGAGCGGTGGGGGCCGGAAGCCGTGGCGGCAGAAGGGAACCGGCCGCGCCCGGGCCGGCACGATCCGCTCGCCGATCTGGCGGGGCGGGGGAGTCGTCTTCGGCCCGTCCCCTCGGAGCTACGATCAGCGGACCCCGAGGAAGGTGAGGCAGCTGGCCCGGCGCAGCGCCCTGAACGCTCGAGCGCTGGAAGATCGCCTCGTCGTCATCGATCCGCTCGAGATGGAGGAGCCGAAGACCAAGTCGATCGTGTCGCTCCTTGACCAGCTCGACCTCGGCTCCAAGAACGCGCTCTTTCTGACGGACGGCCTGAAGCGTCAGGTCTACCTCTCGGCACGCAACATCCCCAACACGCAGGTACGGCCATGGGGAGAGGCTTCGGCCTACGACATCCTGTGGGCGGACGTCGTCATCGTGGAAGCCTCTGCGTTCGCGGTTGAGGAGGGATCATGAGCCGCAGGCCGGGAGAGGTTCTTCTCCGTCCCGTCATCACCGAGAAAACCTCGACGCTTCAGTACGAAGGGACGAATGCGGGACCGCGCGCCCGACATGCGGATGACGAGCGCGATGTGAGGCCCAAGTACACCTTCGAGGTGGCGGCGGACGCGACCAAAGTGGAGATACGAACGGCCGTCGAACGGCTCTTCGAGGTCAAGGTGGTGAGCGTGCGCACGATGAACTGTCGCGGGAAGGACCGGCGCGTGGGTCGCTCGGTCGGACGTCGGCGGCATTGGAAGAAGGCCATCGTCGAAGTGGCGGAAGGCGAGATGATCGACCTGTTCGAGGGGGTCTGAGGATGCCGATCAAGAAGTTCCGGCCGGTCACGCCCGCGCGTCGATTCCGCTCCGTGTCGACGTTCGACGACGTGACCCGGACAGAGCCGGAGAGGTCGCTCACCGAAGGGCTCTCGAAGAAGGCGGGGCGCAACCACCACGGCCGAATCACCATGCGGCGGCGCGGTGGTGGCCACAAGCGCCGTTACCGACGGGTCGACTTCCGGCGGGACAAGGACGGAATCCCGGCGCGGGTCGCCCATATCGAGTACGATCCGAACCGCTCCGCTCGATTGGCGTTGCTCCACTACGCGGACGGCGAGAAGCGATACATCGTGCGGCCGCGTGGCTTGGAGGTCGGCGACACGGTGGTCTCGGGGTCCGGCAGCGATATCCGTGTCGGCAACTCGCTTCCCCTGCGGGAGATCCCGCTGGGCACGACGGTCCATGCGGTGGAGCTCATCCCCGGCAAGGGGGCGCAGCTGGCCCGCTCGGCGGGCGTCGCCGTTCAGGTGGTGGCGAAGGAAGCCGGCATGGTCTCGCTGAAGCTCCCGAGCACCGAGGTGCGGATGGTTCGCGAGGATTGCCGGGCGACGATCGGCCAGGTGGGTAACGTGGACCACGAGCTGGTGCGCTCCGGGAAGGCGGGCCGGTCGCGTTGGCTGGGCCGTCGGCCCAAGGTGCGCGGCGTGGCGATGAACCCGGTCGACCACCCGCTCGGAGGCGGCGAGGGGAAGGCCTCGGGCGGGCGTCCTCCGGTCTCTCCGTGGGGAAAGCCCGAGGGCAGCAAAACGAGACGGCGCAAGAAGCAGAGCAACAAGTACATCGTGCGCGGCCGTCGCCGGGGCAAGAGCACTAAGTAGAGGGCGTTCGATATGCCGAGAAGCGTCAAGAAGGGGCCTTTCGTCGACGAGAAGCTGCTCGAAAAGATCGAGCTGATGAACAGCTCCGGCGAGAAGAGAGTCATCAAGACCTGGGCGAGGGCGTCCACGATCAGCCCGGAGTTCGTCGGGCACACGGTTGCCGTGCACAACGGGAACAAGTTCATCCCGATATACATCACCGAGAACATGGTCGGTCATAAGCTGGGCGAGTTCTCTCCGACCCGTCTCTTCCGGGGACACGGAGGGAAGCTGGCCAAGGACCGACGGACGACGCTGTGAGGATCGGGTGCCGACCTGCAGGCACGGATAGGTAGATGGAAGCGAGAGCGATAGCACGTCACGTGGGGATGTCGGCGAGGAAGATGCGGCTCGTCATCGACCAGATTCGCGGGCATGACGTAAACGACGCGTACGCGATCCTTAGGTTTTCGAAGAAGGCTGCGGCGCGGCCGATCGACAAGGCGCTGCGCTCCGCGGTTGCCAACGCCGTCTACAAGGCCGACGAGGAGGGCGAGGTTCTCGACGTTGACGATCTGTTCGTTCGAGAGGCATACGTGAATGAGGGCCAGACCCAGCGACGGTACCGCGCGAGGGCATACGGCCGCGCGACGATCATACGTCGCCGGAAGAGCCACGTGACCGTGGTCGTCGACACCAAGGAGGAGTGAGCGTGGGGCAAAAGACGCATCCGTACGGATTTCGCCTCGGGGGGATCAAACCCTGGAAATCGCGTTGGTACGCGCAGGGCAAGGACTTTCCGCAGCTCCTCGAAGAGGATGGGAAGCTTCGTCGATATCTGGGCGCGAGACTCAGCCACGCGGCCTTGTCTGCCGTCGACATCGAGCGCAAGCCGTCGAAGATCGTGGTCACGATCCACACGGGCAGACCCGGTGTCGTGATCGGCAAGCGCGGCGCGGAAGTCGACAAGCTGCGCGACGAGCTCTCGCTGCTCACCGATGCCGAGGTGTCGATCAACGTCGAAGAGGTGAAGCGCCCGGAGATGGATGCGCAGCTCGTCGCCGACAACGTGGCTCACCAGCTCACGCAGCGGATCAGCTTCCGTCGCGCGATGAAGCGCGCGGTGCAGGCAGCGATGCGCTCGGGCGCCGAGGGGATCCGAATTCAGTGCGGCGGGCGGCTGGGGGGAGCGGAGATCGCCCGCACCGAAGGATACCACGAAGGCCGCGTGCCCCTGCACACGATTCGTGCGGATATCGACTACGCACAGAAGACGGCCACAACCACGTTCGGAACGATCGGCGTGAAGGTCTGGGTCTTCAACGGCGAGGTGGTCGAGGATCGGAGAGGGCAGACGTATACGGCCGGGGGGCGTAAGTAACGATGCTTCAACCGAAGCGGGTCAAGTATCGCAAGCTCCAGAAGGGGCGCCTGCGAGGAGACGCCGGTCGTGGGATCAAGATCTCTTTCGGGGACTACGGGCTCCAGGCGATCGAGAAGGGCTGGATCTCGAACCGACAGATCGAGGCCGCGCGTGTGGCCATGACGAGGCACATCAAGCGTGGAGGGAAGGTGTGGATACGGATCTTCCCGGATCGGCCGATTACCCGCAAGCCCGCGGAGACTCGCATGGGCAAGGGGAAGGGAAATCCGGAGGGTTGGGTCGCGCCGGTGAGGGCGGGACGGATCCTCTTCGAGCTGGAAGGGGTCTCCACGCCGATCGCCAAGCGCGCGATGGAGCTCGCCTCGGCGAAGCTCCCCGTAAAGACGAAATTCGTGATCCGAGAAGCTGACTGATGGATGCCGAGGCGATTCGCGAGCTGACTGACGAGGAGATCGGTGAGGAGATCCGTCAAGCGGAGGAAGAGCTGTTTCGCCTCCGTTTTCGTAAGGCCTATCAGGATCTGGAGAGTTCGGCGCTGCTGCGAGCGAGGCGGCGGGAGCTCGCGCGGCTCAAGACGATACAGCGTGAGCGACAGCTATTGTCGCCGGAGAGTGCGGAATGAGAGCTGAAGCGGCGGACTCGGTGAGCCGGACCAAGACGCGTAAGGGCACGGTCGTGAGCGACCGCATGGACAAGACCGTCGTCGTGTCGGTGGAGAGGCAGCTGGCTCACCCGCTCTATGGCAAGAGGATCAAGAGGCGCTCCCGGTTCTATGCGCATGACGAGACCAACGAGTTCCGGACCGGGGATATCGTCGTCATCGAGGAGACCAGGCCGCTGTCGAAGCAAAAGCGCTGGCGTGTGACTCAGCTCGTGGAGCGGCCGGAGTAGGACGATGATCCAGCAGGAGACCGACGTTCGGATCGCAGACAACTCCGGGGCCCGCAGGGCGAGGTGCATCCGTGTGCTTGGCGGATCGGGGCGGCGGTATGCCCGGCTGGGAGATGTCATCGTCGTCACGGTCAAGGATGCGATTCCGGGCGGACTCGTGAAGAAGGGGGAGGTCGTGCGGGCGGTAGTCGTGCGGACCGCGAAGGAGACGCGAAGGGGCGACGGCAGCTACATCCGGTTCGACGAGAACGCGGCCGTCCTCATCAACGACGCGGGCGAGCCACGGGCCACCCGCATCTTCGGGCCGGTCGCGCGCGAGCTCCGGGACAAGCGGTTCATGAAGATCGTTTCGCTGGCACCAGAGGTGATCTGATGGCGCGACAGAGGGTGCACGTGCGCCGCGGCGATCGCGTGAAGGTGATCGCGGGCAACTACAAGGGTGTCACGGGGCAAGTGCAGACCGTGATTCCGGCCGAGAACCGCGTCATTGTTGATGGCGTGAACGTGTGCAAACGACACCAGCAACCTTCGCAACAGAACCCGGAGGGCGGCATCGTCACGTTCGAGGCCTCGATCGACGCCTCGAACGTGATGCTGATCGATCCGACGACGGAGGATGCGACGCGGGTGAGAACCCGCATCGACAAGGACGGGACGAAAGAGCGGATATCCGTGCGATCGGGCAACCCGATCCCTACGGCCGAGTAAGGACAAGAGGCGGCAGGTAGCAGGTAGATGACCGAGAACGATTCCACGCCGAGGCTCCGCCGGCATTACGACGAGCAAGTGCGGCCGAGGCTGCAGGAGATCTTCGGGTTCATCAACCCGATGGAGATTCCGCGGCTAGAGAAGATCGTCATGAACACCGGTCTCGGCGACGCGAAAGACAATCCCAAGCTGCTGGATTCGGCGGTCAATGAGCTAGCGGTTGTCTCCGGCCAACGTCCGGTCGTGACCCGATCCCGGAAGGCAATCTCGAACTTCCGGCTTCGTGAGGGCATGCCGGTGGGCGTCAAGGTGACGCTTCGCACCACACGCATGTACGAGTTCCTCGACCGGTTCATCAGCACTGCCGTGCCGAGGATACGAGACTTCAGAGGCTTCAACAGCCGTGCCTTCGACGGGCGGGGCAACTACACGGTCGGAGTACGAGAGCAGATGATCTTCCCCGAGGTCGACTACGACGAGATCGTCAGAATCCACGGGATGGACATCACCTTCGTCACCAGCACGAACAAGGACGACGAGGCGCTCGTTCTACTACGCGAGTTGGGCATGCCCTTCCGGGGCGAGACTCCAGTAATCGTTTAACCCGGCGCAAGCCGCGGACTGGTCGGAGGCGATGGCGAGAAAAGCCCTGGTCGAGAAGGCGAAGAGAGACCCGAAGTTCAGCAGTCGCGTGATCCGGCGCTGCAACCGGTGCGGGCGGGTAAGGGCCTATATGCGGAAGTTCGGCCTCTGCCGCATCTGCTTCCGGCAGATGGCGCTCAACGGAGAGATTCCAGGTATTCGCAAGGCGAGTTGGTGAATCGATGAGCTTTAATGACCCAATCGCCGACATGCTCACGCGCGTCCGAAACGCCGGTCAGGCCGGACATCGCCGCGTGGACATGCCGGTTTCGAAGCTGAAGTTAGAAGTCGCCCGCATCCTCGCGGAGAACCACTTCATCCACGAGTACAAGATGCTGGACGACGGCCATCACGGACTCCTCCGCTTGTACCTGAAGTACACGGAGGACGGCCGACCGGTGATCCGGGCCCTGGAACGGGCGTCGAGCCCTGGCCTGCGTCGGTACGTCGGCGCGGACGAAGTGCCGAGGGTCCTGTCCGGAATGGGCATCGCCATCCTCTCCACCTCGAAAGGGGTGATGACGGGTCGAGACGCTCGCGCCGCCCGGATCGGCGGCGAACTGCTCGCCACCGTCTACTAGCGCCATGTCGAGAGTCGGCAAGAAGCCCGTTCAGATCCCTGATGGAGTCGAGGTAAAGGTGGAGGGTCGGACCCTGACTGTGAAGGGGCCGAGGGGTGAGCTGCAGCGCACCTTCGATTCTGAGATGAGCCTTGAGGTGCAGGAGGCGGCGCTGGTCGTGAGACGACCGACGGATCAGAGTCGGCACCGAGCTTTGCACGGTCTCACCCGCAGCCTCGCGGCCAACATGGTCGAAGGCGTGTCGAAGGGATTCGAACGCACGTTGGAGATTCACGGCGTCGGGTACAAGGCGGAGGCGCGTGGAAAGGAGCTCGTTTTTCACGTCGGCTACAGCCACTTGGTCGAGGTGAAGCCACCGGAGGGGATCGAGCTCGCCCTGGAGTCGCCCACACTGGTTCACGTTCGGGGAATCGACAAGCAGGCGGTAGGTCAGGTGGCGGCGGAGATTCGGGCCATCCGCCCGCCTGAGCCCTACAAGGGCAAGGGGATTCGCTACCGTGACGAGTACGTGCGCCGCAAGGCCGGCAAGGCGACGGTGGGCGGACTGGCTTGAGGAACTGAGCATCGAATGACGCAAAACGACAGGACCCTGGAGCGTCGCCTCAGGCGTAGGAGGCGGCACTACAGCATACGGAAGAAGATCCGAGGCACGGTGGGCCGGCCGCGCCTGGTCGTGTTTCGTAGCCTTCGTCACATGGAGGGGCAACTCGTGGACGACGATCGGGGTCGGACCCTGCTCGGAGTATCCACTCGTTCCGCGGCGGTGGATGCCGACAAGCCCACGGGCGACCCGGAGGAAGCTCCCGATGCAGGCGGATCGAAGGTTAGAGAAAGCTACGCGGCGGGCCATCTTCTGGCGGAGCGCGCTCTGGAAGCCGGGGTGACGGAGGTGGTCTTCGACCGGGCCGGATATCGCTTCCAGGGGCGCGTGAAGGCGTTCGCCGAGGGAGCCCGCGCAGGCGGCTTGCGCTTTTAGGAGCCTGTCCGAATGGGGGAAGGAAACTGATGGCAAGAGGAAGGCGTCGCGAAGCCGACAACATTCGCGAGAGCGTCATACACATCAATCGCGTCTCCAAGGTCGTGAAGGGTGGTCGCCGTTTCTCCTTCACCGCGCTCGTCGCCGTGGGTGACGGACAAGGAAAGGTCGGGACGGCCCTCGGGAAAGCGAACGAGGTGGCCGAGGCGATCCGCAAGGCGATCGAGCAGGCGCGGCAGTCGATGAACGAGGTACCGATCGTCAACGGGAGCATTCCGCATGAGACGATCGGTCGGTATGGCGCAGGCCGCGTGCTGTTGAAGCCGGCCGGACCCGGTACGGGAGTGATCGCGGGCGGTCCGGTTCGGGCGGTGCTGGAGTGCGCCGGCGTCCAGGACATCCTCACGAAGAGCCTCGGCTCCAACAACCCGATCAACATGGTCAGGGCAACGATCGAGGGTCTCGAAGGGCTCGTGACTCCCGAGCAGATCGCCCATGATCGAGGCGTCGACATCGAGGTGATCCGGGAGGCGATGCGTGGCTAAGCAGCTGCGGATTCGTCAGGTCAAGAGCGGAATCAACAGCCAGCGTGGACAGCGTGAGACACTGCGGGCGCTCGGGCTGCGGCATCATCAGGATGTGGTCGTGAAACAGGACCACCCGGCGATCCGTGGAATGATCGGTAAGGTCCGTCATCTGGTCGTCGTGGAAGAGCTGGACGGAAGCGATGAGTGAGAAGAAGGTCACCCTGGCGGACCTGTCGCCGGCAGCCGGGGCCCGCGGGGCCCGAAGGCGGGTGGGCCGGGGCCCGGGCTCCGGAAGCGGCAAGACTTCGGGCAGGGGTCACAAGGGCCAGAAGTCGAGGTCGGGAGGATCCATCCCAGCCTGGTTCGAGGGCGGGCAGATGCCGCTCTATCGCCGGGTTCCGAAAAGAGGCTTCAAACCGCTTCGGCGGGTGGAGAACCAAGTCGTGAACGTTAGCCAGCTCGCGGAGCTAGAGGAGACCGAGGTCTCTCCCGAGGTCATGCGGGCGCACGGTCTCGTCGGCTCACTTCGGCGGCCCGTCAAGGTGCTCGGCGACGGGGAGCTGGACCGGGCCGTCACGGTCCAGGCGCACGCATTCAGCGCCACGGCGCGACAGAAGATCGAGGGAGCTGGAGGCAGTGCCCAGGTCATCGCTCTTCGATCGGGTAGCGAGCCGAGCGACTGAGAATGGCGAACGGCTCGAGCGCCGCGCGCGCGATACCGAGGCTCTTCCAGATCCCGGAGCTCAAAGAGAAGATCCTCTTCACGCTCATGTGCCTCGCAATTTACCGGCTCGGTTCCCACATCACGACCCCGGGAGTCAACCTCCGGGCGCTGGAGCAGCTGGCAGGACAGTTCCAGGGCACCCTCTTCGGCATCTACGACATGTTCGTCGGGGGAGGGTTGCAGCGCGCGACGATCCTCGCACTGGGGATCATGCCGTACATTTCCGCGAGCATCCTTTTTCAGCTACTTGCCGCGGTCTTTCCGACCATCGAGAAGCTCCAGAAACACGAGGGCGAAGAGGGACGCCGCAAGCTCACGCAGTGGACGCGCTACACGGCCATCCTCCTCAGCATCATGCAGTCCTACGGGTACAGCATCTTCCTCGAGTCTCAACCCGGCGCTGTGATCGCGCCTGGTTGGGGCTTCCGGATGAGCACCGTTCTGATGTTGACGACAGGCGCCGTCTTCATCATGTGGCTGGGCGAGCAGATCACGGAGCGTGGGGTCGGGAACGGCATGTCCCTGCTGATCTTCTTCTCGATCGTGCAGGGCTTTCCGGGGGCCGTCTTCAGCACGCTCGAGCTCTTCCAGGCGGGCGGCATCAGCCTCTTCCGGCTCATCGCCCTCGTGGCAGTCATGATCGCGATCATCGCGGCGGTCGTGGCTCTGACCATGGCGTCGCGACGGATACCGGTGCAGATCCCACGCAAGGTCGTGGGACGGGGCAGGATCCGTGAAGGACAGCGTTCCTTCATCCCTCTGCGCGTGAACTCGGCCGGCGTGATGCCGATCATCTTCGCGCAGTCCATCATCATCGTCCCGGGCACCTTGGCCGCGTTCACGGGCAACCCCGGGCCTGGAGCGACAGGCGTCCAGGGGTTCCTCTACGACCTCAGCCAGATCTTCCAGATCGGTACGCCATGGTACTACCTGACGTACGCGATCCTGATCGTGTACTTCACGTACTTCTACACGTCGATCATCTTCAATCCGGTGGACTTGGCCGAGAACCTCAAGCGGCAGGGAGGCTTCATTCCCGGGGTCAAACCGGGCGTGCAGACAGCGGAGTACATCGACCGGGTCCTCACGCGCGTGACGTTGCCCGGCTCGATCTATCTGGCCCTCATCGCGATCCTGCCCTTCGGGATCTTCGAGCTGTTTGACATCCAGACCTTCTTCTTCGGCGGCACCTCGCTCCTCATCGTGGTTGGCGTGGCGCTCGACACGGTCCAGCAGATGCAGCAGCACCTTCTTCTTCGGCATTACGAGGGGTTCATGAAGAAGGGGAGGGTTAAGTACCGCGGCCGCCAGCGCCACATGTGATGGGCTTTGATAAACGCCGCATCTCCACGTCACTGCTCGTCGAGCCTCTCTGCGGCGTACCTATGAGTACGCCTGGGTACACGCCGAAGGCGGGTCCGGCCCTCCTCGCGTTCCTTGACGTGCGCCGTTTCTCTTTGACCATCGGCTTGACCGAGTCATGACCGAGGGCCATGAGGTTCTTAGCGCGGCGAGGGCTGCCAGTGCGCATGGAATACGGACGATGAGGTTGGTACTCATGGGGCCGCCGGGGGCGGGGAAGGGCACGCAGGGCGAGCTGCTTGCCCGTCATATGGGGATCCCACGCCTGTCGACGGGGGAGATGTTGCGAGAGGCCCGTGCGAACCGGACGGAGCTCGGGCGCCGGGCACAGGCGTACATGGAGTTGGGCGACCTCGTGCCGGACGAGGTGGTCCTCGGCCTCGTCGCGGAGGCGTTGGACGGACCGCGGTCGCCGGCGGGCTTCATTCTGGACGGCTTTCCGCGGACGATCGCCCAAGCGGAGGGGTTGAGCGAAATCCTCGAGGAGCGGAGCACGCCGCTCGATGGCGTGATTTTCCTCGAGGTGGCCGAAGAAGAGCTCGTTCGCCGGCTCACCAGCCGCAGCGCCAACGAGAGTCGTTCGGACGACGCTCCGAAGACTGTACATCGGCGCCTGCAGGTTTACCAAGCGGAGACGGAACCGGTCATTCGCTGGTACGCCGACCATGACGTTCGCCTGATCGAAGCGGACGGGGTTGGATCCATCGAAGAGATACAGATCGGACTACGCCGGCTGCTGGATTCGTGATCAGCCTCAAGGGCTCCGCCGAGATCGAGGCGATCGGCCAGGCGGGAGCCATCGTGGCGAGCGCTCTCGACCTCGTGGCCGAGCGCTGCCTTCCCGGCGTGTCGACGGAAGAGCTCGATCGCGTCGCCGAAGGCCACATCCGAGAGTTTCCGGGCGCCGTCCCCGCCTTCAAGGGACTGTACGGGTTCCCGGCGACGCTGTGCACGAGCTTGAACCATGAGGTGGTGCACGGCATCCCGTCGGCTGATCGCGTCTTGGCGGCGGGCGACATCATCAGCGTCGATGTCGGTGTCCGACTCGACGGCTACTATGCGGACGCCGCGGTGACCGTGCCCGTCGGAGACGTGAACCTCGAGACGGATCGACTGCTGCGCGTGACTCGGTCGGCTCTGGAGACGGGCATTCAGCAAGCTCGCCTCGGCAACCGGGTCGGCGATATCGGAGCTGCGATTCAGGCGGACGTGGAGCGCGAAGGCTTCAGCGTGATCCGGGAGTTGGTGGGGCACGGCGTTGGCGCTGCGCCCCACGAAGAGCCCCAGGTGCCGAACTACGGCCGGGCCGGCCATGGGCTGCGCCTGGAGCCCGGTCTCGTGATCGCGATCGAACCGATGGTAAACACGGGTAAGCGGCATATCCGGACGCTCAAGGATGGGTGGACGGTCGTCACCGCTGACGGGTCGCGATCCGCCCACTTCGAACACACCGTCGTGATAACCGACGCCGGTCCCAGGGTGCTCACCGCCGCACCCGTGACGACGATGGTCGACGGAGAGAGGTAGCTGCTTGGCGAAGGAAGAGCCGATCCAAATGACCGGTGAGGTCGCGGAAGCCTTACCGAATGCGATGTTCCGGGTGGCGCTGGAGAACGGCCACGAGATCATTTGTCACGTCTCCGGGAAGATCCGCATGAACTACATCCGAATCCTCCCCGGCGACAAGGTGGCCGTGGAGCTGTCGCCGTACGACCTGACCAGGGGAAGGATCACCTACAGGTATAAGTAGCTCCGAAGCGAGGTCGCGGCCGGTTGAAATGATAACTCAACAAGGCTATGTTTAGCGGCTTCCTTAACGACGCATCGTCGTTGGTCGGTCGCGGACGCGGCCGTTGATCAGTAAAGGAACCTGGACGGACGCCAAGAGGCTCGGGCGAGCTGGGCGCCTTCGCTTCCAGAGGAGCTCGGGGATCAGATGAAAGTCCGGTCGAGCGTAAAACGGATGTGTGAGCACTGCATTATCATTCGACGTCGAGGCGTCGTGAGGGTGATCTGCAGCCGGAATCCGAAGCACAAGCAGAGGCAGGGATAGGCTGAATGGCACGAATAGCGGGCGTCGACCTTCCGAGGGAAAAGCGCATCGAGGTGGGGTTGACCTACATCTTCGGAATCGGTCGCTCCTCGGCTCGTGCCATTCTTCTCGAGACCGCCGTGAACCCGGACATCAGGGTACACGAGCTGTCCGACGAGGACGTGAACAAGCTCCGCCGCGTGATCGAGAACAAATACAAGGTGGAAGGCGCGCTTCGGACGGAGGTGTCGATGAACATCAAGCGGTTGATGGACATCGGCTGCTACCGCGGGATCAGGCACAAGCGCGGCCTGCCGGTGCACGGCCAGCGTACGCACACGAACGCACGCACCCGTAAGGGTCCGCGGCGCGCGGTGGCCGGCAAGAAGCGGGCGCCGTCGAAGAAGTAGGAAGCTGGATTGCGCCCAGAACGAGCGTGATCGCGAGGAGCTGAGGAATGGCAGAACCGCAGGGATCGGGTCGTAAGAAGCGTCAGGTCGAGGCCGAGGGGATCGCTCACATCAAGGCCACCTTCAGCAACACGATCGTGACGATCGCGGACATGAACGGCGATACCATCGCTTGGTCCAGCTCGGGCAAATCGGGGTTCAAGGGGTCAAAGAAGTCGACGCCGTTCGCAGCGACGATCGCGGCGGAGAACGCGGCCAAGGAAGCGGTGTCGCTCGGCATGAAGCGGGTTCACGTGCGCGTCCAGGGGCCCGGATCAGGTCGCGAATCAGCGATTCAGGCTCTTCAGGGAGCGGGCCTTACGATCCGATCGATCAAGGACGTCACCCCGATCCCCCACAACGGCTGTCGCCCGCCCAAGCGACGAAGGGTCTAGCAGGAGATTAGATGGCGCGATATACAGGTCCGTCGTGCCGGCTGTGCCGGCGCGAAGGCGAAAAGCTCTTCTTGAAGGGAAAGCGCTGCTTCACGGAGAAGTGCGCGATCGAGCGGCGTGCGTACCCGCCCGGCGAACACGGCACCGGACGCCGGCGGCGCCGGCAATCGGAGTATGCCGTTCAGCTACGCGAGAAGCAGAAGGTGAAGCGCATCTACGGCCTGGCCGAGCGGCAATTCCGCAGCCTGTTCCGCAGCGCGGCGCGCATCCCGGGCGTGACGGGCGACAACCTCCTGGTGGCACTCGAGAGCCGGTTGGACAACATCGTCTACAGACTGGGCTTCGCACCCTCGCGGAAGGCCGCTCGCCAGCTCATCCGGCACCGTCACGTCCGCATCGACGGGAACACGGTCGACGTGCCCAGCTTCTCGGTCATTCCTGGGCAAGAGATCGCGATGACTCCGGCTGCGGGCGAAATGCCCGTGGTCAAAGAGGCGGTGGAGGACAAGAAGAACCGTGATCAACTTTCGTGGCTCGGAGTAGACTACGAGAATCTAACCGGCCGGATGGTGGAGCGACCAGCTCGCGCCGACATCCCGCTGGCCGTCCAGGAACAGCTAATAGTCGAGCTCTACAGCAAGTAGGCGAGGTCAGATAAATGTTTTCAGCATCAACTACGCTTAGCGGTTTGGTATTGCCCGAGACCGTCGAGGAGAAACAACGCTCCGAAGACGGCACGAGGGTCGAGTTCGTTCTGCAGCCGCTCGAGCGAGGGTTCGGGCACACGATCGGCAACTCGATCCGTCGAATCCTCCTATCCTCCCTTCCGGGTGCGGCTGTTTGGGCGTTTCGCGCCGATGGTGTTCAGCACGAGCACCAGACGATCGATGGAGTGGTTGAGGACATCGATCAGATCATCCAGAACCTGAAGAAGCTCGTGCTCCATCTGGATGACGATATGGAGGAGGTGAAGCTCGAGCTGATCGTCCGGAAGGCCGGGACAATCCGCACGGATCAGATCACGGAGCATGCCGGGGTCACGATCATGAACCCGGAGCTTGCCCTCTTCACCCTTCAGGAAGACCTGCCGGAAGGCCGTCCGTTGCGGCTTGACCTCTGGGTCGATCGCGGCCGAGGGTTCCTGATGGCTGATCAGCACGTGAAGCCAGACGAGTCGCCGGTAGACATGATCAGGATCGACTCGATCTACAATCCGGTTCTGAAGGCGAATTTCACCGTGCACGAGACTCGAGTGGGCGAGCGCACGGACTTCGATCGGCTCACGATCGACGTGGAGACGAACGGCGCGATCGACCCCGGAACAGCCCTCCAGCAGGGAGCTGACATCGCGCGTGCCCACTTGGGCTATCTCACGCACATCGGTTCGGCTGACCCGTTCATGGGCGAGCCGGCGACCGATGGCGAGAGAATCGGCCTCCATGCCGTAGAGGACGAGCTGCAAGGCGTGCTCGAGAAATCGCTCGAGGCGTTCGAGGAGATCTCGGTCCGCAGCCGCAACACCCTGGACAAGGCTAATATTCGCACGCTAGGGGACGTGGCGATGCACAGCCGAGATGACATGCTTCGGGTCGACAACTTTGGCGAGAAGTCGCTGGAGGAGGTGGCCGAGGTGCTCGCTCTGCACGGCCTGCGTTTCGGCATGACGTTCGAGGTGGGAGAGGACGGCACCCTCTACGTTGCCGAGGAGGTGTCGAGCAACGGTGCCGGACAGGACGTCGAGCACGAGGAGTGAGGCACCGCAAGAAAGGGCGTGAGCTCAGCCGTACTCGCAGCCACAAGCTGGCCACGCTTCGCAACATGGCCACGAGCTTGTTCCTCCACGAGCGCATCCGTACTACCGAGGCGAAGGCGAAGGAGTTGCGGCCTTTCGCCGAACGTTTGATCACCCTGTCGCGACGGGGTGATCTGGCGAGCCGCCGTCGTGCCGGCCGGCACGTGGCCGACCGGGAGGCGCTCGCGAAGCTGTTCGATGAGATCGGACCCCGTTACGGGGGCCGCGATGGTGGTTATACTCGAATCCTGAAGCTCGGTGCTCGGCGTGGGGACGGGGCCGAGCTTGCAGTCATCGAGCTCGTCGAGAGCGAGTCCTGACCGACGTGGAGCCCAAAACTGGGACGCTTGCCATGAGGCAGAAAGGATCGACGGGCCTCTCAACCGTCCTGATCATTATCGCGGTCGCGATGGTCGGCGGGTTTCTCCTGTGGTTGTACCGTACGTCGCAGTCCCTGGAAGACGAAGTCGCACCCGTCATGGCCGAAGAGGGGAGCCTCGATCTTCTGGCGCTGAGCCAGGACCCCGCGATGTCCGTGGGCAAGGTGGCCGATATCGGGGAAGTGGCGGTACTACAGAGCTTGGGCAGGGGGGTGTTCCTCGTGCAGCTCGCCTCCGTCGAAGCGGAGGGGGAAGGGACCGCGTATCCGGTGTTGCTGTCGCCTGATCTGATCGCCGGCAACACCCAGGTCTACGGGGGCGATGTGGTGAGCTTGCACGGACGAGTCTACTCGCTCAACGATTCGATCAGAGGTCAATGGGTCGAGGCCGGTGCGGTCAACGAGGCGGCGGCGGGTAGCATCCCGGGGATCACGAGCTTTCTCCTCGCCGACTCGCTCGAGGTCCAATAGGGACATGGCGAACTTCTGTTACGTGTGCGGGAAGGGCCCCGCCACAGGCAACAACGTGAGCCATGCTCACAACAAGACCCGGCGCCGGTTTATGCCGAATCTTCAGCGGCTGCGCATTCGAGACGCTGGAAAGCTGCGGCGCGTGAAGGTATGCACACAATGCATCCGGTCGGGCAAGGTTCAGAAGGCTTGAACCCTCCGGCTCTCCTCTCGCCCGAGAGTGAAGGGTCGGCAGTCGGAACCCTGTGGTCGCAGCCCCGTTCCCGGGGCTTTTTCGTGCCATGACGTCGCGCTCTCCACTCTCCGGCCGCAGGGTGCTCGTCACGCGGCCCTCCCATCAGGCCGAGCCGCTGGTTCGAATGCTCACCGAAATCGGGGCGAATGTGGAATGCCTCCCCACGATTCGGCTGCGGGATCCCGACGACCGAGCTCCGCTGCTGGAAGCGGCCGCACACCTGGGTGAGTACGATTGGGCGGTCTTCACCAGCGTGAACGGAGTCCAGCGCTTCGTGGCGGCGTTGGCGGAGCAAGGCCTGGTCCCAGGCGCTTTCACCGACCTGCGGTGGGCCGCGATCGGACCGGCGACGGCGAGGGCGATCCACCGTGCCGGAATCACCATGGTTCTCCTCCCATCCAGCTACCGGGCCGAGGCGCTGGCCGATGCGGTTCTCGAGAGCGCTGCCAACGAGACCGTCGGCGCGGACCGACCGCTCCATGGCCTTAAGGTCCTCCTTGCTCGCGCCGCCGGAGCACGTGCGGTGCTGCCGGAGCGGCTGCGGGCCCTCGGCGCGGAGGTGGACGAGGTCATGGCCTACGTCACGGAGGCGAACAGCGAGGCGGCCGAGAGCCTGCAGGCGCCGGCCCGCGAGAAACGGTGGGACTGGATCACTTTCACCGCCTCCTCGGCCGTTCGGGCCTTCGGCGAGCTGGGAGGCCGCATCGGGGAGTCGCGAATCGCGGTCATCGGACCGATCACAGCAGGAACCGCCCAGGCCCTGGGCTTTCCCGTGCACGCCGTCGCCTCGGAGTACACCGTGCCGGGCCTCGTTCGCGCCATCGAGGAGGCCGAGGCATGAGCGGCTTCCCGAACGTGCGGCTTCGGCGGTTGCGGCGTACCGGCGTCTTGCGGGAACTCGTGCGCGAGACTGAGCTGCGGCCCTCGGATCTCATCTACCCGTTGTTCGTCTCGGAGACGGAGGCGGGCCGATCGGCGATCCCCTCCATGCCGGGTGTTGAACGCCTGTCCGTGGCCGAGCTCGCGCGTGAGGCCGCGCTCGCTTGGGAGGAAGGGATCCGCGCGGTCTTGCTGTTTGGAATCCCGGCCGAGCGGGACGAGACGGCAAGCGCAGCGGTCGCCGCCGACGGTGTCGTGCAGACGGCCGTTCGCGAGCTCAAGGGATCGCTTCCGGATCTCGTCGTAATCACGGATGTATGCCTGTGCGAGTACACATCGCACGGCCACTGCGGCCTCGTGCACGAGGGAGAGGTCGTCAACGACCCGACGCTCGAGCTGTTGGCGGCTCAGGCGGTCAGCCACGCCGCCGCCGGTGCCGATATCGTGGCTCCATCGGACATGATGGACGGGCGGGTGGGAGCAGTTCGCTCTGCGCTGGACGAGGCAGGATTCGAAGCCACCGTGATCCTCTCCTATGCCGTCAAGTACGCCAGCGCGTTCTACGGTCCGTTCCGGGACGCCGTGGATTCCGCTCCCCGATTCGGCGATCGACGTGGCTACCAGATGGATCCGGGCAACGTGCTCGAGGCCTTGCGGGAAGCGGCGCTCGACGTCGAGGAGGGCGCGGACATTCTCATGGTGAAGCCGGCCCTCCCCTACCTGGATGTTCTTTGTCGGGTCAAGGAGGCGATCGGCACGCCGATGGCCGCGTATCACGTGAGCGGCGAGTACGCGATGCTGCAGGCGGCCGCCGAGCGAGGTTGGATCGACGGCGATGCGGCCATGCTGGAGGCGGCTCTCGCAATCCGGCGGGCGGGAGCCGATCTCGTGATCACCTACGGCGCAAGAGCGCTGGCGCGCCGGCTCGTCTGAGTCCGGCGTCCATCGACGGCAACCCGTGAGCGTACTCGTCACCGGAGGAGACGGATTCGTAGGCCAGTATCTTCTCCGCGAACTCCTGGCCGCCGGGTCCGATGTGGTCGCTTCGGTCCAGCGATTGCCGCCGCGTCCCTCCATTCTCGAGCGACGGGAGGTGGACGCCGCCACCTGGAAGCAGGCCGAGATCCTGGACGAGGGCACGCTGTTCCGCCTGGTTGCCTCAGAGAGGCCGGATCTCATCGTTCACCTCGCGGGCTTCGCATCGGGGGCCCTGGCCAGACGAGCGCCCGGCGAGGCGTTTTCGCTCAACGCAGCAGGCACTCTGAACCTGTGCGCCGCGGTCGGTCTGGTGAGGGAGGAGTACCCGGATTACTCGCCGCGAATCCTGGTGATGGGCTCCGGCGATGCCTACGGCTCGCCCACGCAGGAGCCCCTCTCGGAAGAGATGCCGCTGAGGCCGAGCTCCCCGTACGGGCTCTCGAAAGCGTGCCAGGAGCAGGTCGCTCATTCCTTTCGGCGCTCGCACCAGCTCGACACAGTGGTCGCTCGCAGCTTCAACCTCGTCGGTCCCGGTCAGGCTCCGCATTTTGCCGTCCCGAATTTCAGTCTCCAGGTCGCCGCGATCGCGGCGGGCGAGGTCGAACCGTTCCTCGAGGTCGGCAACCTCGACATGGAGCGGGATTTTACCGATGTGCGGGATGCGGTCCGTGGCTTGCGGGTCATCTCGGAGCTGGAGAAGCCGAGCCGGGCGTACAACGTGTGCTCGGGACGGCCGGTGTCGATTCGGCAGCTTGTGGAGTGGATAGTGGACGAGGCCGGAGTGGACGTGGAGATACGTGTGGTCGGCGAGCGGGTCAGGGCAGAGGAGAGCCCCAGGATCGTCGGTGATCCTCGGCTCCTCGAGCGGGACACAGGGTGGAAGCCGAGGCGCGATCTCGAGGACAGTGTGCGTGGGGTGTACCGCTGGGCCCGCGCAGCGCGCGAGAAAGGTTCCTGAACGTCTCGAAGGAGAACCATGGACATAGCCGTAGTAGGAACGGGATACGTGGGGCTCGTGGTCGGTGCATGCCTGGCCGAAACGGGAAACCACGTGGTCGGGGCCGACATCGATGAGAATAAGATCCAAGGCCTGCGGGAGGGGAAGATCCCGATCTACGAGCCTGGGCTGGAACTTCTCCTCTCACGAAACGTGGCCGAAAAGCGCCTACGCTTCACGACGGACATCGGGGCGGCCGTGCTCGAGAGCGAGGTCATGTTCATCGCCGTCGGCACCCCGCCGGACGAGGATGGGTCGGCCGATCTTCAGCACGTGCTGGACGTGGCCCGCGTCATCGGGCAGAACATGACCGAGGGCGCCGTCGTAATCACGAAGAGCACGGTGCCGGTCGGCACCGCGCGTCGGGTGCGGGCTGAGATCGAAACACACACGGATCGTGCCTTCCACGTTTGCTCCAACCCGGAGTTCCTGAAGGAAGGCGCGGCGGTTGACGATTTCATGCGTCCTGATCGAGTCGTGTGTGGGATCGAGGACGATCGGGTGCGGCCGGTGCTCGAAGAGCTGTACGAGCCATTCGTACGGACCGGCAACCCGCTGATCTTCATGGACATCGCGTCCGCCGAGCTGACCAAGTACGCGGCCAACGCGATGCTGGCGACGCGGATCAGCTTCATGAATCAGATCGCCGAGCTGTGCGAAGCCACCGGGGCGGACGTCACCGTGGTGCGACAGGGCGTGGGCTCCGATCCGCGCATAGGCCAGTCGTTTCTGTTCGCCGGTGCCGGCTATGGAGGCAGCTGTTTTCCCAAGGATGTGAGAGCGCTCATCAAGACGGCCGACGATCTGGCCGTCGATCTCTCGATCCTGAAGAATGTCCACGAGACGAACGAGCGGCAGAAGGGGATACTGGCGGCCAAGGTGAAAGCCCGTTTCGGGACGGACCTGAGCGGTCGTCAGTTCACCATCTGGGGTCTGTCGTTCAAGCCGGAGACCGACGACGTTCGAGAGGCGCCGGCGCTCGTCGTGATCGAAGAGCTGCTGGGTGCCGGGGCGTCGGTCGTCGCCCACGATCCGCAAGCGATGGGGACGGCTCGCAGCTTCCAGCTCGGCGACCGGATCGCGTTCGGTGAGGATGCCTACTCGGCCTGCGAGGGGTCGGACGCTCTGATCGTGGCGACCGAGTGGCTGCAGTACCGTCGACCGGACTGGGATATCGTGCGGGACGCGTTGCGCACGCCCATCGTGTTCGATGGGCGCAACCTGTTCAAGCCGTCGAGGATGCGCGCGATGGGATTCGCCTACTTTTCAATCGGGAGGGAACAGGTGGAGTGAGAGTCCTAATCACCGGGGCGGCAGGCTTCCTGGGATCGCATCTATGCGATCGCTTCCGCCAGGAGGGCCATTCCGTCGTCGCCATGGACAACTACATCACCGGAACTCCGGAAAACCTGGCCCATCTCCTGGGCGACGGCTTCGAGCTCGTCCAGCACGACGTGACGGAGTTCGTACACGTGAGCGGTGAGCTCGACGGCGTCCTCCACTTCGCGTCGCCGGCCAGCCCGACTGACTACCTGGAGCTCCCGATTCAGACGCTGAAGGTCGGAAGCCTCGGCACGCACAAGGTGATCGGCCTGGCGAAGGCGAAGAACGCCCGGTTCCTGCTGGCCTCCACCTCCGAGGTGTACGGCGATCCCCTCGTTCATCCGCAGCCCGAGTCCTATTGGGGCAACGTGAATCCGATCGGGCCACGGGGCGTATACGACGAGGCGAAGCGGTTCGCCGAGGCTCTCACGATGGCGTACCGCCGCGCGCACGGCGTGGATACGCGCATCGTCAGGATCTTCAACACGTACGGACCGAGGATGCGGCCTGGCGACGGACGGGTAGTCTCCAACTTCATCGTGCAGGCTCTCCGCCGCGAGCCTATCACCGTGTACGGTGACGGCGGTCAGACGCGGAGCTTCTGCTACGTGGAGGATGAGGTGGAGGGCATCTTCCGCCTGTTCGCCTCCGATGTGAGCGAGCCAATCAACATCGGCAACCCCCGAGAGTTCACCGTCTCTGAGCTGGCCGAGCTCGTGCTGGAGCTCACCGGGTCCTCCTCCGAGATACGCTACCTGCCGCTCCCGGAAGACGATCCCAAGACGCGCAAGCCCGATATCACGCGGGCCCGCGAGCTCCTCGGCTGGCAGCCGGAGATCTCCCTCCGGGAGGGCCTGTCGCGCACGATCGAGTACTTCCGTCGGCTCCAGGGGGAAAAGCGGCTCGGTTCTCCGACGATCCTCACCGGATAGCGCGCGAGCATCCTAGTGAACGCGCACCGGAGAGTCTCCGTCGTCATGCCCGTGTACAACGAGCGAGCGACGGTGGAGGAGATCGTCCGGAGAGTTCGGGGCGTGCCCCTGGAGATCGAGTTGGTCGTCGTCGACGACGGCTCGACGGACGGTTCAAGGGAGATTCTCGAAAGCCTGGCGGAAGCCGGGTCCATCGACCGTCTGATCCTCCACGACGTCAACCGCGGGAAAGGCGCGGCTCTCTCCACGGGCTTCGGAGCGGCGAGCGGAGACGCGGTTCTCGTTCAGGACGCTGACCTGGAGTACGACCCGCAGGAGTACCCGTTGCTGCTGTCGCCGATCTGGGAGGACAAGGCCGACGTCGTCTACGGCTCCAGGTTCATGAGCGGGCGTCCGCGTCGCGTGCTCTACTTCTGGCACTACGTCGGCAATCGGCTCCTCACCCTGGTCTCGAATATGGTGACGAACCTCAACCTCAGCGACATGGAGACTTGCTACAAGTGCTTTCGCCGTGAAGTCCTCCAGAGCTTCGAGATCGAAGAGAGGGCGTTCGGCGTCGAGCCTGAAATCACGGCTAAGGTGGCCCTCCAAGAGTGGCGTGTGTACGAGGTGGGGATCTCTTACAGCGGCCGTACGTACGCGGAGGGGAAGAAGATCGGGTGGCGGGACGGAATGAGGGCGATCTATTGCATTTGGCTCTATGGTCTTTGGAGGAGAATCACCGGGAGAGCGAAGCGTCCGGCCGGACCGCGCGAGAGCGGCGCGTGAGATGGCTTCGGAGCCTCCCCACGTCGATTCGGAGATTCGGGCGGGTTGAAGGGGGCGTCGGCGGAGCCGTCGGCCTTCTGGTGCTCGTTTCTCTGATTGGATGCGCCGATGAGGCGGGGGACGCAATTCATCGAGGCGACCGATTGTTCGGCGAGGGCCGGCTGGATGCGGCCATCGCCGAATACAAGTTCGCGCTTCGCCAGGAGGACGATGAGCGTGCCCTGCTGCGGCTTGGGGCGGTGTACGGGATGCGAGGTGACATCGAGACGAGTCGGCGGTACTACGCTGAGCTCATCGCGAGGGACTCCTCCTATCGCTTCCAGGCCGCTGCCGGGCTGAGCTCATCGGCCAGGATGGCCTTCGAGCGGGGCAGCCGCGAGAGCGCAGCACGCGCTCTGCAGCCCCTTGTCGAGCTCGGCACGGGGTTGATTCCACGCGATCTGACCCTGCCGCTCGCCCGACACTACTGGGCGGACAACGAGTTCGAGGAAGCCCTTCCGCTCTACCTGAAAGTGCTGGCGGATTCCGCCGACGTGGAGCCGGAGGTGTACTACGAGACCGCGCGGGCCTTCCAGGAGTTGGGCGCGTGCCGCGAGGCCATCTCGTTTTACGAGCGATACCTGACGCGAGCAGCTCGCAGGGCGGCCCAGCGCGCCGAAGCCGAGTGGAGCCTCGGCAACTGTCTCTATGAGGCAGCCGAAGAAGACTGGCAGAACGGGCGCCCGGCGAGCGCGCAGGAGCGTGTGGCCCGACTGATTCGGCTCGGGGTTCCGCGCACCGTGCAGGACCGCGCGCAGTTTCTGTACGGGGAGCTGTCGCTGGCTCTCGGCGAGCGCGACGAGGCGCTGCGGGCTTTCGAGGAGGTCCTTCGGCTGAACCCGTCGCGCACCGGTCCCCTGGTCGAGCGAGCGGAGGCCAGGATTCGAGAGATTCGGTTCGGCTTCGAGTGAGAAGCACGATGATTCGTGATCGCGCTCGAGCGCGAGCGATCTGGTGCGGCCTGGCTGTGCTGATCGGGGCGCTGCCGTCGTGCTCCGCCAAGCTCCCACCGGACGGAACGCCACCACAGGAACGCTTTCAGTGGGCAGCGGACAAGTACGACAACGGGAAGTACGGCGATGCGGCGAAGGGTTTTCTGGATTTTGTCGGCCGAGAGCCGCTGAGTCCCCTCGCGGACAGTGCGCTCTTCCTGATGGCGGACTCGTACCTGAAGAACGGCGATCCGTTGCGGGCGGCGACTGAGTTCACTCGCTTCGCCCAGACGCGGCCCAACAGCCCGCTCGCCGACGACGCACAGCTCGGAGCCTGCACGGCCTATTGGGAGCTCTCTCCCTCACTGCCTCGCGACCAGGACTACACGATGCAGGCCATTCAGGAGTGCACGCGGATGCTGCAATTCTTCCCGGACAGTCCGCGGCGCGCCGAGGCCCTGTCTCTGGTGCAGGAGGCTCAAGCCAAGATGGCGGCCAAGCAGTTCAGGGTGGGGAAGTTCTACTTCGACCTGGGATTCTACGAGTCGGCCAACATCTACTTCGAGTCGGCAGTCCAGGACTATCCGAACGCTCCGGTCATCCCCGACATCCTCTACACTCTTTACCTGAGCTACCGGCGGCTCGGCTTCGACGCCGAGGCCGACGTGACCAGGCAACGGGTGCTGACCGATTACCCGAATACGGAAGCGGCGCAAAGGCTGGAGGATGTGAGCACTTGATGCTCAGCGCTCGCCGGGTGGGTCGGTGGGCGGGCGGCTAGGGATGCTGGGTGGCACGTATGATCCGCCCCACGTCGGCCACCTCATCGTCGCCCAAGACGTCCTCGAAGGACTCGCGCTGGACCGGTTGCTGATCATCCCGGCGGGTGACCCGCCGCACCGCGCGGCGGTCCTTCCTGCCGAGGTGCGGCTCGAGCTCGTCTCTCAGGCGTTCGGCGGGAACCCCTGCTTCGAGGTGTGCCGCATCGAGGTGGACCGAACCGGACCCTCGTTCACCGTCGACACCCTGCGCTGGATCCGCCGGACCATGGCGCCCGAGGAGCTGTATTGCGTGATCGGCGTGGACCAGCTTCGGCTCATCGACAGCTGGAGCCGCTACGAGGAGATCCCCGAGATCGCTCGCCTGGCCGTCATGGCGCGGGATGGTGAAGCGCCGGCTGCCGACGACGTACCCGTTCCGTTCGAGACCGTGGCCGTGACCCGCGTCGACATCTCCGGATCGGCGATTCGCGGCCGACTCCGGGAGGGGCGCTCGATCCGCCATCTGGTGCCCGAGCGCATCAGGGAGCGAGTGGAAGTCGAGTGGGCACGCGTCGGCAACGCCGCGCCAGAGTCGGAAGACGCCTGAGAATCGGAACGAAACGCCAAGTCGCGGCTATTAGCGGACGCCTGATGAGTTGTCAGGAACGCTGCGGCCGCTCGGCCGTCTTCACAGCCACTCTCTTCACGATATAGCTGCATGATAGCGATACGCGGGATGGTCAATCGGGTGTTCGGAACGCGCTTCGACCGCTCGATGAAGAAGCTCCAGCCGATCATCGACGAGATCCTAGGCCACGAGGAGCGCCTCGCGTCCGCCACCGACGACGAGCTCGTGGCTCAGACGCAGCGTTTCAGAGAGCGGATCGACGAGCGGATCGGCGAGCACGAGGCGAGGTTCGAGGATCTCCGAGCCGAGCGCCGTCACTCGGAAGATCCTGACAAGCGAGAGAGCCTCACGCTGAGCATGGCCGAGGCCGAAGCGCAGCTCTCCGAGGCCACCCAGGACGTCCTCGACGAGATCCTCCCCGAGGCTTTCGCGACGGTACGCGAGGCGTGCCGTCGTCTCCTCGGCAGGGAGATCATGGTTACCGGCAACACGATGGCCTGGGACATGGTGCCGTACGATGTTCAGCTGATCGGCGCCGTCGTCCTCCATCAGAGCAAGATCGCCGAGATGGCCACCGGCGAGGGGAAGACCCTCGTAGCCACGATGCCGCTGTATCTGAACTCGCTGGCCGGTCGCGGCGCCCATCTCGTCACCGTCAACGACTACCTGGCAAGACGCGACTCGCAGTGGATGGGCACGGTGTACGAGTTCCTCGGCCTTTCGGTGGGTTGTCTGGACGACACGTCCCCGGGCACGGCGGATCGCCGAGCGGCGTACGAGTGTGACATCACCTACGGCACGAACAACGAGTTCGGCTTCGACTACCTCCGCGACAACATGGTCGTGCGCCTGGACGATCGGGTACAGCGCGACCACTTCTTCGGGATCATCGACGAGGTCGACTCCGTCCTGATCGATGAGGCCCGCACCCCCCTGATCATCAGCGGTCCGGCTGGACGCGCCAGCGACCAGGACGTCTACAAGCGGCACAACGCGCAGGTCTCCGGCCTCGTGCGCCAGCAGGGACGCATCGTGAACAAGCTCGTGGCGGAGGCCGGGCGGCTCCTCGAGGATCTGGACGAGGAGGAGCCCGACGCCGACGCGGAATGGGAGGCGGGCGAGAAGCTGCTCGCGGCCCAGCGGGGCGCACCCAAGAACCGCCGGCTCATGAAGCTCTTCAACGAGACCGGCGTGAAGCAGCGCGTTCAGCGCACCGAGGCCGAACTGATGCGCGAGAAGCGCCTGCAGGAGGTCGATGAGCTCCTGCTGTTCTCGATGGACGAGAAGGGGCACACGATCCAGCTCAGCGACCGTGGGCTGGATGTGCTGAGCCCCAGCGATCCGGAGGCGTTCGTTGTCCCGGACATCTCGGAGATCGTGAAGAAGGTCGAGGACGACGAGAAGCTCTCGGCCGACGACAAACGAAACCGCATCCAGGAGCTGGAGCGCGAGTACGCAGAGAAATCCGAGAGAATCCACGTCATCCACCAGCTCGTGAAGGCGCACTCGTTGTACGAGAAGGACGTGGAGTACGTCGTCGAGAACGGCAACGTGGTCATCGTGGACCAGTTCACCGGACGGAAGATGGAGGGCCGGCGGTGGAGCGACGGGCTCCACCAGGCCGTGGAGGCGAAGGAGGGAGCGGTCGTCCGCGAGGAGACCCAGACGCTCGCGACGATCACCATCCAGAACTACTTCCGCATGTACGAGAAGCTGGCCGGGATGACGGGGACGGCCGAGACGGAGGAGGGCGAGTTCCACGAGATTTACGGCTTGGAAGTCGTCGTGATTCCGACCAACCGCCCAGTGCGGCGGATGGACCAGGATGACGTGGTCTTCCGGGCCAAGCGGGAGAAGTACGCCGAGCTCCTGAACGAGATCGAGCGCCTGCACGAGCGTGGCCTGCCGATCCTCGTCGGGACCACCAGCGTGGACGTCTCCGAGAAGGTCGCCCGGATGCTGAAGCGCCGAGGGCTACAGCACGAAGTGCTTAACGCCAAGCAGCACGAGCGAGAGGCGAACATCGTGCTCGCGGCCGGACAGCCCGGTGCGATCACGATTGCGACGAACATGGCCGGCCGCGGCACCGACATCAAGCTCGGCGACGGGGTGGTCAAGTGCGGCGTTTGCGGTCTGCTCTCGGCCGAGCCCGCGTTCGGTCAGGTGACGGAGGAACCGGACATGTCGCAGTCCGAGATCAGAGAGATGAATTGCTACGCGGATCCGCCCTGCGGCCTGCAGATCCTCGGCACGGAACGCCACGAGTCGCGCCGCATCGACCGCCAGCTTCGCGGCCGATCCGGGCGCCAGGGCGACCCGGGCGGCAGCCGCTTCTTCCTCTCCCTCGAAGACGACCTGATGCGGCTCTTCCTCTCAGACCGCGTGACGCGACTGCTGGACAAGCTCGGGGCGGAGGAGGGGGAGGTACTCACCCACCCGATGATCACGAAGTCGATCGAGCGGGCGCAGAAGCGGGTGGAGATGCAGAACTTCGAAGCCCGAAAACGGCTGCTCGAGTACGACGACGTGATGAACCAGCAGCGCGAGGTGATCTACGACCTTCGCTTGTTCGCCCTGGAGGGAGGGGAAGACCTGAAGGGCGAAGCCTGGGAGATGATCGAAACGGCCCTGCGAGACCGAACAGCGCTGCACCTGCCGCCCGGCAGCCATCCGGAGAACTGGGATCTGGCTGCTCTGCACGAACGGTTGCTGATCGACTATTTCCTGGTTGCCGATTTTCTCCCCAAGGACGGGGAGACGGCGGATCTCCCCTGGGAGGAGCCCGAGGAGGTTCTCGAGCAAGTCCTGGAGTTCGCCCACGAAGCGCTTCGTCAAAAGATCGAGTCGTTCGGAGACCATTGGGAGAGGGTCCTCAGCTTCATCGTGCTCTCGGTGATCGACGAGAAGTGGAAGGATCACCTCTACGATCTCGACCACCTCCGCGACTCCATCCGCTACAGGGCGTACGGTCAGCGCGATCCACTGATCGAGTACAAGAAGGAAGCGTACGCGATGTTCGTGGACCTTCTGGATGACCTGCGCGGGAGCGTCGCGAACCTGCTCTTCCGGGCGCACGTGGAGCCGTCGATGCGCCTTCGACCACCGGAGATCACGGGCACGAGCGGGCCCTCGGATACCGTAGGCACGGGCGTGCGCGCGGCGCAGGCCCCCCGCGAGATCGCCCCTGCGCCCGCGGCCAGGCAGCCCGAGTTCGCCGCCACGGGGGTGGCGACCGCCGCCGCGGCGGCTCCGGAGGTGATGGCACCGCAGGCGGAGGTCAGGCGACCTGCACAGCCGCTGGCGGTCGAGGACGAGCCCGGGCGGAACGATCCGTGTCCGTGCGGTTCGGGCAAGAAGTACAAGAAGTGCCACGGAAGGGTGGCGTAGCGGCCGCCTTCGGGCGCCGGGCGAGGCTTCCTTCGTCTCCCTTCCGGCGCTTTTCCTTGGAGCCTCCTCGGCTCCGCCTGCGGGGTCTCCTCGGAGCGCCTTGAGGCTCGCTACGGAAACGCTCGCCCGGCGCTTCGGCGGCCGACGTCATCGGCGCGGTGCCATCTCCCTGCCACCCTCTTAGCCGTAGCTGCCAAGTAGGCTATCGGTTCCTTCTGGGCCGCCCTTCTCTCGCGTGGGAGCGCGGTGGCCCGCCACGATCCTTTTCTGGCCGCCTGTGCGCCCCGTAGCGGCCGTTTCTGCCGGCACGAACCCGAAGGACACCGAACATAGATCGCCCGTCTGCGAGGCGCTGAGAGCGTCGGGCTTTTCCTGACAGCCGGACCACAGGGCCTCCCTAGAGCCATACAGTTGCGTAGGGTGGGGAGGGATGGCGTAGGCTTGGGATAGCCAAATGCCGCAGTCCCCCAGCTTGGAGGCTTGCCCTGAAGACTTTGTCCCTCGCTGTGCCGCTCGTCCTCGCTGCGTTCACGCTCACCCAGAGCGACCAGACAACCGCACCTGACGAGGCCAGACGGATCGGACCCGACCTGGGAAGCCCGGAAGCTCTAGGCACGTGAAGAATATCAACTGGAGCCGCTTGCTTGTCGGTGGCCTAGTAGCGGCGGTCGTCATCCTGGCGATCGAGTTCACCTTCCATTGGTCGCTGCGCGGCCCAGACTGGTGGTTCTTCAGGGCGCTTGCTGATCCACTTCAAGAGGCCAGGGCGATTCTCCTCTACGCTGGCCGCTATACGCTTGTTGGACTCACAGCTGTCTGGCTCTACGTTGCTTTTCGTCCGCGTTTTGGCCCTGGGCCGAAGACCGCGATTCTGACTGGAGTCGCATACTGGGTTATCGGATACCTGTTGCCGGTGTGGGGACTCTACTACTTGATAGCGCCCGACTATCGCGCTGAATTCCTACGGCTGCCAGCCCTCGTAGCGCTGCTCGAGGTGGTGTTGGGCACGTTGGCTGGAGCGTCGATCTACAAGAGACCAGCTGGGTGGGATGGACACGCGGGTTACCTGCTTCACTGACTGTGCCCGGCAAGTTCTGACAGTGCCATGTACAGCCGCGCGGAGGTTCACACCCGCTGGCTAGGCACCCGGCCTCGGGGGGTCGCCCGGTCGCTTAAAACGGCATGCTGCAGCCCGCCAATTTGGATCACGATCATGGCTGCCTCAGTGGTTCGCGGTTCGCCTACCCACGGTTACGGTATGCTGAACGCTCAGACCCTCACCGCGCCCGCCGTGCTCGTTCCTGTGTCGGGCACTGGCAGGGTTCGAGACCGCTGCCGGCCGACACAATCACGGCACACCGCAACCCGAAGTTGTGGCGCGACAGCGCGTTGCAGACGCGTGTGAGATATGGAATGCCACGTGCCCTTACCGAGACCAGGTGCGCCAGGGCGCTCACGCGCGGCAGGGAGGGCCCGCAGTACGGCGGCCGCCCTATTGCTGAGGGACGATAGGCTGCCACATCCTGGTGTTGGGGCGGGATGGGGATGGTGTGTTCATACACAACCGAAGGAGGAGTGTCATGAAGGCCCGGTTAATTACGCCCTTGGTCACGTGTCTCCTTGTTCTTGTCCTGGCCGGTCCGCTCGCGGCGCAAGACGACGACCAGAGGATTTACACGCGAGTGGCGCTCTGGCAGGTCGAACGGGCGCGTTGGTCCGACTACGTTGACTGGTACGAGCAGTACACTCAACCCATCATGGAGCAGCTGTTCGAAGCCGGCACGATTGTCGAATGGGGGTTGGATGCTGCGTCCATTCATCGCCCAGATGGCTACACCCACGCCAGCTGGTTTTCCGCCACGAGCATCGCCAACTTGGAGCGGGCGCTGGACGCTTTGATCGAGTCAACGGAAGCGCGTGGAGAGGAGGGCCGCCGCGCCCTCGCTGATTTCGCCAGCATGATCAACAAGCATCGCGATTACATGTTGCGCGATCTGGTTCGGCGATCGAGCGATGCGCGTCTGGACGGCGGCTACTGGGTCGGCACCTTCAGCCGCACGAAGCCGGGCCGGGGTAGCGGTTACCGGAGCTGGTGGGATGAACACACGCAGCCCCTGTTCGAGAGACTCCTCGCGGACGGAACAATCGTCGCCTACGGCCTGACCGTCGAAGATGTGATCACGGAGGGGTTCTGGGGACGCACCTCCTGGTACGTCGTTCCAAATGCAGACGCCCTGGACACGGTGCGGGCCGCCTTCCGTGCGTCCCGGGAAGCCATGAGCGATGAAGGACGCCGAGCCCGGATAGCATCGATCGTCGCGGTGACCGAGGCCGGCACGTTCCAGCAATTCATGTCGGAGCTGATCCATTTCGGCCTCAAGGCGCACTGATCGGACTCGAACGACCAGGCCCGAATGCTCGCTGACCGGTCCCCGCCCGCGCGGGGCAGGGCACCGGTCCAGCCAGTCCACCTCCGTGCAGTAGACCGGGCCCTGGTAGGTCGTCGGGTCCCTTTCAGTCGGGTGTGCGAGAGGACGGTGTCGGCCCCAGCGTCGGCGGCGAGTTTTTCTGTGCCGTGATTGTGCCGTAACCCCGACACACAGGGCGGTATTCAGCGGGAAACGCCCTTCTCGCCTATAGTTCGAGAAGGCCCGACTGGTGCGGCTTAGTACCGCTGGGCACGTGGTCGTGACAGGTACGATATCGTACAAGAAGTGCCACGGAAGGGTGGCGTGACGCTGCATCGCGGCCAGGGGGGTCCCGGGGGGTAACCTCGACCCGGGAAGGTCTCGCTGCTCGAAGGTGCGTGGGAGCGCGCGAAAGCGGCTCCTTGCTGTTTCGAGGCCTTCCGTTATGATGATGATACTGGGCGTCGGGAGATCGTCCGCTGTCTCCCGGGTGCCCGCGGTTTCCCGGGCGGACGAAGGAGGAGGTATCCATGTCGCACCGTCTTCTCGCCGCCGCGGCCGTGGCTGGCAGCCTCGTCGTGTCGGCCCCCGCCGCGTTCGCCCAGGATGAACCGATGGCCAGGCACGACGCGACGCCGGCTATGCACGACGTGGCCGCGGCTGATCTCGCTTGGGACGACCTCGATGTTCCCGGCTTCCTCCCGGGCATGAAGATCGCCCCGATGCACGGCGATCCGTCCGTCGCGGATGAGGAGTACACGCTCCGCCTTGCGCTCCCGGATGCGTACAAGTTCCCGCCGCACTGGCATCCGCGGGCGGAGAACGTGACCGTGATCGAGGGGACTTTCCTGCTGGCGATGGGGAAAAAGTTCGACGACTCGAAGCCGAAATCCTACGCTCCGGGTGACTTCCTGTTCATCGCCGGCGAGAACCCGCATTACGGCTTCGTGAAGGGACGCACGGTGATCCAGCTTCACGGGATCGGCCCGTTCGACATCCTAGTCGTCGAAGGGCAGGGCATGTCGCCGTAGACGCATCGGCTACCACGTAGTGAGGGAGGGGCGGTTCCTTCGGGTGCCGCCCGTCTTGCCATCTGGTCCCGACCAGCCGGCCACGATCCATTTCTGACGGCCTGTGCGCCCCGCAGCGGCCGTTTCCCGATGGGGTATCCCGGGCCGGCCCCGCCCCGGGAGCTTGATGCGGTCTTGACGCCGGCGGCGATGCTGTCGGCATGTGCCTCGAGCCCTCCAAGCCGTGAGTCCTACCATCCGCGAGTGGCCGGTCGACGAGCGGCCACGCGAGCGCCTCGCCTCCCTTCAGGCTGCCGCTCTGGCAAACAGGGAGCTCCTCGCCATCCTTGTCGGGGTCGGCTCCAAGGGCCGCTCTTCGATCGATGTGGCGGCCGAGCTACTGGACGTTTACGATGGGTCGCTCCGCCGCCTGGCTCGGGCGGACGCGGCCGAGATCACGGCCGTGCGAGGGATCGGCGAGGCCCGAGCGGCCCGGATCGTCGCAGCGATGGAGCTGGGGCGACGCCTCGCCGGCGAAGAGGGACGGGCGACCCGGCGTGTCGGAGGTCCGCGCGACGTGTTCCTTCGGTTGGGACCCAAGCTTAGGGACTGCAAGCAGGAAGAGTTCTGGGCGATCTACCTGGACACCCAGAACCGCATCTGTCTGGAGCGGCGGCTCACGGTGGGCTTGCTGAATTCTTCTCTCGTCCACCCCCGCGAGGTGTTCGCTCCGGCGATCGCACATGCGGCGGCCAGTATCATCGTCGTTCACAACCACCCGAGCGGAGATCCCGAGCCCTCCGCCGAGGACTTCGCCGTCACGGCCCAGCTCATGGAGGCCGGCTGTTTGCTCGGTATTCCGGTCCGCGACCACGTGATCGTCGGTGACTCGGGCTACGTGAGCCTGGCCGAGCGGGGCCCGGCGGCCGCGAGCCGGCGCGCCTGAGTCAACCGCTCAGCGGACGCGGCACTCGGCGAGCATCAGATCGCGAATCTGGTCGGCACCCGGTCGCGCCGAGGGGACAGCGTGTGGAACGCCGGGGAGCGTGTCGGCATCGACGAGCGGGCTGCCCTCCGCACGCAGCCGCTCCAGAATCGACGTCATTTGCAGTAGGACGCCGGCAAGGGACGGTCCGTTAAGGCTGGCCGGAACTCGTCAGTAGAAGAAGCTGGGGCCGATGCTGACGGCGAAGCGGTTTCCGCCGCTTCGTTCGGGGATTCCATCCCCCCAGAGGTAGGCGAAGTCGATCCGGAGCGTGCCGGCCCCCTGACCGGCCGTCATACCCAAGCGGATGCCCGCCCCGACGTTCCCGCCGGCCCGGACATCCTGGAAATCGTACCAGGCCCCGCCGTAGTCGAGGAACCCGGCGAACCCGAGGCCGAAGAGCTCCCAGCCAAACATATCGTCCAGCCAGTACCACGTGTGCTCCAGCGTACCGCGGGCCGAGTTGGTGCCTACAAAGGCGCGCGGCGGGAAAGCACGCGGCGGCGTCTCGAATCCGAGGTTGAACTCTGTGCCGGGCGCCGGGTCCTCCAGCACGCCGCCGGTGAGGTGAAGGACGGTGATGTGTTTCTTGGCCGGCCTTTGGACGAATGTGGCCGTCATGATCACGCGCCCCGAATCGAGTCCGGCGCCGTTGAACAGAGCGTTCGCCTCGATCCGGCCCCTGAAGTAGCCGCTCCCGACGTGCGTGCCGCCCGTGAAATCGATCTTGGGCCCCACGCCGGTCGTCTCCCACCCGAATCCCTCCGGCGCGAGCTGGCTGGAGAAAAGGACACCGAGGCTGAGGTCGAGATCCTCCTCTGTGAAGCCGTTCACGTATCGGACGAGCTCGAAGTTGGCCACGCTGTAGTCGACGTACACCCCGATCGTACCGGTCACGGTGTCGGGCACGAGGCCGAGCGTGTCCGGCACCTGGAGGTATTCCTCGCGCCTCACCTCGGCGGTGCCGCCAACCCTGAAGTATTTCCGGCTCGTCCCAATCGTGGCGATGCCGCCCTCCAGCCGGTTGATGAACGCGCGCCGCAGGAAGGTGATCGTGTCGACCCCGACGTCAGTGGCAACGAACTGCAGAATGCGCCGATCGGCTGCCTCTCCATCGTAAAGAAGCGACCGATGGTCCGGGAAAGCTCTGAAGGGCTTGCCGACCCTCCAGTCCCCCCAGTTTCCGTCGTCGAACAAGTTGACCGTGCCGCTGACGTCGATCGGGCTGTGGAACAGGCGCCGGAAGTCACCACCGATCTCGACGCCCGCACGGTCTACCTCCTGCTTGTAGACGACGCCTACACGGTTTCCCGTTCCGACAAGGTTGTATTCAGTGAGCCCAGCCTCGAAGGTCGTCGTCCCATCGGATGCCACTCCGATATCAATGGTCGGCTCGGTGGTCCAGGTATCCCACGTCACGATGCGCACGGCGAACTTGCCATCCACGCGGAACGTGTCGGTCTCTATCAGGCGAAAGAGCTCCGTGCGCCGGAGGTTGCGAATCGTCTCGGCGACCGTGGCCGAGTCGAAGGGCTCGCCCTGGCGGAAAAGCAGCTCGTTCCAGACAACATGGTCTCTGGTCCGGATGTGAAATTTGTTCATGAAGCTCTGAGCGAAGTTCTCGTCGGCTTCCTCCGCCGTGTAGATGTCGTTGATCTCCACGATCACGGTGTCGATGACGGGCGGACGGGCTTGTGCGGTGTCGGCTTCGGTCGGCTGGGAGAGAAGGCTCGGTGCCAGCGCTAGCGCCAGAGCCTGAAAGACCAGGTGTGGTGTGTGGCGTCGAGGCCGAAAGCAGCTACCGACGGGCCGAGCCCCCCATCCCGTCGCTCGTTGTCGACCTCTCACCCGCTCGGCGACTCGCTTAGGGTTGGAGGAGATCGGCGTCGACGCACTTGCCGCGCCCGATGAAGGCGACGCCGTCATCGGTCGCGGCCAGAGTCATGTCCCCATCGCTGATCGCGATGACCATGCTCCAGCCGCGACCGGCCTCGATCCCCGTCAGGACGATATGATCTCCTCCGCTCTCCATGCCGAGAATCTGCGTTGTCTCTCCTCGGCGTGAGGGCGGGCTGAGGATCGTAATCGTGCTCTCCTCCACGTCCACACGGATAAAGCCGGGTGGTTCGAGATCCTGCTGCGGCGAGACCTGCAGGCACTCGAGCTCGGGGCCGCACTCCCGAAGCGCTCCGAACACGCAGACGGCCACGGCCTCCTGCGCGACGAGCACAGAGGGAAGGGTCAGCGAAGCGAACAAGACGCACGCGCCGATCATGGGGAGCCGGTATCTCATGTCACCTCCGCGTCCATTCGTTTCCACGCCCATCAACTCAGCCATTCAGTTGACGTTGTAGCCACGGCCCTCGAGGCACACGGTGTATGCCCGCTTCCATGTATCGATTTGCCCGAGGAAATCCCCCTCGACCTTGGCCATTTGCTGCTCGGCCTGTTGCCAGACCTGCTGAATCTGCTGCTGTGCCTGCTCATGCGTCATCTGGGCCTGTTGCTGGCCCTGCTGTTCGGCCTGCTGCGCCTGTTGCTCGGCCTGCTGCTTGCCCTGCCTCTGCTTCATGCCGCCGACCATGCCGCCTGCCGCTGCGCCGACCGCCGCCCCAGTCCCCGCGTCTCCGGCGATCGCTCCACCAACCGAGCCCACGGCGGCGCCGCGAGCGGCACCGCGCAGCACTCCCCCCCTCTGTTGCCCCTGCGCGGCGGCTGCCTCGGCCTCTGCCTGCGATTGCTGCTGGATCTGCTGCGATTGCTGGTCGGCCTGCAGTTGGATCCGCTCCGCCTCCTGCCGCGCCTGCTGGTCGATCTCAGCCAGCTGGGCGTTCTTCTGCTGCACGCCGGGGATCGGGTCGAACTGAGTCCGCTCTCCCGCCCAGCCGTAGCAGGCCAGCTCGTCCTGCTGCTGCTGCTCGGGTTCCTGATCCTCGGCAGGATAGACGAAGAGCCCCGTCGGGTTCGTGTTCGATGCCTGACCTAGGACCTGGCCGGGCGCCATGAAGGCCGCTGTGATCACGACGGCCAAACCCAGGCGACAGTGAGACGTGGTCATTCCGTTCCTCCTAGAAGTGGAAACCGGCGCCGAGGACAAGCCCGTACTGGTCCGCCTTGTAGGCGTAGAAGTCCGGAGAGAGCGGTACGCCCGACGCGTAGTTGATGTAGAGGTACCGGAACGCCAGATCCAGGCTCACGAGCTGTGAGAGCTGGAATCCCAACGTGAAGACCCCGTTACCGGTAAACGTGGAGCCACCCGCCCCCGCGTCGCCGCGGATGGCCAGGAACACCCTTCGGCCCAGGTTGGAAACGATGCGGAAGCCTGCGAAGAAGTCCGCCCAGGTCTGGGATATGTCGACCAGTTCGATGCCGTTCCCGGGACCAGTCGTGAGGTTCTGGCTCTGGCTGTTGATCCGGGTCCCGCCAAGCAGATCGAACTTCGTCTTCCCCGTCGGATTCCCCCTGTAGGCGCCGAAGAACTCCGTCTGGATGATCGTGAAGCGGAAATCGCCGGTCGGTTGCACCGGGTCGGGCGTCTCGAACTCGATGTCGTCGCGCCCGAGCCGGATATAGGCGAAGTCCATCCCGCCGAGTCCGTGGTTGGCACCACCCTCGAAGTGGAAGGAAAAGGCGAACTTCAGGTTAGACCAGATGTCGCCGAAGTTGACGTCGATCGGAATCGTCGTGCTACCAATCGTGTTCTCGCCCTTGATGCTCGCGAACCAGAGGTAGGGCGTGACCTGGAACCACGCGCCGGTCGGGTCCTTCGCGAGCGAAGGCACCTGAGCCTGGGATGGAACCGCCCAAGCGAGCAGGGCAGCGCCAGTCAGAACGGTGACCACCAGGAACCGCCGCCCAACTCTATTCACTGAACACTGAGTCTTGTAGAACATCGTTAGGCCTCTCGCTCAGGGTTAATGCTCCTGTGCGGCTGCGCGGGTCTACCGCAAGCCCGGCGCGAAGTCCGTCCCGTACAGCTCGTTGATCTCCTCGTAAAGCGGGCCGACGACCTCGGGGAACGGCACGACGCCGGAGAGCGTGAAGTCGGAGAACGAGATGGCGCCCCTGAAATCCGGGGCCCGTTTCTCCTTGAGTGGCGGCTCCGGCCAGATCTCCTCGTCGATCGCCGACATCCGAACGTTGATGTCATCGCGGGTCACGTTGAACACCATGTAGTCCACGGCGAGGGCGAGGGGTCCGTCGTAGGTCTTTCGCACCCGATCACGCACCTCCGGCTCGGTGTCGAAGTCGTTGTAGAAGTGGTAGCCGACGGCGAGGCGCGGCTCGGTCAGCGACATGACCTTCCCGAACTGCTCGGGCGACGTGTGTCCCTGTGTGCCGACCGTGAGCGCCTCCAGCGGCGAGAATCCCTGCTTCGTGACCAGGAGCGTCGGCGGCAGGAAGCACTCGTGGATGGCGATGTCGGCTCCCTTCGTATGGTCGATCCACCACTGGTTGGGGACCGTGTCGCTCGAGTAGGCGAAGGTGAGCCCGTTCCACTCGAGGATGAAGCTGACGGCTCCGTCGAGACCGTGGACGGCCGGGATGCTCCGGATGACGACGCCGTTCTCCTCGTAGATGACCTCGTTGACGCCGTCGAAGGCGAACTCGTTCACCTCGAGCTCGCCGCCCCGGAAGTCGATCACACCCGAGCGCGTCCCGATGTCCCAGACGTACATCTCCTTCATGTTCTCCATCGCCGCCGTCGTGCCGTACTCGGGCGTGCCACCGCTCGGTCCCCAGATCCGGAGCGGAACGAGGCGGTTCATCACCGTGCCGCCAAGCCAGAAGCTCGGGAGGTCGCCGTAGTGATCCACGTGGAGGTGGCCGATGAAGACCTTGTCGATGAGGTCGTAGGGGATCTTCTGGGCGGAGAGCCGCTCGTGACAGCCGCTTCCGATGTCGAACAGGAACTTGTCCTCGTTGCCGAGCTCGACGAGCCAGCACGCCGCCGCCTGCTTGGGCCGGACGCTCGGCATTCCCGTGCCCAACGCCACGACCCGCATCTCGTCCGGCGCGAGCTGTTCGGTGCCGGGGTAGTAGACGTCCAGCTCCGGCTCGGCGGCCCGGGCGGTTTCCTCTCCGGCGGGCCGAAGTTGCGTGGCGAGATAGCCGAGAATGGCGCCGACGACGAGGAGCGCGATCGCTCCGAGTCCTTTCGTGCTCATGCGTGTGACTCCCTGGATTCGTGTTCGAGCGCTGGGCCAGGATCTCGGGGACGACCGCTCTTCAGGCGATGGTCAACGAGACCCGTTGGCTGGCGGACATCAAAGATACGCAAGCGTACGGTGCTTCCTCGACGGACGATGAGACGCCCGGCGCCAAAGAGCAACTCGCCGGTCTAAAGCCCGCCGGTCAGCCCCCGCCCTTCGGCCCCGCGCCGGGCTCAGGTGGAAACCCTCCCCAGGAACCCAGCCAGGCGCCGGCGAAGGTGTTGTAGTCGTTCCCGGCGGCTGTCGAGAGGCCGAAGGTGAACGCGAACTTGAGGCCCTGGCGACGTGAGATCGGAAACGTCACGGCCACCCCGATGCGATTGTTCGTTTGGGTCTCGCCCGACGCCGTGCCGTTCACGTAGACCTGCCCCCCGAAGCTCTGCCGGGTCGAAGCTGCCGCCCAGAAGCCGGGCCTGAAGACCCAGATGAAGTGAAGCTGGAAGGTCGCCGTTGGGTCCTGGGACTGAACGTTCGTGCCCAGGAACTCCGGGTTGTCGGTGAAGAACCAGCCGGCCGCGTACAGCTCGGTCACCAGGTGGCCGAAGGCCTGCGAGACTCCCACCCGCGGACTCAGCATCCACCGGTTCGTGCCGAGGTTGATGATCTTCGTCGGATCGTACTGGCCCAGAGGAACACGTACGCGCAGGGAGGCGCCGGCCACGGTTCGGGCGCGGTACTTCACGAACTTGGGTCCGGTCAGGGCAGGCGCCCCGACGAAGAAGAACATAAAGCGGGTGATGGGGTCGCCGAAGCCGGTCCGCGAGACGGTGGAATCGAGCTGGATCTCTTGGATGCGACCCGACCAACGGCCGGTGATGAAGGGCACGATCACATCGGCCTTGGCAGCGAGTCCGAAGAGCCCGAACGCGTGGCCGTACGCGCCGGCGAAGGTGTGGATGTCCCCGTCGATGTCCTGCACCGGGATCGTCTTGTCCGTGAGCACGGCGCCGGTCGAGAAGCTGTACACGAGGCTGACCAGGTTGGTGGCGACGGGTGCCGGCGTGAGGGAATGTGGCTGGACATCCTGCGCCTGGAGAGGCGGAGCCAGCGCAGCGAATAGACACACCAGGCTGGCGCGACCCAAGCGACGGCTCATGCCGGTTCGGATCTCGAAACGACCGGCTTCAAACTCTCCCGACGCTCCGCCATGCCAGTTCGCTCCCCGGCTCACTCGTTCGCGAACAGCGACGACCCGCACGGTCCCGCCGTGGTTTCATTCGACGGGGTAGGCCGGAAGGAGTCAAGGCCGAAATGCAACCGGCCGGCCGAAAGTCGGTATATTTTACGTCTAGGGCCAACTCGTGGCCTGTTGTTCCGCGTTCCATCGATCTGTGCGATCTCACATGGCGAAGCCCGAAACGAAGCTGACGCGACCCGAAGTCTCCGGAGCCGAGAGCGTCCTCTCGCTTCTCCCCGAGGACTTCCTGGAGGTGGTGCGCGGCTACGAGGATCGTCTGGACCTCGAGCTCCTCGCCCTCGCCTTCCAGTACGCCAGCGAGAAGCACGCGGGCCAGAAGCGCCGCTCCGGAGAGGACTTCATCAGCCACTGCGTCGAGGTGGCGAAGATCCTCTCCGAGATCTACCTCGACTCTGTGAGTATCGCGGCCTCTTTGCTCCACGATGTCGTGGAGGACACGGGCACACCAATCGAGGAGATTCGCGACGAGTTCGGGCAGGAGATCGCGACGATCGTCGCGGGCCTCACGAAGATTTCCCGCTTCCGCTTCGGGTCCCTGGCGGAGCAGCAGGTCGAGAACTACCGCCGGCTGCTGCTGTCGATGGCCAAGGACGCGCGGGTGATCATCGTCAAGCTTGCGGACCGACTCCACAACATGCGCACGCTGGAGCACCTGCCCGAGGAGAAGCGCCGGCGTGTCGCCCTCGAGACGCGCGAGATCTACGCCCCCCTCGCTCACCGGCTGGGCATGGCTCGAGTGAAGTGGGAGCTCGAGGACCTGGCCTTCAAGTTCCTCGAGCCGGAGGAGTACCGGGAGCTGGTGCGGAAAGTCGCCAGCAAGCGGAGCGAGCGGGAAGGGCTGATCGGGCGGATGGAGGAGCCACTGCGCGCCGAGCTCGAGGGTGCCGGAGTGGAAGCCGAGGTCTACGGCCGGCCCAAGCATCTGTGGTCCATCTATCGGAAGATGGTGAAGCGGAACAAGCCGTACGACGAGATCTACGATGTGCTCGCGATGCGCGTCGTCTTGGCCAACGTCCGGGACTGCTACCACGCGCTCGGCGTGATCCACAACAAGTGGACGCCGCTCACCGAGCGCTTCCACGACTACGTCGCGAGTCCCAAATCGAACCTGTACCGAAGCCTCCATACCACCGTGTTCGGTCCCGGCGGCCGTTTGTACGAGATCCAGATTCGAACCGCCGACATGCACCGGACGGCGGAGTTCGGTATCGCCGCCCACTGGCGCTACAAGGAGGAAGTCGGGCGCGAGGACGAGCTGGACGAGCAGCTCGCCTGGTTCCGGCAGGTCCTGGAGTGGCAGCAGGAGACGCGAGAGCCCGAAGAGTTCATGGAGTTCCTGAAGATCGACCTCTATCAGGACGAGATCTTCGTCTTCACCCCCGCGGGCGACGTGAAGCAGCTACCGAAGGGCGCCACCCCGATCGACTTCGCCTTCGCCGTCCATACGGAGGTGGGCACGCGGTGCGCGGGGGCGCGCGTAAACGGCCGGATCTCGCCGCTCTCCCGAGCACTGCGCAACGGCGATACGGTGGAGGTCATCACCTCCGACTCCCAGACCCCCAGCCGGGATTGGCTGGGCTTTGTCCGGACGAGTCGGGCACGGAGCAAGATCAACCAGTGGATCCGTCGGGAGCAGTACGAGTCGGCGGTCCATCTCGGCAAGGAGATCCTCAACCGCGAGTGGAAGAAGCTCCGGAGGAGACCGGAAGAGGAGCAGCTCGCCGAAGCGGCACGGAAGCTGGCGCTCGAGGCCGGAGCCGAGGGGCTCTACGCCGCTGTCGGTCGCGGAGATCTGGGGTTGACCAAGGCGGTTCGAGCCGTCTTCCCCGAGGAAGAAGGTCCGGCCCGTGACCGGGCGGCCGGAACCTTCGCCAAGCTCGTCGACCGCGTTCGCACGAGCCAGAAGGGTATCCGCATCCAGGGGATGGATAACCTGATGGTCCGTTACTCCCAGTGCTGTCAGCCGGTCCCGGGGGACGACGTGATCGGCTACATCACCCGCGGCCGCGGAGTCTCGATACACCGCAGCGACTGCCCGAACGTCCTCAACCTCGCCGACCGCCCGGAGCGTCGGGTGGACATCGAGTGGGACACGGACGAGAGCCAGCGGTTTCTCGTCCGCCTTGTCCTCGAAGGGACCGACCGCCACGGTCTGTTCGCCGACATCGCGCGCTCGATCTCCGATACGGGGACCAACATCCAGTCGGCCGACATCCGCTCCGTGGAAGGCGGCATGCAGGGCCAATTCGTGGTCGAGGTGGAGAACCTCTCCCACCTCAAGAAGGTCATGAAACAGGTGCGGCGGGTGAAGGGCGTGATCGCCATCGAGCGGCGTGAGAGCTTCGGCGAGAGCGATTTGACGATCGAAACCATCTGAAGATCGGGCGCGTGACGTGCCGAAATCGGCTCGTCGCACCGCGGTCCCAGCTTCCCAACGCCGTGAACCAGACCTTCGATCTCCAGCTCCCATTCGAGCCTACCGGCGATCAGCCGAAGGCGATCGTCGAGCTCGCCCGCGAGTTCGGGAGAGGCGAGCGTTGGCAGACGCTCCTGGGCGTGACGGGCAGCGGCAAGACCGTGACGATGGCTGCGGTCATCGCCGAGCTCGGCAGGCCGGCCCTCGTGATGAGCCACAACAAGACCCTCGCGGCACAGCTGTACGGGGAGCTCAGGCACTTCTTCCCCCACAACGCCGTCGAGTTCTTCATCTCCTACTACGACTACTACCAACCGGAGGCGTACGTACCGGCGACGGACACGTACATCGAGAAGGACGCGTCGATCAACGAGGACATCGACCGGCTGAGGCTCCGCGCCACGTCGGCTCTGATGGAGAGGCAGGACGTGATCGTGGTGGCGTCCGTTTCGGCGATCTACGGCCTGGGGCACCCGGCGGAGTATCGAGCGCTCATGCTAACGCTCGAGCGCGGGCAGCGTATATCCCGCCGGGAGATTCTGGAGGGTCTCGTCCAGATCCAGTACAACCGGAACGACCTGGACTTCAGCCGCGGCACGTTCCGGGTGCGCGGCGACGTCATCGAGGTGCTGCCGGCCTACGAAGAGCAGGCGGTCCGGTTGGAGCTCTGGGGCGACGAATTGGAGCGGATCTCGAAGACCGATCCGCTGACCGGAGAGACCATCGCGACGCTGGATCGGGCCGCCATCTACCCGGCCACCCACTACGCGACAGGCTTCAGCCGGCTGCAGACGGCGATCGATACGATCGGTCGAGAACTCCAGCAATGTCTTCCGGAGCTACGCGACGGCGGGAGATTGCTCGAGGCCCAACGACTGGAGACTCGGACGAAGTTCGACCTGGAGATGCTGCGCGAGCTCGGGATCTGCCCGGGGATCGAGAACTACTCGCGGCACCTGGACGGTCGCTCTCCGGGAGAGCGCCCGTATTGCCTGCTCGACTACTTTCCGGACGATTTCCTCTTCATACTGGACGAGTCGCACGTCTCGGTGCCGCAGCTTCGGGCGATGTACAAAGGCGACCGGAGCCGGAAGGGGACGCTCGTGGAGCACGGTTTCCGCCTCCCATCGGCGCTGGACAACCGGCCGCTCAGCTTCGAAGAGTGGGAGGAGCTGGTTCCCCGAGTGCTCTTCGTGAGCGCCACGCCCGGCGATTACGAGCTGGAACGATGCGAGGGAGTCGTGGTCGAGCAGCTGATTCGGCCCACCGGGCTGCTGGATCCCGAGGTGATCGTGCGCCCCGTTCGGGGCCAGGTGGATGATCTGCTCGAAGAGATCCGGGCACGGACGGAACAGGGCGAGCGGGTGCTGGTGACCACGCTCACGAAGCGCATGGCGGAAGATCTCACCGATTTCCTAGCGGACCGGGGCGTACGAGTGCGGTACATGCACTCCGACATCGGCGCCATCGAGCGGGTGGAGATTCTCCGGGACCTGAGGCTGGGCGTGTTCGATGTTCTTGTCGGGATCAACCTGCTCCGTGAGGGTCTGGACCTCCCCGAGGTCTCGCTAGTAGCGGTGCTGGATGCGGACAAGGAGGGGTTTCTCCGCTCGCACCGCTCCCTGGTGCAGACGATCGGGAGGGCTGCGCGCAACCTCAACGGGACGGCGGTCCTCTACGCCGATCGGGTCACGGACTCGATGCGCTACGCGATCGAAGAGACGGAGCGGCGTCGCCGCGCCCAGGCCGCCCACAATCGCGAACACGATATCGAACCCCGCTCGATCATAAAGTCGGTGGAGGAGATCCGCTTCACGACGGCTGTCGCGGACGCTGGGGATCGGAAGGAGCCGCGGGTAGCCGAGGTGCTCTCGGCCTATGGTGAGCTGGAACCGGAAGCTCTCGTCGAGCGGCTGGAGGCGGAGATGAAGAGTGCGGCCGAGCAGCTGGACTTCGAGCAGGCCGCTCGGATTCGCGACGAGCTGTTCGAGATCAAGGCGGAGCTCGAGCCCGGACGTCGGTCCCGGTCTCCTCGCAGCCGCATCGGTGCCCTGCGGCGAACCGGTCGCTGAAATGGTGGCCCGGAGCGAGAAGAGTCCGAACCTCGGCGGGGAGGTTCAGCGAGTCGTGAGCGAAGCCCAGCTTCGATGCTGGGCCGCTGATCTCGGGCGGCAGGCCGTTCGATACGGTGCGTTCGTGGCTTTGTACGGCACGCTGGGATCGGGGAAGTCCACGCTCGTCCGCGCCTCCTGCCGAAGCGCCGGGGTCGTGGGGCCGATACCGAGCCCGACCTTTACGCTGGTGAATCGCTACCGCCTCCCGGACGGAGGATTCGTGTACCACGTGGACCTTTACCGGATCGAGTCCGAAGAGGAGGTATGGGAGCTCGGCTGGCAGGAACTGATGGCGCGAAGCGGTCCCGTCTTCGTCGAATGGGCGGATAGGGCCGAAGCGCTGCTGCCGGACGATCGGTGGGACATCCACCTCGCCTTCGCCGAGAGTTCCGATCGAAGGAGGATCTCGGCGAAGACGCGGGGCGCCGCACCCCGGCTGCCGGCCTGACGCGATGCTCATCCTGGCCCTCGACGCGAGCACGGACATCGGCTCGGTGGCGATCGGGGACCGAAGCAGCATCATCGCCGCTTCGACCCTTCCCGCCCAGGGAGCCCACTCGGAGTCGATGCTGCCTGCGATTCGAGACCTCCTGACGAGGGCGGACGTTGCCATCGGCAGTCTGGAGGGGGTCGCTGTCGGATCGGGCCCAGGGTCCTTCACCGGTCTTCGCGTCGGAGCTGCCCTCGCCAAAGGGCTGTGCTTCGCCCGCGGGCTTCCGCTCTACGCCTACTCGAGCCTCTCCGCCGTCGTGGCCGGCATACCGGTCGAGGGAAATGCGTGCGCGATGTTCGACGCGAGAGGCGGACGCGTCTTCGCTGCCACTTACGAGTCGTCGATGCCGCTGGTCGATCTCGCAGCCCCCCAAGTATGGACGGTGCCCGAGCTGATCGCCGAGCTTCAGCCGCTCGACACCTGGACCTTCGGCGGTGACGGTGCGATGCGGCACGAAGACCTGATCGTAGCGGCGGGAGGCCGGTTGTTGCCGGAACACCTTTCGAGGCCTCGCGCAGAAGCTCTGCTGCACCTGACCCGCGAGCGGCCCGAGGGCCGGGTCGGGGACGTCCGCTGCTGGCAGCCCGAGTACCTCCTTCCTTCCGCGGCGGAGCGGCTGTCGGATCGCCGGGTGTTACGGTGAGGCAGCTCGGCCCGCGGTGGTTCGCCAGGACGCACGGACCCGTGGAGGAAGGGGCCAAGTCGCCGACGGTCCGCCGCATGCGCCGCCAGGACCTTCGCGAGGTGGCCGAGATCGAGCGACGGTCCTACTCGTTGCCCTGGTCGGCCTTCACGTTTCGATCTCTCCTTCGCCGATCGAATACGGTCCTTCTCGTCGCCGAGGAGAACAGGGGCGTCGCCGGCTATGCGGCGTTGTGGCTGGCGGCGGATGAAGCGGAGCTCGGAAACCTGGCCGTAAGACCGGGACGGCGTGGGCGGGGAATCGGACGTACCCTGCTTCGCCACGTGCTCGATGAGGCCGTTCAGCGTGGAGCGCAGGCGGTATTCCTGGAGGTACGAGAGAGCAACGCCGTGGCGCGGCTCCTCTACGAGGCGTCCGGATTCAGGATCGTCGGTTCACGCCCGGACTATTACGCGTCGCCGCGCGAAGACGCCCTCGTCATGCGTCTCAGCCTCGATCGGCTCTCGTTGACAGTCTCCCAACCCGGCCGTTAATCTTGCGCTCTCTCGACGTTTCACGAGCCCCTCTATCTTCGGATGTAGTCAGATGGCGCGTAGCCTAAACAAATCGATGCTGATCGGAAACCTCGGGGCCGACCCCGAGGTGCGAACCACGCCCGGGGGCACCCGGGTCGCCACGCTCTCGGTCGCCACGAGCAGGACGTGGACCGACCGCGGCGGGAGCCAGCAGGAGAAGACCGAGTGGCATCGGGTCGTGGCCTGGGATCGGCTGGCCGAGATCTGCGAGCGCTATCTGAAGAAGGGCGATCGCGTCTACGTGGAGGGCCGGATCGAGTATCGCCAGTGGGAGGGGAAGGACGGCCAGACCAAGTATACCACGGAGAACAG
>Ga0255058_10000053_pt1 | contig 63674 bp, 52 predicted proteins | sample Cases_109_9_MG_FD_188637 | JGI IMG/M metagenome (GOLD analysis project Ga0255058, IMG submission 188637) | Seawater microbial communities from Amundsen Gulf, Northwest Territories, Canada - Cases_109_9 | ecosystem: Environmental > Aquatic > Marine > Gulf | place: Canada: Northwest Territories...
GGTCGCGATCGTACTCGCCTGGGCATTCGAGATGACGCCGGACGGTGTGCGACGAACCTCCGAGGCTGCACCCGGCGAACTGACGGAGATCACCGCAGCCCCAGCCACGAAGCGCTGGTCCTCGGGCCTGCTCGCGCTGGTCGGCGTGACCGCGCTGCTGGCGGGCGTGTGGTACGCGGGGAGGCGATCGGCACCCGCGGTGGGCGCAGATCCGGCGGCTGGACACGTGTCGGAGTCAATCGCGGTGCTGCCGTTCGTCAACATGAGCTCCGATCCGGAGCAGGAGTACTTCTCCGACGGCATCTCCGAGGAGCTGCTGAACCTGCTGGCGAAGATCCCCGAACTGCAGGTGGCGGCACGAACGTCGTCATTCTCATACAAAGGCAAGGACGTGAAAGTCGCCGATGTGGCCCGCGAGTTGAACGTGGCCCACGTGCTGGAAGGCTCGGTCCGGAAGTCCGGCAACCGCGTGCGCATCACCGCGCAGCTGATCAAGGCCGATGACGGCTTTCACGTGTGGTCGGACACCTGGGACCGCTCACTGGACGACATCTTTGCCATCCAGGACGAGATCGCCGCGGACGTGGCGGCGCAGCTGAAGGTCACGCTGTTGGGTGCCGCGCCCACGGTCGAGGAGACCGATCCCGAAGCCTATGCGCTGTTCCTGCAGGCGCGGCAGCTTTACCGCCAGGGTACGGCCGAGAGCCTCGAGCAGTCCATCGTGCTGTATGAGCAGGCGCTGGAAATTGAACCCGATTACGCCGCTTCGTGGGCTGGCCTGGCGAACAGCTATATCACCCAGGCGGCGTCCGCTGGCCTGCGGCCCATGGATGAGGGCTTCGGGCTGGCCCGGGAGGCGGCCAATAGAGCGCTGGAGATCGACCCGGAGTATGCTGAGGCTTACGCCCGCCTCGGGCGAATCGCGATGCTCTACGACGGTGACCTGGCGGCAGCGGCCCGATATCTCGAACGAGCCCTCGCCCTTGACCACACCAACACGGACATCATCGGCCGTGCCGCGGTACTGGCAGCGGACCTCGGCCGCCTGGACGAGGCCGTTGCGTTCGGGGAATACGTGGTCTCTCGCGACCCTGTGAACCCCACCGGCTATTACTGGCTGGGCCGTACACACCTGTGGGCCGGCAGACTCGACGAGGCCATCGCTTCGCTCCGCACCACGCTGAGCCTGAGCCCGGAGCGTATCGCCGCGCAGTACTTCATCGGGACGGCCCTGCTCCAGGAGGGCGAACTCGATGCCGCCTTGGCGACGATGCAGCTGGAGGAGGACGAGGCCTGGCGCCTGCTCGGTCTGGCCAAGGCCTATCATGCGCTGGGCCAGGCGACCGAATCCGATGAGGCGCTCGCCCGGTTGTTCGGGCCAGGAGAAGAGGACTGGGCTTACAACATCGCCTACGTGTACGCGTTCCGGGGCGAGACCGATCTCGCCTTCGAGTGGCTGGACAAGGCGGTGCAGTACAACGACGCGGGCCTGTCTCTCATCGCGGTCGACGTTCGGTTCGCCAACGTTCACGACGACCCGCGCTGGCTCCCGTTCCTCGAGAGCATCGGGAAGTCCCCGGAGCAGTTGGCCGCCATCGAGTTCGAGGTGACGCTGCCGCAGTAGGTGGGCGCATCACGGCCTCGCCCGCATCCCGCGCACCGCGAACACGATCGCGAAGACCGTCGCCGAGGCGAAGATCCCGAGCCACGTGGCGTACCAGGCAAAGTCACCTGAAATACCGACGAGCCTGGCGGCGAGCGCTACCGCCACCCCCGCGCCGATTGCGGCCACCGCCTCGGGCGTCCCGGGCCGCAGCGAGTGAAGGCCGGCCACGAGCGGAACGAAGAGGCTCACTCCCAAAAGAGTGTAGAACACGCTCAGGGCCCCGATCACCGACGGGAGTCCGAGGGCCAGAGCCACCGCCGTCCCGCCGCCGAGAACGGCGGCCCACCGGGCTACCCGCAGCACGTCTCGATCGCTCGCCTCCGGGCGGATAAACCGCTTGTAGAGATCTTCCGACAGCGACGTGGACAGCATGAACAGGATGGCGTCCGCCGAGCTTACCTCGGCCGAGAACACGGCCGCGAGCCCGATCGCCCCGATGGCCGGCGGCAGGCCCAGAGTAAGGACGGTGGGTAGTGCCAGCTCGTGGTTCGCCAGATTCGGCGCCAACGCGTGCGCGATGATTCCGAGCAGCGGTGGCACCACGGCGAACAGGAGCAACGCCACGCCGGCGAGCCCCACCCCGAGCCGCACGGTCCGCTCGTCCCGTGCCCCGTATACCTTCTGGATCAGCCCCGGCGAGATGATGAACGCCGGCACGAGGAGCGCGATGTACACGACCCCGGAGCGGCCGCTCTTCCAGAAACCGAAGTAGTCGGGCTCGGCAGGTGCCGCGGCAACCACGGCTTCCCATCCCCCGGCAGCCGACAGGGCCCACGGCAACGCGATCCCGAAACCGACGATGAGTACGACCAGCTCGACCAGGTTGACCCACGCCGACGTGAGAAGGCCTCCGGCAGTGAAGTAGATCGTCATCACCCCGCCCGCGATCAGGCAGCCAGCCCATTTCGGCACGTCCGCCACGACCTCGAGGATCCAGGCGAATGCTATGAGCTGGCCGGCGAGTATCGCGAGCGTCGCCAGCCAGAGGAGAGCCGCCACGATAGCACGCACGCTGGGACCGTATCGAAGCTCGAGGTAGTCGCCGACCGTATACAGGTCGTGCTCCTTCGCCAGACGCCAGATCTTCGGCCCGATCCAGAAGGCGAGAAGCAGGGTGCCGATCCCGGCCGACCCGACCCACCACCAGGCGGCGAGTCCGTCCCGGTACCCGAGACCCGCAGCACCTACCGTCGAGCCAGCGCCGATGTTGGCGGCGAGAACAGTGGCGAACAGGAGTATGGGGCCGAGACGCCGGCCCGCCACGAAAAAGGAGCCGGCTGCCGTCACCCGGCGCCCGATCCACAGGCCGAGCCCGACGAGGGCCGCCGAGTAGAGGAGCAGGAAAAATAGAGTGGCGTTCAACGGCCCGTCAGCGCGATCCGGAGAATTCGCTCACCGACGGGAGACCCTCGAGCCCGGTCGCCGTGCGCACCGCATCGAGGATCGCCTCGGCCACGACGTCCGCGGCTACGCCGCCGAGAACGATCAGGTCGGCTTCGCCTTCGACCTCTCCCGTAGCCAGCGCGAAGATCGTGTCTCCGTCCCACGGCGTGTGCGCCGGATAGATGGCGCGGGCCAGTCCGTCGTGAGCCATCTGGGCCAGCTTGGTCGCTTGCGCCTTGGTCAGGGTGGCGTTGGTGGCGACCACTCCGATCGTCGTGTTCTCGCCCGATCCGCCGACCAGGCCGGACCACGAGCGAATGAGCTTCCGCGCGTCGGTGAACCCGGATCCGTCCTCGGCCCGGACGCCAGCCACCAACTCGCCGGTGGCTGGATCGACCACATCGCCCACTGCGTTTACCGCCACGATGGCCGCGACGACCAGCCCGCCCGGAAGCTGAACGGACGCGGTTCCAATTCCGCCTTTCATAGCTCGGCCCATGCCCGCGAGCTTCCCGACCGTGGCACCAGCGCCGGCCCCGACGCTGCCGCGCGCCACGGGGCCGGAGGTCGCAGCGTCGGCCGCAGCATATCCGCAGGCCGCCCCCGGGCGGATCGACGAGTCGCCGACTCCGAGATCGAACAGGATGGCGCCCGTTACGATTGGAATCGTGGAACCCCAGGCGTCGAGGCCGTGGCCGCGTTCCTCCAGCCAGCGGACCGCGCCGGATACAGCGTCCAAACCGAACAGGCTTCCGCCCGAGAGGACGACGCCGTGGACCTCCTGCACCGTGTTCACCGGATCCAGCAGGTCCGTATCCCGGGTGCCAGGCGCACCACCACGCACATCGACCCCACCCACGACACCGTCGCGCGCCAGGATTACCGTGCACCCTGTCGGGCGTTCGGTCAGCGTGTGGTGGCCAACCTCGATGCCGGCGATGTCCGTGATCGAACCGGTCGAGACCTGGACAGCGTCTGACTCCGTCGCCGTGACTCGCTCCTGCTGGGCGCACCCGGAAGCCGGCAGCGCGAGAAGCGCCACCACTACCACTACCGGAATCGCACCGGGAGCGATCCGCACTAGTGTCCCTCCGCCTCGCGCGTGGATTTCACGGTGATCGTCTCCAGCCCGTGCGAGTGTGGTCCCATCTCCTCACGCCGCAGCATGAACGCGAAGAAGAAGCCGAGTAAACCGAGGATCGAGAAGATCCACATTCCGAGCGCGTATCCGCCCGGATTCGTGGCGCTCGCGGCCGACAAGTCGTTCGCCCTCCCGATCATTAGGTTGAAGCCGAACAGCCCGATGTTCTGGATCATCGTCATCAGGCCGTAAGCGGTGCCGAGTTTGGCCTCCTGCACCAGGTAAGCGACCGAGGGCCACATCACCGCTGGCACCAGGGAGAAAGCAATTCCCATGATCGCCATTGGTATCTTCAGGTCGACCGACGTATAGGCCATCATCAGGTACACCGGCACCAGCATCAACGACCCGATCATCATGAACAGCGAGCGGCGACCGACCCGGTCTACCCACAGACCGAATAGCGGCGTGCAGATCATCGAGAACAGGGTGATCATGCCGGACAGTGCGCCGGCGGTCTCGCGACTCACACCATGAGTGTCCTGGAAGAACTTGATCGCGAAGGTCTGGAATGGGAAGATCGCCGAGTAGAACGTCACGCACAGAAGAACCACCCAAATGTACGAGCGACCGAAGCTGAACAGGTCGCTCCATTCCACCTTCTCTGTCTCTCCGGTCTCGCCCAGATCGTAGCATCTCTCGGCGCGGTTCTCGAGAACCCAGTAGATGAGAGGACCGACCACGCAGAACGTGGCGAACGCCACCGTGATGAGCAGTGGCCACTGCCAGTTTTCATATGCGCCGCGCGCCCACGTGGGAGACCTGAGCGCCAAGTACGTGCCCAGCCGCGCGATCGTCAGGTTTACCCCGAACGCGAAGCTCAGCTCGCGTCCCTTGAACCAGCGTGCGATTCCCACCGTGACGGAGACGATCAAGGACTCCGCGCCGATACCGAAGATCAGGCGGCCGGCAGCCATGACGACGAACCGGTCGGTGGCTGCCGTAACGACGGCCCCGATGAAGCACAGGGCGCCGAACAGCAGCGTTCCCTTCTTCACCCCGATCCGGTCGATGATGATCCCACCGACCAGGACCATGATGATGTTCGGGAAGCTGTAGATCGCGTTCAGCATCCCGATTCGGCTGTCCGAAAGGCCGAGCTGGTCGCGGAGCAGGTCCGCGAGCGGGCTGATCGCGTCGTAGACATAGTAGTTGCCGAACATCGCCAGGCTGATGACCACGAGCACGACCCAGCGGAACAGTGCCGGGGGCGGCGGCTTCAGTGCGGCTCCGGTACCGGCGGACGGATTCTGGTCAGCGTTCATGGCTCTCATGGATCGGTGAAGAAGGCCCTCCCGGGCCGAAGACGAGAGCGAAGTTAGGGAAGGACCGGTTTGCGAGCCAGCGAACGGCGCAGATATCTCAGTGAGGTCGGCTGACCTTCAGGTCCGGGATGTCCTCGAAGTCACTCGCGTTCAGCGTCCAGAGGTCGGCCTCCCACACGAGGGCGCAGGCAGCAATGGCGAGGTCCACTTCCCTGCCACGAGCCCGCGGGACCAAGCGATACAGCCTCGCGGCCTCGGCAGCCTCCTCGGGTCCGAATGGGAGAGATCCGCTGGCCGGGAGGAGACCCTCCTGGGTCTTGATCTCGCGCGGCAGACGAGGACCGCGCAGCCATTCGTACAGGACGAGACTCGGGAGCAGCAGCTGTTCGCGACGCTTCAGGGCCGCCCGAATCGCGGGTTCCGAGTCCATGTCCCCACACAGGGCGTCGATGAGCACAGAGGTGTCGAGTACGATCAACGGTCCTCGAACGGCGTACGTCGGCCTCCGCCTCTTCTGGCCTCGCGAATGTCACGAAGCTCCTGTTCGACCTCTTCCCGTGGTCGGGTCGGTCCGGAGGCGAGGGCTTCGTCGAGTACCCGGAGCATTCGCTCGCGCTCTTCCACGCTGAGCCGCCCGAGATTGGCGCTGTACTCGCCAATCGCCTCGCGCACGACCTGGCTCTTGGGGATACGAAGGAACCCGGCCGCCCGGTTGAGCCGCGCGATCGTTTTTTCATCCAGCGTGAACGTCACCTTGGTAGAAGCCATCGTGAATACATAATACCATATATATGGCGCTATGGCAAGACGCTGGGCGGTTGCGACAGCAGGCTAAGGTGCCAGTCTAACCAGATTTAGCCGCGTTTTCGATGCAAGTTGATAGGTCCTGATCCGTCGACTGCAGATCCAGGAAGATATCTTCCTGCAATCGCACACGCCCTTTGGGGACCCCACTCGCACTGTGCATCTTCCGGCGCTCGGGAAGCGAACCCGCCACCGCTCCCGCTCCGGCTCACCCACTTGTAGATTATGTGTCGGATCCCAATCACTCTCGCCGCGAGTGCACCTCGACGAAGGCAGACCTGCCATGAATGCCCAAGCCACAACTCCCGTGCAGGAAGACCTCAATCCGTTCCACATCGCCCAGGAACAGTTCCAACAAGCGATCCGCTACCTACCCGAGTATCAGAAAGGGCTCGTGGACTATTTGGTCCGACCCGAGCGCGTCCTCATCACCGAGTTTCCAATCGAGACGCACAACGGGACGGTGCGGAACTTCACCGGCTATCGGGTGCTGCATAATCGAGCGAGGGGGCCGGGCAAGGGAGGCATCCGCTACCACCCGGACGTCACGGCCGACGAGGTGCGGGCGCTGGCCACGTGGATGACCTGGAAGTGCGCCGTGATGGACATCCCGTTCGGCGGCGCCAAGGGCGGCGTCGTGTGCGACCCCAAGAAGCTCACGAAGGACGACCTGCGGAGGATCACGCGCCGATTCATCGTCGAGCTGGGAGACGTGATCGGCCCGCACACGGACATCCCGGCGCCCGACGTGAACACGAGCGCCGAGACGATGGCGTGGGTGTTCGACACGTACGACATGATGCACCCGGGCCGTAACAACACACCCGTGGTGACCGGAAAGCCGGTGGACATGGGCGGTTCGTTCGGGCGTAACGAGGCCACCTCGCGCGGTTGCCTGTTCTGCACGCAGCACGTGCTGTCCCGAGGCCTGGTCGACGACCTGAATTCGGTCGAAGGCGCATCTGTCGTGGTTCAGGGCTACGGTAACGCCGGTTCGATCGCCGCCCAGCTGTACGCCGAGCAGGGAGCCAGGATCATCGCGGTCAGCGACTCGCGCGGAGCGATATACAGCGCCGGCGGATTCGACCCGGACGAGGCCGTGGCTCACAAGAAGCAGACGGGCTCGGTGGTCGGACTGCGTGGCACCGAGGAGATCAGCAACGAGGAACTGCTGGGCCTCGAGTGCGACATCCTGATTCCGGCCGCGCTCGAGAACCAGATCCGGGCCGACAACGCACACGACGTGAAGGCCCGACTGATCGCCGAGGCCGCGAACGGCCCGACGACGCCGGCCGCAGACCGGATCCTGGCCGAGAAGGGCATCCCGGTTCTGCCCGACATCCTCGCCAACGCCGGCGGCGTGACGGTGAGCTATTACGAATGGGTGCAGAACATCGAGAACGAGCAGTGGGACGAGGAAGAGGTCAACGCGAAGCTGCTCCGCAAGATGACACGCGCCACGGACTCGGTACTCGACACGCGGGAGCAGATCAATTCCACCCTGCCGGAGATCGGGGCGGCGCGAGAGGAGCTCGGCCGAGGTAACGATCCGCTGGAGACGATCGACCTGCGTACGGCCGCGTACATCCTGGCCGTGAAGCGGGTAGCCGACGTTACGATGCGCAGGGGAATCTGGCCGTAGCAGGTATCCGAACAGCCGGTCAGGGCGCGACGCGGCCGCCTCGGCGGCCCGCCCGTCAGACGAGTGCCAGGTAGCACGCAGTCTCGTAGGCCCAGTCCGCGAACCGGCGGGCTGCGAGGGCGTGTTGTCGGGCCACGCGTTTGTCCACCGAGCCACCGCCGTCGCGGAGCCCGAGACGGAACAACTCCTGCAAGACGGTACGCCTCAACTCGCCTTCGGAGAGGAAAGCCCCGGGTCCGAGCAGGAAGCCTCCCTCATCCGACAGCGTCATTCCGCACCGGTTTGGCGGCAGCGACGGCTCGAACGCAATTCGTCTGCCCCGTAAGCGGATCTCGAAGTACTCGTTCCGTTCAGTTGCTGCACGGAGCCGGGCGAAGTCAGGCGAGTCGAGAATCCAACCGGCCTCAACGACCAGCATCAGGCGGCGTGGCACGGCCGCCGCCCGACTCACTGCGGGCCGTCCTCCAGGATATCGCGGCGTGCGGTCTCGACGGCATCCAGGAAGAGATCCAGGTCGGCACGCTGCGTCCGGTGGTTGGTGATCGCAACGCGGATGCACACCTGGCCGCCGATTTCCACCGTGCTCGGCACGGCGACGCCGCTCTCCTGCACCCGCATCACGATCTCTCGGCTCATTTCGTCCGGATCGAGGCCCGACTCGGCGGGTGGCTCGACCCGGAAGCAGACGATGTTCAGTCCGACGGGCGCCGCTACAACCCACCCGTCCCGCTCGGCTACCCGCGCAGCCAGGTACGTCGCCTGCTCGCAGTTTTTCGCCACCGTCTCGCCAAGTCGGTTCAGGCCGTGGGCTCGCAACGTGACCCACACCTTGAGGGCCCGGAACCCTCGCGACAGCTCGGGCCCGAAGTCCGTGTACCAGGGATCTCCCGCACCGGTGCCTCGCTCGAACCGGCCCAGGTAGTCTCGATCGGCAGAGAAGGTCGCGCGGTGTGCTTCGGCGTCTCGCACCAGCACGCACCCCGCGTCGTAGGGCACGTGCATCCACTTGTGGAGGTCAAAAGCGAGACTGTCTGCGCGCTCGATCCCGGCAAGCCTGGGTCGCAGATCCTCACACATCATCAGCGCGCCTCCGAAAGCCGCGTCCACGTGGAGCCACAGCCCCTCAGCAAAGCAGACGTCAGCCACTGCCGCCAGATCGTCGATCGCCCCGGTGGTCACGGTCCCGGCGGTACCCACGACGCAGAACGGTTCGTATCCCGCACTTCGATCTGCCGCGACCATCTCCTTGAGCACACGCGGATCCATGCGGAACGACTCGTCCACCGGAACGCGCCTGAGGGCGTTCCCGCCCAGGCCGAGAAGCTCGAGTGCCTTGCGCACCGACACGTGCGCCTCGGCAGAAGCGTAGGCGAGAAGCGGCCGGGGGCTCGCTGCCACTCCTTCGCTGCGCACCTTCCCCGGCGCCACTCTCTCGCGGGCAACGGCGAGCCCGAGTAGCGTCGCCATGGAAGTGCCACTTACGAGCAGCCCGGTCGAATCCCGGGGGAAGCCGAACAGCTCGGTGAGCCAGGCGATCACCTGCCGCTCGACGTACACGGCGGCGTGATCGCGCCCGCCCACGTTGCAGTTCATGAAGCCGGCCGCGAGCTCGGCGAGTGCGCCCTCCACCGTCCCTGTGCCGTGTACCCACCCGAAGAACCGGGGATGCACGTTCCCGGTCGGATAGGGCAGAATGTCCTGCTTCAGATCGGCCAGGATCTCAGCGATCCCGGTGGACTCGTACGGCGGTGGGACATCCAGCCGAGTCCTGGCGTCGGCGGGAACGGGCTGCCACGCCGGTCGTTCCCGCACGGTCTCCAGCCAGTCGAACAGCTCGTCCAGAAGCTCGTGACCGAGGCCTCGCGTTTCGGACCAGTCTTCGGGGTCCAGCGTGCGCTCTGGACCGGTGCTCTCCGGAGGGTTCACCCTGTCGTCAGGCGTCGTACGGACACTCGCAGGAAGTGCCGCAGGCCGGGCCCGAGCTCGAGCCCGTCGAACCACCGGTCAGTGGAACCGGCGCACTCATCAAGCGTCGCAGCGGAGCGTCCGCCGGCGTGTCGCCTCTCTCCAGGCCGGACACCTCGCACAGTTCGCCCCATGTCTTCACCGTTTCCGACATGCCGTGCCGCACTTCCACGGTCCGGTCGTTGGCCTCACAGTAATAGTCGTATAGCGCCATTCTCTGCTCTCCGCGTATCTCGGTCAGCGCGCCGAGCTTCTTCCGGCACGCTCGTTTCTCGCTACTATTATACGCCGCGGGTTCCCTTCCGCGACAAGTCGTCCGTGCGGCTCAGCAGCCGCCGGCCTTCTTCTTCTTCGCACCTCCTCCCATCGACATCGCAGGAGGTGGAGCCGCCACGCTGCTCGACTGCGCGGCAGCGGCGTCCGTGAAGAACGCCGAGACCTGGTTCTGCCGCTCGATCCTCTCCCGCTCCGCGAGCGTGTGGCCCGTGACCTCGGCTGTCGTTCGAACGTCTGTCTCCCACGCTGCGTACCCGCCGCGCACATAACGGTACTCGACGCTCTCCGGCCAGCTACCCGGGACCTCTTTCCAGATTCCGAACTCGTCGTAGATCACGATCTTCGTTCCGGGAGGCACGGACGCGACCGTCTCGGCAGCTGACCTGACCCCCTAAAACGGGACCGATCGCAGAGTTAGTATTGTGGTCGGTCGGGACTCGAGGAAAGGGGTTGGAGATGGGACAGAAGCGGTACACACCGGAGCTGATCGACCGGGAGATCTTCTATTCACTGCGGGAGGCCGAGGTTTTGGTTGAGCAGTGGCGCAGGGAGTACAATACGATCCGGCCGCACAGTTCACTGGGCTACCGCCCGCCCGCTCCTCAGGCGATCCGGCCTGCCCGAGCGTGGATCAGGCGACCCGCGCTGCAAGGGCCAGGGCAGGTCCGGAGGGTTGCGGCCAGACTAACTTAGCTTGTGGTACCACTCTTGGGGGCAGGTCAATGAGGACCAGGCAGCGGGCGTTCCGAATGTCCGTGTTCTCGGGAGATCCGACGCCGGACCCGTACGTGAGATCGAACCCGACCTCTCTTGGACCGCGGCACTGGGCATACGAGGGTGCGGCGATGTTGGGCGAGCCATACGCCTTGAACAGGTGCTTCATCCAGCTCCCACCGTACCCGTGCGAGAACAGCGCGAGGGCAGCGGCACCGTGCTCAGCCTTGATGCGCTCGAAGTTCTCGGCCACCACACCGAGGGCGTCATCCCAGGAGACATCCTCGAAGACCTGCGTGCCGCGCTTGTCGCGCCGAATCATCGGCTTTTTCAGGCGGTCCGGATCGTACAGGAGGCCGGTCCCGCCGGCCCCCCGTGGACACAGATGCCCATTTGAGAGCGGGTCCTTCGGGTTTCCCTTGATCTTGGTGACGCGGCCGTCCTTCACGTGCGCGAGGATGCCCCACTTCCAGAAGCACAGCTCGCAGAAGGAAGGCACGATCCTGTCTCCGTCCGTGCCGGGATCCGAGATCGGGTTGCCGTATCGACCGTACCAGTCGGTCGTCAGTCCGCCGGCCACTGTGGCGCCAGCGGCGCCGTACGAGCCGACGCGGATGAACTGTCTACGCTTCATGGATCGGAACCTCGTGAAGATCTCGGAACCGATTCGTGAAGCGCTCCCCGGTCTCCGGGTGCACCCACTCGCAAACCGCGTCCATCAGGTGCACCGTGACCGGCTTGACCAGTTCGAGATGCACTTCCGTTCCGCATCGCGTTGCCGTGATAAGACCCCGCGAGCGGAGCATTCCCACATGGCGCGCGACCGTGGACTGCGGCCAACCGAGTTCCTCGATCAGCTCTTTCTGGGTATTGGATCGGCCCGCCATCAGGAGACATGCGACCTGGAGACGGCCCGGGTGGGAGAGCGCCTTGAATATTCCTGCGGCGCGTCGAAAGTCCTGCGGATCGGGATTCATGGAAACCCGCCTTCTCCCTGTTTTACCCCGATTCCACATATTCGGAAACCCGGGTACTTCGCCCATCAAAAACAGCCGCCAGGCCTTCGTGCCGCCGGACGGTTCGCGCTCGTGAATTACTTCACAAACGAGAAAATACAGATATCCGGATATTCGACAATCGTACTTAAGTACTCATCGTGAATCGGGCGGGAGCCCTGGCTGGGGCGAGACCCCGGGGAAGCAGAACCGGACGTGCCCCACTCCCGAACGAGATTCGGAGCGAGGCACGTCGGTAAGGGACTCTACTCCGGGCGGGTGTGCTGCACCGCGTGCACGTGGGTGCGAGACAGCACCCATTCGGCCATCGCCTGCACTTCCCGGTTCACCCAGCCGGCGGTTACGTCCCAAGCGTAGGACCATGCTAGGAACAGCGGTCGGAACACGGCCAGGCTGAACAGGAACGCGAGGGTGAGTACGAAGAGGGCCGGGATCGCCCAGGCCGCAGCGATGAGCGGGATGCCTATGAGCTGGAGCATGCATACCTCCTTGGGCGAGTCATCCCTGTACGAGTCTCTACACCAAGAGTACGCGTTCGATTCGCCACGCGCATTCGGGCAGAATCGGGCGTCACTGATCGGCGGCGAACTGCCCGGTGATGCTCGAGTCCACGGCGTCCACGTGCACCATGTACGCAAGCACGCGCATGGCCATCCAATCGCCCCGAATCCAGACGTAGCCGCGTCTGCCCGAGCTCGTGCCGTGCGAGTTCTTGATCAGGTACCAGTCCTCGCCGTTCACCACACGGTGATCGACGGCCAGGACGAGGTGATCGTCCGTCGTGCGGCCTTCGGCGAAATCGCTCTGCCGGGTGTCTTGATTGATCAGGTATCCCGGCATCATGACCGGGTGCATCACCGCGAGGCCCGCGCCGTTCCACGAAGCCCCCATGTCACCCCAGTCCGTATCGATCACGACCGGGTAGCCCGCGTCGAGGGCCCGGTTGATGGTCCGGATCCACGCGTCGAGCGGGACGTTGTAGTAGCCGTCGTAGTCCCACCAGTTGTCGGGGATATCCAGCTCACCCCGGGCGTAGAACGGGAAGTCCGTGTACGAGCTGACCTCCCAGTAAGAGCCCGGATCCAGGGCCAGGTAGTCGGTGGCGTACTCGATCGGTGTCATCTCGCGGCCGTCCACCGTTATCGTTTCGGGTGGTGGCGCGAGGTGCCGATCCAGGACTTCGCGGATTTCGGCCACCACTGCGTCTTCGGACCAGTCACCGCTCTCGGCGTGACGCTCCAGCACGTCGTTCAGCTCGGTCCGCATCGCTCCGTAGTCCTCGACCACCACGTAGTCGGACTCGGGAACGATGCCGTACTTCTCCACGAGCCACGTCACGTCGTGACTCAGCCCTCCGTCGGTGAAACGAGCGTCCTCCCCCTTACGCTGCGCGTACTCGCGGGCCTTCTCGACGTAGGCCCAGTAGACGACGTAGTAGTCGGAAAGGTCGAGCTCGACCTTCGCCTCTTTCAACGCCGCCATGACTTCAAGGTTGGTGCGCAGCACTTCCGATTCCAGGAACGCCACCGTGGAGAAGCTCCAGCAGCTCCCGCCTCGCTGTCGCTTGATGGAGGTGTGCGCGATGTCGGTGCCGAGCCAATTCGGGGCCTGGATTCCGTCGAAGAACGCCTGACGATCCGCCGCGTCGGTGGCTCTCTGGGCCGTCGCCAGGGTCGGCGAGAGTAAGATCGCGACCGTCGCGGCCGCGAGGAACCGCACTGGGTATCTCATGGAGTCGATCTCCCTGCTCACTGAGTGCCGCGCCTCTCGAGGGAGGCGCTCCAACCCCTGAGAGAGAGGCAAGAGTCGTGCGGCTGGCGCGCCCGAGTTCCGGACTGTGCCGTCGGTCCTCCGACGCCGCGTCCAGCGCGTTGTCGCAAATGAGTTTACGTCGATGCGACCGGGCGAATCAACAGGCGCGGGCGACCCTGGAAGCGATGAGCCCCGGCTCGCAACGGCGCCATGTTGTCGGCTGCCGGCGGCCCGGGGGTGACAGGATGTCACATCGCCCGGTGCGTGAGTCTCTGTCCTACTTCGAGTCGTCGAGTCGGATCCTCGTGCGGGAGTCCGAGGTCACGATCTCGATCTCACGGCCCGGCTCGATGATGTTCACGACCACCGATCCAGTGCCCCTTACCTCGACGCTCGTCTCTCCGACCAGACCGGAGTACCGTAGCTTCGTCACGCTCGGCGTCGCGTAGGTCCGGGCGAGCTGTCCACTGTAGACCGTGGGCGCCGCGTCCGGCTTCGGTGGAGGCGGAGGCATGTCCGGCCGCTGTCCGGCCGTGGCCGTTGTCGTTCGGGTCTCACCTCCTCGCCTGTATGTCCAGCGCACTGTCTCGCGGGGCTCGATCGAACCGAACCTCCGACCACCCTCCTGACTGATCAGAGACTCGCCATCGATCTCGAGCAGCACGTCGCCACGACGCAGTCCTGCAGCATCAGCCGGACTGCCGTCCTGAACGGAACTGATCTCCGGCGGGGCGCTGAACGCCCACTCGGACTTCCCGGTCTCGTCCTCGACGCTCCACCGGCAGTTCGTGCACCGGATCCCGAACCCGAACCACCCCGACGGCAGCAACGTGTAGGTCGGGCGGGGCACCGGTCCGACGCTCACAGCCACGCCCGGCGAGCCGGGAGCGGCATGGGGCCGGGGGGCCACAGCGGCGCGTGGTACCGTCGCCACGCCCACGCTCACGACCGGTGCCGCGTCGGAAACATCGGGCACCGCAGCAAGGGCCGGAGCCGCCGCGTACGCGCCCCGGCGAGGACACTCGCTATCCGGAACGATCTCCACCGTCCGCTCACGATTTCCGCTCCGCACCACCATCGAGACCACTTGACCCGGCTTCAGATTGGCCAGCCTGCGTCCGCCCTCCCCCGTTGTGATCAGGTAGCCGTCCACTGCCACGATCGCGTCGCCCTCGCGGATCCTTCCGTCGGCGGGAGAATCGGGCTCCACGACCCGGACCACCGGCTCCGAGCTGAAGCTCCACAGCCGCTCACCTGCAGAAGTGGACAGGCGGCAGTTCGAGCACTCGAAGCTCGCGATCCCCACGTCGCCGCGCGGCTCGAGACCTCCCGGGCACGCATAGGCCGTGACGCCCACCTGTCCGCGGACCTGCCGGGCGGAAACCAGCAGCAGTCCCGACGCCAGCAGGGAGGCCCCCAGAACCCGCAGGACCGTTCGTCCGATTCCATTCGTCATCCCGTTCACCTCGTCCCCCCTCCTCCTAGAACTCGACAAGGAGCTGTCCGCCCGCTCCGTGATCCCATGATTCCTGTGTCCTCGCCTCGAAGCCCTGAAGAATGCGGGCCGTCAAAGGATCGTCCGGCGCGATCCGCACGATCTCGTTGGCCGCCGCCCACAGGGCCGTGAGCGCTACTTCGAGCGCCTGCCCGGTATCCGCCGCAACAGCCCCGTCGGCCTCCGCCAGGGCCGCGAGGGCCGCGACGTAGTCCGATCCGGTTCTCTGAACCTGCGAGGCCAGGCGCGCGTCGCCCTCCTCGAACACGGTCTGGAACGCGTCGGCGATCTGCCGCGCCCCGAGGGCCTGTCCGATCGACAGACCTCCCGCAAACAGGGTGATCCCCGCGGCGATCGCGGCGGCGGACATCCACCAGGGACGCCCCCTCTCGTCCCTTCGCGAAGGCCCGTCGGCCGACTGGCGCACCAATGCCGCCGAGCCGAGGAGCCCTTCCTCTCGCAAGGCCTTAACTGTTCGTTCCTCGAGCATCCGGCCTGGCTCCCGCTCGCGCGGCAGTGCACCGAGCGCAGCGCGCTCTTCCGGAGTCAGCTCCACCGGCTCGTGATCGTCGATCGGCATGTCATGGTCCGTCATTGAACGTCTCCCGTCGCAGGGTGGCCGGAGCCCAGCAGTCGTCGCATGTGACGCCGGGCCGACCACAGCTGGCTCTTCGACGTGCCTTCCGAGACGCCGAGCTGCTCGGCGATCTCGGCGTGCTTGAAGCCTTCGATGTCGTGCAGGATGAGCACGGCGCGGCGGCCGGCCGGCAGCAGGCCGATCGCCTTTTCTAGGTCGATCCGGTCTTCTCCTGGCGACGCTTCGACTTTCCGGAGCGTGTCCTCGTCCAGATCGTCCCATCGGCCGTCTCGCCTCAGCCGGTTGCGGCACAGGTTGAGACCGATTCCGGTCAGCCACGTCTCGAAGCGCGACTCCCAGCGAAAGCCCCCGAGACTGCGCGTGGCCCGGATCCAGGTGTCCTGCACGACGTCCTCCGCGTCCAGCTCGTCGCCGCCCATCACGCGCAGGACGAACTGGTACAGTCTCGGTGTGTGGCGGCGGTACAGCTCGCGGAACGCGGACTCGTCGCCCACTCCCACGATGCGCTCCGCCAGGATCTGATCGGTTGTCGGGACCAGCGCTTGCACTCTCATCTCGACTTTGAGTGTCTGAAAACGGGCAAAGGGTTGCTCGTTCGCCGCCACCTATACTGTGCCACCAATACTGTGCCACCTATACTGTGGCTCGCGATAACGGTGCGCACGTTGTCCTTCTCCAGGAACTGCGATGATCAGATGGACAACGAGGTGCAGGTCCCGCTGCGTGGCGATCGCGCTCGGCGCCTTCCTGGCGGCGCCGAGTCCCGCACCGGCGCTCGGTCAGGGCTCTCCCACGGCGGACGACATGGATCCAGGATCCGCGTGGACTTTCGCGCTCGGCGAAACGGCGACGTACAGCGTGGCGATCGGGCGCTTCAAGATCGGCGAGGCCCGCCTGTCGGTGCATGGCCCGGAGACCGTCAGCGGACAGGAAGTGGTCCGGACATCTCTCACCGTCGAGGGCGGTCCTCCGTTCTTCCGGGTCGAGATCTACATGTCGAGTTGGATCGACCCGGTTCACCTTCACTCCATTCGATTTGAAAGGCGCGTCCGCGAAGGCCGTAAGCGCTACGCGGACCGATATTCGCTCGACCAAACGGCCGGGACGTTCACCGCCGAGCGGTGGTCGGATGACCTGGACCAGTTCGTTCCGTCCGACGCCGAGGAGGGCGGGGCCATGCCGGCGGACGCGATCGACGAGATCGCGTTTTTCTACCTGGTGAGGACGCTGCCGCTCGAGCCGGGCGCCAAATATAGCCTCGACAACTACTTCAAGCCGGACTCGAACCCGATCGTGGTCCGTGTTCTCGGTCGCGAGAGGATCCGGGTGCCGGCGGGGCATTTCGAGACCGTGGTCGTGGAGCCGATCATCCCGGAACTCGGCGTATTCCAGGCGAAGAAGAAGCCCCGGGTCTGGATCACGGACGACGAGCGACGACTAATCGTGAAGATGCGGTCATCTGCCCCGGTGGGACCGGTGGCGCTGAACCTGACGGATTACGAGGAGGGTGGCGCCCCGACGGACGAACCGTAGTCCGTGCCGTGCAGCCTCCACCACTCTTGGGCCTGCTCTCCGGTCCACGGCCCCACCGAACACTCCGCCAGCCGAGCGTCCAGATCTCCGGCAGTTTGCGGTCGATCGGCCGGGTCCTTGGCCAGGCAGGCCATGACGACCGTCTCAAGGTCGGCCGGAACCGGGGTCTCTGTCCGGAGCGAGGGAGCGACCGGCTCTTCCTGGACGTGTTTGAGCAGCGTGGCCACAGGTGTGTCGCCCTCGAACACGGGTTCCGCCGTAAGCAGCCAGTAAGCGAGGCACCCGAGTGCGTAGATGTCTGATCTTCCGTCCACTTCAGTGCCGAGGGCCAGCTCGGGAGCCATGAACGCGGGCGTTCCCGCGACCACGCCCTCGCGGGTGAGGGCCGTGGCCCCTCCACTCTTCTCGCCCGTTGCCTTCACCATCCCGAAGTCCAGTACCTTCACGAAGTCGAGGTCCGGCCCGAGGCGGCATGTGAACACGTTGGCCGGCTTGATGTCCCTATGGATGAGCCCCGTGTCGTGGGCTTCGCCGAGTGAGTGGCACACGCCGCGAAGGAGATGGACGACCCTTTCAGCGGGCAGGGGCCCGAACCGCCCAACCAGGGTAGCCAAGTCCAGTCCGTCCAGCAGTTCCATGACGTAGTAGAACGCCCCGTCGTCCGTGACGCCGAAATCGTACAGCTCCACGGTGTGCGTGGACCGGAGGGCGGCCGTGACCCTGGCTTCGCGCTTGAACCGCTCCTCTACGACGCGGGCTCCCGCTTCGTTGGCTCCGAGCGCTTCGGGTCGGATGAGCTTGATCGCCGCCGGACGGGCCAGCATCTGGTGCTCGGCGATCCACACGTCGCCCATCCCACCGCGTCCCAGCAGCTCCGTGAGCCGGTAGCTTCCCACCTCCTGCGCCTTGGCGAGCCGCCTGCCGTACCGGTGGACACCGCGGGAGATGACGAAGGCAATCCCGGCGCACAGGTAGGTGCTGAACAGGTAGTACCCGAACATCGTCCCGGCGGGCACGTCCGCCGCAGTTGCGCCGAACGCCTTGGATAGCGTGAAGACCATCATTCCCGCGGAGGCGGCGCCGACGGAGGCGAGCAGCGTCTTGCCGGGGCTACTGGGCACGATGAGCGGAAACAGCAGGATCCACACGCACTCCCATGGGATTCCCACGTACGCGCTCCCGACCTCAAGGTCTCGGAACCACAGGTCGAACTGGCCGGCCTCCGGCCACGCTCCCCAAATGTTGGTCCACGCAATTCCGATTGCGCCCACCACCTGGAAGACGAGGCCGATGTCGAGCAGGACCTTGGAACGAAGCCTCCCGAACCGGGACAGGAAGTACATCCCGAGGCCCGCGCCGATGGAGGCCACGGCCACAAGCGTCGTGGGATCGGCCAGCAAATCGGTCATCTCGCGCGGGAAGACGACAAGCGGCCCGAAATAGGCCATGAGGTAGGTGCCGGCGTAGATGAGGCCCGCCCAGCCGAGGCGCCTCGAGGCGTCCCGCAGGAGGTCCTGCGGCAGGCCGGTTTGCGTCGATTCGGCGAACCGGACCCGCGGCGGAGCCGGGGTGGAGTCCAGAATCACTGCGATCCCCGGTACCGCTTCGCCACCGTGGCCACCCGCTCGCCGAGGAGTCGCCCACGGTCCATCTCGGCCTCGTCCACGCCGGGGCTGTCCGGGCCGGTCGTGGCTCCGACACCGAACCCGCCGAACCGGAAACCACCTTCCTCGTAATGCGGCCCTGCCACGATCATCCCGTTGTTGAGCATCGCGGTGAGAATCGACAGCACGGCGAGCTCCTTGCCTCCGCCGTCGCTGCCCCCGGTGGCAAAGGCTCCGCCCACCTTATCTCCCATGAAGGGACGTCGATCGTCGATAAACTGTTTGACGGGGGTGGAGATCGAACCCCAGTAGGTCGGAGATCCGATCAACAGTGCGTCGCAGGCCTCGAGATCGTCATTCACGACCTCGTCCACTGTCTTGAGGACCACCTCGGCGCCGGGCACGCTCCGGGCACCCTCGGCCACGGCCTCCGCCAGGGTCTGCGTGTTGCCCGTCATGGTGTGGTAGACGACGAGGACGCGGACCGTATCCGCGCTCGAATGCTCCAGCGCCGCCACAGCGGGGCCAGCCCAGGCGACCAGGTACACCAGGGCCGCCAGCGATCCCGCGATCAACTTGCACATCAGTACCTCCAGCTTGTCAGGTCAGCCCCTGCCGGCGCGGCTTCCCCAATCCGCTCCAGGATGCGGGGCAGATACATCGTGTTGTATCGCAGCCGCGAGATGGCGTTCGAGTTCTCGTGGTCCCCGTTCCAGCAGTGCTCGAACCGGTCTCCGTAGTCCACGACCCCGGCGTAGTACGGATCGCTCGTGCTCTCGAGGAACTCCTCCATCAGGTACGCAGCGTTGTTAAGGTAGTAGTTGTCCATGTCGCCGGCGTAGATGTGGATCTTCCCTTCGAGGCTCGAGCCGATCTCGGCCCAGTCGCGCTCCAGGATGTACCGGAGGTCAAAGTTCTCCTTCCAGTACTCGGCAACTTCGGAGTCGATCTGTCCCGTCCGTTTGTCCCAGATGCGGCGTGGGTATCCGTCGTCTCCCATCGGCGAGTAGGTGGCTTCCCAGATGTCCCACTGGCCGCCGGAACGTCCCTTCGTGCCGCGCACGAGCTCGACGTGGTTCTCGTTCCGCACCGTGTAGCTGACGTTGCCCAGCCAGTCGCGGTGCGCCGGGCGCTCAATGCCCCCGAACGGTCCGATGTCGAAGTAGGCGTTCTCGTCCTCGTAGATGTTCACCAGCTCGTACGCCCGGAAATCGATCGGGTCCGGGCAGGCCGCGAACGCGCCGTTGTACTCGTCGGGGTAGAACACCTGCACTGCCAGGGCCTCCCAGCCTCCGGTGGATCCGCCGTACGTGAACCGGCTCCACCCCTCTCCGAGGCCGCGGAATTCACTCTCGATGTACGGGATGAGCTCGTACGTGAGGGCGTCACCCCACGGGCCCTGGCTGGCGGAGTTCACGGCGTACGAATCGTCGTAGTAGGGCGTGGGGTGCTGGATCTCGATCGCCAGGAAACGTGGGAAGTCGGGCGAGATCCACTTCTGATACAGGTCGTACTCCTCCTGCTGCACGATCCGGTTGTAGCACTCGAGGCTGAACCGCTCGCTGTACTCGCACTCGAGGTCCGGATCCGGTGGCCAGGTGCGGAACCCGCCGAAGTCCGAGGGAAAGTGCCCGTGGAACACCATCAGCGGGTAGCGGGCTTCCGGGTGCTCGTCGAACCCCTCGGGAACGAGAACGTGCGCCCCGACGTACATGTCGCGACCCCAGAACTCCGACAGCAGGTCGCTCCGCATCCGGATGTGCCGGATGTACTTCGTGTCCCGGGGCGGCTCGATCTCCGGGACGACCTGGTCGAGCACGATCTCGATCGTCCCGGCCCGCGACGGATCTACCCGCACTGTCTTCGGCGTCGAATAGAGGTTTCCGGGCTTCCGGTTCCAATGCTGCCCCTCACCCCGGTCCGGGGGAAGCTTTACAACGTGGCCGGTAGACAGATTGAACGTCTCGTACACGTTGAGCACCGCCTGCACCGTGTACTCCCCCGCTGGCAGGTCGGCCAGACGCTCGATCGGGTGGCCGAACGTCGAGCCGTCGATCACCGCCGCTTCGCCCGGCTCCCAGCCCTCCACGTCGACCCCGAACCCCTGCGCGCTGCGCGCCGGCTCGGACCTGAGCTGGAAGCGGGGCTCGGAACCGTCATCCGACGCGATCAGCAGGATGACCCGACCGTCCACCGGGCCGGTCAGCACGTCGCCGTCGTAGTGAACGGCGAAACTGAGGGGGGTCGTGCCGTCTTCGGCACCCCCGGCCGGAGCGCAGGCCACGGCGGCCGCTGCCAGCAGGATTACGAAGACCGGAGTGCGAGCTCGAGAAGACTGCATGGTCGCTACCTCACATGATCTGTCGGGATACGTTCTTGACCTTGTCCCACAGGCGCTGCCGCTCGCGCGATACCTCGCGCTTGTAGCGCGGATCGTTCCTCACTCCGGAAGTGGTTCCGAACCAGCCAGGGCTCAGAAGAATTCATCGAACAGCCTGTCCGTGGCCTCATCTGCCTCCACAGATGGCAGGGCCTGTGTGCGAAGCACCGTCACCGCTCGCGCGAAGGCTCCAAGATTCTCGATAAATCTCGCGAAACGAGCTTCATCAATGTAGTCCAGCGCGGTCTCGTCACCGATGAAATTGGCCACGACGCCCCATCCGCGACCAGCCCGCCGGACGCCGGCCGCCAATTCGGGGTGCTCAGCCTCGATGGCGTACGCGTAGAGCAGCACAGCCAGCTGGATGCGGCCCACATGGGTTTTCTGGATCGCCATGCGCTCACGGCGTGCCCGAATCTCGGACACGTCGAACAGCATCGTTGCCGGCGGAAACAGGTTGGGGACGGCGTTCTCAGTGAGCCAGGCGGTTTCCCGCTCGATGACGTCCACGACCAGCGGATTGACCTCATCGGGATCTCCCGCCACGGGCAAAGTGACAATCGACGTCTCCCGCCCTCCGCCGTGGTCGGTGGCCAGACCCATGTCCCCGAGGACGACCAGCAGACTGTCGCCTGGCGGAAGCGGCAGCATGTAGACGAAGGAACCGGTGGAGATGGTATCCGCCGGATCGGTCACCGGTCGCACCTCGCCCCAGTGGCCCCAGCGCTGACTCACCGGAACGAATACCGACATCGCGCCGCACATCGAATCGTAGTACGGGACGAAGATCTGGTCCTGCAGGCCTGCTGCTTCGACCACGCCGGCCAACGCCTCAGCCTCTGTCCAATCCAGCTCCCGGGGAAAACCCTGCCCCGCCGCCCATGCCACTTCGACCGGGAGGCTCGGGATCGCGAACGGGAAGAGCGTCGCGACGAGAACGATCGCCCCTGTCAGCCAGTGCTGCGCTTCCTCCCCGGTGAAGCGCACCAGTAACCAGGCGATGAACACGCCCGCGATCGTGGATGCGGCCACCGTCGACTGAAGGAAGAACCGCAACCCATCCTGAAACAGCCAGGCCAGCGGCGCGGCGGCCCACAATAGCAGGAACACTCCCTGCTTCTTCCGCCACGTCTGCCACAGGAGCCAGATGAGGCCCGGCGCCGCCAGCACGTACGTGAACAGGGCGATCGAGCCAGCGACGTGGCCCCTCTGCCCGTTGTACCAGTCGAGGTAGCGGAGGAAGTGTACGATGTAGGGCGATGCGAGCAGCACCGTGCATCCACCGGTGATGAGCAGCGCCTTCCACCGGCGAGTGGCGATCGCCGCGAGCAGGATCCCGAGCCCGATCACCGGCGCCCCGCCCAGGTGCACGTAGGTAGTCAGCGTTCCAAACAGGACCGCGAGGACGTACCGCTCTTCGAGGAAGAACCAGATCGCCCAGGCCGAGAGGATGAAGATCCATCCGGACGGAACGCCCACGAAGAAGGGTGCGGCCGAGAAGACGTTCCCCGTGAGCAGCGCCGCCGCAAATAGCGCCGCTCGGTCCCCACCGAAACGCCGGGCGAAGAAGATCGCCGTGAACACGGCCGCCGCCCATTGGCCCACAGCCAGGACGGAGAATGCGTTCACATAAGCCCACCCGTCGCCGCCGAGGACCCGCCCGACAACTGCGATGGCGTAGTGGAGCGCCGGGCCCTGCAGGTTCGGCCGGCCGTTCGGGGCCCAGTTCAGAGAGTCCCACCAGTAGACGCCCTTCTCGGCGTACTGGCGCGCGAGTGAAATGTGGAAGCCGAGGTCGTTGTCGGCAAAGTAGTCCCGGAGCATCAGGAGGAGGAAGATCGCGTGGATCGCGATCACGAGAATCAGGGCACGACGTGCCCCGCGCGAATCGCGGTCGGCTTCCGGGACGAGGCTTACATTCATGCTTCCTCGGAGTGCAGATTGACTCGGCCGTTCATGAGGGCTTCTCGTACACGGTGACGTGGGTCCCGCTCACGGCTGTGAACGGCTCCTCGTTCCAACCTCCCCATCGGTGCTCCAGCTCAAGACCTGCCAGGCGAGCCATCAAGTCCAGCTCCGAGGGCCAGCAATACCTTGCCTCGAGTGGAAAGAAGCGCGTTCCCCGTTCGGTCAGCGATACCACCCTCGCCTTGACCTTCTGGCGGACGGGATCGTGCATCGACGCCTCGAGGCGAAGCCCGTCCTCATCGATCCCCGTGACCGCCAGCCGCTGTCCACGGTCGAACCGGGACAGGTCCGGGACGAAACATTCGAGCACGAACCTGCCGCCCGGGACGAGCCGTGCCGCGACGTTCCCGAAGCACCGGACCTGGTCGTCCTGGTCCGCCAGAGAAAAGAGCGTGTTGAAGACGACGAATACGAGGGAATACTCACCTTCCACCGCGAGTTCGGCGAAGTCTCCGATCGTGACCGGGAGGTCCGCCCCACCCGGTTTGGCGCGCAGCTTCTCGACCATGGCCGACGACGCGTCGAATCCGTGTACCGCCAGAACCCTCTCAGCAAGCGGTAAGGCCACCCGCCCGGTGCCGATACCAAGCTCGAGAACAGGACCGTCCCCGGCCAGCTCCGCCAGCCGGCCGACGATCGGCTCGACATCACCGCCGGAGTACCAACCGTCGTACACGTCGGCGACTCCGTCACCGTATGTGGATGCGTCGTAGTCGTTCATCTCGGCACCGCCCTCTGGCAGGGGGTATCGGGAGCCCACGAACTCTCTGGACGTTAACATAGGGCAACCGATACGCGGATGTGGTCATGAAACCCGAGGAACAGGAAGCCCGGCTCACCCTGTGGGCCAACGAAGTCGCCGAAGAGTTCGACGGGATGGACCGCCCGGAGCTCGCGGCAGTACTCCGCGCTCTCGCCCGGCGAGACGCCGAGGCCGTGCGCGAGGCGGTCGGATTCTTCCCCCCGACGATGCTGGAGGCGCTGAGAGAGATGGTCGGGTTGGAACAACGCGACCGGGAAGAAGCCGGGGAGGAAAGGTCCGTCGAGATTCTCGATTGGCTCGCGCGCCTGGTCGCAGAGGTCCAGGACGAGCACCGGACGATCGATCTCGGGTCCGGCGGCGGCGGACCGGTTCAGTGAGCGGAGGACTCCTGGACGAGCGTACGGAGCTTCGAAGGAACGATCGGGCGGCCGACGAGGCTCTCGAGTTCAGCATCGAATACGGCGGTGTGGTCGTGTTCGGAACGGCTTCCATAGTGTCGGATGTGGAGGAGGCGGAGCACGGACTGCTGTTGCTGCTCGACCAGTACGCTCCGCACCTGAAGCCGGGACGTGACTACCGGTCGATCACGGCGGGCGAGCTCAAGCGAACGAGCGTGTTCCGGCTCGACATCGAGTCCTGGAGCGGCAAACGGAAGTATGCGGATCCTGATTTCCCGGGCGCTTACTTGTACGAGGACCGACACCGCCTCGCGGTCGAGGCACCGAGCCATCGTCCGCCGCCATGAGCAAAGCACCGCCGGTTCGTCTGCGAACGATCGCCTTCCCGACGGAGCACGGAGGCTGGGGATTTCTCGCCGAGCCGGTACTTCTCGGCTTCGCGCTGGCCCCTTCCGGGGCAGGCCTGACGATCGGCGTAGCCACCGTTTCCGCCTTTTTGATGCGTCACCCCTCGAAGCTCTACTGGAGAAACCGGCACCGCCTCGATCTGTCCCCTCGATTCCGGATCGCCAGGCGGTTTGCGCTTCTGTATGGGGCGATCGCCGTCGCGGGTTTCGCAGTTGCCATGGCGCTGGTGGGTTGGAAGCCGCTGCTGCCGTTCCTGATCCTCAGTCCGCTGTTCGCGACGTACACGGCGTTCGATGTCAAGAATCAGGCCCGGCGCATCGTGCCTGAGATCGTCGCGCCGATGGGGCTCGCCGCGTCGGCACCGGCCATTGCGCTGGCCGGCGGTTGGGAGTGGAGCGCGGCGTGGACGCTGTGGCTACTGCTCCAGGCGCGTGCCGTCCCCTCGATCCTCTACGTGCGGGCTCGTCTCCGTCTCGAGCGCGGCAACAAAATCGATCGCCGGCCCTCCATAATCTCCCATCTCGCGGCCATCGCCGTCGGCGCCGCGCTGTGGAGCGCGGACGTGGCGCCGCTCCTCACCACCTGCGCGCTGGTCGTCCTCCTGGTCCGTTCGGTACGCGGGCTGTCGCAGGGCCGGCGCCCGGCGAAGGCCATGGAAGTAGGCTTTTCGGAATTCGGGTTCGGCCTCGGCTATGTCCTGGTGACCGTGCTCGGCTTCCGCCTGGGACTGTAGATGTCCGCCGCGTTGATCGATTGGACCGTCGTCATCGCATACTTCGCGGCGACGATCTGGCTCGGCAACCGCCTCGGCCGCGGACAGCAGAACCTCGAGGACTACTTCCTGGCAGGGCGCCGCACCCCGTGGTTCGCGGCCTCGCTCTCGATCGTCGGAACGGAGACGTCCACTCTCACGTTTGTGGGCGTTCCCGCGATCGCTTACTCCGGCAACCTCGGCTTCCTGCAGGTGGCCGCCGGGTATATGATCGGCCGCCTCGCGGTGGCCTGGTGGCTCGTTCCGGCCTATTTCGAGGGCCGAATCAACACGGCCTACGAACTTCTCGATCACCGGTTCGGCGAGCGCGTGCGCCGCTTCTCCTCGGGCGTGTTTCTCATATCCCGGGTCCTCGCCGACGGGGTCAGGCTCTTCGCGACCGCGTTGGTCCTGCAGGCGCTGCTTCCGATGCCACTGCCGGTGGCCATCCTCCTGGTCACGGGCGTGACGCTCTATTACACGATGCGTGGCGGACTGAGAGCCGTCATTTGGAACGACGCCGTTCAGCTCGTCGTGTATGTCGGCGGGGCCGCGCTCGCAGCGTGGATCCTGGTCCGAGGTCTGCCCGGTGGATGGAGCGGCGTGCTTCCAGGCCTCCAGGCGGCCGGCAAGCTGACCGTGCTCGAGTTCGGATGGAGCTGGGTGCGGCCGTACACCTTCTGGGCCGGGATCATCGGAGGCGCCGTCCTCACGATGGCCACCCACGGGACCGACCAGATGTTCGTCCAGCGGCTCCTGGCCTGTCGTTCGGCCTCGGACGCCAGGAAGGCCGTGGTGACGAGCGGCGTCCTCGTGTTCGCGCAGATGGCGCTCTTCCTGCTGATCGGCTCGATGCTGTTCGCCCACTACGAGGCGTTCCCTCCCGCGATACCGTTCGAGTCGGCCGACCAGGTGTTCCCGCGCTTCATCGCGACCGAGCTCCCGGTTGGGCTGGGCGGCCTGGTCATCGCCGCCGTGTTCGCGGCCGCTATGTCCACGCTCTCCTCGTCCATGAGCTCGCTGGCGTCCGCCACGACATTCGACTTCCAGCGTGAGCTCAACAGGACCGATGAGGCGGCGCTCCGCGCGTCGCGGATCCTTACGGCCGTGTGGGCCGTCGCGCTGGCCGGAGTCGCGGTGCTGGCCCGTGCCTGGGGATCCGTGCTGGAGGCAGGGCTCACGATCACGTCAATCACGTTCGGCCCGATCCTGGGCGTGTTCGGACTGGCCGTAGCAAACCGGCAGATCGGGGAGACGGGGGTACTCGCCGCGATGGGAGCGGGCCTCATCGCCGCTGCCGGCGCCCACTTGTTCACGCCGCTCGCCTGGACGTGGTTCACGCCGCTCGGTGCTGCTGTCACCTTTGCTATCGGCTGGGTTCTCAGCGGCCCGGCGCCGGTCGGCAGGTCCGAAAACAGGGCTTCGGTTTCGGGCGACTCCCACTAGAAGTTTCGGGCGACTCCCACTAGAAGTTTCGGGCGACTCCCACTAGAAGTTTCGGGCGACCCCCAATAGAAAACGGGGAGGCGGAAACCCGCCTCCCCGTCAGGGGCGCACACCGCTCCGCTGGTGACTCCCCCGGCTACTTCACGGCCACGGCGTCGCTTCCGGAAAATTCGACTTCTCCGGTCGTCATGCCGCGCAGAACCAGCTCCGTCGTCTCCGCCATGAGCCCCGCCATCACGAGGTCCTGCGTGTTGAAGTGGAACAGGGCATCCTGGAGGCCGTCCCCGTCCAGGTCCGGCCACGAGACCATCAGCTTGCCGTGCTTGTTGCCCGCGACCGAGGCGCCGGGATCGGACCCAATGCCAAGGGTCACGGTTTCCGGATCGATCGTCGTGGCGTCGAACCCGTCGACCACGGACAGGACAGCCGCCGCGATCTTTCCCTGGCTCTTCATGTTGATGTTCCGCGGACCTTCACCCTGCGTCAGCCTGAGCAGGATCAGAATGTCGAGCACGGCCTCTTCCGTGCACACGCCGTCGTACTCGACGACGTATCCCGGGGCGGTCTCGGTCTGATTGAAGTCGTTCCACTTGACGACGGAACTGAAACCACCGTTGCTCACACCGAAGAATCGAACCGCATCCTCGTCGTTGTGCACCCCCCCGTCATCCGGCGCATCGTCAGCCCAGTCGGCATAGACGAAAGGCTCACCCGACACCCACGTCCAGCCGGCATTGGCCGGCGTGGTTCCCGGATCCTGGAACGCGCCGATCCAGTATCCGTTACCGATCAGCGGCACCACCGCCGGGAAGTTGGACAAGATGAACTCATTCTCCTCCGCGGACGTGATCGAGGCCAGATAGCCCTGGCAGCTGCCTGAGCTCAGCGCCTCGGCAGCTTCGCGCGCGTCTGTCCAGTTGATCCCGCCGACAGGGGCGACGGCGTCGTACAGGTGACCGGTGACGCCGTCCAGGACGGGCACGGCCCCGAGCACGGGTGCCGTCACCGCCATCACTCCGGTTTCGTTCAGTCCCGCCGTCCCGGGATCCACGGGAGTGGAATCACACGCGGCGAGCGCGACGATACACAATCCGGCTACACTCCAACGAATGTGCCTCATGTTGGTGCCTCACGATTCAGGGTCTCTCTCTAACGATCGCGAAGCGCCATCTGTGCAACGGACGTACCCGACACAGGCTGGAGGCGCCTGTTACGTAAACGACTATGCAGCAATGAGTTGAATTGTACCTGATGGAAGCCCGCACATGCGTTGCACGCACGAACTCGGCTACGTCGTGTCACATGTGAGAAATGTTTGTCCAGGCCCGCGAAAGCGTGCCGCGAGGGCACGGTAGGCCTCTTACAATCGGGCGACCAGCTCCTGGAAACGTGGATGCTCGCGGAGCGGCTTGAGGTCGGGATCCTGCTCGATCCATTCACGGTTGCCGAACCCAACCTCGACCGCGCGCTCGAGGCAGCGGATCGCCTCCTCGGTCTGCTCTTCGAGCGAGTACAGGCAGGCGACGTTGTAGCGGACGCCCGCATCTTCGGGATCGATATCGAGCGCCCGCTCGGCCCACTGCAGGCCGGCTTCGCGGTCGCCGACCCGACAGAGCGACACGGCCCGCATCGTGGCGGCCCGCGGGTCGTCCGGGTTCAACTCCATGTGCTTCTCGGCCACGGACAGGGCGCGCCGGTAGCCCTCGGTTGCCTCGCTTTCCCGGCCGAGGGCCTCCAGCGCCTGGGCGGCGAAGAACGCCGCCTGGTAGTCCTCACGCACGTCCGAGGCCTCCTGAAACAGCCGGGCTGCGTCCTCCAGCCTGCCCTGGGTAAAGCACGCGCGGGCGTAGAAGTAACGGGCGTCGAACTGGGATGGGTCGAGCCGTATCGCGGCCAGGAACTCCTCCTCAGCCTTCTCGAACCGCTTCGACTCCAGCAGGACGAATCCCCGCGCCCCGTGCGCCTCCGACAGCTGCGGGTCCAACTCGAGCGCCCGCAGACTGGCCTCCTCGGCCCGCGCCAGGTCCGCCCCGGTGGACGGATAGTACATGCTCGTGAGAGAAATGGAATCGGCCACGCCGGCCCATGCGAGGGCAAAGTCCGGATCCTCCGCGACCGCCTTCTCGAACATCTGGCGCGCGTAATCGAGGCTCTTGCGACGACTCTGACGGAAGAACTGGCGTCCGCGCAGGTAGTACTCGTACGCCTTGACGTCGTCGGTGGGGTTCCTGGACAGGGCCTCGACCTCCTCGGGCTTGAGGATGCCCCGCAGTGCCTGCACGACGTTGGCCGAGATCTCGTCCTGGATATCGAACACGTCCTTCATCTCGCGATCGTACCGCTCGGACCACAGGTGATAGCCCTTCTCGACCTCCACGAGCTGCGTCGTGATCCGGAGACGATCGCCCGAGCGCTGGACACTGCCCTCGAGCACGGCCCCTGCCCCGAGCTCCCGACCCAGGGTACGCACGTCTATTGGCTTCCCCTTGTAGGCGTAGGCTGACGTGCGCGCCACCACGCGGAGACCCTCCATTCGGGCCAGCTCGTTGGTGATCTCCTCGCAGATCCCGTCGCTCAGGTATTCGTCGTCAGGATCGGCGCTCAGGTTTTCGAAGGGCAGGACGACGATGTCGGTGGCTCGTGGTGCCGAGGTCACGGCCCGCATGCCACGGCTCGGCGTGCGCGCTCGGCGTCTCCCCGGCTCGCCCCAACGCCAGGCCAGTGTCGCGACGATCGGCAGGAAGACGATCCAGGCTCCCACGACCAGATCCTCGGCGCCGTTCGACAGCGCAAAGCGACCCGTGGCCCAGTCCGTGAACTCGAGCAGGCCCCAGCCGGCAGCGAGATATACGCCCACGACCTGCGGCACGCGCCGCCTGAGCAACTCTGTCGCGAGTCTGTCGGACATCAGCTCCTCCGGCGCGAGGCGTCGGGCCGTAGACGCCGATTGCGAGTTCCTCCCACTCGCGCGGGGAAGACTCGACCGCTTGGCCGGATGACCTGACGAGTCTATCGTGTTGGCTTCGGGAGCCCCTCTGCCGGGAGGCACTCCCCCCGTCATCCCTGTTCCGGCCGGTTCACTTTCCCGGGGGTATTATGCATACACCGGAAGACTCCGAAAAGTCTCACTGCCTGCTAGCGCCCGCTTCGATGCTTCTCGTCGTCCTGCTGTCGATGGCTTGCGGGAAGCCGGGGTCCGACGCGGAGGCGGTTTCGGCTCGCGACGGTGAAGTGGAATGGCTCGCAGCAGCTACCGAGGCGCTCGAGGAGGAGCTCGTCGTCCGCCACGGGGATAAACAGCGCGATCGAGCGCACAAGGGCCTCTCCCAGGTCGCGGACTTCTGGCGTACAGAGGACGGTACGCGCGGCGAGTTCGAAGACTTCGTGCGCGAGAATTTCGCCGGCGATGCGGAGACCATGGATGCGATGTTCACCCGCTTCCAGGGTCTTCTGGAGGAACTGGACGGTCACATGCTCGAGATCCGTCTCGATTTCAAGAGGCAGTCCGACCTCGACCTCGGCCCCATCTACAGCTTCGACGAGACGTTCGCCGGCTACAACCCGGGAGCGCACGTCAGCGACGACCTGTTCGCGAACAAGCTCGCGTTCGTGGTTCTCCTCAACTTCCCCCTCACTACACTGGAGCAACGGCTGACCGAGGGAGAATCGTGGACGCGTCGCCAATGGGCAGAGGTCCGTCTTGCCCAGCGGTTCTCCCGTCGCGTGCCGGCCGAGGTAACGCTCGAACAGGCCCGCGCGTACGCCGCCGCGGACCAGTACATCGCCGAGTACAACATCTGGATGCATCACCTGGTGGACGATGACGGGCGGAGACTGTTCCCGCAGGGGATGCGGCTGCTTTCTCACTGGAACCTGCGCGATGAGATCAAGGCGAACTACGCCGGTGACGAGGACGGGCTCACGAGGCAACGAACGATCCAGAAGGTGCTGGAGCGAATCGTGGACCAGTCGATTCCGGAGGTCGTGGTGGACAATCCCCACGTCGACTGGAACCCGTTCACCAACGAGGTCCGGCGAGCGGAGGCCGTCGACACGGACGAGGTCGCGCCCGCCGATCTCCAGGTGACCGAGGCGCCCGAGCCGGACACCCGGTACGCGGTCCTGCTCTACACGTATCACGCGGCCCGCCTGGCGGACCCGTTCTCGCCCATGGCTCCGACGCACATTGTCCGGCGGTTCGACGAGGATCGCGAGATCCCGGAGGCACGAGTAGAGCAGATGTTCGAGCAGCTCCTCGCGTCCCCTCTGCTCGGCGAGACCGCGCGCCTGATCGAGGAGCGGCTGGGCCGACCGCTGGAGGCGTTCGATATCTGGTACAACGGCTTTCAGCCTCGTGGCTCTTACTCCCAGGATCAGCTCGACCGCATGGTCTCGACGAGGTACCCCGGGCCCGCAGCCTACGAGCGGGACATGACGCGGATGCTCGTCGTACTCGGGTGGAATTTCGAGGATGCGCAGGCGATCACGGAGCGAATCGTAGTTGAGCCGGCGCGGGGATCCGGCCACGCGTGGGGAGCCGGAATGAGGGGCGCGGTTTCGCGCCTTCGCACCCGCGTGGGCCCGGACGGCATGGACTACAAGGGCTACAACATCGCAGTCCACGAGATGGGCCATAACGTGGAGCAGACAATCTCGCTGTACGGAATCGACTACTATACGCTGGCGGGCGTCCCCAACACGGCGTTCACCGAGGCGCTGGCTTTCGTATTCCAGGCTCGCGACCTGGAATTCCTCGGCCTGGAGTCGCCCGGCGCGGAAGAGCTGGCATTCCGTGCGCTGGACGACTACTGGGGGGCTGCGGAGATCGCGGCGGTGGCGCTCGTGGACATGCGAGTGTGGCACTGGATGTACGACCACCCGGACGCGACTCCGGCCGAGCTCAAACAGGCGACCCTGGATATCGCCCGTGGCGTGTGGAACGAGTACTACGCCCCGCTGATCGGCGTCGAAGACTCGACCCTCCTCGCCGTCTACTCGCACATGATCCACTCACGACTGTATCTGCCGGACTACTCCATCGGACACATGATCGCGGTCCAGGTGGAAGAGCAGGTTGAGCGGGTCGGCAGCGTGGGACCGGAGTTCGAGAGAATGAGCCTCGTGGGCAATGTCGTGCCCGACCTCTGGATGAGGGAGGCTACGGGCTCGCCCGTCGGGCCGGAGGCGATGTTGGAGGCGGCGGAGGCGGCGCTGGCGACGCTCCGGTAGGGGCGGCCGCCGTGGCCGCCCCCCATTACTCGGGCAGGCTCCTAATTACCGATCAGCCCGCCGGAATGCCGAACAGTGCCTTGAACTGCCACGAGCGATTGCGCGTCGCAGAGCCGTCGAACGCATCGGAGATCCCGATCGAGTAGCGCCCGTCGAGGCCGAAGTACTTCCCGCTCTGATTGCGCACGGCGAACGCGAGGCCGATCGGCCACGACCAATCGGTGCCCTTGGCCCGGCCGCAGGGGTCACTGAGCAATGCACCCTCGTCTTCGCTGCAGCTCACCTTGATGCCCAGCCCGATGCCGGTGTAGAAACTGAAGTTGATGGCGTCGTTGTCCGTCGGAATGATCGCGCCTATGATGAACGGGATGTCGATGTAGTCCAGCCTGGCGAGGTCCTTGCCGCCCTTCTGCACGTAGTTGGCCTCCAGACCGACCATGCTGTTGCGGCTCGTCCGGATCACGCCGAACACGCCACCGATGAAGCCCCACCGCGAGGACGTGTTGATGAACCCGCCTTCGATATCGCTCGAGGTGGCACCAGCCGAGATCCCGACCATGGCCCGGCTGCGCGACGCGCGCTGACCAAACGCCGGTGTGGCAACGACCAGGCCGAGCGCCAGTGCCAACAGACATGCTTTGAAACGACTCATATGCTCATTCCCCTGTTGTTCGATTCGTGGCGACTCGAACAGCCGCCGCTAGCGTTGGCGGCAAGCTACATCGCCGCCGCCGCGTCCGCTTCCTCTTCCGACTCGTACATCAGTCCCGCCACCATCTCGGCGACGATCCGGTCGGCCCCGTAAACGACGCTCAGCGCAGCCCGTATGGCCCGCACGTCCACCATCACGTTCCGGCCCTGCTCGGGCAGATAAATGAAATCGCGCGACAGGCCGTTGATGTTGCGGTCGAAGTTGAGGCCCACCAGCTCGAGCTCAGGCGTCACGGCGGGCGAGCCGCTGTTGCCGCCGTACGAGTCCGTGGTGGACACGAAATTCAGCGGGGTGCTCAGGTCCAGACCCTCGGGCGGGGTCTTCCAGCGCTCGGGCAGGTCCCACTCCTCGCCGATCCCCTCGCCCTCGCCGTGCGCGAAGTAGCGGTCGTACAAGCCGTAGAAGGTCGTGTACGGCGGGGCCAGCGTCCCGTTGTACTCATACCCCTTCACGATTCCGTCCGCGATGCGGGGAGAGAACGACCCATCCGGCGGGATCTCGCTTCCGTACACCTCGAAGCGGGCGCGGCCGAGGTCGGCCTGCAGATCGTTCTCCTCGCTCGTGAGCGCGCCTGTCGCGGGACGGTACTCGCGCGTGACCGGCAGGATCGCCGCTACCAGGGCAATCATCGGATCCTCGACCCCGAGGGTCTCCGCTTCGATCGCCTCCAGCGTCGCTTCTCCGCTGTCCAGGACGCTCTCCCCCAGCATCGCCCACGCCGCCTGCTCCGGCTCTGTGCCACGAAGCGCCGCCTGCGTGACCGGGTGATCGTCGCCCAGGTAACGCTGGAAGTCAGCGAACCGATGCGCCAGGAAGCCGTGCTCCAGCCCGGGCGCCCGGTCGCTGATGCGCCCCAGCTCCTCCATGAGCTCGGCCATCTCTTCCTCCGAGACTCCGTTCGCCTTGCCGTTCAGCACGGCATCCGCCGCCAGCGCCCGCGCCATCGTGATCGAGCCGACAAATGTGCTGCCCATGCCCCGGAATGCGCCCATCTCCGACGCGAAACCCCGCTTCTCAGCCTGGATCTCCTCCAGCCGGGCGAACAGTCCGCCGTACGACTGGCTGAGCGCCGGATCCGCCGCGATCGCTGCCTGCAGCTTGCGCTCAGCATCAGCCTTGCGCGCCATGATTACCGGGTTGTTCAGCGCTTCGAGGCGTCCGCTGTTCGCCTTCCACGAGTTCGACAGCCCGAACATCCAGTTTCGAATTCCCTGGGCCTCGCCCACGAAGTCCACGGCCAACTCCCGCGCCTCTTCGGTGCGGGCCTTCCGATAATCGCGTAACACTCCGAGCCGCGTGTCGAGGAAGTGCACGTTGATCGGCACGGAAACGTCTCGCTGGAACTCGAGCTGTGCGATTGTCTTCAGCCGGTTGGTCTGTCCCGGGTTGCCGATGATGAACACCGGGTCACCGAGCTCCACTCCGTCGCCCCACCCGAAATAGTGCTCCGGACGGTACGGCTCGTCGTTCTCGTAGATGCGGAGGAACGCGAAGTCGAGGTCGTAGCGCGGATATGTGAAGTTGTCCGGGTCGCCCCCGAAGAATCCGAGCTGGATCTCGGCCGCGACCACCAGCCGGACATCCGTGAACCGGCGGAATACGTACGCCGAATAGCGGCCGCCGTTGTACAGGCCTATGACCTGCACCCAGATGGAATCCCCGGCCGAGGCATGCTCGGCCTTGAGCCGCTGCTGGATCTCCTCGATCACCTGGCTGCGGGCCGCGTCGCGGTCCTCGTCCGACGCGGCGTCCGTCACCGCGAACACGTCGTCCGAGATGTCCTGCACGGCGATCAGGTGATCGGCGTAGTAACGGGGGATCCGACGCTCTTCGGCCAGCGTCTGGGCGGCGAACCCGTTCGACAGCAGGTCTTCACCCTCGCGGCCAACGCGGGGGACAGCGCCCCGCACGCAGTGGTGGTTCGTCGCGACGAGTCCGTATGGTGACACGAAAGACGCCGAGCAGCCGGGTATCCGGAGCACCGATAGCCGAGCGCGGTCGAACCATTCGGGATTCGCGTCGAAGCCGTACGTCTCGCTGAAGTACTCCGCGGGAGCGTATTCGAACGTCCACATCTTGCCGTAATCGAACCGGCCGGCCTGGATGGTGTCCAGGTCCACGCCTCCCATCTGGGCCGACGCGTGCTGTGGGACGACAACGAGAAACGGCAACATAACCGAGAAAGAAAGAGCGAGCCGGCCGGCCGGCCCCCGGAAACCGAGGGAACCGTACATGATTGCCTCCAAAGGCGTATGAACAACGACCTTACACCCGAAAGATCCCGTCCCGACACTTCGGTCGTGAATCGCACGCGCAAGATGCTTCGTCAGGGGCCACTTGTCACCCCACGGCTGGCTGGCACAGGGCCGAGCGGACACCGTCGTTGGCCCCCTCCCCTGTCGACGATTAGCTTCACCCGGAAGGCCCCCCTCGAGTCTTCGAACCGCGCGACGGAGAGACCCATGATCACTCTTCTCGTCAACGGCAAACGGCGCACCGTCGACGCCGATCCCTCCATGCCCCTCCTGTGGGCCCTGCGTGACCTGCTCGGCCTCAGGGGAACCAAGTACGGGTGCGGGGTGGGCCTGTGTGGCTCGTGCACGATCCACATGGACGGCGTGCCCGTTCGATCCTGTCTGACCACGGTCGAGTCGGCGAGCGGAAATGCGATCACCACGATCGAAGGCCTGTCCGAGGACGGTGACCACCCAGTCCAGCAGGCGTGGATAGAGGCGAATGCGCCTCAGTGCGGCTACTGCCACCCGGGGCAGATCATGAGCGCCGTGGCTCTCCTGGAACGGACACCGAAGCCGACGGCCGAGGAGATTGACGTCGCGATGGCCGGTAACCTTTGCCGCTGCGGAGCCTACCTGCGCGTCCGGGAGGCTATTTACCGCGCGGCAGGCAGCGAGGGAGGTGGGTCGTGAGCGGCGTCACGAAGGTCTCGCGGAGGAGCTTCCTGCAGACCACGGGATTGGCCGGGTCGGCGCTCATTCTTGGAGTGCGCAGCGGTCGAGCGGCGTTTCTCCCGGTGCCGGGCGCGGCGAGCCCGGCGGGCGTGTTCGAGCCCAACGTATTCGTGGGCATAGGCGAAGACGGTGTCGTCCGCCTCACCGTGCACCGCCAGGAGATGGGTCAGGGAGCCCGAACCGCGTGCTGCATGCTGCTCGCCGAGGAGCTGGAGGTAGACCTGGAGGACGTGAAGGTCATACAGGCGTTGGCCGACCCCAAGTACGGGAGCCAGTCCACAGGGGGAAGCACCACGGTGCGGCTGAATTGGCTGCCGCTGCGCCGGGCGGGCGCGGCGGCGAGAGAGATGCTGGTGGCGGCGGCGGCCCTCCGATGGGGTGTGCCGGCCGCGGACTGCAGCGCGGAATCCGGCGCCGTCCTGTACGGTTCCGAACGCCTGACGTACGGCGAGCTGGCGGCGGCGGCTGCCGAATTGCCCGTGCCCGACGATCCGGCCCTCAAGGACATGGCCGAATTCAAACTCATCGGGACTCCACAGCGGCTCCTGGATACAGAGGACATGGTGCGGGGAGAAGCCGTCTACGGGTACGACGTCGATCTGCCCGATCTCCTGATCGCCAGCGTCGAGCGGAGCCCGGTGCCGAAAGGATCGGTTCTCGGCTATGACGCGGACGCGGCCCGCGCCGTCCACGGCGTCGTGGACGTGATTGCGCTGGAGCCGAATTCCACCGGCCTCACGAACGCCGGAGTCGCGGTCCTGGCCACCAACACGTGGGCTGCCATGCAGGGGCGGACCGCTCTCGACATCGAGTGGGAACCGGGTCCGCTGGCCACCGAGACCAGCGACTCGCATCGCGGGCGGCTGGAGGAGATCGCCTCTCGTCCGGGCAAGGCGGCCAGGATCGAGGGGGACTACGACGCTGCCGCGGGAGCAGCGGACCGGGTGATCGAGGCCACCTACCATGCCCCGTACGCGGTGCACGCCATGATGGAGCCCCCGGCGGCCACGGCTCGTGTGGACGGAGATCGGTGTGAGGTGTGGTCCGCGACGCAGGCGCCACAGTGGACGGCGGGAGAGGTCGCCGGAGCGCTCGGAATCCCGGGCGAGAACGTCGCGGTGCATGTTACGCTCCTCGGAGGCGCATTCGGCCGCAAGTCGAAACCGGACTATGCGGTGGAAGCGGCCCTGTTGGCCCGGAAGGCCGGTCGGCCGGTCAAGGTGCTGTTCACGCGCGAGGACGAGATCCGCCACAGCTTCTACCACCCCGAGAGCTACCAGCTCCTGCGCGCCACGCTGGATACGGAAGGGAATCCGACGGGCTGGCTGCACCGGTCGGTGTTTCCGGCCATCGGGTGGACCTTCCCGGACGGAGGGGCTGCACCGTCGGACCAGGAGTTGGGACTCGGGCTGACGACAATGCCGTACCGCTTCCCCAACATCCGCATCGAGACGGGCACGGTGCCGTCGAGCGTCCGCATCGGGTGGATGCGGTCGGTGTGTAACATGTTCCACGCCACCGCCGTGCAGAGCTTCATGGACGAGCTGGCGCACGAAACCGGCCGGGATCCGGTCGAGTTCCAAATGGAGATGTTGGGAGCGCCGCGCATTCTGGACGTCGATGGTGGCGACAGCCAGTTCCCGTACGACACGGGCAGGTTGAAGGCCGTCGGCGAGGCCGTCGCGGAGATGGCCGGGTGGGGCCGCGAGATGCCCGATCGTCGTGGCCTCGGTTTCGCCATGCACTACAGCTTCTACAGTTACACGGCGATGGTGGCGGATGTGTCCGTGAGCCCGGAGGGTGAGCTCACCGTGCACCAGGTGGACGTCGCCATCGACTGCGGTCCCGTGGTGAATCCGGACGCGATCGAGGCGCAGATACAGGGTGCCGTGACTATGGGAATGTCACTAGCCAGGTACGGAAAGATCACGTTGGGCGAAGGGGCCGTGATGCAGGGTAACTTCGACGACTACCCGGTGGCCCGGATGTCGGAGATGCCTGAAGTCAACGTGCGAATCATCCAGACGGGGACCGTTCCGACCGGGATCGGTGAGCCGGGGGTACCGCCCACGATGCCGGCCCTGATGAACGCCATCTTCGCGGCTACCGGCAAGCGGATTCGGGACCTGCCGCTGGAGGGACAGGACCTGGGCTGAGAGCGGCGCCGACTGCGCCATCCTAAGGTACGTTGCGCGAGCGGATCGCCACCTCGGGATAGTCAGGCGACGCGCCGTCGAGCAGAGGCGCTGCATCTCCGCCGAGGTGCCTGTCGAAGAACGCCCGCACGTAGGCCCGCTGAAGCCCCAGCGCTCTCTCGCCATCCAGTTCTGTCTCCTCTCCAGGCCACACGGAGAGGAAGAGCGGTAGATCGGTGAAGGTGCTGTGCTCGAAGCCGTCGATCACCACGAGGTACGACGGTCCGGCTGAGCGTTCGAAGAACACGGTCAGCGCGGAGCCACCGACGCCGGCCCACGGTCGAGCCGCAGACACGTACATGAACGGCGCATCCGAATCGGCGTCGATCAGGTCGCCGAACATGAACCCGTCCAGGTCGACTCCGGCGATCACCCGTGGGTCGTCCGTGACCGCCTGGCCTGCGGCCGCACCGCCCAGCGAGTGGCCGATCACCCCGACGCGTGCAAGATCGAGCAAACCATCGAGAGGTCCCTCCGTGGTGTTCAACCTGGCGAGGCGATCAAGGACGAAGCTCCCGTCCGCGGACCACGTGCGAGTGCTCTCCTGGTGTCTGGGGCTGCCGGCCAGCAGAGCCCGATACGCGTCGCCCTGTTATTCGATACTCCCGGACTCGACGACGCGGTCCTTCAGCCTCTCCTGTTCCTCACCATGCGCCTCCTCGAGGCGCGCTATGTACGCCGGGTTTTCGGGGTCGAAGAGAATCAAGTCTCCACTCGGCGTCTCCAGAAACATCGACTCGAACGCATGGCCGATACTGGCCACCACGTAACCGTGGCTCACGAGATCCTCGATCAGGGCCACGTGTACGCGCGTGAAACCGCCGTAGCCATGGTGATACAGGATCACCGGGTAGGGAGCATCTGACCCGTCGGGCGGCGACGCAGGAAAGGAGTGTGAATCCATGAGCTCAAAGAAACTGTTGAACAGGATCGGCCATCCGAGAAACGATGCCGCGGCGCGAGTCATCTCCCGGGTACGGTACTTCTCGGGCTGCGCAGAGCCATCCGGCCGCGCCGGATACCACACCTGCGCGGACACGCTCCGGAGGTCGGACGGATCCTCGGTCAGCAACTCTGAGCGGGTACTGTCCACAGCCTGCAGGTCCAGCCTGCCGACCCGGTACGGCCCGGTCGGCGGCAGGAGCCGCGGTACCCGAAAATCGGCGTTCTGGTCGTCGGCATACAACGCGGAAGCGATCTGCCACGCCCCGGACTGCGTACGCGTGTACCGGAGCGTGTAATGCAGGGTGTCGGCCGTCTCCTCACCGCCGTCGCGCATCGTGTATGCCTGGACGGTGATTCCGCGGTCCTCCGCCTCATCGCCCCAAACGCGTTGGTCGGTGCTCGAATACGTACTGTTGAGCGTCGCCCGGTCCAGGAACATACGCCACAGGAGGAGCACTGCATCCAACCCGACCACGGGAGCCGTTTCAGAAGTCTGGTAAATGATGTCGTCTGCATAGAGCTTCGCCAGTGCCACCAGGTCTCCGCTGGATTCCGCCTGCTCCAACCGGGAACGGAGATTCGGTCAAACCGTCCATGTCCAAGCGTTCCTGGCCTGATGCACTACCGGTCGAGAAAAGCAGAGTCATCGCAAGAAAGGCGGGAACGACGGATACACGATTCACGGCTCGAGCCTCCGGAATTCGTCTTCCTGGAACCCCCATGTGACCCGGACAGCGTCGGGCCGGTCGGCCCCGCTCGGCTCGAACGCGAACTGTACGTCAAGCATGTCCATGACCGTGCCCTTGAAGCGTCCCTCGCCCAGGGGTACGAGCCGAATCGTCGTGGCGTCCTCGGACACCGCGACCAGCGCCCCGTCCCGGAGCTCGACCCGAATCGGCGTTCCTCGCCCGGAGTACAGGCCCTCGTATCGGGCCAGCGCCTCCGATTCCGGCTGGCTGGAAGCCTCGACGCTACCGGCCGGGTCCACCGCTGGCAGCACGTAGCGCGACAGGATCGCCATGTTGTTGAGCTCGTCGTACGGGTTGCCGAATACCTGTTGCGTCACGACCGCCACCAAGTCGAGGTCGGGGAAGATGAAGATCTTCTGCCCACCGAGGCCGGACGCGAAGAAGGTCCAGGCCGAACGGCTGCCGTAGTGGAAGTCTCCGCACCACCAGAGCAGGCAATAGTCGGGCGAATCCTCGTTGACGATCTGCCGGCGCGAGGACTCGTCGACCCACGCCTCCGACACGATCTGCCGACCGTTCCACGTCCCTCCGTCGAGGTAGAGCTGGCCCAGCCTGGCCATGTCGCGCGGCCTGAGGCTGAGACCGCCATCGGTGTCCGTGAGGCCGTTGGCGATGCTCGCCCACTGCCATTCCTCGATCCCGAGCGGCCCGAACAGGTACTCCGCGGCGAATGTCTCCGCCGGGGCGCCGGTCGCTCGCTCGATCAGGTAGGACGGGATGATCGAGTACACTCCGTGGTAGGTGAACTCGGCGCCGGGCTCGGCGACGACCGGCCTCGAGAGTGCGAATCCGACAGGATCCGCATTCTGGCTCGCCTGGATCCAGTCATTGCGTGAATCGCTGTACGGATAGCTGGTTTCGTCCCACTCCAGCCCGCCGCTCATCGACAGCGCGTGGCGGAACAGGATCTCCCTCTTGCGGGGATCCGCCTCGAATACCGAAGCGTGCTCGGGCAACAGGTCGACCAGAGACGTATCCAGCACCTCATCGTCGAGGCCGGGCACGAGGCCATGGTCCATTGCGATCCCCAGGAGGATCGAGCCGACACTCTTCGAAACCGACGCCGTGTATTGCAGGGTCCCCGCATCGAAGCCGTTGAAGTACTCTTCGAACACGAGTCGTCCCCGCCTCGCGATCAGGATCGCGTTCACGTTTTGAAATACACCATCCTCCGCAGCGACACGGAGATCTGCCAGCAGGTCCGCATCGACACCCACTGACCCCGGCGTGGCGACCTCCCAGCCGGTCGACGACGAGCGAGTCGACGCCTCCTGCCCGACGCAGGCGCTCGTGATTGCCAGAGATGTGAGCAACGCGACCAGAGTTTTGATGTGCTTCCTCATTCCCTATCCTCTTCCGTCCTCTCGTACGCCTTCGGGATCGCAATGCCACCTGACGGCTCCCATCTTGCAAGCCGCCACTGCGAGAAGCGGAACGACCGCACCAGACCCTCCCCGGCCACGCGAGTGACGATCCGGGCTATACCCACGTCTATCCCGGTGATGATGAGACAGAGGTGCGTGACATTTGCCGAGAACCTGGTCGCCTGGAGATACAGGCGACGGTACCTGCGTGAAATGCGCAGGAAGGACGGTCGTCCCCGCTACGAGGAGTTGGCCGCGGACGCCACGGCCCGGCTGAGCCCAGCGACGCGCAGACGTCAGCCCAGCGCACCCGCGATACGCGCCGCGAGCCGGGCGTTGGATTCCAGAAGCCCGACGTTGGCCCGGACTGAACGCCCCTCGCTCGATCGAGAGACTCGCTCCAGGAGGAAGGGGGTCACGGCCTTGCCGACGACGCCGCTTCGTTCCGCTTCGTCTACAGCCTCTTCGATCCACTCGTCCACGTCGACGAGCGGGATCGCGTCGTCGGCCGGTGGCGGCTGTACCACCAGAACGCCCTGGGCCCGGTTCAGAGCGGCCTGGATCTCGAGGATCATGGCCACATCCGCGGGGTCGTCCACCCGGTGCTCCAGCGGAATCCCGCTCTCCACAGAATAGAACGCCGGGAACTCGTCCGTCCCGAACCCCACTATCGGAACGCCCAGCGTCTCGAGGGCTTCGAGCGTTCGCGGTAGATCGAGCACTGACTTGGCACCGGCGCACACGACGGCGATCGGCGACCGGGCCAGCTCGTGCAGATCCGCCGAAACGTCGAGGCTCGTTTCACCTCCCCGGTGCACGCCTCCGATTCCACCGGTCGCCATCACCGGAATCGACACTCTGGTCGCGATGGCCGCGGTCGCGGCGACGGTGGTAGCGCCGGGGAGCCGTGCGGTGATCACGGGCGCGATATCCCTCACGCTCACCTTGGCCACACCCGGACTCGTGGCAAGCTCCTCGATCTCGTCGGACGTCAGACCGACGATCGCGCGCCCCCGGAGAATACCGATCGTCGCGGGAACGGCTCCCTCGTCCCTGACGGCTGCCTCCATCGCGGCGGCGGCTTCCAGGTTCACCGGATAGGGAAGACCGTGCGCATACACCGTCGACTCCAGTGCCACGACCGGCCGTCCCGTGGCCATGGCAGCCGCCACCTCGACACGCACATCCAGGTATCGATCCATCAGAGTCCTCTGTTGCCCGGCCGCGCTTCGGTCACGGAGCGCCGCGGATGGCATCCCGCGTGCGACCGGGGGCCACAACATCGCGTGAGAGAGGAGGACGTTCCGCTGAACTGCAATCTACTTCGCCGGTGGCTGATCCACGATAGATCCAGCCCGCGTTTGCCGGACGACGGCTCGAGGGTCATTCTCAGGGCCGACCGGGAGCTGGCGAAAGGGTCGATCACCGTGCAGGAGGCAGAGCATGACAGGTCCGTTCGAGAGCAATCCAGGAACGTCGGGTGGACTCGGCTCCCGGCTTCTCGGCCGCAAGGCGAGGGGTACCGCGACCCGTGAGATCGAATCGCTGCTCGCCGGTTCGCCCGAGATCTCCGCCATCGGGGCAGACGAGGTCGCGGCGGTCGCGGCACGGCAGGGCCTGGAACTCGCCCGACTGCAGTCACAGTGCAGGGACCTGTACAGGCGGTACCTCGAGTTCTGCCTGGTCGATCACGCTCTCAGCGGCGCCGAAGTGTCCGATCTCGCTCATCTGCGGGAAATACTCGCCGTCCCGGACGCGGTCGCTTCAGAGGTCCACGAGGAAGTCGCGTGTGCCGTGTACGGCTCGGCCATCGACGAGGTCCTCTCGGATCACAGGCTGGACCCTGACGAGGAATCGTTTCTGCAGCGTCTGCGGGATGACCTCGACCTGGACGCCGACACCGCGGAACGGGCCCTCGAGGCCGGCCGGACACGCGCCCGGCAACGATACCTCTCCACGGTCGTCTCCTCGCGCGACATTCTCGTCGCCTCGCAGGAGATCGAGCTCGAGATCAAGGGCAGTTCGGAGGAGTCCATTGAAGGAGCGGTCAGGGATGGGCTGCGGGAGGCCGCCATCGTCCTTCCCGGGCTACATCGCATCGAGGTCGCGACGCTCGAAGCGGACATCTCGGAAGGTGAGGTGTCCCGCTGGCACGTGAAGCTGAAGGCCGTGCTCGAAAAGCGCTGAGCCAGGACGCCGTTAGCGGGTTGCTGAAGAACCCTGTCAGTCCCCGAGGATCAGCTGCCGCAACTGATCGGGCTCGGATACCGGCCGTTCACACGCGAACCCTGTACACAGGTAGGCGGCCGCCCGGCCGTCGAGGAGATCGAAGTCGCGGGCGAACGGGGCCAGCCCGCTCAATAACCTCGAATCATCTCCCGCGGGCTTGAACAGCAGCACCCGACTCGGGTGGAAGCCCTCCCTGGCAACCTCGAGCAAGGCGATCGTGTCTTCTGCGCCTGGATTCCCCACGATCACGAGCTCCTGCGACGGACCGATCGCCATGTCGAGTGCCGAGAGAAAGAACGTGAACGCGGACGGCTGCGACGCCACCTGGCGTGAGAACGCAGACGCCGTCTCGGACGCCAGCCGTTCGAAGGGTACGCTGCCCGTGAGTCGGGCCAGCCTGACGAGGTTGTACAACGCGACCGAGTTCCCTGAAGGAGCCGCCCCGTCATACACCTCCTTCTGACGCACGATGAGGTCCTCCTTTCCCTCCGGACTGAAGAAGAACCCACCCCGATCCGTATCACGGAACCGCTCGACCATCCCGTCCGTGAGAGCCACGGCCCGCCCCAGGTGTTCCGGATCCAGCGTCGCCTGGTACAGCTCGATCTCCCCCCACGCAAGGAACGCGTAGTCGTCCAGGTTGGCCAGGATCGCGGCCTCGCCGTCCCGGTACCTGTGAAGCAGCTTTCCCTCGCGCCACATCGTTTCGTGGAAGAAGTTCGCTGACCTCCGCGCCGCTTCGACCAGAGCCGGATCGTTCAGCACCGTGCCCGCCCGGGCCAGCGCCACGATCATCAGGCCGTTCCAGTCGGTCAGGATCTTGTCGTCGAGGAGCGGACGTTCGCGCCGTTCGCGGTGATCGAAGAGCGTGCGCCTGGCGTCCTCCAGCCGCGTAACGGCATCGGCGGGGAGTAGACCCAGCTCCGCCGCCACTGCCTCGAGACCCCGGGTCACGTGGGGAATATTGAGCCCGGTCTCCCCACCTGTCGCCTCGTCCCGGAAGTTTCCGGCTTCCCGAATCTCCCATGCCGCCGATGCGAGACGAGCCTCATCCGCCCCCAGGACCTCGCTCACCTCTGCCATCGACCAGACGTAGAACTTGCCCTCCTCCCCTTCGCTATCCGCGTCCTCGGCCGAGTAGAAACCGCCCTCGGGCGAGGTCAGATCGCGGAGCACGTACTCGGCGATCTGCCGGATCACGGCCTCCCGCCCGGAGGTCGGCTCCAGCGCGAACGACTCGGCGTACGCCAGCATCAGCATCGCCTGGTCGTACAGCATCTTCTCGAAGTGAGGAAGCAACCACTGGCTATCGGTCGAATAACGGTGGAATCCGTAGCCGACGTGATCGAACACACCTCCCGCCCGCATCGCGTCCAGGGTCTGCTCGACCATGTCCCTCGCCGCCGCGATCCCGGTGCGCTGCCAGTACCGAAGCAGAAACAGCAGCCGGTGCGGAGTGGGGAACCTGGGAGCGCTTCCGAATCCCCCCCGGTCCCGGTCGAACGAGCCCGCCAGCTCGCTGAAGCCCTGCCGGAGCACTTCCTCGCCGAGCGCGCGACCGCTGAGGTCGGCCGAGGCCATGCGCTCCAACTGCTGTCGGATCGAATCGCCCGAGGCCAGCAGCGCCGACCTGTCACCCTCCCAGGCAGCCGCGATGCGGGGAATGAGCTCCAACATCCCGACCCGGCCGTGCCTGTTCTCCGGTGGTATGTACGTCGCCGCCATGAAAGGAATGCGGTCCGGCGTCATGAGAATCGTCAGCGGCCAGCCCCCGCGGCCGATCGTAAGCTGAGCAACCGTCATGTAGATGCCGTCAATGTCGGGACGCTCTTCTCTGTCCACCTTGATGTTGATGAAGGCCTCGTTCATCAGACCTGCGACTTCAAGGTCCTCGAACGACTCGTGCTCCATCACGTGGCACCAGTGACACGTGGCATATCCGATGGAAAGGAAGATCGGCCGGTCCAGATCGCGGGCCGCCGCGAAGGCTTCCTCTCCCCAGGGATACCAGTCCACCGGGTTGTGGGCGTGCTGCAGCAGGTAGGGGCTCTTCTGATCAATCAGTCGGTTTGGCATGGTCCGGACGGTAGCCGGGCCAGGACCGACCGGCAATCGGCTTTGCGGGGACAGTACCCATGGGATTTGCAAGAACCGCTTCCGGTTTGCGGGGGTGAAGATCGCCGTGCGTCGCTTCGAGATCGAGTCATAAGACACATGAAACCCGCAACGACAATGGCCTCCCGCCCGATTGTCTCCGGCCGGATCGGGATTTGCGTTTCTGCAGGTCAGAGAGAACTCACCGGGGAGGGTGGCATGCAAGTCGCTTTCTACGACTGGACGACCTACTGGACCGGAGCTCTGGAAAAGGGACAGGGCTCCCTCCCGCATTGCGTGCTGCGGCTGATCGAAGCTGCCCGGGACGACGACTATGAAAATTTCGCGGCCGAGGCCCGTGGCCTTCCGTATCTCGAGCTCACGGTGGCGCAGATCATCTTCGAGCGTATCGAAGAACTTCATCGGGATGAGCCCGGCCTCAAGCACGCGGCCGAAGCGGTCTCCGAGCTGGTGGACGTACTGGTGTCGGAGGAAGCTCGACGAAATGCCGCCTGAGATCCTGCCCGAACCGCCAGACGCGGCCGCTTTTCGCCAGATTTGGCCTGATTCACACGTTTTTCCACACCTGATCCGTCATAGACCGCTGCCCGATCTGGTGCGCATGGCGGACTTATGCATACAAACAGGTATTCGAGCAGTGATCTGAGGCTGGAACGGCAATTGCTGTTTCGTGCCCGGAGGGATGCGGCATGATTCCGGATTGCCGCCCCGTTTAACGCGGAACCAGGGCTCGAAGCACTCGCAAATGGCAAACGAGAACGACACACGAATCCACACCACTGCAGCCACCGCGACCCGCGGCGGCGGGACGGATCGCGTCCATATTTCGGTCCCCAGGCCTCTTCCGCGGAGCATTTCCTGGGTCCCGACCGACATGCCCGAGGAAGTCGGAAACGAGCCCATCTACGACGTCTTCATCACACAAGACGCTCTCAGCCAGCTCCTTGGCCACGTCCGGGAGCCCACGCCCGGTGGTCGGCCATTCGGACTGCTGGCCGGCGACCTGTGCGAGGACCTCGACGACGGTCGGCGGTATGTGCTCATCAGCGGTGTCTGTCCGTCCTCTGTCCCGCTCCTCGACGATCCGCAGGATCTCATCCCCGCCGACGCGTGGGACCAAATGCGGCGAGGAGCTGACCGGCTGCGCGGAAACCTGGTCGGGTGGTACTTCGGCCACGATGCGGAAATCGTGACGCTGTCAAACGGCGAGCTCAACACCCACCGCAAGTACTTCGGCGAGCCGTGGCACAGCGCCGTGGTCGTGGCGTCCGACGCAGAGGATCCTCGGGGTGGGTTCTTCCGCCAGACTGCCACGGGAGTCTCGGGATCGACCCCGCTGCCGTTCTTCGAAGTCGTGGCCACCCGGGCGCTGGGCAGCGGAGAGCGTCGCACCGTCCTGGATTGGACGAACGTCCAGACGAGCGTGGACGTGGTGCGGGCAGTGAGTGAGCCGCAGGGCGCCGAGACCGGACCCGAGACGACCTCCGACGGACCCCTAAGTCGCCCGGGCGACGAGCTCATGAGCAGGGGACTCGGCTTCTCCGGCCCGCTCGCAGAAGAGATCGCCAGGCGTTCCATAGTGGCGGCCGCTGCAAGAACAGCGGCCGATCTCGGCGAGCAGAGTCAGAAAGCAGAGGAAGCTGCGAAGAGAGCGGAGGAAGAAGCGGCGCTGAGGGCCGCGGAGCTCGAAGCCGCACGCGTAGCAGCCGAAAAATCCGCCCTGCGTACGGCGGAGGCGGAGAAGGAAGAAGACGAGCGGGCCGCTGCCGAACGCCTGCAGGCAGAACACACTGCTCGCGAGGCCGAGGCGGCGGCAAAGCTCGCGGAAGAAGAGGCAGGTCGCCTAGCGTCCGACCTGGAGCAGCTGCGACGGGCGACGGCCGAGGCGGAGCGGCGCGCGACCGAGCTCGAGGAGGCTCTCCGGGCCACCGAGGCGGATGCCGCCCGGCGAGTGGCGGAGGAAGAAGCCGGGCGCGTCGCGGCCGAGGAGGAAGCGACCCGGCAGGCCGCGGAGGCGCAGACCGCCAGGAAGGCGGCCAAGCAGGAGGCAGATCTCCGCCGAACCGAGGAAGCAGCGCGAATCGAGGCCGAGGAAGAGGCAGCGCTCAGGATCGAGGAAGCCCAACACGGCCGGCAGCTCGCCGAAGAGGAGGCGGAACGGCGCGCGGCTGAGTTGGATGCGACGCTCGCGTCCGCCGAACTCGCTCGCCAGGAAGCAGAGAAGGAAGCGTCCCGTCAGGCCGCTGAGCTGGAAGCGGCTCGCCTCGCGGTCGAAGATGAAGCCAGGCGACATGCCGAGGAACTGAATGCGACGCGGGCTGCCGCTCAGACGGCGCGGCAGGCAGCGGAGGAGGCAGCGGCACGCCGGGTGGCTGAGCTCGAAGCAGCACGCCGGGAGGCCGAGGAGGAGACCGAGCGCCGGGCGGCCGAACTGAAGGCGATGCTGGACGCCGCCACGGCCAATCGGCACGACGCGGAGGCCGAAGCCGCTCGTCGGGCGGCCGATCTCGAGGCGGCACGCCGCCAGGCCCAGGAGGAGGCCGAAGAGCAGGCCGTCGAGCTGCAGGCCACGCTCGACGCCGCAGAGGCGGCACGTCAGACAGCCGAGGAGGAAGCGGCTCACCGCTCGGCCGAGCTCGAGGCCGCGCGTCGCCAGTCCCAGGAGGACGCCGAAAGGCACGCCGCCGAGCTGCAGGCCACGCTCGAGGCCGCAGAGGCGGCACGGCTGGCAGCCGAAGAGGAAGCAGCTCACCGCTCGGCCGAGCTCGAGGCCGCGCGTCGCCAGTCCCAGGAGGACGCCGAAAATCAGGCCGCCGAGCTGCAGGCCACGCTCGAGGCCGCAGAGGCAGCACGTCAGGCAGCCGCTGAGGAAGCGGCACATCGTACGGCCGAGCTCGTGGCGGCACGCCGTCAGGCCGAAGAGGAGGCCGAGAGACAGGCGGCCGAGCTACAAGCCACGCTCGAGGCGGCGGAGGCTGCACGTCAGGCAGCCGAGGAGGACGCCGCCCGGCGCACGGCAGAGCTGGAAGCGGCTCGGAAGGCCGCGGAGGAGGAAGCTGAGAGACAGGCGGCGGAGGCTGCCACTGCGATAAGGGCGGCCGAGGAAGAAGCGTCCCGACGTGCCGCAGAGGCGGACGCGGCCCGTGAAGCGGCCGAGATGGAGGCCGAGCGCCGCCAGGTCGAGGCGCAGGCACACGAGGCAGCCATCTCGGATGCCGTGCGCCGCGTGACCGAGCTGGAAGCAGCCCGCAGAACCGCAGAAGAGGAAGCGGCCCGGTGGGCTTCTGAAGCGGAAGCAGCCCGGAAGGAAGCTGAAGAGGAAGCGGCCCTCCGCACCGCCGAGCTCGAGGCCATGCGTGAGACCGCGGCAGAGGTCCGCAAAGCAGCCGAGATGGAATCGGAGCGTCGGGCCGCTGAGGTGGAGGCAGCGCGTCAGGCAGTCGATGAGTCAGAGCGGCGCGCACGCGAAGCTGAGACCGCTCGCCGTACCGCCGAGTCGGACGCAGATAAGCACCGTGCGGAAGAGGCTTTGCGTCGAGAGGCCGAAACTGCGGCCATCCAGAAGGCGGCCGAGCTCCAGGCAGCACGAATGGCGGCCGAGGAAGAGGCCGCGCAGCGAGAGGCTGAGGCCGAGGCGGCTAAGAAACAGGCCGAGGAGGAGGCCACTCAACGCAAGGCCGAGGCCGAGGCGCGGAAGGCGGCCGAGGAAGAGGTCGCCCGGATATCTGCGGAGCTCGCCGAGACGCGGCAGACGGCAGAGGCCGCGGCCACACGATGGACTGGGGAGGCAGAGGCGGCGCTCGAGGCTGCCCAGCGGGAAGCAGCACGGCGCAGGGATGAAGAAGCCGCCAGGCGACAGGCCGAGATCGAGGCCGCAGGACGCGCCGCGGACCTGGAATCCGCCCGGCAGGCAGCGGTTGCGGAAGCCGAGCGCATGGCGGAAGAAGCCGCCGCTGCTGTCGAAACCGCCCGTCTCGAGGCCGAGCGCAGGGAAGCCGCGGAGAAGGACGCGGTGCAGAAGTCTCTGCAGCTTGACGCCGCGAGACAGGCCGCGGAGGACGCTCTCCGGCAGGCATCCGAGAAGCGCGCCGTCAAGGAGGCCCTCCAGGAAAAGGCCGCGCTCAAGACGGAGGAGGAGGAAATCACACTCCGGGAGACAGAGGAGCGAATTTCACGAGAGGCCGCCGACCTCGAGCAGGCCAGGGCGGCAGCCGAGGAACGCGCTGAGGTTCTCGCCGCCGAGGCAGAGGACGCCTGGCGTTCCGCCCGACTCGAGTCTGACCGTCGCCAACAGGCTGAAGTCGAAGCCGCCGAGCGGGTCGCCGAGCTCGAGAACTCCAGGCTCGCCGCCAAGCAGGAAACCGCCCGCATGGCGGCCAAGGCCCGCAAAGTGGCCGAAGTCGCCCGCGAGGAAGTCAGACGCCTGCGCGTTGAGCGCAAGGCTTTGGAACAGGGGTTCGCGCGCCGAGGCGCCGAGCTCCAGGCCGTTCGGCAAGCCACGGCCCATGAGGTCGAGCGGCGCCGCGACGCCGAGTTGCAGAGAGCAGTCGAAGCCGCGGGCCGCGTGAAAGCGGAGGAAGCGGCCCGGCAGATCTCTGTCGAACGGGCGCGCGGGGAGGTGGCCGAGGCGGATGCTAAGAAAGCGGTCGCGGAAGCCGCCGAGGCTGCACAGCGGGAAGCCGAAGCCCAGCGTGCGGAGGAGGTTGCGGACCTCGAGGACGCCAGGCAGCGCAGACGCGATCGCTGGTCGGATACCGCGCGCCGGGCAGGCAACGTGGCGGCCAGCATCGGGATCGTCGCTCTGGCCGTATTCGGCGCCGACCGGCTCTTCCAGTGGCCGGACGCCGCATCACGAGTCAACATTCCGGCCGCCCGGAGCGTCCCCGTGACCCAACCGGCTGCCGCCAACCCGCCGGCCGTAGACGCCGGTGGAGTTGCTGGTCCCGTCATATCTGATTCCATCGACTTCGGCGGAATTACCGAAGTGGGGTCCTTCCCGCTCGGCACGGACGGCCTGATCGTCCTTCCCCCGGGCTTCGAGTCCGCCGTACCGGACATCGAGGATCCTGAAGTAATCCCGGCCGGCGCTGATCCCCGGCTCTTCGTTCTCGACGCTTTCGCGGACTCGGCCGATGGCGCGATGGTCTACTACCACAGCCTGTCCGCGGCGTTCGAGTCGGGAGACATGGGCTGTGACGAGTTGCAGGTCGCATATGTCGAGGTCGATTCGCGGTGGGTCTCGTACATCCTGAACGGCGTCTCCAGGATGGACGGCGACCTGGACGAGCAGCGGGCGTCGCGTCACGAGGAGCTGTCTCAAGACGCGCGGCGCATCGAACTGTCTTACGAAGTCACCGGGTGCCCCGTGCCCTGACGGTAGCCTGAGACCTTTCGACCCGGATGCAACGAAGCCCCTCCGCGGAGGGGCTTCGTGTTTGTAGGGCCGCCAGTGTAGGCTGGAGCTCAGCGACCGAAGCCTCCGTGATGGTCGCCGGTACGGAACGGCCTCTCGCCGGGTCCCGCGTCAAGGTCGATCTCGAAGACCTCCCCGTCGACGAGCATCTCGGGATACTGCGTCCCGTTAAACGTGATGATCACTTCCTTGGTCCGGGTCACCGTGCCATTGGCATCGGTGGTGATCGTGATCGTCATGTTGCGGGTGATCGTCCCCGACAGCGGGTAAGTGTTGGTCTCGGACGGCACCGCGTGAACGACGTTCTCCATCGTCCGGGTTCCCGTCATCTCGTAGGTGCGCAGCCCGCCGGTATCCGAGTGGCGGCTGCGGGTCACGGCCTCCGAGCCCGATCCGTTCACCGTGCGCGTCGTCTCGTCGCCCAACAGGCCGGTCACCGTCATCTCGCGCTCGCGCATGACGTCCGCCGTCCAGTTGCGACGCTCGAGCTCGCGGCTCATCTCCATGATGATGTGGATGCTCGCGGTCGTGGCCTCGTCGTATACACCCTGCTCGTTGCCGTCGGCATCGTAGAAGGTCGCCGTACGGCTTCCCTCCCGGCCGAACATGAAGAACCCGCCGAGCTGCGGATCCCGAAGCGCCTGTACGTCCTCGATCGTGGCGTCGGCGGAGACCATGGCCACGTCGTAATTGACCGCCTGGTCGGCCGTCGTGGTGTCCAAAATGTCGGTCGGGTTGTCGTCGCACGCCGCGAAAGCGAGGAGACTGACGGCGATTAGCCCGGTGGTGAGTCTCTGTTGCACGGTGTTTCCCTTTCCCTGGGTACGCCTTCACGAATGTCTGTCGGTATCGTCCAGCAGGTCTGACACCCGTGATGACGACCTCACCGCCCGGAACGTCACATCCGCTACGATCGGAAGTTGAAGTAGCTCTCCCCGGTCTCTAGTCAGGCGCTGACGATCGCTCGTTTCCTACAGCCTTCCGGCCCGCTTCAGCGCCTTCCGCTTCGCCTCGTTCTCCCTCCACGGCTTCCGCTCGAAGTAGCTCCGCGTCTCGGCCACCACCTGCGGTGACAGGAGCACGAGGGCGATGAGGTTCGGCACGATCACGATGGCCAGGAATAGGTCTCCCAGGTTCCAGATCACCGCGAGCGGCAGCACGGCCCCGACGAAGTGCATCGTCACGAACGCGAACTTGTACGGCAGCACGGCCGCCGACCCAAACAAGTAATTGGCGCACCGGTCCCCATAGTAGCTCCACGAGATGGCCGTCGAGAGGGCAAACAGGAGCACCGCGAGGACCACGATCGAGCCGCCCCAGTCTCCGAGCGGTGCGAGCCCGATCCGGAAGCCTGCCTGTGTCAGTGGCGCGCCGCTCTCGTATGCCATCCCATACAACGTCGTGTAGCTCGTGCCGTCGATCGCTTCGGCGGTAACTTCGACCGGACGAATCGTACCCGAGAATCGAAGCGTCATTTCAGAGTCGGTGAACAGCTCCTCGACGGCCACGTCGTGCCACGACAGGACCGGCGCGTCCACGGTATCGGTGTGCCGCCCGTCCACGATCACAAGTTCCTCCGGAGCCGCGACGCCCGAGCGTTGCCCCTCAGAGTCCACGCTCACCCAGGTCAGGTCGCCGCCGTTCAACACGATCGGGGTCGGAAGGCGCTCGCTCCACACACCGGTCGTGAGAATCACCAGGCCTGTCATCGTGCAGATGACCAGGGTGTCGATAAACGGCTCGAGCAGGGCTACGACACCCTCGGATACCGGCTCGTCGGTCTTGGCCGCCGCGTGCGCGATCGGAGCCGACCCCTGCCCCGCCTCGTTCGAGAACAGGCCGCGCCGGACGCCCCACATCATGGTCATGAGGAACGCGCCCACCCCCGTGCCGGCGACTCCCGCCGTCGGGTTGAAGGCCTCGCGGAAGATCAGCTCGAACGCCGGAACCACGGCCCCGAGGTTCAGCATGATGATCAAGAGGGCGCCGAACACGTACAGGACCGCCATGGCGGGAGCCAGGATCGCGGTGACTTTGCCGATGCGTTTGATCCCGCCGAGGATCACCGCGGCGACGACTGCCGACGTGATCAGGCCGGTGGCCCAGGCGGGCACACCGAATGTGGTGCGCATCGTGTCGGCAACCGTGTTCGCCTGGATGGCGTTTCCGGTAAGGAAGGCCGTGAGACCGAGAAGGATTGCGAACGCCACCGCCATCCACTTCCAGCGCGGACCGAGCCCTTTTTCGATGTAGTACATCGGGCCGCCCGAGACCGTCCCCTCCCAGGCGTGCCCCTGGATCTCCTCGACCACTCGGTACTTCTGGGCCAACGTGACCTCGGTGAACTTGGTGGCCATGCCGAGCGCCGCCGTGACCCACATCCAGAACAGCGCGCCGGGACCGCCCCAGTGGATGGCGATCGCCACACCCGCGATGTTCCCGATCCCCACGGTGGCCGACAGGGCCGTGGTGAGGGCCTGGAAATGGGAGACGTCTCCCGGCTCGTCCGGATCGTCGTAGGCACCGGACGTGACCTTGAACCCGTGGCCCAGCCGACGGACCTGGATGAAGCCCATTCGAAGGGTGAGGAATACCCCGACGCCGAGGAGGAGGATGACCATGTAGGGGATCGTCTCCCCTCCCACGGTGATGCCCATCTCCACGATGTACCGGTTACCGAATTCAGACAGCCATTGGAAGAATCCCATCCGCTCCCCGTCGGGTTGTATTGATCCTCACGGCGCCTCTGCCGAAACGAGATCGGAGAAGATACGGAGGAAGCGGGGTTTCGTGCGAGTCGAGACGTTTCAGTTGCAACGTTTCTTGGGGTCCGACTCCCGCAGCCCTAGTCGTGCAGCATGCGCTCCGGCGGATCGTCGAGGTCGTCGAACTGCCCGTCACGCCCGATCTCCGACTCGAGAACGGAGCTGTCGGCGAGGGATGTCTTGAGGCGCTCCAGAAGCTCTGACATACGCGTCAGCTTCCGCCGGCTGTCGCGTCGATGGCTTCGCGCTTGAGGTCAGCCACGTGCTGCAGGACCTCCCTGACTCTTGGCTGATATTCCGGGTCGGAGTCCTTCCATAATTCGGCAAACGACTCGTAGTGCCAGATCGCCCGGGCGGTGTCGCCCTGGGCCTCGCGGATCTTGCCGGTGTGCAAGTGGATCGGAGCGAGGAGGTCGTAGTTGGCTGACTCCAGTACGACGGAGTACAGTCGCTGTGCTTCGTCGTACTGTCCCAGTTCCTGGAGCACGCGGGCGCGTAGATACGTTTCTCGCCCGAGGCCGACTATCGGGAGTCGCAGCGCCGTGGCATAATTGACCCTGCGTTGAATGCTGTCGAGCGCCTCGAGCGCTTCCTCGAAACGGTTCTGGCGGAACAACACTTCCGCCCGGAGCGCTTCCGCCAGGTCGCCGGAGACCGTCTGAGCGAGTATGTCCGGCTCGCAGCCCTCTATCATGGACGCGTAGTTTCGGGTGGCCTCGTAGTCTCCCTCGCTCGCGCTCAGCAGGCCCAGCAGATAGCCGCGTACCTGGCACGCGATCCGAGAGACCCCCTGCAGCCGCTCATACGCGTTTTGGGAATCCTGCGTGCTGAGCTGTTCGCCCAGGGCGTCCCGCGGGACCTCAACGGCCGGGTCCCACGCTTCCAGTTCCGAGCGCAGGGAATCCGCATTGACTGGGAACGGATCGAATAGTGACAGACTGGCGAGATACGTCAGGCTTATCGTTCCCAGCACGGATGCCCTGGAACCGACCAGCTGGTTCCGCCGAGCGTAGGCGTTGCGCGCCTCGGCCCATTTTCCACGTCCGGCCTGCACTCCAGCGAGCAATTCGAGCGCGTGAGGACGCCAGTCGCTCGCCGAATCTGCGACCGCAAGGGCATGCTCCGCTATGACTTCCAGGTCAGGAACCTCGAGGAGCTTGGTCCCCATGAGGATCAACAACGGGGCGACATGGACCGACTCGAAGGGGGACTCCTCGCGTCGGAGCGACCCCAGGGAGGCCCGGAGGCTCTCACTATCAAGACGGCGGATGGCTCGGAGCGCGTGGGTTTCAAACAGCCCCGTCTCCTTGCCCAAATACAACACAGCGACGGAATCCACTTCCGCCAGGACCGATTCGTCCAAGCCCGAACCCGCGATCAGCGCCCAGACGAGGTATGCGCCTGCCGCCCTGTTACCTGGATAGAGCGCCAGACCCTCTTTCAGGGGGACCGTCGCCTCGGCCATCGAGAGCCCCAGGGAGCGACCATAGGCCCAGTAGATGTACCCGACCTGAAACAGTGACTCCACGTCGTCTGGATAGTCGAGGAGCAACTCTCGATAGAGCGCCTCAGCCTTAGCCGGGTCGCCTTCAATCATGGCACGGTGGGCAGCCAGGGAACGTCGGTCTCGCTCCGATAGCTGCTCGGAAAGAGCCTCCGCGCGCTCGGCAGCCTCGAGTGCCCCAACGGCGTCCATTACATAGTCGCGGGCGATCGCGAGACGATACCAGCCAAAAGCGAGATCGGGGTCGGCCTCTACGACTCTCTCGAACGCATCGACTGCGCTTCCCCATTCTCCCGCTTCGACGAATTCCTCACCGTCTATCAATGCAATATACGCTTCCGGGTTCTCAGCGAGCAGGGCGGACTCGTACACTATCCTCTCCCCGGTCCGGTCCGCCGGCGCGATCCAGATCTGCCTGGCAAGATCGTCGAGAACGATGTAGGGATCGACCTGACTTCCCGTCACCGACATCGAGCCCAGGCCGCGCGTGTTCGTCCGATCCACCATAGTCGCTTCGAGTTGGACCGAATCCCCGCGCAACCTCATGACCCTCCCGTAGACGAAGAACTCGGCTCCGAGCTTGTCGGCAACGATGATTCCGCACTGTCGCTCAGCGGGACCGCGAGCGCAGAGCCTCTCCACCTGTCCAGCTACGACAGGCAAGGGCACCGCCTCGTACCGCTCCCCCACCAGCTTCATACTGAGGAGTCGCGCGATCGACCTCCCGTCAAGGGGCTTACCCAGCGAATCCTCCTCGAAAAACGGGAGGATGACGATCCGCCCCTCGATAAGGCCGCTGGAGTCATCGCCTCCTGCTGACGATCGCAGTTGCGCGACGGTGTACGCCGCTGCCGAGACCGCAATGACTCCGGCCGCGGCGAGTCCGACACGGTTCCAGTTGAGGCTCCATGCTCTCCGGCCAGCCGTCGTCACAGCGGGCGCCTGCTCGCTCAGCGAGTCCCGCATCTGCTCAGCTGTCTTGAAACGGTCCGCCGGTGACTTGGCCAGGGATTTCTCGATCACGCGCTGCACGTGCGGCGGCGTTTGCGGGCGGATTATCGACACGGACGGGATGTCGGCCTGCGAGTGGCGCGACAGGACGGCTTGGGAGCTGGGACCGGCGTAAGGCGGCTCTCCGCCCACCATCTCGTACAGCACGCAGCCCAGGCTGTAGAGGTCGCTCCGGGGATCGGCATCGATCTCGCCCGTCGCCTGTTCCGGGCTCATGTAGTGTGGAGTTCCCACCGACATCCCGGTCTGCGTCAGAGCATCGCCTGCCGCCTCGGTGACCGCTCGAGCGATCCCGAAGTCGCTCACCACGGCGTGGCCCGCCACGAACAGGATGTTCCCGGGCTTGATGTCCCGGTGCACGATGTCGAGACCGTGCGCGTAGCTGAGCGCGTCGGCCACCTCGCGCGTCACTTGAATGGCATCCTCGATCGGGAGCTGGATCTCACGGGCCAGCCGCTGGCGCAGGGATTCCTCCTCGACGTAAGGCATGACGTAGTAGAGTAGACCGTCCGCCTCGCCGGAGTCGATTAGGCCCAGGATGTTGGGGTGGTTGAGTCGGGCCAGGATCCCGATCTCACGCAGGAAGCGCTCCGCACCCACGCTCTTCGCCAGATCCGGGTGCAGGACTTTCAGCGCGACCTGGCGGTCGTGCTTCACGTCCCGGGCCAGGTACACCGTCGCCATCCCGCCGCGGCCGATCTCCGCCTCGACCTCGTACCGACCGGAAAGGGCAGACTTCAACCTGGCGAGCAGATCGGACACGGCTCACTGCCTCCGGCAAAGGACTAAGTGCGCAGGTATGGCCTCGTAAGCCAGTATAAGCGGCGACAGAGGATTGGCGTAGGTCCTGCGGAGGAGGGCGGCAGGGCCCGCTCAGTCGTGCAGCATGCGCTCCGGCGGATCGTCGAGGTCGTCGAACTGCCCGTCGCGCGCCGCCATCACGAACAGCGCGGCGAAGATCCCGCCCAGGATCAGGGCAATCGGCAACAGAAAGAAGATCGAGTTCATACCCGCCCGTCGTTCATCGAGGCCTCTATGCGGGACGAGCCCCAGATCACCATGGCGCTCGACGCCGGCATGAGCACCGCAGCCACCAGGGGATTGATAAACCACGGGCACAGTACCGTAACCCTCATACGCTCATGAGCTTAACGAACTCACGGCTTCCGTCTTTGGCTCTGTCTTTGCCCCACGCAGCTGGGCAGCGTATTTCTCGCCGGCTTCCTGCATCGATACAGCGTCCGCGATCGCGTACCTGCGGAATACGCTATTCGTTGCATGGCCGGTGAATTTCATGGCCTGATTCTCAGGTATCCCTGCCCGCGTCAGATTCCGCGCTGCCGTCCGTCTGAAGTCGTGCATGGTGCGGTGCAGACATTCGGCGTCCTTTCGCGCCTTCGTCCAGGGGGTCTTGTAGCAGACGATCGTCGAGCCGTTGTCCCGGAAGAACAGCGCGGTGATAATCCGGCCCGTCTCCCGCTCAATCGCCTTCCGTCGTTCCAGTTGGCGCTCGAGTACGGCCCGCAGCTGGGGGATGAGCGGGAAGTTCCTGCCGGCCCCGTCCTTCGTCTCGCCCGGGTCGATCCGGAGCCAACCACCCTCAAGATCGACGTGGCGCCAGCGCCGCGAGAGTAGATCCCCTCGTCGCCAACCCGTTAGGTAAGCCACCTCGATTAAGGGCTTCATGTAGTCGGGCGAGTGCTCCAGTACGGCATCAAACTCCGCCACCGTCCAGAAGCCCTTCCGGGGTGCCGCCTCGGGCAGCATCTCGAACGACGGAAGGTCGCGGGCCTTCCTTGCACGGGCGGCCAGGTTGAGCGCCTTACGTAGCGCGGCCAACTCACGGTTGATCGACGCGTTCGCGGCCCCCTCGTCTAGACGATGGACGATGTATTCGTCCAGGGCCGTCTCGGTGATGTCCACCACGCGCCATCCTCCGAAGTAACTGCGGAGGTGACGCAGGGATGTCGTCAACCGCCGCGTCGATCGCTGGCCTTTGATCCGATAGTGATTCCGGATCATCGTCTCGAGCTCGCCGTACAGCACGCGATCGAGCTTGTGCTGCGGGGTTGCACGGCCCTTGTTCCCGAGCCGCTTCGCCAGGAGCGCCGTCGCCTCGTCGAGTCGCGTGGTCCGTGCCGACTCCCGTTGCCGCTGCCCTCTGATGGAATACTGGATCCACCAGACGGCGGATTCCTTTGTCTCGCCGTGGCGGTCCGTGTACTTGTTTCGGTACACGCGGCCCTGGCCTGCCTTGCTCATGCCGTCCCCCTATCGAGATAACTGCGGATCCTGCGCACCGAGTACCTGACGGCTCCGCCGATGTGACGGCCGCCCAATTCCTCCCGGTGCTCGTAACACCAGGATCGAGACATTCCCATCATCTCGCCAGCCTCGGTCGCATCGATCCATCCATCCGGCGCTCTAGGGCTCGCTGGTGGCGCGGTGATCCGCTGCCGCAGTATCACGTCCGCGCGTGCCAGCTCCGCCGCCAGATCATGCAGTTCGTCCTTCGGTACGCTGTCCACGATGGCGCGGAGCGTCTCCGTCCATTCCGTCACGCTGCCACCTCCCGCACCGCGTCCGCGAACGACAGTCCACGTACACGGCGCCAGAGTTCGATGCCGTCGCCGCCGATCGCGCACACAGGGCAGTACCAGAGTCCGGTAGTCGCGTTGAGCGACAGGGACGGCCGGTTATCCTCGTGCATGAAGCAGTGCACCAGGTATTCCTTCCCGACACGCCTGGCCGGTACCATCCCCAGCCGTTCCACAAGATCAAGTACGGGTACGTGACGGGCTGCCTCGACAGGCAGTCGGTCCAGCCGGTGAGGTCGCGGCGCTTTCGTCTTCACCACGCCCGTGCACTTGAAGCAGGAGCACCCCGGGACGGGCTGGCCGTCCTCGAGGGGAGGAGTGTCGCCCGGCTCGTGGCCGACGTGTACGGCGTTCACGATTTGGAAATCGACGTGCTCGGGGAGCGGACGCCGGGTGCTCCATGAGTCGATAATCTCGTCCCAGTTGACCCTCTTTTTATGTCCCATGCCTAAGCTCCCCCCCCCCTATCCGGAACATCTGGAACAACGGTGTCAAATAACGACTTGCCGGAATCTCTATCCGGAACATTGCCGGAACATTTGGTGGGTTGTTCCGGAACACTCAGGTATCTTTCGACTGCATCGTCGAAGGCCGACCGCTCATAGCCCTGCTTCACGGCCATCGGAAACCGGATCTTTTTCGGAGTGATCTGGAACGGTTTCAGGAGCTTCGCCATCTGGCGCGTAGTGATCTGCTTCCCGCCCTGGTATTCCGGCCACGGTCGATCCTCACGCTTCACCAACTGTTCGCATATCTCTCCGGACGGGAGGGAGTCCACGCCCTTCTCCGAGAACATCGCCACGACGTCCTCGATCATCTGGACGGCGTAGCTGTTCTCCTGCTCGGGCTCCAGGCTAGTGATGAGTCTCGCGGCCTCGCGGGCCCTCTCGGGCCACAGTCCACCGAGCAGATCACCTATACCGACCATACAGCGCCAGTTGTCCCGTCCCCGATCGGATAACTCGTCCGGGAGATCGGGATCTGCGTCCCTGAGTTCCTGGATGTTGTCCTGCGCCCACGTCCACGTCTGCCGGCGTAACGGTTCGTACCGGTGGGCACGATCGAGTCGGAACCGGTCGATGGGTTCATCTGGACGGCGGCGCCGCATACGAACGATGATGCTCCGGTCCTCCAGCGTGGCGGATAGCCTGCCAATCGCCGCGATCGACTTGGGGGTCCACGTACTGAATGTTCTGACCTCGTTATCGTCGCCCTCGCAGCGGTGGGTCCATGCACCACCCCTGGCGTGTCCGCTGTTGAGGATTGCTCGCAGGTGTTCGTTGCCCTTACCGAACGCGTCGAACTCGTCCAGCAAGAGCGTAGGCCTGCGCTTGTCGATCAGCCGGAACAGGGTGGCCGGTCCCAGGTCGGACGTCACGAGGGATCGAGGCGTCAGGGCAGCTAGAACATCGAACAGTCTCGACTTCCCGCACTGTTTGGTAGGACTCAGCAGGGCCAGGATCGGGGATACCTGGAAGGCGTCGTGCGCATGGGCATGCATAATCCAGAGGGCAACCGCCGTATAGCCGCCGGGGGGCAATGCTATGTACCGCTGGATCGTTCGGACGAGCTCGGCCGCGACCTCGGGGCCATTCACCGGCTCCGGCCACCGCTCCGGATCCGCCAGCACGATCATCGTGCCCTGGCCGTTGTCCGACGTCGCGCCGGCCACGTAGGTCGCGATGGCAGCGTCCACCATCGCGACGGAGAACCCCAGCTTCTTGAACTCTGCCCTCTCCGCCTGGACACGGAGAGGGTCGGCACCGTTGAGGCTTGCACCCCAATTCCGCAGGACGGCCGCGAATGCGTCAGGCGATGATTTATCGTCTAGCCCGTAAGCCCCACACGCGCGGAGCCGGTCTGTGGAACTCTGGGCTTCGTCAATTTTCATCGGGCGGCCTCAGCCCACCATCTTGATTGACGCCCGGGGCTCAGCGTCGAACTTCGCGCTCGCGTGCCGTTCGATGGTACTGACAACCTGCTCGAACGCCGCGGCCGCTGACCGGGCCTCGCTCAGGGATGCGGTTTTGGATTCGTCCAGCTCCGCGATCCGGCCCTCTATGTATGTCTCGCGCGCGTGTGCGATGTCCTCGTCCTTAAACAACCCGAGGGCGCGCGGGCTGTTGAGCACGGCCAGCATGAGATCCCCATCGCCCGATTTGGCTGCCGCGTGGAGTGCCGCCGTACGATCCGTCCGACGCTCCCCGCTCAATAGCGTGGTCGCGCCGTCGTCGCTCAGCGTGCGGAGATAGTCCCTTATCTCCCGATCGACGGCGATCCGCGAAGCCTCGTTCATCGCGCCCGTCCGGGCCGGCGGCCAGATGGATTTGACGAGAACCTCTGTCCGGTACTCAACTGACTTTTGGAGTTGCCGCGTCTTCACGAGGCCCGGCGACTTCACGAGCTCGCGGAGGATCTTCTCGCTAGTCTCCCGTTTCGCGGCCTGGCGCCCTTCATCGGTGAGTCGCGCATCCCGGTCGATCTTCTGCCGCTTGTCGTACAACCGGTCCAGTGCACGCCGGGCGTCCTGCAGGAAGGCGGCATGGTTCTCCCGGAATGACTCCGGGAGGTTGTCGTCCTCGATGAAACCGAGTCCGTCCATGTGCATTGTCATCGTCGAGCTCCGTTCTGGTTGGGTGTTTCAGCTTGCAATCAAGTCGCCCTCGATACGGGCGTGTTCTACTTCGGGATCAAAGCCATCTGGCAGCACGCCGCCTTCGGCCAGGATCGACCACAGCGTGTCAATCGAGAGTGCACCACTGGCCACGAGCTCGTTGAGTGCTCTGACCTCCTGGGCGTCGAGACTGAGGCGCTCGAAGTCGCGATTGACTACTACGGACCCGCCGGACTTGAGCCCGATCATCTGTGCGTGGAAGGCCAGCGCATTCTCGAGTGCGTCCTCAAGGCTGCGGCCGGCGCTTGCCAGGGCTGAATCCTGTTCCGCCTTATCAATTCTCTTTGCGGCTGCGGTCTCAGCTGCTCTCGTCTCGTGCTGTAGCATGGTGAGTCCGAGGACAGCCATATCGGCCTTCAGATCGATTAGCTGCTGCCGGGTCGCGTCGAGTGCCGCGCCGGAGTGCTCGACATACTTCACATCTGCTTTGTCGGGCAGGTCAAGCACGGTGTTCGGGCCGACCGGCAGCTTGCCGTCCAGGCCCACGCCGATCAGCGCCAGTAGTGGCACGCTGCATTTATGGAGTGCGGTAAAGTGGTCAGCCCCGACCCGGAAATGAGCGACGTTGCTGTGTGCCAGGTCCAGCAACGGCGGGGCGCTTGTGAAGTAGCCAGTCCGCTTCGCATATACGGGGACTAGCGGGATCTCGGTCACGCCCCCGATAGTGCCGTCATCGACACTCTCGAATGCGCCGCGGCTGTCCTTCTCGAAGATCGCCCAGGTGATGACGGGCCCGTCGTCACCGATCTTCCGCCGAAGCACCCGGTAGCGCTCGACGGTCTTCTCACCAAAGTCGCCGTCAGGCTCGACCGAGATCTCCCTGAGCACTACCTGCTCGAGCACGTCGCGGAAGCCGACCCGGATCGTTCGCCAGGAGATGACATTGTCCAGCGGTATACGGACCCAGTACGGGCGGAGCCCCAGCGCCTGCTCTTCCAACCGCGTCCTGGCGTCCGACCGCGGCGCATCGACCATGATGAAACTGTGGCCAACCAGCAGCGCGTCCGCGAAAACTTCCTTCGCGAAGACGTCCAGATGGCGCTGACCGTCGACCGTTTCCAGGTGGGCGCGCATCTTGTCCGGCACGTCGGCCAGGGTTGGCGCCTGCCTGAATACCATGCCCGAGAGGCCCTCGACTGTTCGGGCAACTCCATTCAGGAGGACGGCGCGTGATGTGCGCCACGCGAAGTCTTCCCGCGTTTCGCCTGAATGGCGGCCCAGGTACTCGCTCGACTTCTCGCGTAATCGATCCGTGCCAGCGTCCAGGTCTCTCATGAACCCCGCGGGCTTCATCATGCTCTCGTGTGCACCGGCCGGCGTGTCTGGTCGATCCTGCAGCTGATTCATCTCAATAATTCCCTTCGCTCGGGTGTGGTGCGGGAGGAGCGGGACACGCCGGCCATGGCTGCGCCACCGTAAGAGCGCTCTAAACCGCCGCGCCCGCCCCGTCTCTCATGCATCGGCGAGTTCTTCCTTAAGCCGCTCGACTTCTCGCCCCAGCTGGTCGGCGTACTCAGTCGCACGCTGAGACAGGTGGCGAAGCTCGGTCACGACCTCTTCGACTGCGGGGCCGTCAAGAGAAACCGCCCTCTCGACGATGATGTCGAGGATCTGGACCAGGTACGGATCGGCCTCGGCGTCGAGTTTCATACGAAGTCGACCTGCAGCGAACTCCGGAAGATCATAGAGGGCCCACGGAGTGTCGTCCGCGATGCCAACGAGCGGCAAGAACTCGCCCTGGAGGTGGCCGAAGGCCACGCGCATCGTGTCCCTTTCGGCCGGCCCCAGCTGACCGTCTGGGAGAACGGCCCGCGCGCGGCGTAGGGCACGATGCGCTTGCTTGACAGCCCAGAGCGCCCGTTGCTTCGCTTCGTGGTCGGGTGCCAGGTCCGACTTAGGCTTCTCCGTCTTTGGTTCGGCCAGCATGTTGAGCGCCTGGCTCACACCCGTCAAAACCGCAACCGACTTCGGATTTGGAAGCTCGACCCGGCGGTTCCACAGCCGCATGTGTGCCTGAGCCGTGCGCTCCGATGGGAACTGTTCGCCGAACACCTCGCGCTGCTGCTCGAGCCACGGGATCCATTCACCGTGGTTCTTCTCGGCCTTGACCGATGCGAGCAGATGGCCGCATTCGAGAGCGCGCCCGATGGTCGTTCGCGCCCCCTCGAGGAACGCCGTGTAAGCCCTGACGATCCGCTTGGCCTCGAGCTCGACCGTTACCGCGGCCTTCACGAT